>OGZX01000609.1_pt1 | contig 41865 bp, 39 predicted proteins | sample 1576881 | NCBI WGS metagenome assembly OGZX01 (sample SAMEA3541542, study PRJEB24748) | human gut metagenome | biome: human gut; feature: human-associated habitat; material: faeces | place: China | collected 2012 | reverse complement strand
TGACGCTTACGGTCAAGCTCATATTCATTCTTCTTTTAACAACATTATTGTGTCTCTTGCTAATAGCGAAGGTCAGGTTATCAGTTGGTCTTCTGCTGGTAAGATGGGATTCAGAAGTTCTAAAAAGAACACTCCGTATGCCGCTCAGATGGCAGCTCAGGATTGTGCAAAAGTAGCTTATGATCTTGGTTTGAGAAAAGTAAAAGTATTCGTTAAGGGCCCGGGTAACGGACGTGAGTCTGCTATCCGTACAATTCACGGTGCCGGTATTGAAGTAACAGAAATCGTTGACGTTACTCCGCTTCCTCACAATGGTTGTCGTCCTCCGAAAAAGAGAAGAGTATAATTAACTATAGTTTCTTGAACATTGAATCCGGAATTGTGAATAGATTACACAAAGACCTTATCCTCTCTGTAATCGCGGCTGCACGGTTCCAGATTCAGAACAGAACATTAAAACAATAAAAAAATGGCAAGATATACTGGACCAAAAACAAGAATTGCCCGTAAGTTTGGTGAGGCTATATTCGGACCGGATAAAGTTCTTTCTAAAAAGAATTATCCTCCCGGACAACATGGTAACGCCAGAAAGAGAAAAACTTCTGAATACGGAATTCAGCTTCGCGAGAAGCAAAAAGCAAAATACACTTATGGTGTATTGGAAAAACAATTTAGAAACCTGTTTGAAAAAGCACAGCGTTCAAAAGGTATTACCGGTGAAGTTCTACTTCAGTTGTTGGAAGGCCGTCTGGACAATGTAGTTTTCCGTTTGGGTATGGCTCCTACAAGAGCAGCAGCCCGTCAGTTGGTTTCTCACCGTCACATTACAGTTGATGGTAAGGTTGTAAATATTCCTTCTTACTCTTTGAAAGCCGGTCAGATCGTTGGTGTTAGAGAGAGATCTAAGTCTATGGAAGTGATTGCTGATGCATTGTCAGGATTCAATCACAGCAAATATCCTTGGATTGAGTGGGATCAGTCTTCTTTAAGCGGAAAATTACTGCATCTGCCGGAAAGAACTGACATTCCTGAAAACATTAAAGAGCAGTTGATCGTAGAATTGTATTCTAAATAATAATTGATTTCCATGGCGATATTAGCATTTCAAAAACCCGATAAAGTATTAATGTTGGAAGCGGACAATTTCTTCGGAAAGTTTGAATTTCGTCCGTTGGAACCCGGCTATGGTATTACTATAGGTAATGCTCTGCGTCGTATTCTCCTGTCGTCGCTTGAAGGTTTTGCTATTACATCCATTAAGATCGAAGGGGTTGACCATGAATTTGGTACAATCCCCGGTGTTATTGAAGATGTAACAAACATTATCTTGAACTTGAAACAGGTACGGTTCAAGCATATTGTAGACGACATAGAGAATGAAAAAGTAAGTATTACTGTTTCGGGTTCGGAAGTGTTCAAAGCCGGTGATATAGGTAAACAGCTGACCGGATTCGAAGTATTGAATCCTGAGTTGGTTATTTGTCGCTTAGATCCGAACGCAGGTTTCCAGATTGAACTGACGATAAACAAAGGTCGCGGATATGTTCCCGCTGATGAAAACAGAGATCCGAACGCAGACATGCACGTGATTGCAATCGACTCTATTTACACCCCTGTGCGTAACGTCAAATATTCGATCGAAAACTTCCGTGTTGAGCAGAAGACGGACTACGAAAAGTTGGTTCTTGAAATAGCCACTGATGGTTCTATTCATCCGAAGGAAGCGTTAAAAGAAGCAGCTAAGATTCTGATTCACCATTTCATGTTGTTCTCAGATGAAAAGATTGCTATCGAGACAGTTGATACTGACGGTAATGAGGAATTCGATGAAGAAGTACTTCACATGCGCCAGTTGCTCAAGAGCAAACTCTCGGATATGGATCTTTCCGTTCGCGCATTGAATTGCTTGAAGGCCGCTGATGTTGAAACGTTAGGCGAACTGGTTAAATTCAACAAGAATGACCTGTTGAAGTTCCGTAACTTCGGTAAGAAGTCACTGACCGAGCTTGACGAATTGCTTGAGAGTCTGAACCTTTCATTCGGTATGGATATCACTAAGTATAAATTAGATAAAGAGTAAGTATAGCGATGAGACATAATAAGAAAATAAATCATTTGGGTCGTACAAATACTCACCGTAACGCAATGCTTTCAAACATGGCATGTTCCCTTATCAAGCATAAGAGAATCTTCACCACTGTTGCTAAAGCGAAAGCGCTCCGTAAATTTGTAGAACCGCTTATCACTAAGTCTAAAGAGGATACAACTCACTCAAGACGTGTGGTATTCAGCAATTTGCAGGACAAATTTGCTGTAACAGAATTGTTCAAGGAAGTATCTCAGAAGATCGGCGACCGTCCGGGTGGTTACACACGTATCCTGAAGACTGGCAACCGTCTGGGTGACAACGCAGCCATGTGCTTCATTGAACTGGTTGATTACAACGAAAACATGTTGAAAACAGCTACAGCTAAGAAAGCTACGAAGACAAGACGTTCTCGTAAGAAAGCCACAGCTGCTGAAGCTGCTGTCGAAGCTCCCGTTGCAGAAGCACCGGTTGCTGAAGAAAAAGCTGCCGAATAATCGGCCTGTTTTTGGCAAACAAATAAAAAAAGCCTGTCTGCTCTCTTGCAGACGGGCTTTTTTGTGTTTTACCAGAGCCTGATCCTAACGGATAGTCTCAAATAAAGGTTCATCCCCTTCCTCAGTATCCGGAGGAGCAGGGCGAGGATAAGTTTCAAAGCTGACGGGAGGTTCTTCATCCGGTACGGGTTTAAAGTGAAACAAGAAATTCAAAAAAGCCAAAACAAATTCGAGGATCTTTCTGATTTTCTGCATAATCTGTTGTATTATTGTTTGTTTGTGAGGTAAATAATGATTTATCGGTCTGTTCTATTAATGGGGCATTGCCCCATTAATAGAACAGACCGATAAATCATCATTTGCGCTCTTCTGTCCGAAACATTCATCCCCCAATCAACGCAATGACAGCCTCTATCGTCCGGGCGATCTGGATGATGCTGTGGCGGTACGTTTCGCGGTCGTCGCCGTTCCATTCGCTGATGTAGGGGCTGTAGGCGATCTCTTTGGCGTATGCCTCCGGTGAGTTGCTGACTTGCCAGGCACGGCGGTAGTTGTTACGGATAAGGCGTGCAAAATCCAGGAACGAATTCTCAGCGCTGTCATACCGGCGGAAGTCCAACGAGTAGGCCGGAGTCTTTACGACCGTCTTTCCGCCATGCCAATAAGCATTACTGCAACCATAGGCCGTCAATCCGAAAAAGTTCCGGCTTCCCTGTGCCAGGTCGCTCATGCCCCAACCACTCTCCAACGCCGCCTGTGCCAGGATGACCAGCGGATTCATGTTGAAAGCAGCCCCCGCCGACAAAGCTGCCGGCAGGTACTCTTTTACGAAGCTGATTTGTGCTGGTTTCATAATTCTCCCGGTCTTTCTTCGCTACCACCTGCGTTGGGCTTATCTGTCTCTTGCCCAATGCGTTCAATACTCACTTTAGCGATCATTTCGCGCAGCTTAACTCCCGGAGAATAGATTATTCGCGGCTTCCTGATCATCGATGCGTGAAAATCGTCTGCATTTACCACTCCAGAGCTTCCGAGCGAGATCCGGAAATTGCCCAATGCACCCAACTGGACCACTTCGCCACGCAGCAATGCTTCCTGCATGCAACGGATCAGTCCCAACAAGACGAGCGCCACGTCGCCGTCGCTGGCCGTCGAACGGTCTGCTACCACATCGCAGATCGTCTCGAAATCCATCATACCGGTGACATTGGCCGAGGCATAATACCGCTTGGCGTCGGCTGCCGCGCCTTTGGTCAAGTCTTTTTTTAAAACAAGTTTGTACTTTACTGCCATACGATTAAGAATTAAGGGTTAGTGATGTGAGGACCGGTTGTCCTCTTGATTACATGACAAAGATACGACCGTCCGCAGCCTCATCGGAAAGGTATGTACGGCTTCCGGAAGTTCCGGAAGTATTCTCTGTTTTTTGCCGGAATATTTGTCGAAATTCTTGCATAGTACCAAAAAAATAATTATATTAGTGGTGTATTATAACTCTTGATATAAAAATGCTATGAAAGATAAAAAAATAGAGCTTATGTCGGCAAAAGGCGCAATGGGAGTCACCGAATTCGCACTCCTTTACTTCCCAGACTGCACGCCCGAGATCGCCTACAAAAGGATGTGGGTATGGATACGGACCTCGCGCGGTCTGAAAGAGAAACTGGTAGCTGCCGGATGGGTAAAATTCCAGAAGTTATATACGCCGAAGCAGGTCGCCTGTTTAGTCGATCACTTGGGAGAACCCTGAAAACAACGAACAACCGAAAGAGCTGCATGAAACGTTTCGGTGATAATTGTAGCCTTTCATTTAATACACAATAATATGATAATAAGAAAAGAGGTCGAAGGCACGTACTTCGGCTCCGCGTTCCTGACCGGGAACGCCTGCTCGATGACCTTGGAGCAGTACATCGGCAAGGTGAAGAGTGATGAATTTGCGAGACAGATCGCCTACCTGCACGGGCTTGTCAAGGCAGGAAAGAAGGACGAAGCCGATGCGTACAAGAAAAAACTGCCCCTTTATGTTGCCGGCGGCGTGATGGAGGGAGGTCGCAGACTCGAGCATATGGTGCGCTACAGCGCCTGTGTGGTGATCGACATAGACGATTCGCCCATAGCCGTGCCCGAATTGCTCCTCCGGGCAGCCGCGCTCCCGTATGTGAAAGCCGGCCACGGCAGTCCCTCCTATACCGGTGCCAAGTTTTTCGCGCTGGTAGACAGTGATCTGGAACATCACAAGCAGGCCTTTGAAGTCGTCCGCCGCCGTATCGAGGCGGACCTTCCGGGTGTGACGGTAGACGTCAGCGGCAAGGACCCGAACCGGGGCTGTTTCGCCAGCCACGATCGGAACGCCTTCTACAAAGAAGAGTCGGAAGTGTTGGAAATCCCCGTCGCCGGGTCGGAGCTTTTGACAAGCGCCGGGCAACCGTCAGGTGGCACATCCACCGGTATGCGGCTTTCGAACTACATCGACAAGTATGAAGAGGCGAACCCTTTCGTGCCCGGCTCGCGCCATTCCTATATCGTGAAGCTGGCCTCGGCCTTGAACAACGCCGGTTTTTCGCCTTACGACGCCGTCCGCGAATGTGTGTGCCGCTATGTTTCCGCCGACTTCCCGGCCGCCGAAGTCGAGACGACTGTGACCGACATCTTCCGCCGCTACAGCGCCTCGCACGGAAGCTGCGCCTACCATCCGGACGAGGTCGGTCTGCACCGGAAAACTGTCAAAACTGTCGAAACTTCGCCCCCTGTGCCCGGAAATGCACATTTGATGGATGGTTGGGATGAAATGCCTGACATAGAGCCTGATAGCACCCTTTTGCCCTGTTTTGACAAGGCTGTCTACGACAACTTGCCACCCCTTCTCACGGACATTCTCAAGCGTGCGGACAGCCGTACGGAACGGGATGTCTTGCTAATCTCTTCGGTGACGTTGTTGAGCAGTGTGATGCCCGGCGTCAAAGGATCGTTGGACGAACACGACTATTCGCCTGCTCTGTATACGATTGTTACCGGCAGTTCGGGGAGCGGGAAAGGGTGTATAGCCGGACTCCAGAAGTTGTTGGACCCCTGGCAGCAGTACGTCTACGACAATTCGCGGCATTATGTCGAAGAATATGAAGCGGCCAACGAGGAATATGAAAACTACAAGATGCGGAAACGACAGAACCGTGCCGGGAAAGAACCGCTTGGCCCGCCTCCGTCGAAACCGAAAGTCGTGAAGCAGATGAACCTTCATCTTACCGGCCATGTCACGCAGGCGCGGCTGGTGGAACTGCTCGACACCAACTCGCCCTACACGTCCTGCATGATGGATACGGAGATGGAGACCATCGCCACCATGATGTCGCAAGATTTCGGTAATTTCGGCGATATCTTGAACAAGGCGGCTCACCACGAGACGGTCGGCAGTTCGTCGAAAAACAACGGCACCTACCTGGCACGCCGGCCCAGTCTGGCATTGCTTTGGAGCGGTACGCCCGCTATCCTGCCCCGGCTGATCCCGTCCACCGAAAACGGCCTTTTCAGCCGTATGCTGATGTACAAGATCGCAGGGGGCGGGGAGTACCGCCCGTTGACCTCTGCCGACGACACACCGGCGGCTTCCCTGTATATGGATTCTTTCGGGCAGCGGGTTTTAGACATCGGTGTTTTTCTCGACGGGTCGCCGACTTGGGTACGGTTCAGTGACGCTCAGCGCAAACGTCTGGACCGTTTCTTCAAGGGTGAATATTATAATGTCCGCTTTTTCGGCAATGAAGACCTGGAGTCTACCGTCCTGCGCTACCGCTTGGCAATCTTTCGCATAGCCATGACCTTGACCGGCCTGCGCAAAGGAGAGAGCGGTTCGACGGAACGCACATGGACAATTCGGGAAGATGATTTCAACACTGCTTTCCATCTCGGAAAAATATGTTTGCAGCATGCTTATGTCGTGGCTACGTCGTTGAAACGTGCCTCTTCCGAGGTTCATTTCAAGTTCCCGCATCATATGCAGAATCTGTTTGCATCGTTGCCCGACACTTTCAAGCGTGCGGATGTCCTGGCCGGGGCAAATGTCCGTGGAGTGTCGGAGTCTTCGGTCGACCGTTTTCTCCGTAAAGCCGAAAAATATAACTTAATCGTCTCTGAAGGAGCCGGTTACTACTCGAAAACGGATGCCGGGAAGAAAATTGTTGCTATTTGAAATGGGGGGCGAAGTTTTGACAGTTTTGACAGTTTTTTTTGGCAAAATCCGGAAAACCTCGAAAAACGCCCCGGCAAGCATCGCTCCGGAAACGAACAAGCACCCCTCTGAAACGCAGTAGGCATCGGGGTTTTCCCTAAAAAGCACCGGTTTTTGGACTAAAATGGCATTAATGAATTTTTGGAATATCGTTTTTTGAAATAAGTAATTGGAGGACAGGTGTTTAGGGCATAAAAAAATGACTAAAAAAAACGATCCTTTTTTTTAGTCATTTTTACAGCACAAAAATACATATACTTTTTTAATCCGCAACCCTTTTCATGAAAAAAAATCCTATATCTATATCCTTTCTTATCAATTAGATAGCAATTCGAGGACGAAAAACCGTCTTTTCGACACGAACTTCGGAAATAGGCGGAAAAAATGACTAAAAAAAAGGATCGTTTTTGCTATCAATATACAAAAGTTAACACGTGTACATTATAAACGCGTGTACATATATATAGAAAGATAAGAACTGAACATTTCAATTATTGTATTATTAATATTAAAGTTTAGATTATGAACAAGAAGTTTTCTACTTTTTTGGTCGGCGCTATGCTGGCCACAGTGGGAGTCGGTTCTGTATCTGCACAGGTGGAACTGGACAAGACGGACGGGACGTACAACAATAAGTTGTACCAGATCACTGTTTCCGATAACCAGGACTCTGTCGTTGTAATGACAAAGCGTGCAGACGGTCTCGATTCTTTGTATGTGAAGGGCAGAGCAGCTCTGGCTCCAAACGAATTGGCTAACTCTCTTTGGTGTGTGGCTGTGACAAAACCGGCTATTGCAGGACAGTCTTTTATTTATGATTTCCGCAATAAGGCAACAGGCAAGAAGTTGGCGATCGACATTAATCCGGATTGGAAACACAACCAAGCGATGGGTGATACACTTGCTGTAGGTGTTGATCTGGACGGATGGGCTTTCTCCGGAACAGCTCCTAAGTTGCAGGATAATCGTCCTATGTATGTTTATATTCCGGGCAAGGATTCTGTGGCTGCGTTGGTTTGGGATGAGGCAGGAGCAAGAGGCGGTCTGGAAGTGATGAAAGTGTTTGCACATACCGATACGATTGCGGAACAGGTGACGAATAGGGGATTTGTTTTCTCTCTGCGTGAACCGGAACACCTGACATTGAACGCTGATGCTCTGCACACTCTGTTCGGTAGCAACCCGGATGGCGAAAGCGTTAAGTTCAGCTTCTGGAAAACGATTGGTGACAACGAAGTGGAATTGAAGAACACTCCGAGCAAGGAAAAGATTGTGGGGAACGTTTTTGACCAGGAATTGATCGCTCACGATACGACATTCGCTGGTGTTGCTGATAAGGGAGTTTACTTCACAACCAAGAAAGGTAATTATCTGCGTGTCGATACTGCTTGGCATAATGGAGACGGTATCAGATTCAACGTGTTGACCGATACGACAACCCAAGCTGCATGGGATGCAGACATAGCTGCCGGAAGGAACATGGGACACTATTTCTTCCAGATCAATTATGCTCCGGCCAGCGACAGCGTATATATGCGTGTTGATACGGCTATCTATAATATTTCTTTGGGAGATGGTTACTTTGATACTCCAGCTCATGGTGCTGACTCTACTTATGTAGTATTACAGAATCTGACTGAAAACGAAAAATGGGCGTTGACGGTAGGAAAAGACTCTATTGCTACCCGTATCGCATTGGGCTTCGGCACTTGTGGTGATGAAGTTGGTTTGGGTCGTACATCTGTAGCAGACGGTCTGTACACGATCAAGGACAAGACTTCCGGTAAATATTTCGCTTATCCTTTGTATGGAAACGGCACTGTTTTGGATTGGGTTGAGTTTGACGAAAAATCTCAGTTGGCTGCACACATGCCTGCTTACCAGTGGATTATCGACCGTTCATACGATACGGGCGATTTGGCTGAAACTTCACCGATCACGATTGAAAACCGTGAATATAAGACGAAATTGACTGTTCAGCTTTATAAAGATGAAGATGGCAAGATCTTTGCACGTTCTACAGATTTGGCTGGTGCAGACTTGGAAATCGTGGAAATCAGCAAGGATGATTATCCGGAAGCTTATACGGATAAATATCTGGGCTACTACCACCGTCCGGCTGCCGATATTCAATATAATGTAAACAAATATGTCTTCCGTTATTTCCATCCGTATGCTTTGGATGATGATGCTCGTTATCTGACTATCGACAACGACAGCTTGCTCTATGCTAAAGAAAACAGAAAAGGTGTGAACTTCGAGTTGCAGTCTTATGAAAGTAAAGAATATGACTATGGTGTAGCTCACAATGTTGCAGGAGGTGATATTACGCAGAAAGCATACAAGGAAAGTATCTATGGTAAGATTGGTATTGTTCCGTTGAAGAGAACTGCTTATATCATCGCTCGCGAAGGTGCAGTGCTGGATTCCATCGCAGACAAGAAGTATGCAATGGCACAACGTGAATATCTGCTTAATGATATCGACAGCTTCTATATGAAAGCTAACAACTACTATGGTGAAGACGACTTCTTTACGATCATCAAGTCTTACTATACTGGTTCTGATTTGGTTCCTGCATTCTCTAAAGCCGGTATCTCCGACAACAACCTGAACTCTCCGATGGGCGTACAGGAATTGTCTACCGAACGTTCTTCCGCATTCAGCATCAAGTATGACGACACGCCTCTCTACCGTCGTTTCAACAACGCAAATATCGGTGAAGAAGAAATCGGTCGCGATAGCCTGAAATTCCGTGAGTTCTATCGTGGTGAATATCTGATGGACGAAACAAACAAGAACTTCTTGGATGCAAGTGTTGATTATCTGGGTATCTGGACTGCCGACAAGGCTGAAGGCAAATTGGCATTCCGTGTCGATACAGCTTGGGTGACTCGTGGCTTGGGTTATATCAAACCGCAGTATCTGATCTCTGTTTCCAACAGCTTCTATGAAGGTAAAGTGGCTGAAGATTGCGAAGAAGATGGAGTACACATTGACCGCGAAACACTTGAAGAAACAGACGATGCTTCTGCATGTATCCACGCTAAGATGGCAGTTCCGGCATTCTGGAGAGGTAAATATCTCGTAAGTTTCGCTGACTCTGTTGCTAAGTATAATGGCGAAGATGAAGCTCTGCCGTATCTGGATAAGATCGGAGCATACACTCGCGTAGGTTTCGTTGACGCTATCCATAAGGGTGACAGCTTGTATGTCCTGCCGGCTGCTTACAGAAACGTGAAGAACGAAGATATCAAGTTTGCTGAATTGGATGAACTCAATGCTGAATTGAAAGACGAATTTGATAGAGGTGCTTCTGATGAATATCCGTTCATCATCAACTTGAAGGGTGATAACCACAAGAATGTGACTTGGTCATTCCGTTATGTATATCCTGACGAAGCTCTTTCTGTAGAAGAAGAAGGTAAAGAAAATTCGTTCTTGATCGAATCGATGGCATATCCTGAAGTAGATGGCGAATATAATGCTGCTGGTTCTAAGTTGTCTATCGCTCCTAACTGTGCAGCATGGTTGAAGAACCAGAACGGTTGTCTGGTATTGACTAACGAAAGATCTTCTTTCGAAGATGCCGTAACAGGTGGTGACCCTGCATTGATCTTCAACGTAGACCGCAAGGCTGCCGATGATGACTATGCAACTGACAACGAAGAGATCGCAACATCCGAAATCGCCGTAATCGGTCAGGAAGGCGCTGTAAGAATCGCTAACGCCGAAGGCAAGAAAGTTGTTATCACGAACGTTCTGGGCCAGGTAGTAGCTAACACGGTTATCACTTCGAGCGACGTTGTTATCGCTGCTCCTGCTGGTGTTATCGTAGTTGCTGTCGAAGGCGAAGAGGCTGTAAAAACAGTTGTTAAGTGATTGAGAAATAAGGACTAAATAAGTTTCAACCTTCCGGTAAGAAATCCGGAAGGTTGAATGACATTATAATTAAATAATCTAATAATTGCTGCGCGGTCTTTTCCGGGTATGGGTTTTCATAGCCTTGTCATCCGGAACGTCCAACTACCCCGCGAGGGGGAACAAGCGGTGAATATTAATACTAAAGTTAATGAAATTATAAAAAGTTCATCTGCCCCTCCCTCTGTGAAGACCGAAGGCAGACAAAAAACAAGCTCCCGTGGTCTTTCGACTGCGGGAGCTTCGTTTGTGTATTGTAGAATTGTCGGTTTCTTAAGTCTTGATTTTTGCGTTTCAGCGTAGCAACGCCTCCACCTCTTTTTCTGGCAATCCGGCAGTCTTGGCAATAGTCGCTAAGTCCATGCCTGCCTGCTTCATGTTGCGAATGATTTTGCGCATGCCTTCTGTAAGCCCTTCGACAAGCCCTTCCGCTTTACCTTTTTCTTCTCCCTCCTCGAAACTTGTTGCCATGCAGGCTGCCAGGTCACGTTCGGCAGCGATGCTCAGTTCGTAGGCAAGACGTTCCTTAGCGCTCATCCGCTGAAGTTCGATTGCGCTCTTAAGCTTTTGTAAAAGTTTGTCGTCCTGCATAATGTCTTTTGATAGCCGGTCCATAATGTCTACATTATTCATTGTGTATAAAAACCTCTTGTAAAACGTATCGCATTCCTCAAAGTCCAAACTGAACTTCGGAAGCTCCAGATAGATTTCATTCAGCGTTTCGCTGAACGGTACTTTCAACTCGCGGTCCATCCGCACAATATCCCAAAGGTATTTGCCGGGATAGCCCGCATCGAGAACGAAGTCCAGGAAACAAACCACATATACACGATTGATGTGATAGTTCCAACGCTTCCTCTCTTCGTCTGTGGACAATCGGAACTTTTCCCTTTCGATGTCCGCCTGCATTTGTATAACAAACGAAGCGTAGTAAAGTACGCGGTCGGAGAAGTACTTTTGTCTTTTTTTCTGTATTTCGACGATGAACAACTCTCCGTCCGAACCTTCACAAAACAGGTCGAAGATCGCTCTTCTGCCGTCGGCATTGTTCCCCTGCATCTCCACATTGTGGAACGTGATATCCTTAATATCCTTGTTCAGCAGGCTGTTCAGAAAGCCGATTGTCAACTCTTTATTTGACACTGTGCCGAATATAACTTTAAACGCATAATCCGATTTCGGATCGATAAACTTGTCTGATTTCATAGTTTGACAGGTTTCAGGTTGCTATCCAAAAACGGATAGTATGACAAAGATAAATGTTTTTCTCAAAGTAGTGTTGCCCTGGCTGTAAAAAGTTTGCCAGCCCCTTTTATTGGGGGGCTTATTTCATATTCTTCAGTGCTTCGAGGGCAGTCCTGTTGCCGGGGTCGATGTCGAGGATTTTGTTCCAGTATGTCCGGGAGCTGTCCATGTCTTGTTTGAGGTAATAGTAGTAACCCAGGTAGCGGTAACATTCGGACAACTCTTTCTGGTATTTGTCCTTGTCCTTTTCGAGGAGGGGAATACATGATTCGTAGTACGGCTTAGCCTGTCCTTTTTCTGTTTCCGGGTCCATCAGCGAGTTGGTGCGTGCCTGCCACAAGAGCCCCAAGTGGCTCGACGGAACCCGTTCCTTGACGATCGCGAAAAGGCTGTCGGCTTTTGTCAGGTAGCCGGTTGCAAGCGTACTGTCTTTGACGGCGGCGCCGTAATAATATTTCCCCAATTGGTAGAAGTCGGAAGCCTCCGCTGTTTCACCTGCCTGTTCGATGTATTTTGTGTAAGCCAGGATGGCGGCCTTGTCGTCTCCCTTGTTCTGGTTGGCGTCGGCAATATCCTTATAGATCTCGGGATGTGTATCGCTATTGCAAAGCGCTTGCGCTTTTTGTAAGGCGACTAACGACTGTTCATACTGTTCGGACTTGTTCAGCAGACGGCCATAGTACAGGTAATCCTGCCAGATGAATTTGCCGTCCGGGATATTGAAGAAGGCAGTCGCCTCGTCCAGGCCCTCCCGGTAGTTGCCGGTTTCGCAGGCGTTATAGAAGCTAAGGCGTTTCAGCAGGAAATTGTCCGGGTCGATGGCCTTTCCTTCGGCTATCGCCCGGGCCGCTTCGTCGTACTGTTTGTTGAAGAAGAGGGCGGAGGCGTAATGGACCAGGTTGTCGACAGAATAGAGGCCACCGGCCATGTAGCGGCTGTAGGCGTCAATCGCTTTCGCATAGGCGCCCTCCTGCGAATAGATATTCCCTAAGGCACGTTGGGCAAGCAAATAATCCGGATGGCTTGCCAGCACCTTTTGCAGCATTTCCACCGAAAGGGCAGGAGTTACGCTCTGGTAGACCTCGGCATATTTGAGATAGGCGATCCGGCAGTCGGGATCGAAATGGATCGCCTGCTCGTATTTACCGGCGGCGTCACCCGGTTTGTTCTCGGACAGCAGGCGGTCGCCTTCGTACAAATAGAGGGAGGGGGCGTTCGGATTGTATTTGCGGGCGTTCTCGAGAGAGGCGGCGGCTTCTGTCGCCATACCGTTTGCTGCATAGGCAGAGGCGATGGCGACGTAGGTGTCCGCATCCTTTTTGTTTACTTTGATGGCAGCGTCGAAGGCTTTTACGGCGGCGGATTTGTCTGTCTTCAGCAGGAGCTTTCCTTCGCCTACTTTATTCAGGGCATATTCGGGGTTGGCTTCCCAACCCTGTTTATAGTAGTTTTGCGCTTCCGGCAATTGTCCGGCGTTGTAGGCGATCTCGCCCAAATAATAGCAGGCGATCGCTTTTTCGACAGGGGAATTGTCCAGCTGTTTCTCAAACAGTTTCTTGGCTATGTCCGGTTCACCGGCTTGGTAGAAGTCGATGCCGGGATTGTTGTCTGCATAGGCAATGGTTGCCAGCAGGCTGATGATCAGTATATAGATGTTGCGTCTCATAATAATTAATTGTTTAGTGTTGGTAACTAATTCGTTATATTCACGATCCGGACCGGCTGTGTCACCGGGAGCAGACCGGATTTCAGGATGATCCGCTGTCCGCGATCGCTCGAGACAAAAGAGGTGAAGCCAGAAGCCAATCCCGTCCGGGGTTCGGAAAGGATCAGGTAGACTGGCCGTGTCATCGGATAATCGCCTAATGCGATATAGGCCTGGTAAGGCTTGAAGCTGTTTGCCGGAGTTGCCTCCCGGTAGCGGCTGACGGCCATCACGCGAATATTGTCGATAAAGCTCATGCAAGTGGAGTCGGACGGATTACTGATCCAGTTAACCCCGATGACGCCGAGCGCTCCGGGTGTCTTGGAAACGTAGTCGAGGACGGACCGGTTGCTTTGTGACGCTTGCAGGTGTGCGCTTAGTTTCTCACCGCTGCAAATAGAGTCGATCGCATACCGTACGGTGCTCGAATTGGGGTTGTCGAACACCACTTCGATCCGGGTCGCCGGATTTCCGGGCGATAGCTCGTTCCAGTTGCGTATCTTACCGGTCAGGATTTCTTTCAGGGTGGGAATACCGATCAACGAATCGGCATTCTGCCTGTTGACGATCAGTGCAATTGCATCGGTCGCGATCCGGATGGCTTTCGGGTACAACTTTTTCTGGTTCATAAAGTCTGTTTCCTCTCCGGTCAGTTCCCGGGTGGTAACGGCCAGCCAGGTACTGTCGTGCAACAGCCGGTTGATCGTCTCCGTCTCGCCGGAGAATAGGGGGACGATTCCCGCTTCTTTGTAGATGCTTTCGAATACGGCGACCTCTTCTTGCAGGATCGGTGCCAGAGATTCGTCCGACGCGACGGCTATCACGCCGCTTGTCGGAGTGTCGTCGGGTTCCGTCTCTTTCCTGGAGTTGCACGCAACCAGAGACGAGGCTATAAAGAGCGATATGATAATATTCTGTCTCATCTTAACACTTTACCTCCATAATTATTGTAACTTGAAACGAACCGGAACCGTGAAGTAGACCGGGACAGCCTTGCCGTTCTGCTTGCCAGGCATCCATTTGGGGAGCGACTTGATCACACGTACCGCCTCTCTGTCGCACGACGGGTCCAGCGGACGGAATACCTCGACATCCGTCACTTCGCCGGTCGGACTGACTACGAAGCGGATCGTTACGCTTCCCTGTATCCCCTGTTCGGCCGCCAAGACCGGATATTTCAGATGCTCGGAGATGTATTTCAGCAGTTCGGTCGTGCCACCGGGATATTCAGGCATCTGCTCGACGGCGACGTAGGGCTTTGCTTCCTCCTGGATGACCTCTTTGTTGTCTTTCAGGTCGGCGATGTCGATCGCATCTTCGCTGTCCGTCCCCTGTACGTCGGCTACCGAAATAGCCATCTTCGAGGTGGTCAGTTCTTCCTGTGTCTTGATCTCTTCGTTATCGTTCACTTCCTTGTCCGCTTTGATGACGGGAGGGGTGAACTTGATGGTGCTCTTCAGTTTGGGAGGAGGGGGCGCTTCGAGGTTACGGATAACGTTCTCTTCCGGTACTTTCGTTTCCATTTTCAGGTCGGAGAGGGTGGTTACTTCCAGCACCTGCTCCTTCGCATGTTGCGGTATGACTGACTTGATGATGGCCGGCAACACCATGATCAGAATGGCTCCGGCTGCGACGATCAGCAGGGCGCGGATATGCCGGGAGGAAGAATCTTTACGCAATTCGTAAGCTCCGTATTCCTTGTTCTTCCCGGTGAAGACCAGCTCGCACCATTCCGGTGAATTCAGATTTATATTCTTTAGCATGACCGTCATTTTTTAGGGTTGGACCGGGCAATCTGCTTCGTCAGCTCTCCGCCGCTCTTCAGGTTGTCGACCAGAAATTTATCTCCATCCGTGATGTCCACGATTGCGTATTTGCCGATATTGCATATCTGCATTTCGTCCAGAGCGTCTACCAGGTTCCGGTAGGAGGCGTCGTCGGTCGCCTTGATCAGGACGACGGGGGCGTCTTTGGAACCTTTTATCTCGGAGGCCTGCTTCTTGAACTCGTCTTCGGAAATCTCTTTGTCCAGTTTCTTCAGCTTGAGTTCTTTCATCTTTTGGACGACATCGAAGTTGCGTGCCAGCAGGATGTCGCGCAGTCCGGTGGGCGAGTAGTCGGTCTGTTTCAGGGATTCGACGTGCTCGTAGTCCGGTTCACCGAAATAGTAGTATATCTTGTTGTCTTCGCCAAGCAGCAGGGTGATGGCCTTGGAGGCTTTCACTTTCGTCTGTTCGGCTTCTGTCACCTGGTCTTTCGACGGCATGCTGATCTCCATTGTCTGCGGCTTGCTGAGCGAGGTGCAGAGCATGAAGAAGGTGATCAGCAACATGTTCATGTCCACCATAGGCGTAAAGTCTACGCGGACGGTCATCTTCTTCTGTTTGCCTTTCTTGCCGTCGTCTTTGTTTTTATCTGTATTTACTTCTGCCATGACTTGTGTCGTTGTTAGACATTGTCGGGCATATTCTTGAGTGTGGTAATCAAATTATACCGGTTCTCTCGAAGGTCCTGCAATGTGTTCATAATGTTCTTAATCTTCGGGTAAGGAGTGTCCTGGTCGGCTTTGATGGCGATGACCAGGTCGCGGTTCACTTCGCGCGCATGCTGTACCCAGAGTTTGAACTGGTTGTTGATGCTGTCGGTGGGGATACCGTAGTCTTTCATCAACCGGTCCTGTTCGTCGGACGGCATGTTGAGATACTCCTGCATGTTTTGGATGGGGACGCCGAAGGAAGGTTGCAGGCTGAAGTTGTAGATTTCTTTGTCTGTGAAACGGATGCCGAAATCTTTTCCCAATAATTTCAGGACGTTCGCCTTGTCTTCCTGCTTGTCCAGGCTCATGAATACTTTCCCGTCGGGGTCTACCAGGATGGAAAGAATGTTCGTTTCCGGTATCTTGATCTCGGAGACAGACGAAGGGGTGGAAACGACCACCGGTTCTTTCTGGATAAAGGTAGACGTCAGCATGAAGAAAGTAAGCAGCAGCACGGTGACATCACTCATCGCCGTCATGTCGATGAATGTGCTTTTGCGTTTTACTATCAGCTTAGGCATACGGCTCAGTGTTTAGCGGCAAACGTCTGTACGATGGAGAAACCGATTTCATCAATGGCATAGGTAATATTATCTATTTTACTGGTGAAGTAGTTGTATGAGATGATGGCCAATGCACCGGTGGCAATACCCAGCGCGGTGTTGACCAGGGCTTCTGAAATACCTGTCGACAGGGCTACGGAGTCGGGCGATCCGGCATTGGCCAAGGCGGCGAACGAACGGATCATGCCCAATACGGTGCCCAGCAGTCCAAACAGGGTTCCTAACGTAGAGATCGTGGCGATGACCGGGAGATTCTGTTCCATTGAAGGCAGTTCGAGGGCGGTGCTCTCTTCTATCTCTTTCTGGATAATGGCTATTTTTTGCTCTTTGGTCTGCTCTGTCGTGCTCTCCACATCGCTATAGCGCGACAGGGCGGCGTTGACGACATTGGCGACGGAGCCTTTCTGTTCGCTGCACAGCTTATGGGCGGCTTCGAGGTTGCCGGCTTCGAGATATTTCTTGATCGCCTGTACGAAGTTGACCAGGTTCTTTTTCCCTTTTGAGCGGCTGATGGCGATCATGCGCTCTATACTCAGGGTGATCACGGTGAGCAACAGGGTGATCACGAGCGGGACAATGTATCCGCCTTTGTAGACAGTCCCGAAATAGTTTCCGGGCAGCGGATGGTTGGCAGGATTGTTGTCCATGAAGTTGGCCGGGTTGCCCAGCACGAACTTGTAAAAACAAACGGCTATGATGAAGCACGCCAGGATGACGATGGCTGCGGAAATGCCGTTATATGACTTCTTGTTATTTGATTTCTTCGTTTCCATACTCTTTTATTATTTGACAGTAAATGTGATTTTGTGATAAAGCTGATGCATGTATAGCTGTTTAGCGGTTGTATCCAACCATTCCCCTCTTGAGAAAGGCGGAGAGTGCGGTATTGTTTGCGCATGTGAAAATACGCACTCTTTGATCCCCTCTCCAAGAGGGGAGACGATTACTCTCAGCTACTAAAAACCGACAGTATGTACTATCAAATAATAATTTTTCGTAAGACGTAGACCCAGTGGCCTGCCCGTATACGAAGGGAAGAGCATTTTAAGGTGTGAGTGATTGATGTTATTTCGGATATCTTATTGAGGGTGTTTTGTTCTTTTTGCAACGATAGCTCAAGTAGGCGGGTAGTCGTTTTTAAAAGACGTTCGCTGTATTCGGTCGTTTGTTGTACACGGCTGGTGAGGCATAGGGCGGCATTCGGACTTTTACATAATTCGAAATGTTTGACTTTCTCCTGGAGGGAATGGGCATTGTCTTTTTCCGTCACGATGGTTTGTCTGTCGGCGGAGTCTTCTGTCGTGGCCATGATTCCTTGTCCTACGGTGAACAGGAGAAGAATGGATAATATGGATAACAATCTTTTCATCATGGTACATTTAGAAACCCTATCGTATAAACATAACAATGCAAGTGGCAAAAAGTTGAACGGTATATAGATAAATTCGATCTCTTTTTTCCAACAAACCTTCGTATTCTCCTGTTATATTTGTACAAAAGATAAAACTCAAAAAGTAAAAGTATGGAAATTGTAAAAGTAATAGGACGAGAGATCCTTGATTCACGTGGTAACCCGACTGTTGAAGTAGATGTACATTTGGCTTCCGGTGCTTTTGGCCGTGCGGCTGTTCCCTCCGGCGCTTCTACCGGTGAAAACGAAGCGATCGAGCTTCGCGATGGCGACAAGAAACGCTATGGTGGCAAAGGCGTTCTGAAAGCTGTCGATAATGTAAACAACATAATTGCTCCCGCTATCCAGGGTATGTGTGCCCTGAACCAGCGCGAGATCGACCATAAACTGATTGAACTGGACGGTACGAAGACTAAGTCCAACCTGGGCGCCAACGCCATGCTGGGCGTCTCATTAGCGGTGGCCAAAGCGGCAGCCAACTATCTGGACCAGCCTCTTTACCGCTATATCGGCGGGACGAATGCATACGTGCTGCCTGTCCCGATGATGAATATTATCAACGGCGGCTCGCACTCCGACGCGCCGATCGCATTCCAGGAATTTATGATCCGTCCGGTGGGAGCTTGCTGCTTCCGCGAAGGTTTGCGTATGGGAGCCGAAGTGTTCCATGCCTTGAAGAAGGTGCTGCACGACCGTGGCCTGAGTACTGCCGTAGGGGATGAAGGAGGTTTTGCTCCTGCATTGGACGGCACGGAAGATGCCCTGAACTCCATTATGGCCGCTATCAAAGCCGCCGGATACGAACCGGGTAAGGACGTGACGATCGCGATGGACTGCGCCTCTTCCGAATTCTATCACGACGGCGTATATGACTATACGAAGTTTGAAGGCGACAAGGGCGCTAAACGTACGGCCCAGCAGCAGGTGGCTTACCTTTCCGAACTGGTTGCCAAATATCCGATCGACTCTATCGAGGACGGTATGGACGAAAACGACTGGGCAGGCTGGAAGATGCTGACAGAAGCGTTGGGCAGCAAATGCCAGTTGGTGGGCGACGACCTGTTCGTGACGAACGTCGAGTTCCTGAAGAAAGGTATTGAAGAAGGCTGTGCCAACTCTATCCTGATCAAGGTAAACCAGATCGGTACGCTGACTGAGACACTGGATGCTATCGAGATGGCACACCGCAACGGCTACACCTCTGTCACTTCCCACCGCTCCGGTGAGACGGAAGATGCAACGATTGCCGATATCGCCGTGGCTACCAACAGCGGACAGATCAAGACCGGTTCTCTGAGCCGTTCCGACCGTATGGCGAAATATAACCAATTGCTCCGTATCGAAGAAGAGCTGGGCGACCTGGCTGTTTATGGCTATAAGACTTACAAGAAGTAACCGACGGAAAGAAGGTATATAATAACAAAAAGGCCTGCCAATCACTGGTGGGCCTTTTTTCATGGTCAAAAAATTTTTACCTAATCAGAGAGTGAATGTATAATCGTTCATCGTTCATCATTCGTCATCGGGATCATAATCGTAAGGATGCAGTTCCCAGATGTCGTCGAACCGGTAGGTACCGCTTTTGCCTGTTGCTATAAAGCCTCTTGTCCCGTTGGAGAAAGAGACTGCCACTGTACGCGCCGACCCTTTGAAGGCATGCACCTGCTCCCACAGGTCGGTGGAAGGATAATACTTCCACGTGTCGCTTCGGACACTTCCGCTTTCCCCGCAGGTCAGGTAGGCTGCGCCGTCGATGACGAAGGTGCTGGCGTTCATGCGTACAATGCTATAATCGTCGTCATAGTCTTCATCCGAAGTGTTGGCTATGTCGCGAAGTTGTGTCCATTGTCCTGTCGACGGGTCGAACTTCCAGAAGTCGCTGATATATTCGCCGTTGTTGACGCCGCCGCATACATAGGCGATATTGTCGATCACGAAGCTGGAAGCGCCCATACGCTTGCTTCCCCCGATACTGATAATCTGTGTCCAGGTGTTGTTGGCAGGGTCGAAGGAGTAGAAGTCTTTCAGGTAGTTGCCGTCGTATCCGGCGCCGATGTATCCTTTACCGGAGACTCCGAAGGAGACGGCGCTGTATCGTCCTACGCCGGGAAAGTCGGCCTTTTGTGTCCAGGTATTGGTTGCCGGATCGTATTCCCAGAAGTCGTTCAGCTTGTTTTCGCCGTCGTAGCCGGTACCGAAATAGCCTTTGCCGTCGATCGCGAAGGCGGTTGCGTTACTGCGGGCGGTGCCGGGGAAGCTGGCTTTCTGCGTCCAGGCGTCTGTTGTCATATCGTATTCCCACAGGTCGCTCAGTCGCGCATTGCTTTTGCTACCGTCATATCCGCAGACCAGGTATCCTTTATTGCCGATGGAGAAGCAGGAGGCTTCCCCGCGGGCAAGCCCGTCGAAGTCGGAGGTGCGTACCCAGTTACCGATCAGATCGTCGTCATCGTCGTCGCTGCAAGAAGAGACGAAGACGGGAAGCAGAGCTATCAAGAGAGCAAATAATCTTTTGTGTGTCATTCTTAAACGTGTTCTTTTGTTGTTTACGGTTGCAAAAGAACGAGGCTTTCCCTTCTCCCGCAAATGAAATCGACGAACAGACGTTCTTATCCGGTGAACGGACGGATCAGGGAGGTAAATGCCTTTTTCACCCGCTGAAAGACATTGGCAGGCGAACAGCAGCCTTTTATTGAGAGAAACCGGCCGTTGGCAGGTTATTCTTGCAGGACATAACCGGATTGAAGTTCTTTGCAAGCCGAAATATATCGTATATGTATGAATAAGAATCTGATTCCTTTTGGGCTGCTTCTGCTGTGCAGCGCTCTCTTTTCCTGTTATGACGAGAATAATAGTTACGGGGACAACCTGGTGGACAGTGTTTTCCGGAATGTGCTGGTGGACAGTTGTACCGTCACGGTGAGTTCCACCATAATCGATTCGTTAGAGACGACCGGACAGGGGCTTGCACTGGTGGGACAGTACACCCATTCGCTCTGGGGAACAGTCTCCGCCAGTGCCTATCTGCCTTATTCGTCTCCTTCCTATACGACGGAGGCGGACGAGGTCGTGCGGTTGGATTCCCTTGTGCTGGCCCTCTCATACGGCGGCTATTCGATCGGCGACACGGCGCAGCCGATGCGGCTTACCGTACACCGCCTCCTGGAGAAGGTCATACTGAACGATAACGACTATCTTTATAACAACAGCTCTTTCGCCTATGATCCGGAGCCGATCGCCACCTGCACCTTCAAGCCGAAGCCGGGTGACAGCGAACGGTTGGAGATCCGTCTGCCGGACGAGTTGGGCGAAGACATGCTCACAAGGTTGCACAGTCGCGACGACGGCCTGTCGGGTGACCGTTTCGGGGATTACTTCAAAGGGCTGGTCGTTGTTCCCGACCTCGACGTATGCCGGAATATCGTCTCCTTCAGTGTGGGCGACACGGCTTCTGCCCTGATCCTGCGCTATCGTATAGAAGATGCAATCGCGCAGGAAGCGGAGTGTGTGATCTACCCGAACACCGAGACGCAGTTCTACCATGTCGACCACGACCGGACAGGGACGGCTATGGAAAGCCTGCCGCTTAAGAACCTCGAAGTCGCTTCCTCCGAACTGGATAACCGGGGCGTGTTGTTCGGGGGAATCGGCTGGTACAGCCGGCTTGGCTTTCCCCACCTGAACGAGATCCTGCAACAGGGCGAACGCATCTCGATCGAATCGGCCTATCTGAAAATTTATCCCGAACCGGGTTCCTGGTCTGAGTTTAACCCTCTTCCCGACAGCCTTTTCCTGTATATCGTAGACGAGAACAACGTCGTGACGGATGCCGTCACCGACTATTTAGGCACTGAAGTGCAGAGCGGGACGCTGGTCAAGGACGATAGCTTCTCGGAGAACACATATTACTACTTTGACGTCAGCACCTTCATGCAAGAGGAGTTAGGCGCTTTCGGGAAGTATAAGCATAGCTTGCAACTTGTCTTCAGCGAGGACGATTATACCCAGACATTCCGCAACCTGACTTTCAGCGACCAAGCGGGACGTTCTCCCATTGTCTTACAACTAACTTATAAAATATATGAGAGTTACTAAATACGGATGGCTGCTCGGCCTGCTGCTTCCCCTTTCTGTCGCAGCCCAGAATGTGATGACTTCCTCGCCCTATTCGATGTTCGGGATCGGGGAGATTACGACCGGGCTGTATGGCTCCAATACGGCTATGGGAGGCGTTTCGACCGGTATGCGGGGGAAGATGCTTCTCAATATGGATAATCCTGCCGCCCTGACTGCCATCGATACGTGCCGCTTGCTGGCGGAAGTCTCTGCTTTTGCCAAGTGGGAGGCGTACCGTTCGAAGGGGGACGATAACCAGGCTTTTACGGGCAACTTCTCCCGCTTTGCGATGGCTGGCCGTATCATTCCCCGCTGGTATATGGCGGCGGGACTGACGCCTTACAGTTCGGTCGGCTATTATTTCCAGAGCACGCAGGAGCTGGAAGGTTCTCCCGGCTCTTACTATACGAGCGTGTTCTCCGGCGACGGCGGCCTCTCGAAGGTCTATCTCTCGAATGCTTTCCTGGTGTTACCCTCGCTGTCGGTCGGTGTCAATCTGGGCTATATCTTCGGGAATATGATACAGGCGGAGACGCAGAGTACGATGGCGATCTCCCAGAAACTCTTTGGGCAGTCTTTCACGGCCGATTTCGGCGTGCAGTATTCCCGCCGTCTCGGCCGCGAACTGAACCTGACGCTCGGTGCCGTCTACGGCCTGCCCCAAACGATGCGCCTGGAGAAGACCAAGACGATAACGGATAATTCCACCTCGGCTTCTTCCAATATGAAGAAGGTCAGCCAGACCTTGCCGCAGTATATCGGGGCAGGCGCTTCCGTGGAGTATAAAAAGATGACGTATGCGCTCGACTATATGTACCGGCAGTACAGTTCGCTGACTTCGGCGGACACGCGTGTCACGTTCCACGACTCGCATGAATTGCGTGCCGGCGCCTGTTATTATCCGGATGGCTACAGCTCATCGAGCATCTGGCAAAGGATGGATTATAAGATCGGCCTCGGACTGTCGTCTCCTTATTATATGCATGTCAGAGGACAGTCCGGCATCTCCTGGCGCGTCAGTGCCGGTCTTGGCTTCCCGCTGATGAACGGCCGCCTCCATACCGCCTTCTTCTACGACCGTGTCGACCTCAGCGGCAATGCGCTGAAGCGGGGCATAACCGGTTTCACGGTTACTTATACGCTGAGCGAGTTGTTCTATAAGGTTAAGTTGTAGAGGAATGTGTTGCCGGATGTTATAAGCTTTTGATGTGTTGCAGGAAAAGATTTATTTCATATCTTTGCTTCTGTAACTCAAAAGAAAGGAGTATAAATATGACTATGATAGAATTAGACACTTACTCCATGCCTGCGGATTTATTGGACGATTTGATGGCACAAGCAGAAAAAGATGATGAGACTGGATTGTGTATAACATCCGAAGAGTTAGACAAGGAGATGGAAACATGGTAATGTTCAACAGCTAAAAAACTATATGGCAAAGCTTAACCGCAAAATAAAGACAAAGACAACCGCGTCCACCGAAGAGGGAGCCGGATATATCAGTAAGGAAGAAATCCTTGCTGGAATTGCTGTTGGGTTGAAAGAAATGCAAGAACGCAGGTGTTGCAGGAAAAGAGCAAAAACATTAGAAGACTTGATAAATGAATTATAGTATCATATTAGGTAAACAAACTTATCCCTATCCATTAAGTCATTCCCCCTATTATATTATCCCTTTCATCGTAATCCATAAGTCGTCCGCTTGGCGTCGAACGATCGTTCGCTTGCCGCCGGACGATCGTTCACTGGGCGGCGGACGATCGTTCGCCACCAAGCGGACGACTTACGAATAGTAACCAACGGCCTAACAGATACCGAAGAAAAGGCTAAAGGATAACGATCAAACGCTAAACAGCCGATAACCTTATTTGGAAGAAGTCCCGCTCTCCAGAATACTGACAATAGAGAAGAGCGTGAAACAGATGCCTCCCAATCCCGCCAACACACGTGCCGGCACGAAATAGTATCCGTGAACCGTCCCCATTTCGAACAGGAATGCTGCCAGGAAGAGGCAACCTAACGCTGTAAAGATAGGAATCAGCGGGATGCGGTTGGACAACTTGAACTCATGCCGCCATATCTTCGACAACAGGATCACCTTGCTGGAAATGCTGTAGCAGACCAGTCCCAATCCAATCATGATGTAGCCGGTTGAAGCGAGTCCCCTGTCGGCCGTACCTAATATCAGGATCAATCCCCAGATGACACACAGGCTTCCCATGATCAGGACCAGCACCGGCCATATCCTTCGTTCGGAAGCGGAGAAGATGTTCCGTATCTGCCGGGCGATGGTGGCGACCAATGTAATCAGGCAGGTACAAATCGAGGCGAGCCCGATCATGACGTGTCCCGCTACGAAATACTTCGGATGCAGTCCGCTCTTGGCAAGCAGCATGAACGCCCATACCCAGGCGACGACCGAGATGATGAGGGCAATGGAGATCAGCGTCAGTCCCTGCGTGCGTGTGAAGGCTTTGGGTGGTGGCTCGTGGTCGTTCTTCCGGGCGTTGACGGTTATCATCGTAAAGCGGGTGGATGAGGTCGCGGTTGTAGCCACACAAGCGGTGATAAGTCCGACGCCGCAGATAACATGCCCTGCCACAAACGAAGCCGTGTCCGTCGAAACATGCAGCAACCGGATTCCTCCGATAATTGTCAGGGCTGCCGACAGATAGCCTACTCCGGGAAGCACATATTTGCTCACCGTCCCGAAAGTCCCGATAATCTGCCGTATGATAGTGGCGGCTGTCGAGAAAAGAGCAATGCAAATCATCCCCAACGAGAACACGACCGGACCGGCCAAAAAGCGGTTTGGGTCTGTCCCATACGACGTGATGAACAGCCCGTAACCAAAACAAAACAGGCCCATAAGCAGGGGAATAGCCCTGAACAGAACGCTAATACCGTAATTCATAGAATCATCTTTTTGAGTTTCCAGACAAACAACGCCTGCTGTAGCTTTGTTCCTGCTCTTTACATTTTATAAATACTTTTAGGGGTGGACGGTTCACGGGCAGGATTATTCCATATCTTTATGCTCCAAAAAGTGGGAATATGCTTCGATACGGTTTGAATTATATCCGGATGATGCTGGGAATGATGCTGACGGCACTCTTCCTGGTCGGTTGTCTTGCGTGTGGAAAGAGCGGGAGAGGGTCGGAGACTGTCGGGATCGGTTCCGGTTGTTTGTCGCCCCGGACGGTGATGTTGAGCAGTGTGGCCGATACGGTGGAGATCGTCCGGATTCCTTTCTCCTTCCAGCGCGACCGCATTATGATGCTCGACAGCGGGTTTGTAGTTGCTGGAGAGAATAGTTGCCTGCTGCTCGACCGGAAGGGCGATTCGCTTCGGACGATTGCACGTAAGGGAGACGGAGCGGATGAATATACCGAATGCTTTGTCCTGAATGAACATAACGGACTTGTTTACATCACGGACCGGGACGGCTTGACAAAAGTCTATACCCAGAGTGGACGTCTGGTGGAGACGATTCCTTCCCCTGCCGGTCATCTGGATGCTGTCGGAGTAGCAAGTGCCCGGACGCTTGCCGGTTACCGGGTGAACAGCAGCGGGAACGAACGTGACCGGATGATCTTTTATAATGCCGATACGGTCTTCAACCGCCTGCCTTATCGGAAGGTGTTCGGGAGGCCGAAAGGCTATTTCACCTTCCGGCGTGACGGACAGTTTGTGTGGACAGCCGGAAGGCTGCTGTTTAAGGAACTGCTGAACGATACGATTTATGAAGCATCCGGAGAGATGAACGGTTTGCATCCTTCTTACCTGTTGAAACTGGATTCGCTCGGAGGGGTCGACTCGCTTCGCTATGTTTTGGAGCAGCCGGAGACGGAACTCTTTTGTCGTACGCCCTATGTCTTGCTACTCGGTGAGTCTCGTTTGACTCTGTGGCTTTCTACCGTCTACAGCTCTGTCGAATGGCAGAAACAGGTCTATGCCACCCATTGTTACGACCGCAAAAGCGGGAAGACCTATAGCCTGGAACTGAAGATGTCGACGGACGATATGGGACGGCAGAGCCGGCTCTTGTACGACACGACTGCCTATATGCCTCCTTTCGCGAACTGGGATAACTTCTTTCCGGAGCAGATGTCTGTCGACGGTCGTCACTTGATCGCTTTCCGGGGCATGGGAATGGACCACCAAGTGCTGGTGATTGCCCGCCTGAAGGAGGACCCGCTGGCTGCATTACGTCCGGTTTCACTGGCCTCCCGGATAAAAGTCTTTCTTCCAATCCTACTTCTGGCAGCCTTGCTCAGCGGGTACGGATTTTTCCGGTACAGAAAGAATGAACGGGCGTTGAACCGGATTAGCCGGCAGCTGGCAGAGAACGAACAGGCTTTGGAACATTATCGCCGGGAGCAGGAGACGAACCGTGAACCGTCTGCCGGATTGGAACAACGGATACGCCAACTCGAGATGAAGAACGAAGAGCTACGCGGATATCATCTCTTTATGAAGTTGAAGGCAGAACCGTCCTACGTCTTTATCGGTGAGAAAGAATATGAACATCTTTGCCGGGTGACGGATAACTTGTATCGCGGTTTTGCCACCCGCCTTCGGGAAACATATCCCGAACTGACGAAACACGATATTGAAACCTGCTGTCTCCTGAAGGCCGGATTGGCGAACCGGGAACTGAGCGTGATCTTCAATAATACACCGGCTGCCATTACCAAGTCGAAGAACCGGATAAAGAAGCGGATCGGGCTGGGAGCGGAGGTTAATCTGGATGTTTATTTGCAGAACTTCTGATACGTTGTCCGGTTCGTTAGTGGGCTTCTCTTTGTAAAGTGCTGAACATTAATATTTTCCGTCAAAGCGTTTGTCAAGGCTTGTTTGGACGGAGGCTTTGTTTCTTCCTGTACTTTTGTGATATGATTGATAAACACAAATTCTTTATGTTATGAAAGTACACGCATTTTGGCTGGCTTTGTGCCTTGGCCTCGTAGTCTCCTGCACAGGTAAAACAGACCGTATTGCCGAACTTCCGGTAATCGGTATCGGACAACAGATAGAGGAACCGGCGGAAGTCCCACTCCGGGATATTGCCTCTTCGGTGGAGATTATCCAACTGGAAACGTCCGACTCGTTGCTACTTCCCGCCATTTATAAACTTCATGTGTTCGACAAGTATCTGTTGGTCGACGGCCTGCTGTTCGAACGTTCGGGCAAGTTCCTGAACCGGGTGTTCCGTACGGGCGAAGGACCGGAAGAAGTCTTCAAAGGAGCGAATGTGGTTCAGGTCAGGGAAGGCAAGGTGTATGTGCTTGACTTTGCCGGGGCGGTGAAGGTCTTCTCGCTGGACGGCCGATGGCTGAAGACTGTCAAGTCGCCCGCTAATACCTATTTTGATTTCTATCCGTTGGACGGAGAGCGCTTTGCCGGCTTCAAGTCTAATTTCAAGGGAACGGAGAAAAACTGTATCGAGTTCTTTGATGCAGACGGCGTATTGGCAGCAATTCCTTATACGAGACAATATGAGCCGAAGGCTTCCTGGTTTGCCCCTGGTGAGGGAAAGTTCTTTCAGACGGCTGACGGGTTGCTGTTGAAGCGGCTCCTTTGCGACACAATCTTCCGTGTTGACAGCAAGAAGCATCTGCTCCGGCCGGCTTACCGGATTGATTTCGGCAAATGGGCTTCTAAAGAGTCCCGGCGTTACGAATATCAGTCTATGGAAGAACTTCAGAACATGCTCTTTACCGAGATGCCGATGGTCACTTTCTTAGGGCAAGGCAACGATTATCTCGCCTTTACGACAGTATTCACGGATATGGGCAAACAACGGATGATGTACGGCACGAATCTCTACAACCTCCGTAGCGGTTCGGCCCGTAGCCTGATGCTGAAATATTCGGATGAAGACCTAAAAGTTCTGGGAGAGGATGGCGATGCGATGCCCGACTTTATAAAAGGCGCTTCGGGTGATTACTTCTTCCCGAAGGTCATGTCTGCCGACGGCAGATCGCTGGTCAGTTGGCGGCAGCAGGCAAACGACCGGAATCCGCTGGTCATTATCGCGACATTGAAATAATCTGCAAACCGGTGCTTATAGGTTTTTTATCCGATGCCTGTCCGTCCGCAAAGCGACAGGCATCGCATCCGGAACGGACAGGCACAACAAAAAAGCCGCCCGAAATGAATCGGACGGCTTTTTCGTATGGCAATCGAACCAGAGAGATTACACTCTTCTTTCTTTGATTCTTGCTTTCTTACCGGTAAGAGCACGCAGATAATACAGCTTGGCGCGACGTACTTTACCAAATTTGTTTACAGTGATGCTTTCGATAAACGGAGATTCGATCGGGAAAATACGTTCTACACCTACGTTTTCAGACATCTTACGAACAGTGAAGCGTTTCTTGTCGCCGTGACCTGAGATGCGGATTACAACACCTCTGTACTGCTGGATACGTTCCTTGTTACCTTCTTTGATACGGTAAGCTACTGTAATAGTGTCACCACTCTTGAATGAAGGATATTCCTTCTTTGTAGCAAACGCTTCGTTTACAACTTTAATTAAATCCATTGTTTTATAGCTTTTTAATTGTATTTATTAATGAAACGCAATGTAACGGGCAACCTTGTCCCGACAGAGATTACGCAAAGCGGATGCAAAGTAACGAAATAATTATTTGATACGCAAGAAGGAACTTGAAATAAATTTCATTTCAACCACTTATCCGCAAACCGGATGTAGTTCTCCCAGTCGAAATCCGTCACGTCGTGCACACCGGTACGGATGTGGTAGGCGACGCGGTCTCCGATCGAAGTGTTGACGGCCGGAAGGGTGGTTGTCTCCAATCCTTTCATTCCGTAGAGGTGGTAGACGTCTCCGGCGTATGAGGCGGAAAGGAATTCTCCTTTCGGATCGGACCAGCGGTCGCCTTCGGCACTTGCCACATAAAGCGGGCGGGGAGCGATGAGGGCGAGCAGTTCGTGCTGGTCGATTGGCAGGTCGTTTTCTTTCTTGTTATACCGGCGGAAGTTCTTGCAGAACCAATGCGGGAATACATTGTTGATGCGGTTGACCGTCTCGCCTACCTGTCGTCTGGACAAGGCTGCACCGCCGCAACCGGATTCGTTGGCGACGACGATGGCGAAACGCGTATCTAAGGCACCGGCCCAGAGTGCTGCTTTTCCGAGACGGGAATGTCCCATAAGGATCACTTTGGATGCATCCACCTGCCAGTCTGTTTCCAGATAATCCATCACACGGCTGTTGCCCCAGGCCCAAGCGGCAATGGCCTGTCCGCCGTCTGTCGGGATATCATCGCCGGGTTTGTAGCCGAAGAGGGCGAGGATGCTTTCCGCATGCTTGTCTTTGTCGTCGGGGAAGAAGTCGAAATAATGGACGGTGGCAAGGCCGTAACCGGCGTCGATGATCTTCTGCAACGGCCAGCGGAAGGCTTGGTTGCCCCGGGCTTCTTTGGAGTATTGCGAAGGGATAATCTCCGGGTCTGCAGAGACCGTCTGGTTTCCCTGGAAATTGAAGTGCAGGAAGACCGGCACTTTGGTCTTGACATGGTTCGGCAGGTACATTAGCAGCAGGGCTTTCCGTTCGACGCCGTTGCGGCTGAACGTGATCTCGATCTGTTTGCGGGTGGCGCTGCCGTCGAGGGCGCTGTGGTTGTCGTCCAGCTTTTCGTAGGAGACATCCACTTTGCCCTCGGGCATTTTACCATATACCTGTTCGGCAAAGATGGAAAGCAATTCGGGACGCCTGGTCTGCTCCCATTGTTGCGGGGTGGTAACTTTCTGGCCGCTTGCTGTTTCCAGCAGAGTGGGCAGGGTGAACGGCGGAATCTTGCTTTCGTCGTAGTTGGCTTCTTCTGCATTCTGTGCGTGCAGGCCGAGCAGGCTGAATGCTAAAAGTAACAGGATGGACAATCTTTGCTTCATGGTATGATTCTTTTATATTTGCGAATAGGGCAATGGCGAAAGGAACAGGCTGGTGTTCCGGGTTGCCGTGTAGGCATATTCGGGCATATCTTTGATCCGTTGCCAGTCGGGGTGCTTGCCGAACTTGTTCCAGGCTTCTGCGCGTGTCGGTTCGTCCTTGTACCAGGTGAGGTACATGATCGCCGGCATGATCGGTCCGGCCATTATCTCGCCGTAGCAGACGGAGTTGACGCCTACTTTGTCGAATATATCGATCTCGTCGTTGTTGAACATGGCTATTTTTCGCTGGTTTGCCTCTTCGTTCGGGCTGTGGTAAGTGCGCAATTCCAGAAGCGTCCGGTTCTTGTCCGGCATTCGCATCGTTGGGATTTTGTCGAATGCTTCGCAAAGGTAGCTTTCGAAGTTGAAGTAGGCTGGCTTGGGAGCCGTCTGGTCGAAGAAAGGTTGGGCGGCTTTCCGGAACGTGGTGTCTTTCCATATATCCTTCTTTACCTTATAATAGGTGTCGATGTCGGGATAGACGAACAACAGCAGGCGGCGTTCCTTTTCTTCTTTCTTGTAGGGGGCGAAAGCGCCGGCTTTGATATTCTTCCGGTTATAGGCCGGGATCAGGGTGTCACGGAAAAAGGCATCCAGGCCGTCTCCGTCTCCTTCCAGTGTGTAGATGCGCCATTCGTAGATCTGCTTCTTTGAGGAAGCGGTTTTTTCTGTGGTCGCGGCTATTCCGTTGATCGCCGGGAGAGTGGCCAGCAGGCCGGTCAGTTTCATAAAGTGTCTTCTCTGCATGGTTTGATAGAATTTGAATTAAAAAATAATTAGTAAACTCCCCAAAGGTAGGAAATATCAGGGTAAAATTCTTACTTTTGGTGTGCAATATTCTCGGGATTTGTTTAATATTTGATGAAGTAAGGAAGTTAAGATGAAGAAAATATATATCCTCCTGTTTAGTTGTGTCACGTTTTTATCCGCTCTGGCGCAGACGACACCGAACCTTTACCGGGCTGCGGACCAGGCGAAGATGAACCATTGGGTAGACTCTGTCTTTGATGCGATGAGCTACGACGAACGTATCGGACAGCTCTTTATGGTGATCGCCAATCCGAAGTCCGACACCCGCAATATGCAACGCCTGATGCGGTATGTCAATGAGGTCAAGATAGGCGGCATCCTGTTCCACAAAGGCGATCCGGTGACACAGGCCGAGGTGACCAACCGTCTGCAAAAGGCCTCCCGTGTCCCGATGCTTGTCTCGCTGGACGGCGAGTGGGGGCTATCGATGCGCCTCTCCGGTACGACACGTTTCCCGAAGAACATGATGCTGGGCGCAATCGAAGACAACAGCCTGATCACCGAATATGGGAAAGAGGTGGCCCGCCAATGCAAGGAGATGGGCATCCATATCAACTTCGCCCCGGATATGGATGTGAACAGCAATACCGATAACCCGGTGATCGGTTTGCGCTCTTTCGGCGAGAATCCGAATGCGGTTGCAGACAAGGGACTGGCTTATGCCCGCGGACTGGAAGGGCAGGGGATTATCTCCGTCTCCAAACACTTTCCCGGCCATGGCGATACGAACGAAGATTCCCATTACACCCTGCCTGCCGTCCACCACGACCGGGCGCGACTGGACAGTGTCGAGCTGCTCCCTTTCAAACGCTATATCTACGATGGCTATGCCGGTGTGATGACCGGGCACCTGTATGTCCCGGCGTTGGATAAGGCTCGCAATAAACCTGTCTCCATGTCGCGTGCCGTTGTCACCGACCTGCTGCAAAAAGATTTAGGATTCCGGGGACTTTGCTTCACCGATGCGTTAGCGATGAAAGGCGCCTCCACCCGTAAATCCGATAATCCGTCCGTCATGGCCCTTCTTGCCGGAAACGATATCCTGTTGGCTCCTGCTGCTCCGATCAATGATTTTGCCGCCGTCAAGGAAGCGCTGGAAGAAGGCATCCTGGACAGGGAAGAGATTGAAGCAAAGATCATCAAGATTTTGCAATACAAATATATTGCCGGACTGAACAACTACCGCCCGATCGACACGAAAGGCTTGTCCAGACGGCTGAACACGCCCCATGCTGCCTGGCTGGCAGCAAAGCTGAATGCCGAGGCGATCACGCTTATGAAGAATGAAGGAGATATCGTGCCGCTGAAACAGTTGGACAAGAAGAAGATTGCCGCCCTCTCTATCGGAGATGACACCGGCAACGAGTTCCAGCAGATGCTCTCCCGCTATGACTCGGTCGCTTGTTTCAGTATCGGCAGGAATGCGACGGCGCAGCAGGTGCAGAACGTGTATAGGAAACTGGAGAAATACGATGTGATTATTTGTGGCGTCCACACGGTGCGTATCCCGGAAAGTCTTGCCTTGCGCCAGTTGGCCGGGAAGAAAGAGTTGGTCTATGCCTTTTTCACCTTGCCCTATTTCTGTAAGGAATATAAAGCCTCCATTCTGAAAGCCAAAGCTGTGGTGATGGCTTACGAAGGGACGCCGCTCGCCCAGGAATACGCTGCGCAGGTAATCTTCGGCGGTGTTGCTGCCAAGGGCAAACTGCCGGTTTCTATCCCGACCTTATACCAGGCCGGTACGGGTATCTTTACTGAAAAGACGCGCTTCGGTTATCATGAGCCGGAAGAGGTAGGCGCCAGTCCCGAACGCCTCGATGTCATCGCCTCGATTGTGGAGGAGGGACTGGAGCAGAAAGCCTTTCCCGGTTGCCAGGTCCTGGTTGCCAAGGACGGGATGATTATTTATGATAAATCGTTCGGCTATTTCAGCTACGACGGGAAACAGCCGGTTGAAGAAAACTCGGTCTACGACCTGGCCTCTTCCTCCAAAGCTGCCGGAACGCTTCTGGCAGTCATGAAGGCTTACGACGAAAAGAAGTTCACCCTGAACAATAAGATTTCCGATTTCGTCCCCGAACTGAAAGACTCCGACAAGAAGAATCTGCTTATTAAGGAACTGCTCTATCATCAGTCCGGCCTGACACCTACGATTAATTTCTACTTGAAAGCGATCGACAAGGACAGCTATAAAGGTAGCCTCTACAGCGGTGCAAAGAACGCTACGCATCCCGTCCGTTTCGACGCCAAGACGTATGTCCGCAACGATTTCTCTTTCCTGCCCGACCTTGTCTCCAATAAGAAGAAACCGGGCTTTACGACAGAAGTAGCCCGCGGTATGTACCTGCACGATTCCTTTAAAGACACCATCATACAGGAAATAAAAGACTCCCGTCTGGGGGTGCGGGGTAAGTATAAATATAGTTGCATCAACTTCATCCTCCTGAAGATGATGGTTGAAAAGCAGACCGGGCAGCCGATGGACCGCCTGTTGCACGACCAGTTCTTTAGTCGTCTCGGCGCCTGGCATACGACTTACAATCCGCTGAATGTCATGGACACGGCCTGCATTGTCCCGACGGAAAACGACCAGTTTGTCCGCCGCCAACTGCTTCGCGGTTATGTGCACGACGAGGCGGCCGCTTTCCAGGGAGGTGTTTCCGGAAATGCCGGGTTGTTCTCTAATGCGGACGATCTGGCGAAAGTCCTGCAACTCTACCTGAACCAGGGAACTTATGGTGGCGAGCAATACCTCTCCCCGGAGACCGCCCGCCTCTTCACGCAAAGCAAAAGCCCGACCTGTCGTCGCGGTCTCGGTTTCGACAAACCGGCTCCCGGTGCGGGCAAAGGTTCGCCATGTGGCAGTCTGGCGCCGGCCTCCGTCTACGGACATACCGGTTTTACCGGCACCTGCTTCTGGGTCGATCCGGACAATAACCTGCTCTATATCTTCCTGTCCAACCGCGTGAACCCGACGCGGGCCAACAACAAACTCAGCTCGCTCGAAATACGGACGCGCATACAGGATGCTATCTATAAAGCAATCAATGGAGGGAAATAAAACAAAAGTCGTATCTTTGCCTCTCTATTACACGATAATTATTTACTAAAAACAGATATTGTATGCTATTCGGACACGGTGATGATTTCTATAATTCGCAGAACGAAGTAAAGATAAACTTCAGTTCAAACGTCTGGCATGGTGCTAACCTGGAAAAGCTCAAAGATCATTTGAATGAGCAGTTTGATAAACTGACACGCTATCCGGAACCGGATGCCGGCACCCTGAAGCGGTTACTGGCCCGTCGGTATGAGATGAAAGAGAATAATATTGTCGTAACAAACGGCTCGATCACGGCTTTCTATCTCCTGGCGCAAGCCTGGAAGGGGGCGAAGTCGATGATTGCGATCCCCTCTTTCTCCGAATATGAAGATGCCTGCCGCCTGCACGGACATGAGATCAGTTTCTTCCCGACTTCGGACGATCTGTCCGAACTCTCGCTCGAAGGACAGGATTTCTGCTGGATATGCAACCCGAACAATCCGGACGGCAAGCTGATACACCGTACCGAACTGCTGGCTCTGATCGCTGCCAACCGGCAGACTACTTTTATCATCGACCAGGCATACGTCGCCTTTACGACTGAAGATATGCTGAAGCCTTCGGATGTCAAGAATCATCCGAACCTGATCCTGGTGCAGTCCATCTCGAAAGCCTACAACATTCCGGGGCTGCGCATCGGTTACCTGATTGCCTCTCCCGAGAAGACGGAAGAGATTAATAAATACATCATTCCCTGGTCGGTCAATGCGATCGCTATCGAGGCAAGCAAATATATCCTGATCCACCCGGCGCAGTTCACCTTGCCTATTCGCAAATGGCAGCGCGAGACAGCCGAACTAATCTATCAGTTGAATAAATTGGACGGCCTCGAAGTGCAACCCACTTCCACCACCTTCTTCCTGGTCCGCCTGAAGAAAGGTACTGCCGCCGCATTGAAACAGTATTTGTGGGAGAACCACGGCATACTGATCCGCGACGCTTCCAACTTTCGCGGCCTCGATGAAACCTATATCCGTGTCTCTACCCAGACCACTGCCGAGAACCAGGTGCTGGTCGATGCGGTAAAGGAATGGCTGGCGCAGCAATAAAGATATTTCAGCCAAAGGCTCTCTTTTGCCGTCTGCTTCAGCTGACGGTTTTAGTGACTGGAGGCATCGCCTCTTCCTCTGTGGGCTTCAGCCCCTTTGATAGATTGTATTAAAAGGATTCTTAAAGGGGGATAAATCCCACAGAGGAACCGGCAAAGCCGGGAGAATCTTCTATCCGTTGATTGAAATCAACGGCAAAAGAGAGCCTGCGGCACATGGCATACTAAAGGTCTTTACAGAATGCATTACCCTTTTCCCACTCAATCATCTTCCTCTTTCTCTCGCTTCCCCAATGATATTCTCCGTATTCTCCGGTGGAACGTATGACTCTATGGCACGGTATAAACAAAGAGACCGGATTGGCTCCTACCGCCGAACCGACGGCGCGGCAGGCTTTCGGTCGTCCTATGCGGTTGGCGATGGCGGAATAGGTGGTGAGTGTGCCGGTGAGAACCTTAAGCAATTCTTCCCAGACCTGTATCTGGAAATCAGTTCCCTTTACATGTAAAGGAATCGGGCCGGAGGCGCATTCTTCTTTCCCTTCTCCCGTCTCTTCCCGGTAAGTAGCATTTGGGAAAATTGCTTGCAATTCGCTTATGGCCTGCTTGCGGTCGTCATCGAAGGCGGCATAGCAAATTCCTTTTCCGGTACGGGCCAGCAGCATCTCTCCGAACTCTCCGCTGGTGTAACGGTAGCGGATGACGAGGTTTCTCCCTCCGTCTTTATATTCTTCAGGAGCCATTCTTTCGATGCGGAACGAACGGCTGTTTAAATGTATGTAAGTCATAATGATATAGTTTGATTCTGCTTGCAAAGCTAACATTCTTCTTTAATTATGAATGATGAATGGTGAATTATTTGTAAGTTAGCAAGATTGGAAAAGTGCCCCGGCAGGAGGCTGGTTACCTTTGCGAAGTAAAACAGAAAAGAATATGCAACAAAGAACTACGACAAGAGAAGAGTATCTGAAACGGGTGAACCTGGTGGTTGAGTATATCAATAATCACTTAGGGGACGAGATTGACCTGAACCGGCTGGCCGAAATGTCGCATTTATCCCCGTATCATTTTCATCGGGTGATGAGTGCGTTCCTGGAAGAGCCGTTAGGGGCGTTCATTGTGCGAAAACGGATTGAGACTGCAGCTCATCTGCTTCGTTACACGGATATGTCCATTGGCGATATCGCTTACCGGATCGGATACGGTGCACCCTCCTCCCTGTCGAAAGCATTCAGGCAGTTCTATTCTATTTCACCTAACGAATACAGAAACAATAAAGAGTACACGATTATGAGACCAGAAAAGATATGGCCCGACCTGCAATTGGAGGTCGAAGTGAAGGAAATCCCTGCCCGCGATGTTATCTATATCCGCCTGACGGGAAACTACCAGTTGAATGACTACGGTGGAACGTGGATGAGGCTTTATGCCTTTGCCCGCGAACAGAACCTGCCGGTGAACGACCCTTGTCCGCTTTGCATCTATCACGATGACCCGAAGGTGACTTCCGAAGAGAAGCTCCGCACGGATGTCTGTATGGTGATGCCCGAAGCCATTCAGCCGAAGGGGGAAGTCGGAGCGAAACAGATTCCGGCAGGACGTTATGCCAGCTTCATTTATAAAGGCCCGTACGACAAACTGCAAGCCGTCTACGATACCATCTATGCCCGTAAGTTGCCGGAGATGGGTTGCACCCTGCGTGACGAACCGAGCTACGAACGCTACCTGAACGATCCGTGCACGACGGAGCCGGAAGATTTGCTGACGGAAATCTGTATTCCAATACAGTAGCTTGTTTTTAGTCTGTTCCGAAAGTATTTCCTTATATTTGCGACATGGAAATATTTCGTATTCAGCTCCCTTGTCCGTTGCTTGCTCCTTATGTCAAGCATTATTGGATATTGGAAACAGATTGTGTGACGCATGCTTCCGAACGGATTATTCCGAGCGGCAACATACAGATGCTTTTCTACCGGGGAGATGAGGCGATCCTCACTTCTTTGGAACGGATGGAACGAGTACAGGACTGTGCACTTCTGTGTGGACAGTCGATCGGTTATTCGGATATCCGCCTGACCGGCAAGATAAAGATCATTGCAGTTGTTTTCCATGTCTATAGTGCGAGTGCATTCTTCAGGATGCCGATGTTTGAACTGGGGAACAGGACGGTGGTGTTCGCTGATACGGAAGAGCCGGACTTGAAGGATTTACAGGACCGGGTACTGGATGCCACAGGTGACGGATCGGCTATCTGGTTGATTGAAGAATTCCTGCTGAGGCGCCTGCATCCTTTGAAAGATTATAACTTCCGGAGGATGCAGGCTGCTGTCGGGCGGATAGATTTGCTGAAAGGGGAAACCCGCCTGCTGGATTTATGCGATGCCGCTTGCCTTAGCCCGAAACAGTTCAGGCGTGTGTTTGCCGAACATATTGGTATTAACCCGAAAGACTTCCTCCGGATTGTCCGTTTCCAGCATGCACTTTTTGTCTTGCAGTCGTCACCGGAGATGTTGTTTTCGCAGTTGGCCTACGAATGCGGTTATTCCGACCAGTCACACTTGATTAATGAGTTCAAAATCTTCTCGGGCTATACGCCCAAAGAATACCTGTCAGTATGCCCGCCTTATTCCGATTACTTTTCGGAAGAGTAGCCGATTGGTGAATGTCCCTTTTTTACAAGTATCCGGCAGTCCGCTTTTCTACCTTTGCCGTGTCAATTGACAAGCATAAATAACTAAAAAAAGGAAACATGAAAAGGTTAGTATCTTTCTTTGAGATTCCGTCTGTCGATTTTAACCGGGCGGTCAAGTTCTATGAAACAGTGTTAAACCTGAAGCTCGGCGTCTTCGAGTGCGATGAAGAGAAAATGGCATTCTTTCCGGAAGAAGATGGGGAGATGACGGGTGCAGTCTCTTATGCCTCTGACTTTCTTCCCTCTGATAATGGCGTGTTGATCCATTTTCATGTGGAAGATATGGAGAGTGCCTTGGAGCGGATATGCGAGAATGGCGGTAGGATTGTGCGGCCAAAGACGAAGATCGAGGCGGAGGGATGCGGCTACTTCTCCCTGTTTATGGATTGCGAGGGTAATCGTCTCGGGCTTTATTCCGACCGGTAAGCTGCCGTTAATAATTCTTGTTTTTTCTTGATTATCCCAGAATCGCTGAGCCTTTTGCCGGGTTGGTTGTTTACATAGCATCTTTATTTAAACGCAGACGATTATGAAAACGACAAGCAGACATCTTAGCGATAAACTGACAACCGAAGAAAGGGACTTGCTCCCTTCTTCGGATTTCGGCATTCCCGAAACCCGTGAGTTCCCGATGCCCGATGCGGCCCACGTCCGGGCGGCAGAAGCCTATTTCCGCTACGCCTCCGAAACGGACAAGCCTCTCCTGGCTTACCGGATTCTATTAAAAGCACAGGAGTATGGCGTGGAGGTGAAAAGCCCGACGGTCCTCGAATGGGCGGAGAAATATAAACCGTAATAATTCTGCCGCCGGAGGGATATTGTTCCCGGAAAAGTTTTACATTTGCCTTGTGAACTGTAAAACGAATTGATTCAACTTATGAAACACCAACTCTGTATATAGCGTCTCCACACTGACATAACAGGCAAAGATATTTCCTGCCTGTTTGCACGCTATCCTATACATATACAGGGTACGAATTTCTATACAATTATATTTATTCATTAGTCGGGATGCCTTCCCTTGCGGAGGTGTGTCCGGACGCATCCTTTAAGTTGAATTATGAACTTTTCTTATAAACAAATCTGGCTCATCAACTATCCGGTGATGATGAGCCTGCTGATGGAACAATTGATTAACATGACAGACGCCGTGTGCCTGGGACGGGTAGGTAAGGTTGAGTTAGGAGCTTCGGCTCTGGCGTGTATGTATTATCTGGCGATTTATATGCTGGGCTTTGGCTTCGGGTTGGGCATACAGGTACTTGTCGCACGGAAGAATGGCGAGGGACGGCTGTCTGAAACGGGCGAAGTGTTCTGGCAGGGACAGTATTTCCTGCTGGCACTGGCATTGGCTTTATGCCTGCTGTCCGAATTTCTTTCTCCTTTCCTGCTTCGCCGGATGATTGCATCCGATGCTGTCTGGCAGGCGGTTGTCGATTATGTCCGGTGGCGTAACTACGGGCTGTTCTTTGCATTCCCGGTATTGGCGTTCCGTTCTTTCTTTGTCGGGATTACGAAGACGAAGGTGTTGATTGTGAACTCGGTGTTGATGGTACTGGTGAATGTGGTGCTCAACTATATCCTGATCTTCGGCCGTTTCGGGTTTCCGGCATTGGGGATTTCGGGGGCGGCGATCGCCTCTTCGCTGGCGGAGGGATTCTCGCTGTTGTTCTTTAGTGTGTATGTTTGGAAGAAGGTGGACTGGAAGCGGTTCGGTCTGAAGCCTGTGTTTCGTTTCGCCCTCTTGCGGCAGTTGTTCCGTTTGTCGGTGTGGACGATGGTGCGCTCTTTTGTTTGTGTGATTCCCTGGTTCTATTTCTTTGTGGTCATCGAGCATTTGGGGGAGAGCCAGTTGGCGATTGCCAACATCATCCGGAATGTCTTTACCATATTCTTTGTTATCATGAACTCGTTTGCGACGACGACGAGTGCGCTGGTCAGTAACCTGATCGGGGCCGGAGAACGGGGGCGGGTGATGTCGCTCTGCCGGAAAGTAATGTGGTTGAGCTATGGGATCGGGACGCCGTTTGTGTTGCTGGCTCTGCTTTTTCCCACTGTCGTATTGGGTGTTTATACGAACGAGGTGTCTTTGGTTGACGGGGCTTTCTGGCCTTATCTGGTGATGTTGACGAATTATTTCCTGGCGATTCCCGGCTATATTTACTGCAATGCGGTGATCGGAACGGGGCATACCCGGACGGCTTTTGCTTTCCAGTTGGTTACAATTGCCGGCTATGTCGGGTATCTGTTGCTGTTGTCCGGCTTTCCGGGGATGCCGTTGGCGGTTTATTGGACTGCGGACCATGTGCATGTGTTATTGCTCTTTATCCTTTCTTATTCATATATAAGAAAGGAGTATAAACAATTCAATCTGAGTCCGGTTCTATATAAAGAAGATAATTAAAATGAACTTTTTATGGAATATCGGATAGAGAAAGACACGATGGGGGAGGTAAAAGTCCCCATCGATGCCTATTATGGCGCGCAGACACAGCGCAGTGTGGACAATTTCAAGATTGCCCGGGATATTAACCGCATGCCGATCGAGGTGATACGCGGATTCGCTTACCTGAAGAAGGCAGCGGCTCTGGCAAACAAGGACGCGGGCGTTTTATCGGCTGAGAAGTGCGAACTGATCGGGCGTGTCTGCGACGAGATATTGGCGGGCAAGCTCGACGACCAGTTCCCGTTGGTCGTCTGGCAAACCGGTAGCGGCACGCAGACCAATATGAACGTGAACGAGGTAATTGCCAATCGGGCCCATGTCCTGAACGGTGGCAAACTGACGGATAAGGAAAAAGTGCTGCTTCCCAATGACGATGTGAACAAGTCGCAGTCCTCGAACGATACGTTTCCGACGGCTATGCATATCGCCGCCTATATCATGGTGAAAGAAGTCACCCTTCCCGGCCTGGAGAAGCTGCTCAAGACGCTCCGGAAGAAAAGTCGCGACTTTATGCCTGTCGTCAAGATCGGACGTACGCACTTTATGGATGCGACCCCGCTGACATTGGGCCAGGAGTTCAGTGGTTATGCCTCCCAGTTGGAACATGGCATACGGGCGATTAAAAACGCTCTCCCGCATTTGGCGGAACTGGCGATCGGAGGGACGGCAGTCGGAACGGGTATCAATACACCTCCTAACTTTGACGAATGCGTGTCGAAGCGGGTTTCGGAGATGACGGGACAACCGTTTGTGAAGGCGCCGAATAAGTTCGAGGCGCTTGCTTCGCACGACGCGATCGTGGAGGTGCATGGTGCCTTGAAGCAGGTTGCTGTCAGCCTGATGAAGATTGCGAATGACATCCGTATGTTGAGTTCGGGACCGCGTGCCGGTATTGGTGAGATTCATCTGCCGGAGAACGAGCCGGGCTCTTCCATTATGCCGGGAAAAGTGAACCCTACGCAGTGCGAGGCCTTGACGATGATTGCCGCCCAGGTGATGGGAAACGATGTGGCAATCTCGGTCGGTGGTGCGAGCGGGCAGTTCGAACTGAATGTGTTCAAGCCGATGATTATTTATAACTTCCTGCACAGTGCCCGGCTGATAGGCGAAGGCTGTGTCAGCTTTAACGACCGTTGCGCCGTCGGTATCGAACCGGTGAAGGAGAACATAAAGAAGCATCTCGACGATTCGCTGATGCTGGTCACCGCCCTGAACCCGAAGATCGGTTATTACAAAGCCGCCTCCATCGCCCAGAAAGCCTTCAAGGAGAATAAAACCTTGAAACAGGCTGCTGTCGAGTCGGGGCTGCTGACGGCCGAAGAGTTTGACGAATGGGTGGATCCGTCGAAGATGGTTGGCAAGCTGGAGACATTCCCGGAATGATATAAATGCTGATTTATGGGCGTGTTTTGTATTTGTGATTATAGCGTCGGGAGTATCTGTATCCCCTCTCGAGAGGGGATAAGGGGTGTGTTATCTTTCTGTCTATCAAAGAAAAT
>OGZX01000605.1_pt1 | contig 41998 bp, 36 predicted proteins | sample 1576881 | NCBI WGS metagenome assembly OGZX01 (sample SAMEA3541542, study PRJEB24748) | human gut metagenome | biome: human gut; feature: human-associated habitat; material: faeces | place: China | collected 2012 | reverse complement strand
ATGTTTTCCACAATACCTAGATGCTTTATAGTATTATTCGTCATTTTGCAAACTCCGCATTACAAATCGCGGCAAATTTAATCATTATTTATGAACTACGAAGCATTCCCCCAACTTTTTCTACATAATAAATTGTTATTTTTTGCGTTTTCGTTATCGCACACGGAAAAGATATAGCTACCATTTGATATTTTTCAAGAATGGCAAATAGACATCCTAAACAAAAAATCCCAGCCGTTTTATTTCTTCAGCCGGGATTTTCCATCAATTATTTCACAGATTACTCCACTATCCATTTCTCAATATTACGCATTTTCGCGTTAAAGTTCTATATTTCAAACTCCGACTCTACCGCATTGGTGTTCGCATAAAAGGGAAGCAAAAATTTAATGATAGAATTGTATGTAAAATGATAGCCATCATAGTACTCCCTCAATCTATTGCACAGTTCACCATAAGTCAGCTCATTTGCATCCGCCAGTTCATGCAGTTCAATTTCCAGATTATCATGCAATTCTTTTTCAGAAACTCCGCAAAGATCCACGTATTGCTTCCGCATTGAGATGTCATCGAGATTATTTAAATCGCTGAACACGCTTACCTTACCAAATTTCGTCACTCCCGTCAAAAATGCAAACTGAATACAACCATCCATGGTCTTCAGCACACTATAAAAAGCTTTCATGGTATTACGGAATTCCTTCTGAAGCTCCTCGTTACCTATTGCTTGTAACATGGGCTTATCATATTCATCTATCAGAATGACCACACGCTGCCCGGTTTGCTCATAAGCCCGTTCAATAAGGCCGCGAAAACGCAATGCAAAAGTTGTTTCCGACGGAGCGGTGCCATATTGCTGTTCCCATTTCTCCAATGTGAAATTCAATATACTATCCAGGCTCTCCCGCGTATCATACTTCTCCGTATTAAGATCGATATGAAAAATGGGATATGTAGTCCAATCCTTTTCCAGCTTTTCCATGGCCAAGCCCTCAAAAAGTTCTTTCTTGCCCAAGAAATACGCTTCAAGCGTAGATATCAACAGACTTTTTCCAAAACGACGGGGACGGCTCAAGAAATAATAACTGCCTGTCTTCACCATCTGATAAATCAAAGCAGTCTTATCAATATAGAAATAACCGTCTTTCCGGATTTTTTCAAAGTTCTGTATGCCAATGGGGTATATCTTGCTACTCATACGCTTCTTTTTCTTAAATTATAAAAATTACCAGACAAATCTTCCATATCAATCTTATTTTTCACAAAGCTACAAAAAAAATCCATTCATAAAGACCGCAGGCGGGAAACTTTTTCCCGCCTGCCGCTTTTACCTTATCTGTTTTTTCACCGTTCTCCTCTCTCCTCCTCTTTTCTTCTCCTGTATCGAAAATACATTCTCCTCCATTCATCCCAGATAACCCCGGCTTCCTCTTCATTGAAGGCATCCAGACAGCACTCCACCACTTTTACGTAATCACTCAATGGGCGTTTTGCCCCTTTTTTAAATCATTAAAAGTAGAGTGGCCGATGTGTACGCTCTTCCGTATTTCGTCATTTTTCAAATCCGCACGCTTTTGCAACTCTCCTATGTAAACTCCTAAAGCTACATATAAACCTTTTTCATTTTCCATTCTTTTTTATTGTTAAAATTACACCGTAACGGTTAATTATTTTCACTTTCATCCCAACATGTCGGGACGATGTCTATTTTGCATTTACTAATTTTACGCCGTGTTTTGAAACACACTCATATTTTTTTGCAAAAATAAACATTTTAACTTGAAACAAAAAGAAAATGATGCCAAACAACTACAGAATGTCCTATTTCATGCCACCTATCGCTCCTATCAAAGACAAACAAGGCCGACTGATGACTCCTCCCACGCTTATCCCCTTCTGCGAAGTCTCCATCGAACAAGTTTTCCAAATGATTACTTGCAACGAGAATCTCAAAGCCCTGACCGAACAAGTACGCAACTCCGAAGATATACGAACCGCCAAAGCGTCATTACTACCGTATGTGACCCCCTGCGGCACATTCACCCGCCGTAGCAGTAAGGATTTCGTCTCCCCGTCTCACCTGGTGATAGTAGATGTGGACGGTCTCCACTCTTATCAGGAAGCAGTGGAAATGCGACGTATGCTCTATGACGATCCTCTCCTACAACCTGTACTCACCTTTGTCAGCCCCAGCGGACTGGGTGTAAAGGCATTTGTTCCCTGCCATTATTCCTCCACGACAAATGACATCCCAAATATCACAGACAACATGAGTTGGGCGATGCGGTACGTAGAGACGGCATACAATACGGTAACAGCAGTTTCTTCCGAAACAAAATCCAAAGTAGATTTCTCCGGCAAAGACCTCGTGAGATCCTGTTTCCTTAGTTACGACCCGGAAGCATTGTTCAGAACCACCAACGAATAAATCATAAATCAAAAATCATAAATCAAAATGACCGATATTGAATCTTTACGCCGTCTCACCGAAGCAGTCGAAACGGCAGGAGCGGACATTGCTCCCACTTATCTTGAATACGTACAATTGTCATTCGCCATCGCAACGGATTGCGGCGAAGCAGGACGTGAGTTTTTTCACCGCCTGTGCCGGGTATCTCCCAAGTATCAGCGCGAACATGCCGAACGGGTATTCTCCAACGCACTCCACACCCAACGTGGAGAAGTGCACCTGGGCACCGCTTTCCACCTTGCCGAAGCGACGGGAGTAAGCATCTGCTATGTGGAGACAGTGGGGACAGTGAGGACAGCCCCTCAAACTCTCACACAGGCACGCGCGTATAATAAGGTGGCAAATGAGGAAACAGACGAAGAAACGATCACGGAAGAAAAAGAAGAACAACTGCTATCCGGTAGCGATCCGCAACACCCGCTCCCCACTCTGCCGGAAGCAAACTGGCCGAAACTCCTGCAGCGTATCATCAAAGTTGCTAAAAGTGAGATTCAACGCGACATCATGCTGATGGGAGCATTCACCGCGCTGGGAGCTTGCATGTCGCGCCACGTGCGATGCCTCTATGGCGGCAAATACTATTATCCCAGCCTCCAATGTTTCATCGTGGCGCCCTCTGCTTCCGGCAAAGGCATCCTCTCCTACCTCCGCCTGCTCGTGCAACCCATCCATGACGAGATTCGCGCGAAAGTGGCGGCGCAAATGAAGATCTATAAAAAAGAAAAAGCCGAATACGACGCGATGGGAAAAGAGCGGTCAAAAATGGAAGTCCCGCAAATGCCCCCTAACAAAATGTTCTTGATTTCGGGCAACAACACCGGCACAGGCATCCTACAAAACATTATGGACTCCGAAGGTACAGGATTTATCTTCGAGTCGGAAGCCGACACACTGTCCACCGCCATCGGATCGGAACACGGCCATTGGAGTGACACGCTACGCAAAGCGTTCGACCACGACTTCTTGTCCTACAACCGTCGCGGTAACCAAGAATATCGGGAAACAAAAAAAGTCTGCCTTTCGCTCCTGATGTCGGGCACCCCACTCCAGGTGAAAGCTTTCATCCCGACAACGGAAGACGGAGGATCCTCCCGCCAGTTGTACTACTACATGTACGGAATCGCCAAATGGGTCAGCCAGTTTGTAGACGACGAAACAGACTGGGAAGAGGTATTCAGCGCGCTGGGACTGGAATGGAAAAATCAACTGGACATGATAAAGAAGAATGGCATCCACACGCTGCAGCTCACGAACGAGCAGAAAAGCGAAATTGACGCCGTCTTTTCGGAGTTGTTCGATCGTTCGAGCATAGCCAACGACAGAGAAATGTATAGCTTTGTGGCGCGTATGGCTATCAATTTGTGCAGGATCATGTCGGAAGTAGCCGTGTTGCGCGCGCTCGAACACCCGAATCCCTACAGCCTCCAAATTTCCTCCTCCTCCCCCTTCACACCCGACAAGTCTATTCCTTCGGACAACCGCAAGGACGGCATCGTCACCCGCTGGAACGTATCCATCTCGGCGGAAGACTTCCACGCCGTATTAAATTTGGCGGAACCTCTCTACTGTCACGCCATGCATATCCTGTCATTCCTCCCCAACACTGAAGTCAGCCACCGCCCCAATGCCGACCGGGATTTCCTCTTCCAGCAACTGGGTAAAGAATTTACCCGCACGGAATTGCTGGAAAAAGCAGCAGCTCTGGGTATCAACAAAAGTACCGCCATCACCTGGCTGAAACGTCTCACCCGACAAGGCAAGCTAATCAGTGTAGACGGCAAAGGGAGTTACGCGCGTGCGTGTGTGTATGAGTGAAACGGGGAAAGTGTCCCCACTGTCCCCGCCTTCCTTGCTGTAATCGTTTGGGACCGGTACACTCATTTTGATTACCGCATCCGTTTTTAATGCATAAAGCATCGCTTTAGGAGGTGTAAAGCTAAGCTTTAGACATCGTAAAGCGGCGCTTTATGCATCTAAAGTGGCGCATTATTTAAGGCTCTCCCAGGGCATCCACAATCACTCTCACCTCCAATGGTGTGAATGAGCGTCGCTTTGATTCGTAGCCTAAGTCGTACAGGCGTTGCAGAAGTCCGGGACATAGAGAGATCCATTTCTTCATTTTTCGATAAGCGGCAATATCGGTAAGTTCCGGAGAATAGAGTTGCGCCAGCTCCATGCGCCCGTAGGCACGTATTTTGAATTCGTTCATAATGGATAAATTTCTGATTTACAGTTACAAAAATAGCAAAATATTTCTACATAGCCAACGCCTTTTCATTGAATAATCGATCATAATTGCACACAACCGACAACAATCGTACGCAACTGTGTACTATTGATTTTCCAGAGTTTGAGGGTGGTATCTTTGTATCGTCGAAAGGGAAAAGAATCCCCGGACAATCTGTTTAACCCTTTAATTTATTGTTTTATGATTCGTTACAAAATTTATCAGAACCAGCAGAAGAAAGGTTTGAATGCGGGTAAGTGGTTCGCCCGTGCAGTAAGCGATGAGACGTTTGATTTGGCTAAGCTTGCCGAACATATGTCGAAGCACAATTCACCGTATTCCGGTGGTGTCATCAAAGGTGTGCTTTCGGATATGGTAGATTGCATCAAGGAATTGTTGCTAGACGGCAAATGTGTGAAAATTGATGATCTTGCCATTTTCGGTGTGGGTATTCGTAGTAAGGCAGCCGATACGCTGGAAGAGTTCTCGTTGGAAAAGAATATTAGCGGTATGCGTCTGAAAGCTCGTGCTACCGGTAATCTGTCGACTAATAATCTGAAACTCGACAGTCAGTTGAAGCAGCAGGCGGAATATCAGAAACCGACAACCGCCGGAGGAGGTTCTGATTCGGGTGACAACCCTGATCCGAAACCGGACGGAGGTGGCGAAGCACCTGACCCGGCTGCTTAAAAGGTTCACCACTGATTACACAGATTTCCACAGATTATATTGAATTGGTAGTTACTAAAGTAGTCGATTATTTATCTGTGTGAGTCTGTGTAGATCTGTGGTAAATCTATAGTAAATCTGTGACAAAGAAAACTATTATTAATTTATTCAAAACCTCTTATTATGAGTAATTCATCATCTCCCCGCTCCGTATGGAGCTTAGTTCTCAAAATCATTATCACTGTAGCGACCGCCATCGGAGGTGTGTTCGGAATACAAAGTTGCATGTAACCCCCATGCGGACTATTACATTAATTATCATTCATTGCAGTGCCACGCCGGAAGGAAAGTCCCTTTCGGCGGAGGCTTGCCGACAGGATCATATCTTGCACCGTGGTTTCCGCGATATGGGCTATCATTTTTACATTACTCGCGATGGGGAGATTCACCGGGGACGTGCGTTAGAAAAGGTCGGGGCACACTGCCGTAATCATAATGCCCATTCGATAGGTGTTTGTTATGAGGGAGGATTGGATGCGAACGGGAAACCGAAAGATACGCGTACATTGGAGCAAGAAGGAGCCCTGCTTGCCTTGTTGAGGGAGTTGAAAAGGCAGTTTCCGAAAGCGTTGATTGTGGGACACCGGGACTTGAATCCAATGAAAGGATGTCCATGCTTTGATGCGGTGAAAGAGTATGCAGAAATAGCATCCTTTTAGATTTCCACCACTGTCTTATTGTATAAAAAAATATCAACGATCTTCACAGACAGTTGGTATTTTTTGGAAATGCAGGGATTCATGTTTGTCACATGAATCTAGGGACCTACATTTTTCCATCTCATTGTAAATATTCAATTATAACATAACGTATTAAAAAGCACTTTCAGTACTTCCTATTCATTTCATCTGTTTTTCATCGTTTAACGAGCATAAGCTCCATCTTTAGCCTCAAAGATGACAGATGGTTCAATCACTTCCACAGTATGCCATGCACCCTTTGGTATCTGACAACCATATTTGGTTTCTGTAGGATTGAGATGGATACGCTGTACTTCTCGATACTCCACCTTACGAACTACATCTTGCACATTCATCCCCTTCTGAAAATCATTCGTATCATTCTCATATGAAACTACTTCCTCATAAATTACTTCGTCCAAACTGCCACACAGGCAGATTACTGTTTCGGTAGTATCTTCATGCCGATGAATGGGCACTTTAGTTTCTGGCAGCAATGCGTTTAGCATACGTTGACTGGTATCGGCAGATGAAGTGCGTAGGTCAAAGTTCTGACGCAAACGAGGATTTTCTGTGGCCTGTTCAAATAGCTTGTCTAAAAATTCCTTATTAAATTCCATAATCGTTATTGTTTCAATGATATGAGATATTCTTCATGTAAATGATAGTATTTTCTCATGAACAATATGTAAGCAATAGCCAATACAGCTGATACACCCACCAAATATAACCAATGAGCAAACACCGTATCGGGACAAAGATAGATAAATCCAAGAGAAATCACTAACTGCATAACCGTATACAGCAATGAAACTTTTACATGCCCCACTTTCAACTCATTAGCCATAATCTGATAAGCATGCTTACGATGTGCCTCGCCCAAGTTCTCGTGCAACATAATACGATGTACAATAGTCAGACAGCCATCCACACCATATACTAACAAGAATATCAGCCAAGTAATATCCGTTGTCCTGATCATCACATTACCTAACAGAAACAGTATAATAAAAGCAATGCCGATAGAACCGACATCCCCAGCAAAGCATTTCGCTTTACCTTTCGGACGGAAATTGAAAATACAAAACACCAATGAAGAAAGAATCGTTGATATGATCAAACTCTGTTCTACAAAAACACCATCCATATTCACCAGTGCCAACGGAACCAATACAGCCAAAGAGTATCCTGTTGTGATACCATTGATTCCATCCATGAAGTTTATTACATTCGTGGCACCGACATAGACTATTAGTGCCAGTAATATTATCCACCACATTGACCAATGCAATATGCCAAGCTGATAGAATGCCATTGCGGCAGCTGCAAATTGAGCGACCAATCTTACAGAGTCCGGTAATGAATGGATGTCATCTACAAAGCTAATGCCAGCTACTAATGTCAAGCCTGCCAAAAACCAAGGATATTGGAATCCGAAGAATGCACTCCAAATCCATATGCCAATTAAGAAAATTATACCTCCACCACGCAATACAGTCGTAGAGTGGGATGAGCGTTCGTTGGGTTTGTCGATGATGTTAAACTTATCCGCAATACGGAAATAGAGGAGTTCTGCTATGAGAAGCAGAATAAAAATAATAATATAGTTCATATGAATTAGTTTTGTCTGAATATATCTAGAATGATCTTATCTCTATTTATAACTCATGTGCATATTCAAAAAATCATAGTTTTCAAAAATCTCTATGTAACACACAGTAAATAAGACCTAATAATTCGTTTCTTCTTCCGCTTCAAATTTTATAATTCGTTAATACATCCAACGGTTCCCAACCCAATTCCTTACGTGCTTTCTCATTACTGAAAGTGAGGTTCTTGGTCATCTTTTCTAATTTATAGCTGTTGATAGGAGCTCTTGTCCCTAAAAAATCACCGACCCAAGCCATACACTTTGCCATCCACATTGGAATACAGATAGGCTTACTCTTGCCTAGTTGCTCTGCTATCGACTTGCTAATCTGACCAAAAGTCGGTTGGAATGTATCACACACATTATAAACGCCTCCTTTCTTAACCAAAGCAGGCATGATACGAGCAATATCTTCTGCCATCAAGATACTCTTCATTACCTTACCTCCAGCAATATTCATGTAAAACCCCCTCTTCACACCATTTACCATAGTAGCAAGATTACCCGGAGCATCCTTACCAGCAAGAAGTGAAGGACGAAGAATTCCGAGAACTACATTATGCATCCCACACCATTTAGTCAGATACTCCTCAGCTAAAATCTTACTTTTAGCATATGGAGTGTCCCCTTCCAACGGATGTTCTTCGGTAATCAATTCACCAGACTCACAGCCATATACAGCCACAGTACTGATAAAAACCAGAGCCTTAGGGGGCCCCACCTTCTCAAGTGCATTACATAAATGAACTGTACCGATATAGTTCACATCAAAAAAAGCTTGTTTCTCTGCTTCAGTCTTAGGCACGACATGAGCCTTACCACAAGCATGCAATACCACATCATAATGTTGCTCCAGTCGAGGAACCTCCTTTGCCAGATTCGTTTTAATCATATCATCAGGAGTGATACCGCAAGTAGTCACCTCATACATTTTGTCCAATATCGGACGGATATTCTTGCCAAGAAAACCCGTACCACCGGTAAACAATAATTTATCCATTATATAGCTTTCAAGAATTTATCCAAAATTACACTTTCTGAATACTCACTCTCAGCCAGAGCTCTTGCCTTTCGTCCCATTTCAATCAAGGTTGTTCTGTCCCATTTTTCAGGCCATCCACAATAGCCAATACCTTCCTCACGAATCAGCAAATCTATCTCACTACCTTTAGGTCCAAAGAATAAAATAGGACGACCTGATGCCAGAATGTTGTAAGTCTTACTTGGAACACCCAAACCGTACATACCCTCCTGAAGAGTTACGAGAGCAATATCACAAGCAGCTAATATCTCATTCTGCTGAGAACGGAAATAAGGACCATGAAAAAAGACATTTTTCCGCTTTCTCTCCTTGAGTTTTTCCTCCATCGCTCCCGTACCATAAAAATGCAACTCCACATCCTCCGGTAACATATCCATCACCTTGTCCAATCCTTGCACACGCCCAATATTACCAGCATATTCAAGAATTATCTTACCCTCCGGAAATGGCTGTGGCTTAATATTGTCAATGTCAGCCCAATTTTCAATAATGGTAATCTTAGAATTTCGCTCTTTACCCACCTTCTGCTCTAGTACATTTGCCATATCACGCCCAAGAACAATCAACTGATCGGCTTTCGTATAAGCCTTATCAAAGATGTGCTTGAACAAACTGTACATGGGGAGTTTCAAGCCAGCGGGATGGGTATTCTCAGGAAATACATCATGTACAAGGATGTTCAATTCAAATCCTATTTTTTTCTTTAGTCTCGCCATTAATGGAATCATAGGAGCCGGATTCGTCACCATCAGCACCTTATCCCCGTCACATACATGCTTGCGTACCAGAGCTATCATTCTTCGACTCATTAAGATGAAAGAAAGAGCCTTACCTTTGGTGGTATTCTTATCCAAATCAGCACCTAACGCACGATGTATCTCAATGCTTTCGTGAAGTTTAAACTTATTGTTTGCGTCAAGTTTCTTTCGCTTGTCATATATCTCAGGACCACAAATTACTCCCACGTTGTACTTCTGTGCCATTGCATTGGCAATCTCGCCAAGGATGTAGCTCGTGGAAGTTTCATCTGGTGGGAAAAGTTCGGTTACTATCCAAAGTCGTTGAGTTATGTTACCCATCATTTATATCTTTTTAATTTTTTCTATTCACAAATAAAAAGCCATACACTTGTTGATTACAAGCTCAATCGCTGTACTCACTCCTCCCCCGATCGTTCAATATCCTTCTCTATAAACAGATTACCACGCTAGACTTCAATGAAAATAAGAGGATGATTACTTTAATAACATGATAATGTTCAACTGGGACTATCACCGTATCACTATCCCTAACTTTCTGTTCTGCACCACTGAATAAGAAGATGGCATACAATCATCAACATTGCCACACCTTCAGTAATTAGAAATTGAATAATTTGACTTTAACCATAGATTATTTTCTTAAACAGTTCATTATAAACTCTGTAATAGAATGATTTCTCAAATTCCCTACGACATTCTGTTGAAAAACTTTCTTGATTCTCATATATCTTCTGTATTGCAGCAGCTATCTGCTCTTTATCAGAATTATCCTCAATAGCCACCACATTTAACCCGTCATGCATAAACTCATTAAGATTCGCCCTCATCACTACAGCAGGTGTAGCAAACATGAAACTTTTAGCCAATACACCACTTTGAGTAGTACGAACGTATGCATTCCATACTGCTATAGAGCTACTATAATAAGTATTTATCTCCTCATCGGTCATAGGAATGCCCTTATGGATGGAGACTCTATTTGAGTTCTTTATTATCTCTGGAATCTCAAACTCACTTTTAGTACCAATCATAAAACTGATGCCCTCAAGCTTATTGTTGGTTATCGCCCATTCTACGAACTCCAAATATTCCTGAAATGAGTGATCCGCCGCTACCGTACCGATGTAACTGAAATATATTCGAGGTATAAATGTATGACACTCTCCACGCTCATCGCTATACATTAAAGGAAGATAATGATAGTTCTTATTCGTATAAAGACTATTCTCCTCATAATACTTCATAGCTTTCTCCGATGGGATAAGCACATAATCGCTCCACTTGACGGTAAGCGCACTGATATGATCAATCACCCAAAGTTTAGCAAGATATTTCTTAGAGAAACCAGCCTTACGATATATATGCATTGGAGCTAAAGGCTCGTGGAACATGTATACTACCTTTACTCCTTGACGCTTCAGTCTCCAAATAAGTGGTAGATTCTTTTGACTTGGGAATAAAAATATAGCCAAATCTGCTTTTAGCCTTTTCCCATCGGTGGCAGACACAACTCTACTATCCCTCGGCAGAAATGGTATAAAGGCAGGATTGACATAATATACTGATTCGTAATCCAACTCTTCGCATTGCTTGTAGCTTGCGACCATGTGACTCACGTGTCCGGGGTTAAAATTTAAAGAAATTATCAGAGCTTGCACTTGTTTATAATTTCATTGTATAATTCCATATAACTTTTATATTTCTCTCCTTTATCAAAATGTTCTACTGCATACTCACGACATCTTGTAGACGTCAATCTTCTACATTTCTCCGACTTAGCAAAATCTTCCCAAATAAAATTTAAAACCTGATCTATATTTTGGGGCTCTGCAATATATCCGGTCTTCGGTGTTACTATTTCCGAGCATGCTGTAGAATTATATACAATAACAGGTGTTCCGCATGCCAAAGCCTCAGCCGTCACCAGCCCAAAAGTTTCCTGATAAGAACCATTAAACAAAATATCGGCCGTTGAATATAATTCAGCAAGTTCATCTACACTATTTGTCCTCGGTACACCCACTATACCATCAGGCAATTGCCTCATTATATTTGAAGTGCACCCAACCATAACAATAGTAAACTTTTCTTTGGGTAATTTCTTTCTTAATTCAAAGAATGAAGATAACCCCACTTCCTCACTCCAACCAGTAGCAACACCTATAATAATATATTTTCCTTGTAGTCTATATTTCCTTCGTATTTCGTCAACTGCGTATGTACGGGGACAGAAAACGTTAATATCAATACCATTCTGAATAACGTGTACACTATATTTACCTAATATTGACTGACGAGTGACATCTCCCAACCAATATGACACAGGGACAAGTGTTAGACTCTGCATATTAGCATAGGCCTCCTTCTTCTCATTATAATTCCGTTTTGAACGGTCAAATAAAAATGATGATGGATACGATTTTTTCTTTGGGCAATTATGACAACCTGTTTTCCAGAGGAAACACCCTACATCTGTATAATGTACACAATGTCCAGTAAAAGCCCAACAATCATGCAGTGTCCAAACTACAGGCTTTCCATATTCTTTCAAAAATTGAAATAGTAACGGATAATTCAAATAATAGCCATGGATATTATGCAAATGAATCACATCTGGCCGTATTTTTTTTATATTTTCTATCAATTGTTTTGTAGTTTTTTTAGAAAGAAGACCTTGGCAATCGAACAAACGAGAAAATAAAGCATGCACATGGGCGTCTCTTCTGCTTCCTACAGGTAATAGCACTGAACAACTTTCACATTGTTGTTCACGCGCTGAATATGCAATATAACTTTGCCATCCGTATGTCATTGCTTTCTCTCCTATCTGCTGAGCTATCCGCCCCGTAGATTTGTTAATACAAGTATTTATTTGTAATAATGTTGGCATAATAGATACGCTTTAAGCTATATTACAAGTTCTAATATTATAGTTTCTTTTAGTTCTCATTATAATCAACAAATTACCAATCGTATGAACAGCAAATCATAACTTTTCTTCCATATATCTCATAACTTGACAATATACCCACAATGACCTTATGTCAATCCAAAGTCATATATGGCAATTATCGTTAGACTATTCTCCTTCAGATAATGAAAGAATCGAATAGCTCACATAATAAACCATGAATGTTGTGGAAGTATACTAATTCAGTTTTGCAGTTATCCTATCCCCGTTCAATGGCTAATAACCTAAGCTGTTAGACAATACGGACTATAAATCCATTATTGCTAATTAAATTTGTCTCTTTTTTGCCAATTAAAAACTTTCTTTATAACATCCATCTGGAAATATGGATTCCATTGCTCATCTACTTCCTTATAACAAAGCTGTTTGATATGGCCACGTTGGTTTCCATTTACACGAAACCACTCGATAATTTTATCATTCAACGATTCCTGATCTCCCCTTTTAAAAAAATTGCCTGTATAACAAGGAGTAATTGCTTCAAACTCTGGCATTTGATAACGAAAATCATTGTGTGTAATCACAGGACACCCGAACATCAGTGCGTGTATTGCAGTCAAACCCACATTTCCTGGAGCCACGCAAAGATCAGCATTATAAACAAGCTCGGCATTTACTAATTCGTCATAACATGCACCATAGAACCACACTTGCTCAGAAATATTCAAGCTCTTTACCTTTTGTTCAAGTCCCTTGCGCATAGGACCGTCACCAATAAATACTAAATTATAATCCTGCCCCTTACTCTTCAAATCAGTAATAGCCTGCACTAACATATCAAGTCGCTTAACTGGTGTAAGACGACCAATAAAAATCAATATAGGATTTTGGTTGCCAAAATGTTCTATATAAACTGCAGTCTTCTTCATCTGTTTCCGTAACTCCATCTGTACATCATATGAAAGCGAATTATGAATTACATGCATATTCTTAGCTTTGAATCCCTCTTTCACAAGCAAGTCCTTTGCATAATTACCATAGATGAAAAGTTCGTCAGCAAGTTTCAGAAAATTCTTTTTAATCACACGTTCTGCAAATGTCTCCTTTCCGTACCAACCATGCGTCCAGAAATATATCCTCTTTGTCGGACGGAATACTTTCAAAAGAATACATAACACCCACAATGATATGCACATTGGCGTACCTACCATCAGAAACTTATTATAATCCTTACGCTTCCAAACCATACCCACTAACCCCTTCATTGTATAAAAACGACTAATAAACTTTCCATGTTCAAGAATATGAGTTTTCTTAAGTTTATTGACATTAAACAGGTTGATATCATTTTCTTCATGCTCGAAATACCATTCACAATCGTACTCTTTATCTATATCTAAATAGATCTTTTCACGATAAAGTGAAGGAATATTAAATACACAACAAACTTTACTCATACTAATTCTGCAGTTCCCCTACATATGCAACATAAATCTGACGTGTGCCCTCATGAATAGAGTCAAACACTGCCTGCTGGCCGTTTCTACTCCAACGAGGATGCAAATCGCAATGCAAACCACTTCTAGTAAAAGCCAACTCTTCCTGCGAGATACTACTAAGAATCTTAGAATCAACTCCTGTGAAATATTTCTCTGCAAGAGTCATATCTGGTCTGTCCATTAATCTTTTGAACGTACCAAGGTCTATTCTCTGATTTGTAACGAAATTATAGAGCATCAGAGTACGGATTCCGTCTTTGTTAGGATAGGTATCATTAATACACCAGTCGTTATTAATCGGATTGGTCATAGGATGGCCGTCTTCTGTTATTACCTCCTGTGCAAATGGTGTAATAATCGGCTGCTCAGTATCTGTAATCATCATGAAATATTTACCCACATTGGCTTTTCCCCCACCATTACCTCTGTGAAGGATAAACTTAGCCACCTTCTTTGCTATCTTCATTGGACCCACCATCAAAGGATTGGATAACAATGGATTGTTACGTAATGCATCCAACGAACTGTTAGCACGACCAAAGATATAGATTGTTTTATCATCTTTCCAGTCGTAATGACTGAGGAATCCCTGTGCCAAACACCGCAGCCCAGTACCATCAGTACCAATAGTCATCAAACGAGTCATCAATCCCCCATCCGCCATAAAGTAACGATGCAAAAAAGCTACACGAGTGCATGATGGATTGAGACAAAGGTGAGTAAGATAATGATGCGACACACCTAATATCGAACCCGAACCATACTCAGCTACCTGACTAACACTAACAAGTACTTCTACCTTCTTTGTCTGCATGTCCATCTTGCTAATACCGCTATCCGCAGGAAGAGCAACAGCAGCACCTTTGTCGGCAATGCCACTATAACCATAACCACCTAAACGAAAGAGACGAGCATAATCCAAACCATACGCATATCGACCATCCTTGCTAAGCATATGTGTTGTAGCCTCAAAGCGTTCAACAAGTTGATTGGTGCTGGCATCATAGAGATCAGTACCCCACACATCCCCCACACGATTATTAACCGTAAAAAACTCTGTATCAGATACCCATTGCTGACGTGCACCCTGAGGATAGTTCAGAGCTGTAGTCTCACCTACCTTTACATATTGACCATCCTTCACATAACCAACACCAAACAACTCTCCTGGCAGAGGAGGACGATTCATAATATCTACTTCCAGCGACAGGCACTTGTCTCCTGTGCCATTAGTAATAAGCAAATCGTGGAAGCCAAACAGATGGTGCTTAGGGCCATTCGTCAGGCGCTTGATCTTTATCTGTTCCATATACTATATTCGTTTTTCGTTCCAATTAATATTATCTTTTAAAACCTTGGCTGGTATGCCGCCTAGCAGCACATTGCTACTATACGATTTAGTAACTATGGCTCCAGTGCTAACAACTGAATCTTGCCCAAGTGAGACACCCTTCATCACCTTACTGCCTTCGCCTAACCAACAGTGTTCACCAATATGAACAGAGGCAGCAGGATTAATGCGGTTGCCATCAAGGTCTGTGATGGAATGACTATCACCAGTTCGTATTTGGCAGTAAGAGGAAATCATACCATGTCCACCAATGATGAGTTCAGATCCGTCTTCGATACATGCAATATGCGTGTGGCGTCCTACGAACGTACCCTCACCTATCTCTACCTTACAACCATTGTTCTCAACAAAGATTTCGCCTTCTGAAACATAACAATGACTCTTGAGCACAACTCGGCAATTGTTGCCTGTGATGCGTACGGTCGTATTCAGCAAGGCTGCCCCTTCTTCTATCATCAAGGTATTGTTATTACCTCGGAACTGTATGCGTGAGGCAACCTTGATGCCATGATTCTCCACTCGGTTACCAGTACCATGGTTATAGCTATGTTTTGCCTCATAGTGCTTCCAATGGTAATAGAGCAAACGAAGCAATCTATTATCTCTTAGACCCATGTGCTGCTATATCTTTAAAGAATGTATCTAATTTCTTACCCGTACCTTCGATAGTATATTCGGCTAGTACTCGTTTTTGGAGTTGTAATGCTGACTGTACCTTGCTATCATAGTTAGCTATCACTTCCTCAATAGCTGCAGCAATGGTCTCTGGGCTCTCACCATCATAGTAGGTAATGTAACTATTGTAGTCCTCATCCAGTTTGCCAATATCACTACTTACGATAGGACGGCCTGTACTTGCATACTCCATCATTTTGAAAGGGAAGCCAGCAGCCTGAGCACCCACGTGCATTGAACGAGTAGTATTGATCAGGATATCAGCATCGCGATCAAGAATTTTAATAAGCTCTTCATGTTTCATATAACCATTGAACTCAAACTGATGGTGAGGGGGTACCTTTGTCATTAGATCTTTCATTGTGTCGTTCAAATCGCAATTACCATATACAGACACCACACAAGGAGTCTTGATATAAGACATGGCCTTTACCAATAGGTCGCCACCCTTGCTATAGTGAATGCCGCCAGTTAAGATAATATGAACAGGCTTTCCTTCCTGCAACTCGTTGATGCGAGTACTTACATTATTGACAACCTCCTCGTTAACAATACCTGGGGTGAGTACACGATGAGGAATCTCAGGTAACATAAGTCCGTTGCAAACTGCCATCACACCATCAGTATGCGATATGATACGATTGTACATCTTGCGTTTAAACCACTCAAAGTCGTTCTTATCACCAGCAAGTGCCTTGTTGAAGATGTTGTCTTCATACTCTAAAACCTTGATACAATCCTTCATACGTTTAACAAGAAGTGACGCACCTAAAGTGATATTGTAATAGACAATCATATCAAAATGCTCGCACTTATGTTCCTGCTTAAGATAACGTACCATACGAATCTGGTTGATAGGATCACATCTGCGCTTGCTAAGAATATTACAATATTTTATTTGTAAGGTTCCCTCCGGATATACCTCTTTTTCGGAGAATGCAGGTACCACCACATTACATGTTGTTACACCAGAACTATATATGGTCACATCATGACCAACGGCCATCATTGCGCGAGCCAAACCAAGAGACTTCAATGGTCCCGACAATGCGAATCGCTTTCCCTCACAATAGCGAGCCATAAACTCCTTGCCCAAATAGGCTGTAAAATATGCTATTCTCATTTTATTTAGTATTTAAAGAGTTAATTTGTTTAATCTCGAATGCCTTAAACAAGCAAGGTATGTATACAAGAATATACAACCAATAATCCATACCTGCCATATTTTTTATAAGCGCAAATACTAACAAAGCAATAACACATAAAAGATAATACCAGCGATATGGATATGATATCCAAATATAAGCACGTTTAATAGTAAAATAAGAACTATATATAAATAAAAACACACCTATCAAGCCATAGCAAGCAAGTCTATCTAGAATAAAACTGTGGCCACCGATATATGCATCAGATCGTCCGAATAAAACATTTTCACGGAATGAGTCCATTGAGATTTGGTACAGCTCATATCTGCCCAACACCTCTCCTGACGTTTGACCTGTTTCTGAAAATTCCGCTAATCCTATTACTTTATTCTCAAATGCGGTGCCACCAACATACGGAACAACAATATCCAAGAATACAGGGAAAAAGAATCCCATAATTAATATTAACGCCGCAGCTTGTATAATAAAATATCCTTTAGTATTTTCGTTAATGAAAAATGCTACCGCAGTTATAACTATAGACAATATCATCGGTGTAGAAGATTGAACCTTGAATAGAAATAGGTAACAAAGGAACAAAGCTACTATAGCATATATTTTTTTTAAATTGAACGCCTTATAATATGCAACAATTAGTACTGGAAAAAACATTACTATGGCAGAAAAATCATAACCAGCAACACCCATCTTCTGAAAATTACGCATTTCGGACAATCCGCCTTCAAAATTAGTACTTGAAGCCATTAAGCGAGCAATTGATGGATTATATGACAGCATAGTCAAAGTGCCTATCATTGTCGCTAATGAGATTAAAACTGAATAGTTATTAATCATATTCAAATCCTTCGTGCATCCATGATTTATCAAAAGTTCTAGAATCGCTAATGGTAATACTATCTCAAAGAAAGTAACAAATAGACCAACTAAATCAGTTTCATTAAGAGCTGAAAAATCCATAAATATAATATACAAATAATAGACAAGGACTAATAAAACTCGTCTATTAAATATAGCTTTATTATTACATAAAAATAACAATCCAAATAAAGCAAGACGAGGCAGAAAGTCACCGATAGGAAACCAACCTCTACCAAATGCGCTATCCGATAAAAACAATAAAAACAGAATTACATATATAATATTGCTCATCTATCATCTATTGTATTAAAAACTTCATATATTTGACTCACTAGTAATTTTCCCACTGCGTCTGCAGTAAAATGAGTATTTGCGTATTCATATCCGTTATCAGCCATTTGCTTTGCATAATCAGGATTTTCATACAGGAAAATCATCTTCTCGGCGAGGTCATCAATATTTTCCATTTTAGCCGTCATGATACAGTTTTTGTGCTTATTTATTCGGCGACTTGCAATAGTTTCATATTGTATTATTGGTAACCTCATAAACATACCTTCTCTAACAGTTGTATTGAGAGCAGCGGTAATTCCTGGAAGCAAAACGATTTTTGCTTTTTGAACTTGTCTAAACATGTCGTTTTTGTCTTCATATCTTCCTTCAAAATGGACATTATCACTTATTCCAAGTACCTCTATTAAAGAATCTAATTCAGTCTTATAAGATGCTCCACATGTCCCGATGATATCCATTTTTGTATGGGGATACTTTTTGCAAAATAATCCAAATGCCTTAATAGCATCTTCAATACCTTTAAACTTATACAAAGCCCCCGACACAAAGACAAAGTCAAATTGTTTTTCCGTTATATCATAGTTAGGTGGTGAAAGAGTTGAAAATTCAAAGTCGAAACACTTAGCCGAAGGATTGAATGATTTAATTATATCAAGCCCATCATTTTCCATAAATGTAAAAAAACGGCATCTTTTAAAAATTTCTTGTTCAATTTTCCTACGATATGGAGAACCCACATTTAGTTTAATTCTCGCAGGACTACTCAAAAGGGTTTGTAAAATAATTAGAGATGGGATTTCTAAGTGATCCAATACTGAATAGGAATATTCAGGATTTTCTGCACCACTTAGAACTATTAAATCTGGGGATACATCCTTAATAATTGAAGACATAGTCTTTCGATAAATCATGTAATCTGTCTTTTCTGCAAATTTACATAGTTTATCAAGCACCTTTAAAAAAGGAGGCAAATCATAGTTGAATATATGATAAAAGACGCCATTACTTTGATAATCTTGACGTTTATACCGCATGCCCACACAAGAGGTCATCACATGAAGTTCAAGGTTATTTCCATGTTTAATTATTCCGGCAATAAATGTTTCAATCCATGGCGCCACATCGTAATTAGGCACATCTGGCCTTTTTAGAAAACGTCTAAGTTCATTAGCTCTTCTAAGAGGACGTTGGTCAATATGACTTCGCAAATCCTCATTAGAGTAATGACATATTAATAAAACTTTTCTTTTTTCCATCCGTTCTATTTAAGTAGTAGTGATTTTATTGAACGAAGCGCCTGAATAATAGGTTTGTTGTCACGAATCCTCCTCACTTTATAGAAAACTCTCTCAAATTTTTTATTAATAATTATCTGGTCAGGATGGGCAATTGCCTCAAGATTGAACTTTGGACGCTCTGCATATTTTTTATAGAATGGATCGTCCTTAGATACATGATTGTTTGCGCCACCCTCCAGCCCTATATTTGATACCATATTAATATTAGGGTAAATGCTATACATATCATATTTATAAGAGAGGTAGATCATCTGAACATCATAAGTATTCAATCTTTTACCCCTCTGATAACTTTTTATATAAGAAGCGCAAGCACAACTCTCTATTATATATTCGCTCAAGGTATTGAAACTTTTAATGAATGACCACTTCCATCGCGTTTGTGAGAATGATTCTATCTCATATTCGTACAAATCATGAGTACGCTTCCATACACCCATAAAATAAGTTGCAGCAGGCATACGGCTCGCAAAATAAGAAGCTTCACCATTGGTAATACCATAATTGACGGCACCTACATACGCAATACGTTTATCATCTTTGTATCGCTCAAGCATATTTTGAATGAAATAGAATGCAGATTCGTTGCCAAGACCATCATCTTCAATAAAAATCATACGATCTTCATGTTCAAATAACCAGTTCCAAGCTGTTATGCCTGCTTTTGAGCAGCCAAGATTCTTATCATGTTCAAGATAATGAGTCTCACAAGGCCAATCTACATTGTGAACTATCTCTTTTACCTTTTTGCAATTATCAATATCATCTTGGCGTCCTTCACGAGGTGCATCTATGGCAACATAAAGCTTCGTAGGACGCACTTTATGGATGCTATCAAAAACCTGTTGTGTCTTCTCCGGTCGATTAAAAACCATAAAAAGAACAGGAGTTGTTATACCACTCATATTATACTTTTATTTTTATATTTTTTACAATTCCTATCCACTTACCTCTTTCTGCACTATTCATTCCCAACAGACAGAATAGTGATATAAATAAGATGCAGAATAATAAAATATTAAGTACCACACGAGAAAGAGATTCTTCGACCACATTAGTAATCGCCAAACAAAAGCCTACCGACATACCTAAAGGAAGAATTATAGGAATGATAGCATTCTTGATATATAGCCACACATTGATTTGGACTATTTTATATCCATAAAACAAACGAACTATAGCTACTGCTAAACTGTCAATAATGGAAAGCCAATAAATCCATGTAGCATCATAACCTGCTTTAAATAAAAAGTATGCAAAAGGTAGGTACAACAAACAAAAAATGGACTCCATCACCTGAAAGCCTCGAATATTACCAACGGCACGAATAGCGTGAGTTATCTGAAATGTAAACTTCTCGATCAGCATCTGAATCATGATAAGCTGGCAGAAAATAACAGTGTACTCAGGAACTTCCTTCAACCACAAAGTTAGGAGGTATGAAGCTTCGAGGATTACGGGAATGCCTATTAATGCGAAAAGAAAAGAGGAATACTTAGCTCCTATCTCGCATACGCGTATCATACGGACTCTATCACCACCGCCTTCACTCTTCATAATCTGCGGATTGATGGCGCGCGTCATACTGGCGGCAAACATGTTCACATAACCACTTGCCTGACGTGAGACGCCTTCAGCAGCATTCAAACGAACGCCAAAGAAACCATTGATAAAAAGGGCTCTGAACTGAGTTGATCCTAAAGCGGCCAATGAGCCAAATAGGTTCCATCCTGTAAACGAGAATATCTCCTTAGCCATCTTTCTATCAAAAGATTTTATGGAATTATTTATGCACTCCAAATAGTGCCTTTTACAGAACCAGACCTTTGCAATACGAAGGAATACCTGAATAAGAAGCACCAATAATCCATAGGCTATTAGTCGGTCGAATCCGCAATATAGAAGATAAACCGCCATTGCCAGATTCAGGAGTGCGCCTACTATATCAAACAATGAGAGTATCCATATATGCTCATGAGCGTTCATTACTGCATCGTATGGTACGGCAATAATTGATATGAACATAGAGATGACCATGAACTGGTAGACAACCTTGGCAGCAAACAAACACTCCACTGGTATGTTGAGGAACCACTCAAACATAACAAAGCCGCCTACCTCCATCAAGAGAATAGTGACAGTACCTACTAAATAATGGATAGCTAGAGTGGTGCTAAATGTCCTCTTAACCAGCGATTCGCATCCGCTACCAAGACTATGTGCTAAATAGCGCATAGAAGTGGTAATCATACTACCATTTAGGATATCCAACATACCCGCAACACCAGCAACCAACATATAGACGCCATAGCTTTCCTCACCGAGTGCCTGAAGAATTATACGCACGGAAAAGAAGCCAATTGCCATCTTGACAATCAGCGTTACACAGGTTACTGCTGTATTAAGTATTACTTTGTTTGCTGTATTCATTACTGCCACTTATTTTTAATCATCAATATTTTTAGCGCCAAAACGGACTAAGATGTCATCGTATTGCGCTTTCACACGATCCGCGTTATCTTGTATGCTTGTTCTAACTCGTTGTCTTGGAGACAGGACCGTCTCGCTCCACATGGCATCATGTGTCAACACCTGCAAGTGCTGTACATTGGAATTACGAAGAACTTCGTCTAAGACCTCATAACGCCAGATTCCAGTACTATCTGCACAATACTGATAGTTGGACTTGATCTTCTTAGAATATACATTTAGCATTCCGCCATAGGTATCATTCTGACAACCAAGAATAAATGGAGTAGTCTCGTGGAATGAGAATGTGTCCAATTCTAACCCAAAGACCTGTTCGAAGTAAGTTTTATCTTGGCGAATTGTACGCTCCAAAGTTTCTTCGTCCTGTACATCATAATAATGACTATCATAGTGAAGACCTATGTGATGCCCAAGAGACTGAATCTTACGCAGGATGTCAGACATATATCGCTCGAGAGTATTATAGAACTCGCTATGAATTTGAAAAAAATAGGTCGCCTGAACACACAGTTCATGTTCTATCTCAGCCATCTTCAACGCAATATCAGGGGAAAACTCAACATCGTGTCGCCAAATGACATCTTTGCGCTCATGTACAAATTCATCCTTATGAAGAATAAATGTAAAGCCCTGATCTTTGGCTAACTGAACAAGTTCCCTATAATGTTCTATTGTAAAATAGTCAAAATTATATTTTTCTCTATTAGTCATATATTATTTAGCAGGCACACCTTTTACAGTCTGCCCAGCATTAACAGGTTTTGTTACAACAGCACCAGCACCCACTACACATTTCTCACCAAGTATCATATTTGGCAGGATTGTGCTATTGGCACCAATGAATACACGATTGGCGGTAATGACATATCCCAAAGTAACCGCATTAGGACATACTGTAACGAAATCGCCAACTACATTATCGTGCATAATATTGCAATTGGTGTTAAGCTTCACGAAGCGGCCTATTTGAGTATTGGCAGCCACATTGACACCTGCCTGCACAACAGTACCTTCACCTATGGTTGCATACCTAGAAACACGCGCATCTGGGCTGATGAGAGTAGCAAACTTATAACCAATGACCGAGTAGAGGTTCACCAACTTTTCGCGAACATGCGGCATAAATGGAGTAATCACAACCATACAATCCATGTACTGTTCAAACAAGACCTTTGCATCTGCATCTGTACCCACTATCTTTACGCCATAGTATTCGCCAGTAATATCATTGTCAATAATACCAGCCAATTCGTAACCACAAGCTTCGCAAAGTTCTATCATTTCATGATAAGCCCCAACGAGTAATATTTTCTGCTTCATAAATTCTCAGATTTCAATATTTCTACAATTCCCTCCTCAAAAGTAAGAGTGTTCTTCCAGCCCATTGACTCCAGACGCTTACAACTACCAAGTGTCTCATTCACTTCGTTAGGACGATCAGATTCCGCAAAAGAGAAATTAACTTTTTCTTTGAGGTGCTTGTTTATGACTTCAGTAATCTCACGAACAGAAACACTTGTGCCAGAACAAACATTATAGACATTATACTCGTTGGTATCTAATGTACATGCCACAAATGCACCTGCTACATCCACTACATTGACATAGTCTCTGCGAGGAGAAGCTGCCTTAAGTTGAATCTCCTTCTTTCCCTTCTTAATCTGACCTATAATCTCAGGAATCAGGAGCATACCCTTCTGTCCGACACCATAGATATTGAACGGACGAAGAATGCTAATCTTAACCTTAAAGTCACGATTATAGCCTTCACACATCTTTTCGCAAATCACCTTGGTTTGTGCGTATGGATTGAATGGACAAACGGGATGGTTCTCATCTACTGGCAGATACTGTGGGGCGCCATAGATGTAGGAACTCGCGTAAATCAGTCGAGCGTTATACTTGCGGCAAATCTCCAATGCGTTAAGGGTCGTGAGATAGTTGATTCTATAGAATTTCTCAGGATCCTGATATGATGCAGGCACATACACAAGGTTAGCCAGGTGTATGAAGCAATCAATCGGTTCAATCATCTCAATAATTGAACTTTCGCAAAGATCCGTACCGCTGATAATATCTATCCTAACGATGCTATGTCCTTTGGCTTCGAGTTGAGCGCACACATTTCGTCCAACAAAGCCATCACTACCTGCTATTGCTATTTTCATAACTTATTTCTGAACAAACTGTTTTAAGTATTCATCCCAGTTACCTACATCAGTCCAAGACCCCTCGTTGATTGGATAGACACCTACTCTACGACCCTCCTTCACGAGCTTCTCTATTAGGAAGGTGATATGATAGAACTCATCGACAGGAATCTCATTTATCAAATGCGGTTCAAGAATGTACATACCCGTATTAATCTTGAAAGTGAAATTAGGTTTCTCTTTAATATCTGCAAGGAGTCCTTCTTCCTTGGTTTCAAGAGTTCCATAAGGTATGCTCATATTCTTGATAGCTGCCACTACGGTAATCTCGTTCTTATTATCACGATGATACTTCAGAATCTCAGCATAGTCATCATCTATGATAATATCGCAGTTAGAAACAAAGAATGTTGACTGAATCTGACCATTCAAGAGATGCAAACTACCTGCAGTACCAAGAGGTTTATCCTCCTGGAAGTAGGATATCTCGTACTGAGGCTTGTCGAGATTGTCAAAGTAGCGCTTGATCGTCTCTGCTTTATAATTGACAGAAACGTAGAAACGATTGCAGCCACAATCCACGAAGTGATCCATGATGTCCTCCATCATCGTCTGCTCCCCGATAGGAATGAGTGGCTTAGGCAAGACATTGGTAAGCGGACGGAGACGAGAACCTTGACCACCAGCCATGATGATGACAGGAAGTCCGAGATTAGACTTTTTGGAGGCTGGTTGCGACTCGAAGAGATCTTCCCAAAAGATGACATCCACGAGATTATTGTCATCATCTACAATTGGCATGAACTCGTTACTTCGCTCCTTCATGGTAGCCTTAACCTCATTCATATCCTCGTTGACAGACGCCACTTTAGTTTTGTCACGAAGAATGGAGAAAACAGCAGCATTCATATCAACACTCTTAATAATAGCACGCTGGATATCGCCAATACTAAGAAGTCGATAGAATTTGTCAGCTTTGACAACTATCAATAACTTATGCTTGACAATATCCATCTGCTTAAGGGCAGATATAATAGTTGCATCGTGCGAGATGCAAATGGCTTTTATTTTTTCATTCATTATACTCTATTCTTTCTTTCTGGCAGGAGCACCATACCAAGTTTCGCCATCTGGAACATTTTTAGTTAGGACAGACCCCATTCCAATAATAGCACCTTTGCCAATATGAGTCTGCTCTCTTACGATAACCTTAGAAAAGATTGTAGCATTCTTGTCCACATGAGTTGAGCCACATAACATTGTATCACCTGTAATCCATACATTTTCTGACAAGTGTGAGTTGTGAGCAATAAAGGTGAGGCCATTCATCTTGCAGCCATCTTCAATAATAGTATCATCAAAGAGACCACGTGCAATTTGACAGTTTGCTCCAATTTCAACATTATTACCAACACGTATGCCAGCTTGATGTGGGAACTTAATAAGGGTGCCGTCATCCTCTCTTTCACACCCCAAACCATCTGTACCAAGGATTGCACCAGCCTGAAGGAGGCAGTTATCACCAATTGACACATTATCATATAGAACAACATTTGCTCTAAGGACAGTATTTGCACCGATCTTACAATTCCTACCAATAACACACCCTGCCTCAATATAAGTTGTAGGAGCAATCTCCGCAGAATCATCTATTACCGCAGATGGGTGTACAAAACCTTGCAACTTCTCTACAAAAAATTCTCCGACAACTTTTGCAATTGCTCTGCGTGGTTTATGAGTATAAATAAGAATCTTGCCTTGCCTCTGAATTGTGTCATTGTACTCAATATCCTTATCAACAACTACTACTTTTGCAATTGTGTCCTCTGTAATCTTTTGCTTTGCTTCGTTTAAAGAGTTTGTCCAATCAAGAGTCGTTTCGGTCGTATTTATAGGGCTGGTAATACGATCAACGTAAACACCATCAGCATTGCCCTTTACCTCTATTACTTCTTCTCCAAGAAAAGCTATAATATCAGTAAGTTTCGTGTTATTAACCATAGTTGCAATCCTTTTATAATTACATTTTCTGATCAAGGTTTTTGCCCTTTTCCTCGTGCTCGAAGTTAGGGATGAAACGCTTGATGGATTCTACAACCTGTGCTTTGGTAAAGTCTTCGATCTTGAAGATGTCTTCGAGTTCGGTGAAGAATGCATTGATTTCGTTCATATCGCGACGAATGGTCCCCTCCACTACACCGAGTGCCATGAAGCGATCCATGTTGACCTTCTCACTAGGGACATAGAACTCTTCATAGGCCTTCTCTCCTGTGGTGTCGGACTTAAAGTAAACAACAGGATATTCCTCCGAATCATAGCTGATAGCGTTGGCTTTTGCCTTTGCCTCTGCATCATTGGCACACTCGATCTTCTTGAAGCCTTCTGCTTTAACGAAATCATCGCAGATGGCAGAGAAGGTGAGCATCTGGTCTTCGTCAAGTTTTGGGAAGAAGACTTCGCCACCATTGCCGAGGATACATGCGAGCATACAGATCTGACCAGACTCCTCGGGTGAGACGAAATAGCGCTTGACGTCAGAAGGTGCTGCAAGAGGCTGCTTTTTCTGGAGACGGTGGATCCATCCGTCAGGAAGGCTACCGTTGGAGAAGGCTACGTTGGCGAAGCGTGCGGTAGTGACCTTGAAGTGGCTGTTGTATGCCATGACAAGATCCTCCATGATGCGCTTACTGGCTCCCATGATGTTGACGGGATTGGCAGCCTTGTCAGTAGAGACACAGAAGAAGTGCTTAGGAGGATAGACGGTGAGCAAGTCCATCAGCTTCTTGGCCTTGATATCATTGTTCTCGATGAGCGCCTGAACGGAGTATTTATCCTTTTCGGAACGCACGTGTTTATGGGCAGAGAAGTTGGCGAAGATATCGAAACCTTTCTCCTTACGGAAGATGCGCTCGAAGATAGGGTCAGCAAAGTTGAGAGTATAGCAACGGAACTCCTCGGGCACGTAAAGATCTTCGGTGGAGCGTACGTCACGAACGAGTTCGGCAAGTCCGTTCTCGTTGAGATCAACGACAACGACTGACGCAGGTTCGAAACGAAGTACGGCCTTGATGAAGCTGGAACCGATAGAACCAGCACCACCCACGACACATACCTTCTTGCCTTTGATTTCAGCGATAAGTTTCTCACTGTTGGCTTGGATGTCCGCCTCGAACATTGAAACTGGACGACCGGTGACATAGTCACCAATGAATTTACTGAGGTTGAACATATGTATGTTATTTATTTTATTTCAAATTATTGAAGCGCGTGATGGTATCGAACTATTTTACCCATATTAATATGTACACCTGCGCACACGCTGACCTTAGTAGTAATAAGTATAAAAGAAAGGTAGAGAAAGAGAGTAAAAGAACAGTCTTGCCTTATCTCTTTTATTCCAATACTTACTTAGCCAAGTTTATAACTCCGTTCAGTTCGTTCTGGATATACTCTAAGTTAGCAATCTTTGCCTTAGTTTCCTCAAGGTTGAGACGACGTGTATTATCAGAATTGAACTCTATCAACTCACAACGCTTCTCATCACCCTCTGTAAAGAATTTATCGTAATTAAGAGATCGATTGTCAGCTGGTACACGATAGAAGTCGCCCATATCCTCTGCCTTGGCACATTCCTCGTTGGTGAGGAGGGTCTCATACATCTTCTCGCCATGTCGAATGCCGATAACTTTGATGTCTTCCTTCCTGCCACCAAACAGCTCGCAAACAGCCTCAGCCTGAGTTTGGATGGTACAAGCTGGTGCTTTCTGTACGAGGACGTCACCATTCTGACCATGCTCGAAGGCGAAGAGTACGAGATCTACTGCCTCCTCAAGGCTCATAATAAAGCGGGTCATTTTAGGTTCAGTAAGGGTGATAGGGTTACCGTTGCGGATCTGGTCAATCCACAGAGGAATTACAGAACCACGGCTGCACATTACGTTACCGTAACGTGTACAACAGATCTTGGTATTACCAGAATAGCGAGACTTAGCCACAGCGATTTTCTCTTCAATAGCCTTAGTAATACCCATGGCATTGATGGGATATGCTGCCTTGTCTGTACTCAAGCAAATAACTGCACCAACTCCAGCCTCTATAGCGGCCGTCAATACATTATCAGTACCGATAACATTAGTCTTTACTGCCTCCATAGGGAAGAACTCACATGAAGGAACCTGCTTGAGGGCAGCAGCATGGAAGATGTAATCAACACCTGGCATGGCATTCTTGCATGACTGGAGGTTACGAACATCACCGATAAAGAATTTAATTTTACTTGCGTGCTCAGGATATTTTACCTGATACTCATGACGCATATCGTCCTGCTTTTTCTCATCACGAGAGAAAATGCGAATTTCAGCGATGTCAGTTTTCAAAAAACGATTGAGAACAGCATTACCAAAAGAACCGGTACCACCGGTAATCATAAGAGTTTTACCTGCAAAAATTGACATAATATTATATTGTTATTCATTAATGTCCACAAAAAATCATAGGAGTTCCTTGATATATTTGAAACTCAACTTGTTATAGGCGTTTTTGTCTCCCAAAACATGAAATTAACTTTGTGGTCAAAATCAGACCATTATATTTAAAGATGAGTACATTTTTGCTCAATTAGTCAAATTTCTCATAGTTGAGAAATTCAAATACATTGTAAAACAGTGCGATGGTAATAAATACATTAAGAATTATATCTATTGTAATCAGCTACTTACAATGATGTTTGGCAGCTGTCCAATCAGGAGAGCCTTCAAAATCTCATTGTAGCACAGGAAGCCCACGCAGGGAAACCCTACCACCTCGGAATCGATAAGTCTGTAATGTGAAGCAATCTTATCAAAGCAAATAAACAACGTAATTACCGCATATTCGAAGAGTTCACTACCTTCAAATTTGCCGAAGCTCGCAAGCGCAGAATTGATAAAACCTTTGAGATTGATGGACATATTTACACTTTTGACTCCACTACAATAGACCTGTGTCTGTCAATATTTGAATGGACTAAATTCCGTAAACATAAAGACGAAATAAAGATGCATACGCTTTACAACATCGAGGGGAAGTTCTTGCATTTGTGCATATTACACAAACAAACGTCCACGACTCCAAAGCAATGCCTGAGATTCCAAACGAGCCTGGTGCATACTACATATTTGACCGTGATTACAACAATTTTGGCAATCTCTATACAATAAATCGCATAGGTGCTTTCTTCGTTATCCGTGCCAAAACGAATGTTTGATTCAAGCACAAAAACATGGAAACGCAGATTGCCCGATGCTGATGTTTCTGATGTAATTGGCAACTTTACGATTTATAAAAATTCCAAAGATTACCCCGATAAACTTAGAAAACTTATTGTTAAAGAGCACGATGACGGAATACGAAACAGCTTCCTGAAGAACAATCTTGAAGTCCCGGCAAAGTTGATATCGCCCCTTTACCAAAACCGTTGAGGTGTTGAACTGTTCTTTAAATAAATTAAAACAGTACCTTAAGATAAAGAAGTTTTTTGGGTACTTCGAAAAATGATATACGCATACAAATCTATTGTGCTATAAGCACTTACTGCTTGGTTAAAATCGTAGCATTTATGAAGTTCTTCAGATTTTCGGAATCTCGCTAACTGATAAAACTCATCTTCGTGACCTATTCGACAAATCGAACTTCAGTCAAAAAAAAACACAATTCAAGTAAAACAAATTTATTTGATTTTTAGCCATGCCCATTTTTAGTGGACAGCAATGATTGTTATTTGTTATACGATTTATATTAGATACCCTCTTTACGCCATACCATCTTATTGACTACGCCTACGTAGGATTGGATAATTTTTACCACTTTGTTGCTAACAACATCCGTGTAGTTAGGTACAGGGATGCCATGATTGCCATCGGCAGTCATCTGTACGGCAAGGTCCACTGACTGTAACAAGCCCTTAGTATCAATGCCGCTCAGCACAAAACAAGCTTTATCGAGGGCTTCAGGACGTTCAGTAGAGGTACGGATACAGACTGCAGAGATAGGCTTACCGATTGATACATAGAACGAACTCTCTTCTGGAAGGGTTCCTGAGTCAGATACCACACAAAAGGAGTTCATCTGGAGGCAGTTGTAGTCATGGAAACCGAGAGGCTGCTGAACCTGTACGCGAGAATCAAGCTCAAAGCCTGAAGCTGCAAGACGGTTGCGTGAACGTGGATGGCAACTGTAAAGGATAGGCATATCGTACTTCTTTGCCATCTCATTGATGGCGGTGAAGAGGCTCAAGAAGTTCTTCTCAGTATCAATATTCTCCTCACGGTGTGCCGAGAGGAGGATGTACTTACCCTTCTCCAAACCAAGACGTTGGTGAACATCACTTGCCTCAATCTCTGCAAGGTTCTCATAAAGTACCTCAGCCATAGGAGAACCAGTCACGTATGTACGCTCACGAGGTAGACCACACTCTACGAGATAACGGCGAGCATGCTCTGAGTAAGCCATGTTTACATCGGAGATAATATCCACAATGCGTCGGTTGGTCTCCTCAGGTAAACATTCGTCCTTACAGCGATTACCTGCCTCCATGTGAAAGATAGGAATATGAAGACGTTTTGCACTAATGACTGACAAGCAACTGTTGGTATCACCCAAAACGAGTACGCCTTCAGGCTTGGTAGCAGCAAAGAGCTTGTACGAGCAGTTAATGATATTACCGCAAGTTGCGCCCAGATCATCTCCTACAGCATCCATATAAACCTCAGGATCAGCAAGCTTCAGATCTTTGAAGAACACGCCATTGAGATTGTAATCATAGTTCTGACCAGTATGAGCCAGAATGACATCAAAATACTTGCGGCACTTGTTGATGACAGCCGCCAAACGAATAATCTCAGGACGTGTGCCCACGATAATGATAAGCTTCAACTTACCATTCTCCTGCCACTTAATGTCTGAGTAATCGAATTTTGGAGTTTTGAGTTCCATCTTATTGTGATTTTATGTTATTATATCTTTTCTACTGGCTCAAAGAAAGTATCCGGACGATTCGGATCAAAGATCTCGTTGCAGTACATGACAGTTACGAGGTCTTGAGTATCGGAGAGGTTGATAATATTGTGCGTATAGCCAGGGAGCATAATGACACTCTGTATCTTGTCGCCACTTACCTCATAGTTCAGCACCTCATCAGTTCCCTCCTTACGAAGTTGGATTAGTCCGTGCCCTGAAACTACAATGAACTGTTCCCACTTAGTATGGTGCCAATGCTCTCCCTTGGTAATTCTAGGCTTGCTGATATTAATGCTTACCTGTCCACACTTCAAAGTGTGAACCAATTCTGTAAAGCTCCCACGATTATCGACATTCATCTTCAGGTCAAAAATAGCCTTTTCTTTTGGAAGATATGAAAGATAGGTGCTGTAAAGTCGCTTTGCAAAGCTGTCAACAGGAATCTCAGGAATCATTAATGTCTTTGGCATCTCTGCAAATTGATATAACAAATCCACAATCTCACCCAACTTTACATGGTGCGTGATAGGGGCAGCACAATAACGCCCATCTGCCTGCATTACTGTTGCAACGCCATCAAACTCGCAATGATGCTCCTCTCCTTTCAATGCACAGATCATTTCTTCTACGAGGTCATCGATATAGAGTAGTTCCATATCAACACCCGGGTCATTGACCGTAATAGGGAGGTCATTGGCAATGTTGTTACAGAAGGTAGCAACTACAGAGTTGTAATTAGGACGACACCACTTGCCATAAAGGTTCGGGAAACGATATACAAGAATTTTAGCGCCAGTCTCCTTACCATACTCGAACATCAATTCCTCGCCAGCCTTCTTACTTTTACCGTATTCGGAAGTGCCGAAGCGACCTGCCAATGTAGCCTGAATAGACGAGCTAATCATGACAGGACAGTTGTTCTTATACTTCTTGAGTGTATTGAGCAGAACTGTAGTAAAGCCGAAGTTGCCCTCCATGAACTCTTTAGGATCCTGAGGACGATTGACACCTGCAAGGTTGAAAACGAAGTCGCAATCTTTACACCATGCATCAAATTCTTTTGGTGTGGAGTCAATGTCGTATTCAAAAACTTCAGAGATGGTAAGCTCACCATAACTTTTGGCTTTCCCTTCCTTGATATTGTTTAGTTGGGCACAAAGGTTCTTACCAACAAAACCTTTGGCACCTGTTACAAGTACTTTCATTATCCTTATATTATTTTGTTGATATAACACATTAAAAACAGTCTCAAAAATCTAAGGCCTTGAGAAGTTGCAAAATGAAACAACAGTATTTCTTTGACCGTAAACAAATATTTGTCGCTCAACAAGGATTCGAACCTTATCAACATTTGTCGACTACCAGAAGAAGAGCATATATTAAGTGAGCATCAAATTACTTCGATAGCATTGCAATTAAAGTCACCAAACAATGTAACTACTGATACGAGACCAAAGAGTGAGAGAACAAGTTGGCGGTCCTTTGCTAAATATAAAGGACGTAGCCCTCCACTCACTCCTGCTAGGGGATCTGCTGTTACACGAATATGTTGACCTTTTACCAGTGGTGCTTGCAGATCTTGAAGATAAAACAATTCTTCATTATGAAATCTAATGTCTCTATATTTTCATTGGCGTTCACAAAACTGTATTCCAATAAGTCTGTATTATAACCATAGGTTATGAGATTTTTATCCATATTCTCACATAATCGTTTGCAAAGATAAGAATACACCAAAGAATATCAAATCCAATGTATTAACATTAAAACGTTGTCATTTTTTAGTATTCTCGCTATCTATAACATACAAATATGACAATATAAATAACCTCACTTTACACCAACCATAATTTATTGACATATTTATACTCAATGAGATCCTTTATGTCGAAATCCATGTTGGCGAGTTATTTCGTATCAACTATCATTTGCAATTATCATTCTCTTCGGCAGTCAACAACCGAGGAGATCATTTATCTGTTCCATTATCTTTTTCCCAGCGAGGTATCAAACCTCATATTCTTGTGCGAATATTACCTGCAGTTGAGCATGTGAGACGAAATCATTACTTTTTTGCTAAAACTTTATGCAAAAATGTACGCCACACTATTCCAAAGCCCCATCATTAACCTCTATAAAACTGATTTACAACCGAATAAATTATCTTTCACTGTCTGGACGACAATCAGGACATTTTACCTAATATTCGTCGTAACACATATCATCTTGTTTCTTCTCACCACGTGAGAAAACACGAATCTTACCGATATCGGTACGGAGAAAACGATTCACCAAACGAACTCGTTCCACCGGTAATTACAAAAGTTTTACCTGCAAAAATCCCCATAGTCGTATATATTTTTATTAATTTAATCTTTTCCAAAAATATCTCGTGTATAAACCTTGTTTTTCACATTATCGAGACAAGTGTCATAGCGATTGGCAATAATTGCACGACTACTTTCCTTGAATTCCTCTAAGTTATTCACAACCCTGCTACCAAAGAACAATGTGCCATTTTCAAGCGTAGGCTCATAGATAATGACTTCTGCCCCCTTAGCCTTTATACGCTTCATAATTCCCTGAATAGCAGACTGGCGAAAATTATCAGAATTTGACTTCATCGTCAAACGATACACCCCAACAATTGGAGGTTGATTGGAAGAATCAGAATAATTGTATTCGTTATTTTCTAAATAGCCATACCACCCCGCCATACGGAGCACTGAATCGGCTATATAATCCTTACGGGTCTTGTTTGACTCCACGATAGCGGACATCATATTCTGTGGTACATCCTGATAGTTGGCTAGGAGTTGCTTGGTATCTTTCGGCAGGCAGTAACCGCCATAACCAAATGAGGGATTGTTATAATGTGTCCCGATACGTGGGTCAAGGCCTACGCCCTCAATGATGGCTTTACTGTCCAATCCTTTCATTTCAGCGTATGTGTCAAGTTCATTGAAATAGCTGACACGGAGAGCCAGGTAGGTGTTGGCAAAGAGCTTGACTGCTTCAGCCTCTTTCATACCCATGAAGAGTGTATCAATATTTTCTTTGATAGCCCCTTCCTGCAAAAGGGCGGCAAATATTTTAGCTGCTTCCTCCAACATAGTGACATCCGTAACGGAACGGATCGCACTGTTTTCTTCCGCAAACTCCGGACGGTCGATGATCTTCGGATAACCTACGATGATACGGCTCGGATAAAGGTTGTCATAAAGAGCCTTGCTTTCACGAAGGAACTCCGGTGAGAACAGCAGGTTGAACTTCTTCACTCCTTTTTGAGCGTACTTTACATAAAGGTTACGGGTATACCCCACAGGAATCGTTGACTTGATGACCATTACGGCATCCGGATTCACCTCAAGCACGAGGTCGATAACCTCCTCCACACGACTCGTATCGAAATAATTCTTCACCGGGTCATAGTTTGTGGGAGCGGCTATTACCACAAAGTCAGCGTCAGCGTAGGCTGACCTCCCGTCCAAAGTGGCTACAAGGTTAAGCGGCTTTTCAGCCAGATACTTCTCGATATAATCATCCTGGATAGGAGAAACCTTATTGTTCAGTTTCTCCACTTTTTCCGGGATTACATCCACAGCGGTTACATGATGATGTTGTGATAGCAGCGTCGCTATGCTCAGTCCCACATAGCCGGTTCCGGCTACTGCGACCCGAATCTCTTTGAAATCACGCATATTATGTTTGATTTGGATTTATCAATAGTAGTTTATTCCTGACCAGTATGTTTTTCTCCATAGCCGTAACCATAACCATAACGCTTGCCATAGCCATAATACTTGCCGTATTTACCATAACCATAATAATAGCCGTACTTCTTTTTCTGAAGATCCAAACCGTTAATGGCGACACAGAGGTTAGGTAACTTTTTGTTTTCAGAAAGCTCATTAACCAAAGTAAACTCTGCCTTACGGGTATAATCGGCATGGCATACGTATACCGATAAATCAGCGGTACGACCTATCAACAAAGTATCGGTGACCATACCAACAGGAGCGGTGTCCAGAATCACATAATCAAAGTTAGTCCTCAATGTTTCAATAGCCTTCTCCAATCCGTCACGGGCCAATAACTCCGTCGGATTGGGAGGAACTGCTCCACCCGGAAGAATAAAAAGATTCTTGTTGATATCAGAAGGCTGAACCAGATCCATCAAGTTCATACTCGGGTTAGTCAGGAACTGAGTAATTCCATGATCTTTCTGCGGGATATTGAACACTTTGTTCAGACCGGGCTTGCGAATGTCAAGACCAACGATTACTACTTTTTTCCCTAACAAAGAGAGGCTGATAGCCAAATTGGATGATACAAAGGATTTACCTTCACCACTGATAGTAGAAGTTACTAAAATTACGTTCTTATCTTTTTCAAGCATAAACTGAAGATTCGTACGGACATTGCGAAAAGTCTCACTCATCAGGTTGTTCTTATTCTCAAAGACAGCAATTGAACCGGATTTCTCATCCGCCAATGGAATATCACCTACAATAGGAAGTGAAGTCAGTTTCTCGATATCGGCACGTCCTTCAATCTTGAATTTGGTCAAACCTATCAGATAAATGATACCTACCGGAATTCCCATTCCAAAAAACAAAGCAACCAGATAGACCATCATCCTTTTAGGGGAAACGGGATTATCATCAGCAATCGCTGCATCAATTATCTGGGCATTATTTGCAGTAGCTGCCAAAGTGATGGCATTCTCCTCACGTTTTTGAAGTAACATCAAATAAAGACCTGCCTTGATTTCCTGCTGGCGGGCAATGCTCACAAACTGACGTTCCTGAGTCGGGGCATCACTGATACGACGGGAATAACGGCTCGCTTCACGGTCCAGATCGGCTTTCGTGATCTGTAACCCCTTCAACGTTGCATCCAAAGTGGCCTGCACATTGCTACGCATGGCACGGATACTGGTATTAAGGTTGACAATCGCCGGGTTACTTTCCGTTGAAGTACGCAACAGACGGTTACGTTCAATCAACATCTCATTATAACGAGAGATTGCTCCAACCAAACCACCATCCTGCAAGCCAACATTAGCAGGCAACACTTCATATTCACTACCCTGAAGATATTTTTGCAAATCAACAATAAGGTTGATCTGGGTCTGATTCTCCACACGTTTCTTCTCATATTCCGCATTACCAGTCAAGGCGATCTGAGCCTCACTGCTCAAATCCGTAATACCGGCTGTACGTTTGAAATTTTCCAGATCTTGCTCAGTACTACCCAGCTCCTTGGAAATAATACCGATACGTGCATCTATAAACTCTGCCGTTTTCTGGGCAACTTCATTCTTATCGTTATTCGCATTGATGTTGTACATCTCAAGTAACTTATTGATAAAATCCCTGCCACGACGGGGGTTGGTATTCTTCAATGAAATGACAACAACAGAAGTCGTTTTTGAGGTGGGAGCTATCGACAAGGAGCTGGCATATCCTTTTGCAACAGAGAAAGGCCGGTTAATGAAAGCCGTAATATGACGTTCTTTCGTCACGCTTTCCGGACGGACAGCAGACAAGGTATCATTATTTACAAAAAATGCGACCGTACCCTCATCGGTCGGGAATACGGCAGGTAATTTTTCAAACTCTTTCCGGTATTCTTTATCACCCACTTTCATTTGTACATCCATCACACCTGTCGGTTGAAGAGTCATCGCGACTTCCATCCTGCCCGGAAGCTTGTCCGCCTCCTGCGGAGTAAGGCTCACCAATACGGGAGAGGTCTGATAAAGTTCCTTTTTCGGGAACTCGTCTTCATCCATATAAGTGACAAAAAGACCTAAATTGTTGACCACCTCTTCGGACAAAGACTTCGAGCGGAGCACTTCGATTTCATTATCAACATTACCGGATGAAGAGACAAAACCGTCCAAACCCATCCTTTCCAGTTCGGAAGACACACTTGTACCACCACCTTTCTTATCATCCTTAATCAAGACTGTGGCGGAAATATTATAAACGGGTGTCGTCAGTCGCAGGTACCCCCACGCACAGGCGATACAGACAATCACTGAAAACACGAACCAAGGCCAGTGAACCAGACAACGGAAAAGGATTTCCTGAATATTAAACTGTTCTTCAGACTGTTCCATACACTTTTCCTTCTTTTCCTCAACCATACAGTAATACTATTTGAAGATTGTTACTAATAAACTTGCCAATGACACCAAGATAGAAGTGGCGGAGAACCACAAACTAGTACTGTTACCGATATCAGAGTTACGAGCTTTCGCCTTGTTCGGAGTCACATAAACAATATCATTCTGCTGCAACCAATAATAAGGGGAAAGAATGGTTTCCGCACTGTTAAGATCCAATGTTATAATCTGCTGTTTACCGTCAGCGCCTTCACGAATCAGTTTTACATTGTCACGAAGTCCCCAGACGGTCATATCACCCGCCATGGCCAAGGCTTCCAACAGATTCACCTTCTCATTATTGATGGTAAAAGTACCGGGACGGGCAACCTCACCCAATACGGAGATTTTGTAATTAACCATGCGGACGGTTACGATCGGAGTCTCCTTGATATAAGGTTTCAACTTTTCTATAATTAATTGTTCTGCCTCTTTCTTTGTCAAACCGCCCACTTTTAATTCGCCTAATACCGGGAAGTTGATCTTTCCTTCATTATCCACCAAATAAGGCTGTAGGACAGGTTGGGTTGTCAACTGTGTATTCCCGGTAGCCACACTAGCAGGGCTAGCTACCGTCAAATTGAAAGGAATCGCCAACTCCGGACTGGTACATGAAACCACAATAGTAAGCAGGTCTTTAGGCATTATTTTGGCGTCATACAAATTTTCCTGTTGAGCTGTCTGTTCCACAATTTCCGCATCCTGCAGATAGGGTACCTTTTTATATGACTGACAGGAAACAAACAGAAGTATTGTAATCAAGCAAACAAGCACATTGCGTCCCATACCTTGTATATTCATATACATGTAAAATAGTTTATTCATAAAATTTTCCAGTTTATTATTCTTTATCCAATACTTCAAATCGCGGAGAATTCTTTGACTTGAACTCCGGAACTATTTTCTTCATCAACCGCACGGTATCCATGATCTTTACCGCACGCGACAACTTTTCAAATTCTGCATAAGTATCAAGAATATCTGCATATTCATACCGACGAACTTTGGCTATCATGATTTTCTTATTCTCCGTCGGGATTGTATTTTCTTTATCGCTCAACACCTCTTCATAAAGCTTCTCACCCGGACGTAAGCCCGTAAATTCTATTTTTATGTCTTCATCCGGACGATAACCCGCCAATTCAATCATACGAGTAGCCAGATCAACGATCTTCACTGCTTTTCCCATTTCAAAGACAAAGATCTCATTACCCTCACCCATGGTAGCAGCCTCCATTACCAGACGGCAAGCTTCGGGAATAGTCATAAAGAAGCGAATAATATCAGGATGAGTAACAGTGACAGGACCGCCATTCTCAATTTGTTCCCTAAAACGAGGAATGACAGAACCGTTACTACCCAATACATTACCAAAGCGTGTCGTGATGAATTTGGTATGACCTTTCACTTTTCCCTCACGGATAGCACATCCCAGACTTTGAACATAGATTTCTGCCAAACGCTTGGAACAGCCCATTACATTGGTAGGATTTACAGCTTTATCCGTAGACACCATAATCATCTTTTCAGCACCATATTCCACAGCCATGTCAGCCACCTGACGAGAACCGGTCACATTGACAAGCACAGCCTCACAAGGATTTTCCTCCATCAAAGGAACATGTTTATAAGCGGCAGCGTGAAAAACAATTTGAGGGTGATACGATTCGAAGACCATACGAACACGTTCCTTCACACGCACATCACCAATCACCGGAACAAAATCTATATTCGGATATTTTTTCTCAAACTCAAGACGGACATTATGCAAAGGTGTTTCTGCAGAGTCGAACATGATAAGTTTCTGAATTCCCATCTGCACCAACTGACGGCAAAGTTCACTACCAATACTCCCTGCCGCACCAGTCACCAACACCACTTTTCCCCTGAATTCTTCTGCAACCTGACGAAGGTTGATATTAATTTCGGCACGGCCCAGCAAATCCTCAATCTTAATGGGACGTACCCACTGATGAAAGTTTCCGTCAGAATCCGCCTCACTGATAGTAGGAGCTATCAATGTTTTAAGTTCATTGTTTTTACAATATTCCAAAAGTCGTTTTTCTTCCAGGCGGGTATCTTCATAACGGGCAAACAGAATCCCCTTAATTCCGCGCTTCCGCATGATATAATCAACATCCGATTCATTTTCAAAGTAATAAACGGGAAGATCTGCCAATCGGCGTCGGCTGTTATTTTTACCATATACATAAAAACCGGTTACTTTATAATGTGCACTATCCCTAAGACGTAACTTCAAGGCTACACTCTCTTCATTAGTACCATAAATAAGAATACGTGTGTTCTTTTTATTCACCCAATCCAATAAAAAATCATAGACGATTATCAATGATACACGGAAGGTTGTCAAGATCACTAAAGTCAATAAACCATCAAATAGAAGATAGGATATTTTATAATTATATGGCAATTGGGTCTCATATATAACTCCAAAAGAAATAATGACCAAACAGGTAATTTTAAATAAAACGGCACACATGATACGCCAAAGTTCACGTGCCTGTGAGAAACGAATTGTATTACGATAAGTATGGAATAATAAAGAGCCCGCAACACTTGCCACCAAAGAAACGCAAGCAAACTTACAAAGCATCCAGTCGGTCATTGGAACATGCGCCATATAATGAATTACCGCATAAGCGACCAACGAACATAATACAGAAATTGCCGTGTCAATACCTAAAATAACCCAATAACTGAAATAATTTTTGCGGGCATATTGCACTATGCCCTTCAATGTTTTTTCCATTATAGTATAAATGAATAAAATAATATTTCGAAATTTGATTTATCTGATTGATTATGATCAGTACAAGGACTATGACTACGATTTCCATGTTGGTGTAGCCCAACAGAGAATCCCTTCATCTTTCGATACGGACATACATTTCTACACTATATCTTTTGTAAAGATATAATTCATAATACTTTATGGATTTTTATTTTTGAGAGAGGTCATCGATAAATATATCCACTGTTTGGTTACCGATGTCAGATAGACTGCCTGCTATTTTACAGACTTTCATTACATTTTTGCAGTAAAATCCCCATACCCCTATAAAATAGATTGATTACTCAATCACGTAAATCCCCATTTTCAGATACCGGCTCTACACACCCAGCCGGTATATCTACACATGCACACCCTAACATTGTCAATCGAACAGCAACTTTCGATTTCCCATTCACATGTACTAATTCCCCTTCCAATCCTGCCAATGGTCCCTTGATTACCCGTATTTTCTCTCCCGGAGCCAATGGCGATGTACTCATGCTAATCGTCTCATCCGAGTAATCGAGCATAAACTTAAATCGCAACATTTGTTGATCAGGAATAACAGCCGGAGTACTCTCCCCACGTAATACCATGTAACGGCTGATAGAAGATAAAGTCAGGACTTCTTTTTGTTCTTGCAGATCAACGTGAACGAAAATCATCATCGGAAGCAGTACCCGGTCGACAATTTTACGGCGGTCGCTCCATTGATGAACTTCTTGTTGAATTGGAAGGAAATTTTCGATCCCCATTTTCGTAAGCCGCTCACCCGTTTTTTTCTCGTGACAAATACGTACGATTGCCACCAACCAACGTTTTGAGCGCGCTACGCTGCTGCCAATCACATCTGTTGGCAGAAGATTTCGATCGTCATTTTTCTTAATGATCATGTATTTTTACCCCTCATTTTTCCATACCCCTTAGGCAATGGATTGAATTCGGTGACAAAGATAGATAAAATTATAAATAGTAAACAAGAAAAAACGCTTTCTTTTTTTACATACAAATAGAAATATACAGTTAAGACTATCTTGGACGTGAAAAATCCGCTATCACATTGGTTCTATTTTACCACCCATATTTTGTACAACATCCCTAAACAAATCAGGCGCGGAAATTCCGCGCCTGATTTCTATTCTTTCGATTTACTTACCACTTATAATTGATACCGAAGCTAAGCAATTCTTTCAACTGGAAGAAGCTGTCTCCTTCAGTCGGTTTCGAGCTATCGTCAAAACGGGTATGTATATAGAGCTTGGTAGAAAGATAACGGTTCAAAACGAAGTTGAATGTATTTTCCCATTCTACACGTGCCCAATGATAGTTGGTCAGATAATTGAGACGAGACTCTAAAGTTACTGCAGAGATGATGGTCCAGTTCAATGTGGATTGCAACTGGGAACCAAAGTCGTTTTTAGAGCATTTTCCTTTGTCTAAGCCAAACTTTGTTTCGTCTACTTCAGAATTACCGATATAACGCAAGTTATAAGTCAACGGCGCCATAAACACAGAAAGATTAAATTTCTTCTTACTCAATTTATAATCCATACCGACACTGACCGCCAAATCTGCCGGAGACATAAAAGACGAAACCAATTCTTCACTGTTAGCTTTATATCCATTGAAGAACTGTGTCTTAAACTCGGAAGAAATGGTATAGTACCAATTCTTGAAAGCCCTCAAACCTAATTTATTATATAAGCGGAATTGGTCGGTGTTAAAAAGATATTTATGATATTCATCTGACGGAGTGGAAGTCATACCCACTTTAGCTTCCA
>OGZX01000598.1_pt1 | contig 42170 bp, 58 predicted proteins | sample 1576881 | NCBI WGS metagenome assembly OGZX01 (sample SAMEA3541542, study PRJEB24748) | human gut metagenome | biome: human gut; feature: human-associated habitat; material: faeces | place: China | collected 2012 | reverse complement strand
GACAAAGACGGGTATAAACCCTTTTCGGCTGACTCGCAAAGAAGCAGGCATGGCACTTTATCTATAAATATAATAACATACGAGTAAATAAAATCAATGGCTGAAAAATGCAACGACAGGGCTGATAAATGATTTAAAGGCAATAAATGGCTAAATGACGATATAAAATCAAGAAAATGGGGGAGCTGATTTTTTAAAAAGAAGAAAGATGAGGTAAAAAACAGGAAGTATAAAGCACTGTAAAATAGATATTTATTCATAACAGAAAAATATTAAAATTTACGTTTAAATAAAGGAAGAACTTAAAACTTAGTAAAAGACGCTTTTCTCGGCACTAGCGGCATGGCGTGAAATGCCTTATAATAAGTATATCTGCCAGATGACAGGTTGAGTGTTTGGCGGATGATATCCATTAAAGATGCTATTATTAATGTATTATATATATTAGGAGGAAGACTATGGGATTTTTTGATGCCTTTTTTAAAGAACATCAGCGGACGAAGAGCGAGGAGATCTATGACAATGCCTTGCAGATCTTTAATTCACCGGAATTGCAGAACCAGGCTTTATCGGGAGAGCTGGCCGACAAGGTACGGCATGGGGAAGACTGCGATGTCCTTCCCGGAGCTTACGGCCGTTTTGGCCATGATGCGACCAATCCCATCCCCGTCAACGGACCGAGCGGTGAATTCGTCTATTTGTCGCGCCTGCGCCTGCGCCGGACGGGTTCCATGGTCTTTTTCCACAAGGCCGGTCAGGTCGGGAACCTGGACGTCTTTGAATTGACCAATGTCAGTGGCAAGTTCGTCGACCGCCTGTATGTCGACATGTATCATCCCCGCTGTTCCCGCCGTTATCCCGACGGCTATACGCTGGAACGGGAAGCCGTCTTCCCGCGGGGCGTGACGACGACGTTGGCCGATTTCCCCAAAGGCCTCTATAAGGCCATCAAGAAGGAAGCCAAGCTGCGCCTGGGCATCGACGTCGCTGAAAAGGAAAGCGACTGCATCGATGTGCCGGCCGTACAGGCTGCTTTGGACCAGCTGCGGCAGAAAAGGCCGGCGGCTCCCATCATGAAGCCATTGAAATAAAGAGAAACTATGGTATAATTACACCAGGTTAGTAATGTAGATTATTAGGAGGGTTATCGATGAGAGAATTACCGAAAGCACATGAAATTTGGCGCCACTTCAAGAAGAATACCTATGAAATTATTACCATTGCCGAACATACGGAGACAGGTGAAAAATTCGTCATTTACAAAGCCTTGCACGACACGATGAAGACCTATGCCCGTCCGCTGAAGGATTTCATGAGCGAAGTCGATAAGGAAAAATATCCCCGTGCCGAACAGGATTACCGCTTCGTCAAAGTTAAATAATCTTGACAAGGCCTGTGAAGGCTGATATAATATGTACTGTTGAAAATAAAGCAGAAGCTATCCGCTTCTCACCTTACAAGGCGCTGGAGTCACTAAGGTCTATGACGGAAACGTAGAGCGGATAGCGATGCTATCCGTTCTTTTTTATTTCGGAGGTGAAAGACGATTAGTAAGGAATTACGTATCAACGATCAAATCAGAGCCCGTGAAGTACGCGTGGTCAGTGATTCTAACGAACAGCTCGGTGTTATGTCTCTCCGTTCGGCCCGCCAGATTGCGGAAGAACGGCATTTAGACCTGGTAGAAGTCGCACCGAATGGCAAACCGCCTGTCTGCCGCATCATGAACTACGGTAAATACCGTTATGAACAGCAGAAGCGTGAAAAGGAAGCCAAGAAAAAACAGAAAGTCTTGACATTGAAAGAAGTAAAACTTCGTCCCAATATCGAAGACCATGACTTCTACGTTAAGATGAAAGCTGCGCAGCGTTTCCTGGGTGAAGGCAGCAAAGTCAAAGTTACGATCATGTTCCGCGGCCGCGAAATGAGCCATCCGGAACTGGGCCGTGATTTGCTGGTTCGATTCGCTGATGAATTGAAAGACACCGCCCATGTAGAAAAAGAACCTAAAATTGAAGGCAGAAACATGACCATGGTCATCGCTGTCAACAAGAAGTAACAGGAGGACAATTATTATGCCGAAATTGAAAACTCGCCGTGCTGCGGCAAAACGCTTTAACACAACTGGTACAGGTAAAATCAAACGCATGAAACCGTATAAGAGCCACATCCTGGAAAGCAAGAGCCCGAAACGTAAACGTAACCTGAGAAAAGCTACGCTCGTTTCCAAGACCATGACCGAAGCCGTCCGCAAGATGTGCCCGTTCATCTAATAGCGTAATATACTTTTTGATATAGATTCGGAGGAATAGACTAATGGCAAGAATTAAAGTTGGCGTTACAGCACACGCTCGTCATAAAAAAATCTTAAAAATGGCTAAAGGCTACCGCGGTACCCGCAGCCGTCTCTTCAAAAAAGCTAACGAAAGCGTCATGAAAGCGCTCTACTACGCTCGTCGTGACCGCCGCGCCAAGAAACGCGAATTCCGTAAATTGTGGATTGCCCGTATCAACGCCGCAACCCGTGCTAACGGCCTCAGCTACAGCCGCTTCATCTGCGGCCTGACCAAAGCTGGCGTCATCGTAAACCGCAAAATGCTCGCTGACCTCGCTGTCAACGACGCAGCTGCTTTCGCAAAACTCGTAGAAGTCGCAAAAGCACAGTAATCTATGCAAATAAAATCCCCTGCATGAAGGTTTCCACCATCATGCAGGGGATTTTTGCTTTGCAGCAGTCAGCGGTCAGCAGTTAGCCACTAACCACTAACCACTAGCCACTAACCCCTACAATCAATGCCGCCAGGCTTTGGGCACGGGGATGAGGAAGGCGAAGATGGCGCCGAAGATGGCGCTGATCCAGAGGCATTGCAGGGCCGGGGAGATGCCCCACTGGTCGGCACCCCAGCCAACGATGGGCGAGATGAGGCCGCCGATGGTCGTCGTCAGGCCCAGGGTGACGCCAGAAGCGAAGCCGACGTTCTTGCCGAGGTAAGTCTGGCCGAGGACGACGATGGGGCTGTAGGCGGCGAAGAGCGAGAAGGCGACGGGAAGGAGCAGCAGCGTCGCCGTGACGATGTCCGTACTGTTGACCAGGAAGAACATGGACGGAATCATGATCACCATAGAGCCGCGAAGGACGCGGAGGAAGCCGAAGCGGTCTGCCAGGACGCCGCCGATGAAGGTGATGACGACGCCCATGGAAAAGAGGATGGACAGGGCCAGACTGCCCGTTGCCGGCGAGGCATGGAGGACGTGGATCCAGTAGAGGGGAATGAAGGTATTGCAGACCGTAAAGCCGATGGAACGAACGAAGATGACGACGGACAGGCGGGCGAAGGCACTCCAGTCGTTGGTCCGGACTTCCCCGGGATGGGCTTTCTTTTCGGCCGTCGCCGCTTCGCTGACCAGAGATAAGATGTGCGGCATCTGATGGTAGAGGACGAAGGCGATGAGGGCGTTGACGATGCCGAAGACGACCAGACCGTGGATGTCGAAGGCATAGGCACAGGCTCCGGCAACCATGGGGCCGATGGCGAAGCCGGCATTGCCGCCGACGGAAAAGGTCCCCATAGCCTGTCCCTTGCGGTCGCCGGCGATGTTATTGACCATGCGGGCCGCTTCGGGATGATAGATGGAAGAGCCGAAGCCGCTGAACATGGAGCAGAGGAAGATGAGCCAGTAGTTCTGCGTAAAGGCCAGCATCGTCAGGCAGAGGCCGCAGAGGATGGGGCCGAGCGGAGCGAACCAGGGCTTGGACACCTTGTCGGAATAATAACCGAAAATAGGCTGGGAAACCGATGATAAGAGCATGTTGGCAAAGATGAGCGTCGCTGCGTCCTGATAGTTCAGGTTGCACGACGAGATGAAATAGGGCAGGAGGGCCGGAATGGCGCCTTGCGCCCAGTCTACGGAAAAATGGCCCGTAGCGAATAGGTATACATAAGGACTCAGTTTCTTCATGCAAATTCTCCTTTCAGGAAGTTGAAATCATATCTATTATAGCATAGGCTGTTTTCCTTTTCATATTGGTGTTATAATAATAACAAACTAATCAATATATATTAAAAGGAGTTGTTATTATGGCATCAAAAGAAATGTACGCCTTGGGCTCCCAGGCTTCGGTCATCCGTGACCTCTTCGCTTATGGACAGGAACAAGCGGCTATCGTCGGTAAGGAAAATGTCTTCGATTTCAGCATCGGCAATCCGACCGTCCCGGCCCCGGCCTGTGTCAAAGAAGCCATTGAAGACATCTTGGAAACGCGGGAATCCGTGGCCATCCACGGCTATACGGCAGCTTCCGGTGATGCGTCTGTCCGCCAGGGCCTGGCCGATTACATGAACCAGACTTATGACGCCCAGGTACGGGCCGATAATTTCTACATGACCTGCGGGGCTGCAGCTTCGCTGACCATCAGCCTCAAAGCCCTCGTCGAAGGCCCGGATGACAAAATCATCCTCATTGCGCCGTTCTTCCCGGAATATACGGTCTTTGTCCACAATGCCAATGCCAAAGCCGTCGTCCTGCCGCCGGATACGGAACACTTCCAGATTTCTCTGGACGCCCTGGAAAAGGCCATTACACCGCATACACGGGCAATCATCATCAATTCGCCGAATAACCCGTCTGGCGTCGTCTACTCGGCTGATACCTATGAAAAATTGGCGGCCCTGCTGACGCGGAAGTCCCAGGAAATCGGCCATCCTATCTATATCATTTCAGATGAACCGTACCGGGAAATCATTTACGATGGCCTTCCCATCCTCTATGTCCCGAAATTCTACAAAGACACGATCATCTGCTATTCGTACAGTAAATCCCTGAGCCTGCCGGGCGAACGTATCGGCTATGTCCTGGTTCCGGACTGCGCTGCCGATGCCCAGGAAGTCTATACAGCTGTCTGCGGTGCCGCCCGTTCCATGGGCTTTGTCTGCGCACCTCATCTTTTCCAGGACGTCGTCCTCAAATGCCTGGGCCAGACTGGCGACATGAACATTTACGACGAAAACCGCAAGCTCTTATATAATGGTTTAAGAGAAATGGGCTACGACTGCGTCTATCCGAGCGGCGCTTTCTACCTCTTCGTCAAATCGCCTGAAGCCGATGCCAAGGCTTTCTCCGACAAGGCCAAGAAGCTGAATCTGCTCATCGTACCGGCCGACAGCTTTGGCTGCCCTGGCTATGTCCGCGTATCGTACTGCGTCGATCCGGATATGATTAAACGGTCCTTTGCTGCCTTTAAGAAACTGATGGAACAGTATAAGTAAAAAGATGTAAGAAATTGGAAAAATTTCCTTGACACGTCCTGTATCTGTGGTATACTAAACGAGTCGTTAGGAAATGGGCCTATAGCTCAGCTGGTTAGAGCGCACGCCTGATAAGCGTGAGGTCGGTGGTTCGAGTCCACCTAGGCCCACCACACAGACCATCGTTTGGATTATTCCGGAACGATGGTTTTTTTTTCAACAGAAGGAGGGAAGACCATGACGGAAAGTGAAAGGCAGCTCCAGGAAATGGCCCTGTCTATCCAGGCGGCCCGGCAGCAGGCCGGGTGCAGGGCGGCCGTCACGGCACCACCGACAGCGGCCGATACGATTCCCAATCTCGGCGGTGAAGCTCGGGCAGGAGACTGCCTGGTCAGCATGCTGGCCAGCGGCAGCAAGGGCAATGCCGCTTATATCCGTTGTGGCAAGACGAATATCCTCATCGATGCCGGCATCAGCTGCCGCCGCATCGAACAGGGATTGAAGCGCTACGGCTGCGCTTTAGGGGACCTCGATGCCGTCTTCATCACCCATGAACATTCGGACCACGTCAACGGCCTGGCGACGCTCCTCAAGCGGACGGACATGCCCGTCTATACGACAGCCGAGACCTGGCAGGCCATAGGCCGGAAAGTGGAAGGCTTCCAGGACCGCTTCGTCCGCCTGACACGCCGCGTCGGCCTGAAGGATATCCAGGTCATTCCCTTTGCCATATCCCACGATGCCGTGCGGCCCGTCGGCTATACGGTCTGCCACGGCGAATCGAAGATCACCCTGGCGACAGATTTAGGCTGTGTCAGCCCTGACGTCGCGGCGGCAGCGGCTTATGCGGACATCCTCATTTTAGAAGCCAATCACGACGAAGGCATGGTCCGCAACGGGCCCTATCCCTATCCGCTCCAGCAGCGCATCCTCGGCCGCTGGGGCCATCTGTCCAACAAGACGGCAGCCGCTTTCCTGGCCGGTCTGCCGACGAAGGGCGTCATGCGGGTCCTCCTGGCACACCGCAGCGAAAAGAATAACACGCCGGCCCTGGCGCTGCACACGATGCGCACTATCCTGTCTCAGGCCGGACGGGTCATCGGCCAGGATATTTTATTGCGGTTGGCCTGCCAGAAGGGCAGCGTCCGCTTCCAGGAAAGGAGTCATGAATTATGATGCAACGCAAACATGTCATTACGGCGGCAGCCGCCGTCGTCCTCATCGCCGTCGGCGTCTTCGGCGGTTTCAAGATCCACGATGCCTTTTTTACGCCGAGCGGTACCTATAACGGGACGGTGAACCAGCTCCAGGAACCGTCGAAATCGGATTCCATTTCCGATGCCCGCAATACGGCCGTCGTCCAGGCTGCCAAGAAAGTCAACCCGGCTGTCGTCGGCATTACGACGAAAGTCTATAACCGCGATATGTTCAACCGCAAAGTCCTGGTCGGTGAAGGCGTCGGCTCTGGCGTCATCTTCGACAAGGCCGGCTATATCGTCACTAATAACCACGTCGTCGGCACGGCCAAGACGGTCATCGTTTCTTTGGCCGATGGCCAGAGTACCGAAGGGACTGTCGTCGGCCGCGATGAAAAGACGGACCTGGCCGTCGTCAAGATCAAGATGGACAACCTGCCCGTCGCTGAATTCGGCGACAGCGATTCCCTCCAGGTCGGCGAACCGGCCATTGCTATCGGCAACCCCCTGGGCCTGGAATTCCAGGGCACAGTCACAGTCGGCGTCATCAGCTCCCTCAATCGGACCATCGGGGCTGAAGGCCAGAGCATGAAGCTCATCCAGACCGACGCAGCCATCAATCCGGGCAATTCTGGCGGCGCCCTCGTCGACGCCGACGGCAAGGTCATCGGCATCAACAGCGCCAAGATTTCCAAGGAAGGCGTCGAAGGCCTGGGCTTTGCCATTCCTATCAACGCAGCCCGTCCGATTTTGCAGGACCTCATCAAGAACGGCAAAGTCGTCCGCCCGTACCTCGGCTTATACGGTCTGGACCAGCAGATGGCAGCCCGTTTCGGCATGAAGCTGAACGTAGCCGGCATCTACGTCTATAAAGTCGCTGCCGGCGGTCCTCTCGACCAGGCAGGCCTCCGCCATGGCGACGTCATCCTGAAACTCGACGGCACGGATGTCAAAGACTTCAGCGCTCTCCAGAGCGTCATGGATAAACACAACGTCGGCGATTCGGTCAGCCTCGACTACACGCGCAACGGCTCGGACCACGAAGTCACCGTCGTCCTCCAGGAAAGCCCGCAGAATGATTCGTCCGACCAGGAAGACGGGACCAACTGATGAAGTACCACGTCATTACCATCGGCAAGATCAAGGAGAAATACCTCACGGCCGGCATCGATGAGTTCTTGAAGCGCCTGCGCCCGTACGGCCAGGTCGAGCTCACCGTCCTGCCCGAAGAGAAGATGCCCGACAACCCGTCGCCGGCCCAGAAGACCCAGGTCCTCGACAGGGAAGGGGAGAAGATGCTGCGCCACGTCCGCCAGGGCTCGCACCTCTTCGCTCTGGACGTGCAGGGCAAGCTCGTGTCGTCTGAAGACCTGGCGGCGTCCTTTGCCAAACTGGCCCTGTACGGCTGCAGCGAAATCTCCTTCATCATCGGCGGCCCCTTCGGCCTGAGCGACCTCGTCCGCCGCAGAGCCGACAGCTGTATCTCCTTTGGCCGCATCACCCTGACCCATCAGATGATACGCCTCCTCTTATTAGAACAAATCTACCGCGCCATCAAAATCGACCGGCACGAACCCTATCATTTGTAAGGGGCTGGCAGCTAGCAGTTAGCCGTTAGCAGCTTGGGCGTCTGGTTTTTACGAACTGCTAACAATGAATAACTTAAACAGGGACTACGCACGAAGACTTATGTCATCATGCGTGGTCCCTGTTGTTTTATAGTTCGTAGGGGTCGCCGCGTGGGCGACCCGTTGGATTTGGATGATTATTCTAGCAAACTGGGCGGTAAATCGTATATATTTCTAGAGCGGGCTCGCCACGTGCGAGCCCCTACAGCTTAAAAAAGGCTTGCCGCACATGCGACAAGCCTTTTTCATTCTGGTGGACCATCAGGGGATCGAACCCTGGACACCCTGATTAAGAGTCTTCAATTTTGATTGGCAGGAATGGCTTATTTACGCCATTTTCAGCTACTGGACATGGATGGAAAGACGCTGTAGAGCGCAGTAAAACGGAGTAAAACTGTAGGCGCGGGGTCAAGACGGGGGTCAGATGAGGTCACGGAGTTTGTCGACGACGCTGCTTTCCATGGCCGGCGTGATGTGGCTGTATGTGTCCATGGTCTGGGCAAAGGTGGCATGGCCCAGGCGGTATTGGATGACTTTGAAGTGGACGCCGGCTTTGACCAGGAGCGTCGCATGGGTATGACGGAGGGTGTGGAAAGAGAAAGCTTCCGGCATCCCTGCCTTGCGGCCGTAGGCTTTCGTGCGGCGGGAAATGTATTTCGGATCATACGGCCGCCCATCGGGCCGGGCAAAGAGCAAGTTATTGTTTTCGTAGTTCATGGAAGCCATGCGCTCTTTGAAGATTATTTTTTCCTGGTTCCGGATGACGGACAGCGTCTGATCATCAATGGAGATCGTCCGATGAGATGATTTATTTTTCGTCGTCTGGCTGATTACGACGCTTCCGCCGACATTAAGGACCGTTTGATTGACCGTGAGCGTCTTATTTTTTACGTCAATGTCGTTGATGCGGAGGCCCAGCAGTTCGGACCGGCGCAGGCCTGTATACAGGGCGACCCAGTACAGGTTGTGATGCTTGGGATTCGGGACGGCCGCCAGGAAGCGGGCCGCCTCATCCCTGGTCAATGCCAGCACTTTGTCATGGGTTACAGTCGGAAGCTTGACGCCGCGGAGCGGATACGTCGGGATGATGCCGTCATTGACGGCCTGGCGCAGTCCGATTCGGACCACGGCTATCGCATATTGTACCGTGCGATTGCTGTATCCCTGGGAGAGCAGGGAGGCAATCAGGTCGCGGAACATATGAGGTTGTAAATCAATCAACTTACACTTTGCCAGCGTCGGCAGCACATACCGGCGGAGTTGGAAGACATACGACTCAAACGTATCCTCTGCTAGCGTCGCTCTGGCGCCTCGTAGCCATATCGACAGCCATTGACCCAGGGTAATATTATAATCGACGTTAGGCGCGGCGTGGAGTGCATTTTTGAATTGGTCGCGACGCTGTTCCGCTTCCTTAATTGTTTTTCCGTAAAAATAGTGCCGCTTCCCGTCAATCGTCACAGACACTTTATAGCGTCCATCAGAACGTTTTTTCATGGAAATCACCTTCTTTGCTAAAAGAATAGCCGATATGTTATACTAATAATGACTTATGTTTCCACACAGTAAGCGCCTACTTGTCCAGGGTTAGCCGAGCTGGCGAAACGACTTTCCCGCCTTCTGTCCCAGCAGGAAGCGGGAAAGTTTGTATATGCGTTATTTTTGGGGTTTAGGGGAAGCCGGCGGCGTCTTCGGCGGTTGAGGTTTTGGACACGTAAAGCCATCTTGACGCTGCTCAGGCTTGCCTGGGATTTGATTCATGGGTATCGTCTTCTTTCGTTGAAGGTGGTGTAAGAATATGGAGAACTTTATTATTATGATTGTTTCTTTGTCACCTGGGTTCATCGGCCTGGCCGTACACAAATTATTGAACGGAGATACGACGCCAGGAGCCATTCAGAGTAATATCATGACCTATTTCCTATATGCAGCCAGTTCGTTGCTCTGTGCGGAAATCATGTGTTGGTTTCATGGGCCAATCAGTAAGATCCTCATGCATGAGCCTGTGTGGTTGGCCGATATCCTGCTTCCGATGGGGATAGCGGCAGCGATTGCCATTTTCTGGCATATCATCGGAGGCCGTCTGGCCTATAAAATCGCCAATCAAATCAACAAAGTGGCTGGGAAAAACAGTATCATCATGGATTCGGATATGTTGGAAACCATGTTGAACGACAACCAGCCTCATTTTGTTACAGTGACGTTCCCTAATGGTACAGAGCGAAGCGGGTACGTGACCAATGTCATTGTAAGCAACAAAGAAATCATGCTGGAACCGAATCCGGATTGGACAAAAGACTATACCAGGAACACGAAAAGGGAATGTATTGACCTTAATTCTGGCATTGTAGTCACAGAGTATGAATACAAATAGAAAAGAACAGCATCATTAGCAATCACGGCATTTTGCGATAGTAAGAAAAAGAACTATTGCAAAATGCCGTATTTTGCAGGTTAAATTCCCAAAAAGGTATCAAAAACGGCTATTTTTGTGATTTCATTATGAATTTTGACTGATAAAAGTCGAATTCTACGTTTTGCCAGCGTCAGCAAAACGTAGAATCTGTCAAGGATATAAAATGGGATGAAATGGGCAGGAATGGAGTTTTCAATTGAAAAAATCTTCAATTAGATCGTAGAATGTGGATTCGCTCAATATCTTCAAGTCTTGACCATCTAGTATCATTTTTTCCGCTTTCTTCATTTTAGAACTTTTACCATCTTTAACTAGAGGGTTATCATCAAGACCGCCGATTATAAGAAAATTGGTTTTCTTGGTGACATTATTATCGCAGAAGCCACCGATATTACAAACAATTTGCGCAGCATCTTTACGGACGAATCGCTGTAAAATTAGAAAAGTTCTTTTGCATCAAATGTCATATGAATTGGTTTGAAATCATTATTAACATCAAACTGTACTTTAAAGTTAGACCGCAACATAGCACCAAAACTATTTTGTGCGTCAACCGTGCCTATCAGGGTAGCTATACCATCTTTTTTATAGAATTTATATGTACTAGAATCAAACCTTGCAGAACTTGGAGCTTTAAGAACTTTTTTAACCATTTCTTCCGATTTTGTTATCATAGTAGCTTGTTCACTGGGTTTTAAAAGAAAATCGTTAACTTGATGTACTGGGGCCCCATTTTCATACAGTGTGATTGCATTTAGTTTAATAGCAGTGACATTTCTATCATTATCTAAAAAAAGGTGGATGGAATTATCGGCTGGAGAATAACCGTCATCTTTTGCTGAAACGGATAAATAATAAACATTATCGGACTGTTTTGTCGAATCTTTTACAGAAGCAATGCCGACGGATTCAAGTGCAGAATCAATAGCTTTAGCTTGTTCAACTGTAAAACCATAATATTTACAGAATACATTATTATCTGCAAACTTTTTCTGGTCTTGTTCGATTCTTTGTTGTTCCGCCTTCTCTTGATTAGCAATTTTAATATCTTCTGGGGTAGTTGCATTAGCCGCAGCCGTAAATAACATAAGCAAAATAAAGTAAACAGTACTGATTTGCTTTCTTTTAAGGTCTGGACGCTTTCCGAATGTACCCCATTTAGGCTTAATTAATGATGCAATAAACATAATGAAAGTAATGAAAATCAAGGCATTGAAAAAAGTATACATGATACCACTCCCTTTACTAAAAAAATATTTACATAATATATTGATATTGAAAACGCTGAGCATCGGGCAAGGACATTCGATAAACCACAAATGACGGAGTAACTTGGAAGTATTCTGCTAATTCAGGAACTGTTATAATGTCGTCACGTAATGCTTGCATGAGTTCGTGAACCGGTATGAGATGAATAGCGGCCCATCGAATCGCACGAGCTTCATCTTTACTATAATTACAGCGGTTCAGTCGATTCCAATGTTCTGTGGGAAGGTTATTGCCGGCCAATGTGAAATGATGGCCGATTTCTTCGGCTAAAACGACGTTGCGCAGCGGAATATTATCAAGGATACGGTTAGCCAACATAATGGCGTGGAGGCCATCACATGATATATAAATACCATTTAATGGCGGTTTAAAATTTTCGACTGATAGGACAATGCCTTCACGATAGCATAAATCTAACATATCGCAATAATTCATGGCGTCACCTACTTTATTTTTGTTTTTTCACAAGTTCACTGACACGCTTCTTAATGAGTTCAATGTTTTCATTGCCAGCTTGGATATTTTCATCAAGGCCTGATGCGGCAATCGAAAAATCACTAGGCGCTTCATGTATAGATGTAGTGGTATCTTGGATAGAATCAAAATTATGACGATATTTTTCGGCGCGAAGCATACCCTTCATTTCACCATAAATAGCGCCTTGGTCTCGTTCATCAAGCTGGCGATAAAAATGAAGTATATCTTTTTCCGTAGTAGTCAAGGAAACGGGAATAGTGGACGAAGGGGAAGTGGCTATGCCTAAGAGATAATCAGATGAGACAGATAGTTTGTTCGCGATTTTAATAAGTTCATCGTCTCGAATTGGACGAGTTCCTTTTTCTATTCGACTTAATACACTGACATTCATGCCAATAGCATCTGCTAATTCTTGTTGGAGAATATCTTTATCTTCACGAATGTTCCGGATTCTTTCGCCTGTAGTCATTATGGTCCACCCCCTTATTCCAATGATAATTAGATTATATAATATTTCCGTTTTGGAAAGCGAAAAATTTCCAAAATAACAAGTTAAAGTATTGACTTTCTGAATTGGAAAGTGTATATTACAGATATAGAAACTTTCTAAAATAGAAATAATGAGGTGATATAATGAAATTAAATTTAGCATATATCCATGAACGAAGAAAAGCATTAGGAATCACTATTGATGAAATGGCTAAAGCATTTGGATTAAAAAATGGGTCAACATACTGGAAATATGAGCATGGGGATTATACGTTTGATGCGAATATGTTGCCAATAATGGCGAAGAAACTAAAATGTAGTATTAATGATTTTTATACCCAATAACTTGCTGAAATAGAAAGTAACGGAGAGGAAAAAACGAATGAAGCTAAAAATCATGGAAATTATGGTCGTTGTGCTACTCGCTATTATGGCCCTGGGCATCGAGTACTGGATTTACTACAACGGGATGCTCAAAGAACACATGACGTTTTTTGAATTTCTGCTGCTCATCGGCAGAAGCTAAGGAGATGAAACCATGGAAGAATATAGAGAATATGTAGATAAACGGGGATGGTATTACGCGGCCATACCGCTCATCGGTAGCGAATCATACGCTATTTGCTATCAGAAGAAGCCGGGCGGCGGCTGGCATCGGGTGAAGGCCGTTCCATTATGCACAACCTGGGATGAAGCAAAACGACGTTGCGATGAACTGGCAGCTAAGAAAGGATGGAAGAGATTGTGAATAAAAAGGAAAAGGAATTTTTAGAAAACAACTTGTATTTCAACTATTTAAGGCGTCTGCGCACACAGGCGGACATGAAGAACGACAAGAGCAAGCAGGCCCGGATCATGGCCCAAGTCTCGAAATTTGCCGCCGAAGAAGCGGGAGTAATTTGTCGGCACTTGATTCCAGGCTTGGACGTTGAAAGCGTCAAAAAGAGAGCTAAGGAAACATTTGAATTAGAGAAAGGGTAAAAAATGGAAGACATAAAAATAACGATGAAGTTGGAAAAGAATGAACATGAACTCGTAAAAGCCGATTTCCAACAGAAATTACGGACGCTAAGAGCGTTTGAAGAAGCGCTAAGAGAAGCGGACAAGCATTTTTACTTGCGATTGATGAACGATGAAACCGTGGAAATTATAGATTTGCTGTCTGGATCTAAACGGTATGTCAACATTGCCTGCGATAACGCAGCGGCCATGATGTATGACATCTTTCGCCAGGCCGGCGACTGGATTTTGTAAGGCTACTTATATTGTAGCCGAAAGGAGGCGTTACACCATGACAAAACGATTCGGGATTGAAATTAAAAAAGCCCGCAAAGATGCGGGAATGACGCAGGAGCGGGCAGCGGAAGCGCTGAACGTATCCGTAAGGACATACGCAAAGTATGAAAGCGGGGAAATCCTGCCAGGTGACGACATGGTTGCCAGCATGATGCAGGTCTTTGAAAATCCGTGCCTCGGCTATGCATATTTGTCGAAAGAATCGGCAGTCGGCAGGATGATCCTGCCGAAAATCGGAAAACTGCCAGGCGTCGCGGCCGGGGCTATGCAGTATCATGTAGCCCTGGCAGATGCGAACAGCGACTGCATCCGGCTTGAACGTATCTGCTGTGATGACAAAATCACCATGGCCGAAGAAAGGGACCTGAGTCCCATTGTAGAGAAAATCTTTGATTTAGCCGGCAAGGGATTGACGCTCTATCTGACCTGTCCAAAACGGACACAAAAAAAAGAACCGCTCGGCGGCAACCGAACGGCTCTTATGCGGGAAGTGAACAAAAAAGATAAGTCTACAGATATTGTAGCACGAAGCGAAGAAAGCCGCAATAGAGAGGCAACCACATGGGAAATCAAATAAATGACGGGACATGGGCCGAAATGAAGCAAATCAATGAAAAAGCGGAGCGAATCAATAAAAAAGCGGAGCGCATCACCGCGATTAACGTCTTAATCCTCGTTTTGCATATCGCAATATTCATGATGGGGAAGTAAAAAGGGGCGATAGTATGGAAAAGAAGCTGGAACCGATGAAAATGAGCGACAAACTGACGTGGAACCGTAAGGAATTGGCGGAAGTCACGGGGCGCAGTAAAGAAGTAGTAGATCAATGGATCTACGAAGGGGCGCCATGTTTTCGAGAAGGGCATACGTACGTCTTTGAGCGTACGAGCATGATTGCCTGGCTTCGCGCCCGGGCCGTGAACCGGACGGGGATGTTCCGCAAAACAGAAATCTATGACGACATCTTCCCAGGGATTGAATTGGCATAGGAGGGAAAAACATGAAAATGATGAAAATATATGGCCATCAACTGGCCGAAAAGCAGACGTCGAAAAAAGGGAAAGTGGCCCGCCTGGCCGTGACGATTTTGCTTGCCTTTGGCGTCGGCGTCTATGCCGGCACGGGAATCGGGAATATCGGCCAGGGGCCGACAGTGGCCGCCGATGATGTGGACGTACATGTCGTAGAAGACGGTGAAACATTGTGGGACATTGCCCGCAGTGTCGCCGATGCACGCGGGGAAGACATCCGCGAAACTATCTACGAAATTCAAATCAACAACGGCTTGCAGGAAGACGACAACCTGCAACCAGGGCAACGCATTATTATCCGATAGGAGGGATTGGGATGAAGACAATCAGTAAGGATGCACTGAGGAACATGCTCAGGCGAAAAGAAGGCTGGAAGCTGGTGCCGGACGGCGTGAAAGATTTGTTGACCGACGTCGTCTATAAACAACTGGCAAACGGGACATGGAGCAACGGAAACCCGGAAGCCATTTTTATAGCTAACGGCTACTATTGCGTACGCTATCAAAATGGCATGTGGTGGCACTATGATCTGATTCATAAAACGTGGTTTTAAGGGGTGAAAAAAATGGAAGAGCTGGAAAGAAAATGCATGATTTGCGGGCATGTCTTTACACTGGACTTACGAGGGAGAAAAAAGAAAACGTGCTCAGCTTGTCGAGAACGGATATTGCAAGAGCATGATAAATATGAAGCGGAATTTAACCGCGGCGAAAAGCCGGCACCCGATTTCTGTATCGTATGTGGCAAGCAGATAGACAATCCACGCACACGGAAATATACGTGCAGCCCGACCTGCCGGCGGGAAATGGTCAACGTCGTATGCAACCGCTGGCAACGGAAGAAGCGGAAAATCATGAAGCTCAAGCGGATGCAGGAAAAAGAAAGAGAAAAAGAAGAAAAGGCCAAAGACGCCGAATTTGCCAAAGAAATCAAAAAGCAGTTCCGTAAAGGTCATCGCCCGCCGAACCCGAAAACCTATACCCCGGAAACGAAAGAATTGAGCAGTATGGGGCAGTGCATCGAAGAAGCCAGGCGCGCCGGCCTGTCCTACGGGCAGTACATGGCCCGGAAAATAAGCATGAGGAAGGAATAAGAGATGAAAATTACCGATGAAGAAATGAAAAACGCTTTGAATACAATTATTGAAGGCTGTGAGCAGCAGGATGATTGTATGTCCTGCCCCATAGAATGGCAGTGTAATCGTATGGTAGCCGATCAGACACGGCCCAATGGTGTAGGACAAGTGCCGAAAGTGCCAAGGGCTGGCGAAAAATACTATTATGCAGACTCGTTAGGGGTGGCAATAGGGAAAACGATGAGCTACGACCTGCTGGATGAAATCAACACATCTACGCACAACTATTTCCCGACAACCTGGCAGGCCAAACAATACGCAGAGGACATGAAAGGGATGTGGCCGATAATCTTTGAAACAGTACATCATGAGTATCTCAGGATGAAGAGGAACAACAGGCGGAGGGCCATAAAGAAAATGAAACATCACGGCATCCCGCTTACGGCCTTAGATGGCCGGGGAGACCCATATGATCCAAAGAATAAATGAGGTGGACAGATGGAAAACTGGTACAAGCCGGGGCCGGTGCGCATCTCTTACATCGAGCCGGACCCACGGCCCAAGAAGCCGAAGCGGAACTGGGAAAAATACAGTGACATAATGGCCTACCAGGCTAAGACTGTCGAAAAGATCCGCAAGCGGCTGGAACACGCAAAACGGAAATAGGTGGCATGAATGAAGTGTTGTTATTATTGCCATAAAAAATTGACCGGACGGATACACTACGTTGTCACCCCGTCCGGCAATTTAGCGCCTGTCTGTGCTGACGACCGGGAGTGCAAGCCCAGAGGCATCACCTGCCATGGAGACAAACCCAAGGCAAAGAAACAGCCACGGACGCGGGTGTTGAAGCGGAACCAAGGAGCTAATGGAAATGGATAGAAGTGATTCGATTGTTGAAAATATTAGAATTATTTGGGGGAATTGGCAGCCCTAGAGTTGCGTTGCGGAATTTAGGGATTCCCGTCAAAGCGATAGATTACGTAGAAATCGACGAAAAAGCAGTGCGAAGCTACAATGCCATGTTTGCAAGCGAACTCCCGTATAGAACGCAGGACGTTCGCGGATGGAATTTAAAGCCGGATATTCTCATTCACGGCAGCCCTTGCCAGGACTTTTCCATTGCAGGGCGTCAAAAGGGAGCAGACCCCGGAAGTGGGACTCGATCGTCGCTCATGTGGGAAACGCTAAATATCGTCAAAAACATGGGATTGTGGCGACCGAGAATTATAATCTGGGAAAACGTGAAGAATGTACGGTCAAAATACATGGTACATAACCATGAGCGGTACATGACCGAGTTGAAAAAGCTGGGATATACAAGCAGTTTTCGCATGTTGGATGCTAGAAATTTTGGCTTACCGCAAGCCAGACAGCGAATATTCACTATATCGGTGTTGGGCGGTCAAGATTTTGACTTTGATGCACTCAAACAAAGGCCTATGCAACCCATTGCTAACTATCTAGAGGACGGTCCGGTAGACGACTTTTATACCGTCAAAGCGCCCAGCATGTTGCGGGCAATCGGGAAAACGGGGACTGTGCGCCGTCTGCCGATTATCAAAGATTACTGCTACACAATCACGGAGCGACCAGACAGAGCGCCAGGAAGTGGCTGTCTTCCTATAGGTAATGGCAAATACAGATACTTGACGGAAAAAGAATGTTGGCGATTACAAGGATACAGCGACAAGGATTTTGAAGCGGCCGCCGGTGTTAATTCCCGACGAGCGCTGTATAAGCAAGCTGGGAACTCCATCCCCGTACCAATTTTTGAAAGCATATTTAGCAAGATGCTATAGAACATAGCTATTAAAGAGGAGGAATAACATGAAATTCGGACGATTTAAACCATGGAACGAATTGAAAAACAATATTGGCGGCACCGAGCATTACGAGTTTCATTTTAAAAATGGATATGGGGCCAGCGTCATTCGCGGCCCTTACAGTTATGGCGGCCCGCAAGGCCTGTATGAACTGGCTGTACTCAAACGAAACCGTCTTTACCCTCGGTACTGGGACGTCACGTATGACACACCGATTACAAGCGACGTCCTGGGAAACCTAGAATACAACGACGTTGTGAAATACTTGGAAGAAATTAACAGGATATGAGGTGATGGAAGTATGGTGGAGGACTTCGGAGATTTTGAGCCGGAATATATCAGACTGACAGAGGATAAGCGGGAAATATATGACTTTCGTTTTTTTAATGGGCACGGCGCCTGTGTTATGCGGACCTTTTGGCAAAGAAGCGAGCTTGACGGTATAGGCCGAGAACAGTGGCTATACATTGTTTTTCTGACGAAAAAGAAGGAAGGCTACTGGCTGTTAGATAATGGTCAACGACTCAACGATGAAATTATGAACGGATTCGGGCAGTTGTTAGAGCCGCAAGACGTTGAAACAGTCCTGAAAAGGATAAGCAGTCTGCCAGATTACGAAGCATATAAGAAGGGAGGGAAACCATTGGATATTAGTATGAGCCGGATACGGCGGGACATTGACCGGGCCTGTGAAGCGGGTCGGCAATACACGATTATCCCGCGGACCGGCGACAATCATGTCGACGCGGCTATTTGCACGACGATGGAAGCGGAAGGGTACAAAGTGGCCCGGAATCAAAATAAGATCTTAATCAGTTGGTACTAAAAAGGAGTGGAAGAAAATGCTAATGGTTTATGTGAGTCACCCGTGGGGCGGCAAAAGAGGAAATGCAATTAACGCCGATGAAGAGACGACCAAACTGCAATTAGATTATGACGACGTCGTCTTCGTGTCGCCCATCCATGCGATACGGACCGGCGGCTATAATAAAGTCGATTATGTGGACGGCCTGGCTTATGCTATCGAATTGATGCGGCGATGCGATATTGTCTATGTAGCACCAGGCTGGCGGGAAAGCACAGGATGCCGGGCCGAAGTAGAGGAAGCACGACGGAAAAACATACCGATTGTGACTAATCGCCAGCAGCTGGAAGAGCAGCTGGAAAGAACCTGTGAGTTGACGTCGAAAATGTATTACCAGCCGGTACGGCGGCAATACGTCTGGAATTTGCTTGAAGAAATAGGGGGATATCATGCATAGCATACGTAAAACATTGATGGCCTTGATCGCCATATCCTTTACGACCTGGATTCTAATCGGAGCATGTATTTACATGATTTTCTTATGGTGATTCGTGATAGTACGGAGAAGACGCCAGCATACATATATTGCCAAATTTGCGGGATGCCTATTATGAACTGCATATATTGCCCGGAAGAAGAAGGAGACATCTGCCAGGTCCATTGCATGGCATGTCCGCACTTTGAAACGTATTCAGGATGCTGGCACTGCACATACAAAAAAGACGACGAAGAGACAGCCAAATAGGCAAGGTCTCTTTTCGCCTTATATATGTATTATATAAAAATAAGAGGCTGGGCCTCTTAGGGGCTAGTAGTAGGCGTTATATTTAGTACCGTTTTTATAAAAATCAGTGAAAAGAGGTGACAGATGTGGGATTCGTACGCAATGTGAAATATTTCTGTGGAAAAGAATACGTAGAAATGGACCTGTTCGAGATGGCCGACATGCGGGAACGAGGTCGGAAGATGCGTGGCAAGAAAATCAATCTGTCATCTGCTGACCAGGTACGCCGGAATCGAAACAGGGCGGCTCGGACATTTTTACAGAAAGTGCATACGAATTTCACGGCGAACGACATTTACCTTACGCTGACCTATGATCTGATGCATCGGCCAGAAGACACGAAGGCTGCTAAACGGGACTTTCACAATTTCATACGCCGGATAAACCGCCGCCGGAAAAAACTCGGCCTGAAACCCGTGCAATACATGGGGACCATTGAACGCAAGGGCGAAAATTATCATTTTCACATGATTATCAGCGGCGGCCTGGACCGGGACGAACTGGAAAATATTTGGGGCAAAGGATTGAGCAACGCCAGCCGTCTGCGCATCCACGACCAGGAATTGATGCAAAAGTTGTGCAAGTACATCCTGAAAGAAGCCCGCGACAAAGAAAAGTACGAAAATACCTACATCTGTTCGCGGAATTTAAAGAACCCGGTTGTCAAGAAAAACGACTGGGCCTTTAGTCACAAGAAACTGAACGAACTGGCAGGGCTGACAGACTGCCGGGAAATCTGGGAAGCTATGTATCCCAAGTATGAATTTATCGAAGCCATGTCAACCTATAATGACATGACGGGTTGGCATGTGACTGTCAAAATGAGGAAGAAAGAAGGGAGTGCATGAATCCACTCAAAATAGTGATTCCCGGGCCGCTTCCGGGACTCAACGAGTACGTCAAAGCGAACCGGGCAAATCCACACACGGGAAGCCGGATGAGCCGGGCGGCTCACGAAATCTGCAAGACCGGTATGATTAAATACAACGGCCGTCACATCAAGCGGGGGCGGTTTATTTTCTCGTGGTATGAAAAGAATCAGCGTCGGGACAAAGACAATATTGCCTTTGCAAAGAAATTTATCCTGGATGCCCTGCAAGAAATGAAGATCCTGAAAAATGATGGCTGGGCCGAGGTGACCGGCTTCGAGGACCGCTTTTATGTAGACAAGCATAATCCACGGGTCGAGGTAGAAATTTACGAGGAAGAGAATAGTGAAAATGAGAAAGGGTGAAGTGATGTGACAGCAGAAGAGTATTTGAAGCAGTATGCAGTGATGCGGGCGGAAGTGGAACAGAAAGAGCGTCTGATCCGGACAATGGGGAAGGAAATATTCGGCGGGCCATCGGACCGGATAACGTCGGTCATGGCGGGAAGCCTGGGCCGGTCCAGCCAGGGGAACTACTGGGACCCGAAAAGCCTGAAAAAATTCAAGACCGAGCTGGACAAGCAGGAAGACCGGGTCAGGGATATGCGCAATTTTATGATGCGGATCATCAACCAAATTGACGGCCTGGACGACGGAAAAGACCGGGCGCTGCTAAACGGCTACTATGTCCAGGGCATGACATGGGGAGAGCTGGCCCGGCAAATGAACTATGCCGATGTGTACGTTAGAGGATACCTGAAAGCTGCCGCACTCAATCACTTCGACAAAAAATATCACGAATTTCTTGTCACTTATCAACATGTTACAAAATAATACACCTTGACGTGATATACTGTAATCAGTCAAAGAGGGGATGATGGGGCCCAGATAGGAAGCGGCGGTCCCACATCCCACACACTTGACAACTCTGGTGATTCCACCTTCTCATGCCTCAAAGATAAAGCACACAAGGAAAGAGCGTCCTGCAAAGGGCGCTCTTTTACTATGCCGGAAAAGGAGGGGCCGGAGAAAACAGGGGTGCCTGGAAAAAACAGGGGGGTGCCTCGGAAAAACAGGGGATGCCTGAAACGCAAAAAGAGAAAGGAAGTCGACGTCATGGCCCGTGACTTTGCCAAGGCTTTTTACAACTCACAACGATGGCGCACGTGTGCCAAGGCATACGCAGCATCGAAGCTCTATATCTGTGAGCGATGCCACAACAAGTTTGTCCGGCATGACGGAAAACGGCAACGGTGGATTGTACATCACAAGATACCGTTGACGCCGGACAACATCAACGATCCACGCATCGCCTACGGGTGGGACAACCTGCAGTTCTTATGCATTGAGTGTCACAACCAGCTGCACAGCAAGCACCACGTAGGACGACGATGTCAGTTCGATGCCGACGGCAACCTTTTATATTTTAAGTGATGAAGCTTTGATACCCCCCACCTTTAAGCCGCCACTTAAAGCTGGATGACGCCGGGGGCGGCCCTTCGCGTAATACGCATCACACCCGCGAGGGGGGTGTAGTCTCTATATACGCGTAAGAAGATTTAGAGAAATGTGGAAAGGAGGACCAGCATGTCGAAACTTCAGCCCAAAACAATACTGAATCGGCGGATTAAAGAATTGAAGCGGATTTTTTCCGAAGTCGATTCTGACAAAATGAAGGTCATCGAACCGTCACTAATCCAGGCGGCGAAGATGGAAATGTACATCGTCGACTTGGCCGCCAAGCTGGACCAGGTCGGCTTCGTCGAGACGTACCAGAACGGAGAAAACCAGCAGGGAAAGAAAGAGTCGACGGAATCAAGAGCCTACAGCACGATGATCAAGAATTACAATGCCGTCATCCGTACGCTGCTGAGCTGTCTGCCGGAAAGCGAGCAGAAGGATGCGGAAGATGAAATGCTGGCCTTCTTGAAAAAGCGGGGGCGCCCGTGACCTACATCGAGAAATATTATGGTGCCATCGAAAGCGGCAAAATCGTCACGTCTGAAAAGATACGGCGAACCTACAAGCACCTCGTCGCCAAGATGCACGATAAGAACAGCGCGTATATCTACGACGATGAAAAAGCGAACTTCGCGATTGACTTCATCCAGACATTCTGCAAGCACAGCAAGGGCAAATGGGGCGGCAAGCCGCTGATTCTCGAGCTGTGGCAGAAAGCGGCGACGGCTGCACTCTTCGGCTTCATCGACAAACGAACGGGCCTGCGCGAGTATCGGCAGCTGATTTTGATTGTTGCCCGGAAGAACGGGAAATCGACATGGGCTGCCGGCATCGCCTTATACCTGCTGGTCGCCGACGGCGAAGCGGGCCCGGAAATCTATTCCGCTGCCACGAAACGGGACCAGGCAAAAATCATCTGGACCGAAGTGCGGCGCATGATCAAGAAGTCGCCGGCACTCAATAAGCACATCAAGTGCCTCGTCGGCAGCATCCGCTGCCCATTCAACGACGGCGTCTTCGAACCGCTGGGGTCTGACAGCGACAAACTGGACGGTCTGAACGTTCACGGCGCCCTCATCGACGAACTACATGCCATCAAGGATAAGAACATCTACGACGTACTCATCGACGGCATGACGGCCAGAGAACAGCCGGTCTGTGTCATCACGACGACGGCCGGCACGGTACGCGACAACATCTTCGATTTGAAATACGACGAATGTGCCAGAATTGTCAGCGGCTACGGCGACCCGGAAGGGTATCATGATGAAACCATCCTGCCCCTCGTCTACGAGCTGGACAAAAGGGACGAATGGACGAATCCGGATGCCTGGATAAAAGCCAACCCGGCATTGGGAAGCGTAAAAGACAAGGACCAACTGGCACACAAGGTGTATCAGGCGCAGCATAACCCACTACTGGTCAAGAACCTGTTGTGCAAAGACTTCAACGTCCGCGAAACTGCGACAGAAGCGTTCCTCACGTTCGAGCAGCTGAACAACGAAGAGACCTTCGACCTGGACGCACTGCACCCGCGCTATGCGATAGGCGGCGTCGACCTGTCGGCGACGACCGACCTGACCTGTGCGACCATCCTTTTCAAAGTGCAGGACGATGACAATTTCTATGTCCATCAGTGCTATTGGATTCCGGAAGAGCTGCTGGAAAAGCGGGTCCGTGAGGACCGGGTGCCTTATGATATTTGGCGCAAGCGCGGCTTTGTACGCACCTCGCCGGGGAACTCCATCGACTACCGTCTCATCGTCCAGTGGTTCGAAGAAATGCAGAACGAACACGACATTTACCTGTACAAAGTCGGTTATGACTCATGGTCCGCCAAGTACTTCGTGCAGAATATGGAAGAGATTTTCGGCGAGCTGTGCATGGAAGCGGTCATCCAGGGAAAGAAAACCCTGTCAGGGCCGATGAAAGCACTGGCAGCGGAACTCGACGCCAAGCACATCATTTACAACAACAACCCGGTACTCAAGTGGTGCATGGCTAACACGTCTGTTGACGTGGACCGGAACGGCAATATTCAGCCGTGTAAATTACAGAACGCAAAGCAGCGTATCGACGGCATGGCCTCTCTGCTGGATGCCTTCGTCGTATACGAACGCAACAAAGAAGAATACGACAATATGCGATAAGAGGTGAAACGATGCAAGTACGCAGTATATTCCAGAAAATCTTCGGAACGGAAAAGACGTATAACGGCGCCAGCCTGCTGAAGCTCTTAAACAGCTACAGCAACGTCTATACGCCATGGGACGGCAACGCCTACGACGACTCTACCGTCCGTGACTGCATCGATACTATCGCACGGCACTTTGGCAAGATGCGGATGCGGCACATCCGGAGGGAAGACGGGAAAATCGTCGGCACGGTACAGGATAAGCTCAACTACCTGCTGAGCACGAAACCAAACGAATTCATGACAAGCAGTGAATTCCTCGAAAAATTCATTGCCCAGTACTTCAGCTATAACAATGCATTCATCTACGTCCAGCGCACGATGAACGGCGACATCACCGCTCTGTGGCCGCTGGACTTCTCTATGGTCGAGCTGCTGGAGAAGAATGGTGATATTTTCTGCCGCTTTACCTTCGGCGGCGGCAAGCGGACGACCGTGCCCTATTCGGACATCGTACATATTCGCCGGCACTACAACCGCGACGATTTCTTCGGCGATGCGTGCAGCCAGGTCATTAAAGACGACCTGTCGACGCTAAAAGCCTGCAAAGCGTCGATTATCAATGCCGTGAAAAACTTCGGCGCCCTGCGCGGCATCATAAAATGGGCACAGGTATTGCGGCCGGAAGACGAAAAAGCGGCCTGGAAACGGTTCATCGATACGTACGCATCGGGGACGAACGGCAGCGGCATCGGCTCGCTCGATAAAAAGGCCGATTTCCAGCAGATCAATACGACGGTCACGACCTTCGACGCAGCCCAGATGGAATACGCCAAGGAAACGATTTATGAGCACTTCGGCCTGAACGCCAACATCATAAAGGGCAACTACGAAGAAGACGAATACATCGCTTTCTACGAATCCGTGCTTGAACCGATAGCCGTCAAGCTGTCGCAGGAGCTGACAGACAAGATTTTCACGGAAAGAGAGCAGGGATGGGGCAACGAAGTCATCCTGGAAGCGAACCGGCTCAGCTATATGAGCGTCGCCTCGAAAATAAAAGTCTGCCAAGCGCTGACACCAATCGGGTGCATTACGATAAACGAAGTACGTGAAATGTTCGGCTATGCCGGCGTCGAAGGCGGAGACGCAAGACAGGTCAGCTTGAACTATGTCAACGCTGACGACCAGAGCCTGTACCAAACGGGTAAAGACGGCGATACAAACGGTGATGACGCAGCGGAAGGAGGTGACGACGATGAAGAATGAAGAAAAACGTGTGAAACGACTGATGAGGATGCGGGCCGTCCAGCGCGACGGGGAAGCAGACGACGGTAAGATGATTGTCGAAGGATACGCGGCCGTTTTTAGCAGCCCGACGGTGCTGTGGAAGTCGGACTGGTCAGGCACGACCTATATGGAACAGATTGAGCCGGAAGCATTTGACAGCACAAACATGGATACAACCATATTTAATTACAACCATGGAGACGGCGCAATGGTCCTGGCAAGCGCCAAGAACGGCACACTGAGCATGACGACCGACGAAAAGGGCCTGAAAATCACGGCGGAGATTGCCGATACAACGGCCGGCCGGGACATCTACACGCTGATCAAACGCGGCGACCTGGACAAAATGTCGTTCGCATTTGATATCACCAGCCAGACTTACGAAGAGAACACAGAAGATAAGACCTGCCTGCGCAAAATCACAGGCATCGGCAACCTGTACGACGTGTCGGTGGTCAATTTCCCGGCATATGATGACACATCCATTGAAGCCAGGGCGGCACAATATTTCCAGGCGCAGGAAGCGGAGGAAAGAGAACGCCGTCACCGCTTAATGCTACTCACATTCTAGGAGGACAAAATGAACAGATTAGCAGAAATTCGCAAGAGAAAAGAAGAAATTCGCACGATGCTGCAGGACGACGAACAGAAAAATATTGACCTGGACACATTGGAAACAGAGCTTCGTGCATTGAATGACGAAGAAAAGCAGCTTGAACGCCGTCAGGACATGGCCAACAACATTCAGACCGGCGACACCCAGGCCAACGTCATCGAACCGCCGGAAGAAAACGGCCAGCGCAATATGAATATTTACGATTCGGCAGAATACCGTAACGCGTTTATGGCATATGTCACGCGCAACGTGCCGATTCCGGCCGAATTCCGCGCCGGCGACGCAAACACGACAACCGACGACATCGGCGCCCTCGTTCCCCCGGTCACGCTGAACAAAATTATTGAAAAAGTCGAAGCGTACGGCATGATCCTGCCGCTCGTCAACCGCACGGCTTACAAAACGGGCATGACAATTCCTGTCGCTTCGGTCAAACCGACAGCAAGCTGGGTCGCAGAAGGTGCTACCTCGACGAAACAGAAAGAAAATCTCGATGCCTCCATTACGTTTGGCCACTTCAAACTGCGCTGCGCTGTCAGCGTATCGCTGGAAGTCGAAAACATGGCTCTGTCGGCCTTCGAAGCACGCCTGGTATCGTCTATCTCGGAAGCTATGGCAAAAGCCATCGAACAGGCTATTCTTACCGGAACAGGCACAGGCCAGCCGACAGGTATCTTGAAAGATACGGCTGCCGGCGCGACCATCGCTGTCAAATCCATCGACTATAAGACACTCGTCAGTGCAGAAGCAGCCCTGCCGATGGAATACGAAAACGGCGCCGTCTGGGTCATGAGCAAAAAGACATTTATGGAATTTGTCGGCATGACAGACAGCTCGGGTCAGCCGATTGCCCGCACGAACTATGGCATCAATGGTGCACCGGAACGTACGCTGCTTGGCCGCCGCGTCGTTCTGACTAACTACCTGCCGGCATACGCCAGCACACTGAAGACGACGCAGGTCTTCGCCTTCCTGTACGACTTCAGCGATTACACGCTCAACACGAACTTCGAAGTCGGTATGAAAGTCTACGAAGACAACGAAACGGATGACATTGTCCGCAAGTCCATTATGGTCGTCGACGGCAAGCCAATCCTGAGCGAATCCCTCGTCAAGTTGACAGGCTCTGCGACGGCATAAGGAGGTGATGCGGGATGGTATCGCTGTCTGATCTGAAAGATTACCTGCGCATTGACGCAGATATCACAGAAGACGATGCGCTGATTACGTCGCTCGGCGAAGCGGCCGTCTCGTATCTCGAACAGACGACTGGGAAAGCGTACAACGACGACAGCGCACTGATGCGCATGGCCGTCTGCCAGCTGGTATTGCTGTGGTATGAAAACCGCACACCCTTTACGACGAAGACAAATGTCAACGATATCCCGAACAGTCTGAACGCTATCATCAAGCATATCGCCCTGGCGCAGGCGTACCCGAGTAAGGAGGATGCGGCGACATGATAAACATGGACGAAATCGGCCTGCTCAATCGTCGCATCCGCCTCTTACAGTACGTAGAGACCGAAGACGAGTACGGATTGACGCACCAAGAGCTAAAAGATGCCATCGGTCATCCCATATGGGCCAGGATAGAACCGGCACGGGGAAAGACGTACTATGAACAGATGCGCGACAAGGTCGAATTGATTACGAAAATAACCATCCGCTATAGACCAGGCATTGATGAAAACATGCTGGTCCAGTACGGAAAGAAAACGTACAAGATAACCTCTGTCGTAGATCCATACGAAGCTCATATCAAACTCGAACTCATGTGCAACCTCAAGAAAGCAGGTGAATCCGGTGACGATTGACGAATTTAACGCCAAATTAGACCAGTTTGCCAAAGAATACCCAGCCGACGCCAGCGATGCCCTGCAAAAAGGGGCGCGCAAAATGGTGCGGGAACTGAAAGCAGCCACGCCGATTGGGCGGACGAATCATAGGAAAAAACTGGCGAAAAGCTGGAAAATCAAGATGAAAGACCGCTATGGGCGGGCGCCGGAAGCGGATATAAGGAACGCCGCCCCGCACTATCATCTGGTAGAAAGAGGCGTACAGAATCCGAAAGATCCGCACGGTCAGCCGAAGCCAGAATGGAAAGCATCCCTTAATAAGCATGTCGGATTTACCGAAAAGGCCGTACAAAGCAACTGGCCTAAAGTAAAGGAAAGCATGTCCAAGACGTTCTACAAAAAGGTGCGTGATCATTTTGGCTGAGATTGTCCGCCAGGCAGACGTACTGAAACATATCATCGCCATGCTGACGGCTGAATTTAAATGCAAGGTTTATGCCGACGAAGTCCGCGAAGACTTCCGCAAGCCTTGCTTTTTTATTGCCGCTACATCGGTCATGACGCCGAAGACGATGAGCTGGATGCAGAAAGAATTGACCGTACGCCTGGTATATTACCCCAAAGACGCAGAAAAGAACGAAATCACCTATATGGACGTAGTGGACCGGGTACAGATGCTTTTCCCTGTCGGCATACAGACCAGTGACCGCTTTCTGAAAATCGAGTCCATCGAAGATGACCGCGTCGGCGAAGAAGACGACATCCTGGCTATGACTATCGTCATCCCGTACATCGAACGGACCAACATCAGTCAGGGCAACGGTGACATGATGGAAGAGGTTAACATGAACGTCATCGACAGCAAAGAAAATAAATTCCCGGACACCATCACTAAAGAAGAAACAGGAGGATAAGCAATGGCAAAATTAGGTATGCCCTCGATTAACATCTCATTTATCGAAGCGGGCATCGAAGCGATTAATCGTAGTCAGCGCGGCATTGTAGCCCTGCTGCTGGAAGAGCCACAGGCGACAATTACCAACCTGATGAAAGACCACGAAGTCACGAGCGGCGGCACGACAACGACGGAAAAAGCTATCAAGAACCCCTTTACCGTCTATACAACAGATGACATTCCGTCTGAATTGTCGGACGACAACAAAGACTATATCACCAAGGCGCTTATCGGCTACGTAAAAGCGCCGTATCGGGTCAAAGTCTATCTCATGGCCCAGGACGAAACGGCCGACTCCAAAGAAGACAAGTTTGCCAACGCCCTGAAAGGACTGGCTACAGACCGCTGGGACTACCTGGCTATTCCGACCATTACGACGGCCCAGTGCGAAAGCGTCGCCACCTGGATGAAGACCAACCGCGACAATAAGCACAAACGCTCGAAAGTCATCCTGCCAGGCTGTGCTGGCGATTATGAAGGAATCATTAATTTCTCCAATACAACCATCGTCACGGCCAGCAAGACCTATACAGGAGCCCAGTACATCCCACGTATTGCCGGGCTGATTGCCGGCACGCCGCTGACCATTTCAGCGACTTATGCGCCGCTGTCGGAAGTCATCGACTGCGACAAATACACGCTCGACGAAAACGACGAAAAAGTCAATAAAGGCGAACTCTTCGTTTGGTACGACGGCGAAAAATTCAAGCTGTCCCGCGCCATGAACAGCCTTGTCACGACGACCCAGGGCAAACAGGAATCATACCAGACAATCAAGAGCGTAGACATTATGGACGCCATCTATGACGACCTGCGCAAGACCACGGAAGACTCGTACATTGGCAAATATACAAACGATTACGACAATAAGCAGATTCTGATTACGGCCATCTACGGCTATTTCAAAGAATTGGAAGACGGCCGGCTGCTGGAAAAAGGCTACTCGAACGTAGACATCAACGTGGAAGCGGTCAAAAACTACCAGCTCCAGCACGGCTTATACACCAAAGAACAGCTGGCCGACATGGATGATCTGACCATCAAGAAGCTGGACACGAAAAAGAAAGTATTCTTGACGGCTAATATTAAGATCCTCGACGCTATGGAAGATTTCGATTTCCCCATCAATATTTAGGAGGTGACGCGCAATGGATTCCATGAAAGCACAACAGGTTATGTCCGGCACCGAAGGTGAACTGTGGGTTGACGGCACCAAAATGGCCCAGGTAGAGCAGTTCAAGGCCGAAGTTAACCTCAATAAGCAGGAAGTCAAACAGGTCAAGAAGCGCAGTAAACAGTATAAGGTCACAGGCTGGGAAGGAAAAGGCTCACTCAAGATGAATCACGTATCGTCGTTTTTTATCGATAAAATGAGCGACAACATCAAAGAAGGGCATCAGACCGTATGCACGCTTATTGGCAAATTGTCCGACCCGGATGCGATTGGCGACGAACGGGTAGTCATCTATGACGCGACGTTCGATAAGCTGACGTTGATGGACTGGGAAGCTCAGAAGCTGACCGAAGACAGCTACGATTTCACCTTTACTGACTTTGATATCCTCGATTCGGCGAGTGAATAAGGAGAGAAACAATGAATTTAGCAGATGCATTACTGGCAGCAGATGCCGGGAAAATCACCAAGAAAGAGCATAAGTCGTATGAAGTGAAGCGGCTGTCGGCTATCCTGGGTGAGCCCTTTGTTTTAGATCTTCGACAGATTCCAAATAAGCGGGTACGCGAAATCCAGGACGATAGCATGAAAATTGAAGGCGGAAAGACGTCGGTCGACCAGTACAAGTTGACCATGGGCCTGCTCTGTGACGGCATTGCCAACAAAGATTTTGACAACCGCGACGTCCTGAAACACTACGGCGCAGCTACGAGAAAAGACCTGTTCGACACGCTGTTAAACGCCGGCGAAATCCAGGAGATTGCCAATATCATCAGCGAGCTGTGCGGCTTTGACAGCAAAAAGACGGAAGAGCAGGTTGACGCTGTAAAAAACTAATCAGCTCTGACGGAGAGGTGCAGGAAATGTTCTGGCATTACGTCAGGCATAACCTGCGTCCGTCAGACTACTATGCAGCAGGGCCAGGGGAGCGCATTGTTTTGCGGGCCTTTATGCTCAAAGAAATCGAAGAAGAAAAACGAATGAAGAAAGAAATTGAAGACAAGACGAAGGGAGGGCGCTGACCATGGCAGAAATTATTGACGTCGTCATGAGACTGACCGATAACGTGACCGATGGGCTACGAAAAATACGCGATGAAATGGAACAGACGTCTAAAGCCAACCAGGGCATGGGCCGGCACCTGAACAGCATCGGCAAGGGCGTCGGCAACCTGGCCAGCAGTATGATGCCATTGGCCGCCGGCATCGCCGGGGCCGGTGCGATTGGCGTCAAGACCTTCATGGATTTCGATTCTGTCATCACCGGGGCTGGCGTTAAAGCCGGGGCCACGGCCGAAGAGATGCAGAAAATGAAAGACGCCGCGGCCCAGATGGGGGCTAAATTCCCGATGACGGCCCGCGAGGTCGCCGAAGGCATGGACCGCCTGGCAGCAGGCGGCTTTGATGCGGAACAGACCATCGGGGCCATGCCGGGCATCATCGAAGCGGCTATCGCATCGGGCGAAGACATGGCGACGACATCCGACGTCGTCACGTCAGCTTTGTCGACATGGAATATGATGAACGGAGATATTGAGGCAAGCACACAAAAAGTAGCTGATATTATTCAAACCGCCAATAACAAATCAAAGTTAGGAATGCAAGACTTTGGGCTTGCTTTACAGTATGCTGGCGGGACAGCTGCGTCAATGGGCGTTTCTATTGAAGATTTAAGTGCGGCTATGGCTATTTTATCTAATAAAGGATTAGAAGCCTCAACCATCGGGACGGCACTAAGGTCAACCATGTTGAATTTAGTAAATCCGCCTAAAGAAGCGGCGGATGCACTTACACAACTAGGATTGTCAGCAGCTGATTTTTCTGATAGTAATGGAAGCTTCATAGGGATACAAAAATCAGTAGAAAAATTAAATAGCGCAATGAAAGATCTAACGCCTACTCAAAAATCTGTGTACGCTCAAATGATTGCAGGGAAAGAAGCATCAACTGGGCTGGTAGATTTAATTAATACGGACACAAGTGCATATAAGGATATGGTGGATTCAATATCTAACAGCAATGGTAGTTCTGAAGAAGCTTATCTAAAAATGCAGAAGACATTAAAGGGTTCTGTTGATGCTCTGATGAGTTCTATAGAAGCTTTGGGCATCTCTTTCGGGTCGGCCCTGGCCCCAAGTATACGGAGTGCCGCGGCGGCGCTCAAAACCGTAGCTGACGCATTTACCAATATGTCGCCAGCGGCGAAAAGCATCCTTATCGGCATCGGCGAGGCCATTGTAGGATTTACGGGGCTGGCGCTTGCTACGTCGAAAGTGCTGACCATATCCGGTACGATAGTCAAAACGTACGGAGACATTGGAGCTGTCCTACACGGCAACACCATCCGAAATAAGGCACTGCAAGCCGCCGTTACGGGGACGCTGAAAGCCTTCCGGCTGTTACGTGTCGCCGGCGTGGCCTTGATGGGGCCGCTTGGCCTTGTGGTCCTGGCCATTGCCGGGGCGGCTTATCTGATCTATCGCAACTGGAACAAAATCGGGCCGTTTTTTGCGAAGCTCTGGGAAACTATCAAAGGGGTTTTTATGGGCGCCGTCAACGCCATCATGCCGACCATCCAGCGCCTGCAAACGGCCTGGAACACGATGACCGCCGCGTTTAACCGGGGCGGCGGGACACTGTTCGGCGTTTTAAACGCCTTGTCCGATTTAATCGTCGGCGTCCTGGGTGGCGTAGCCTATGCAGCCATTGTAGCCTTGGCCAGCGTACTGACGGGCGCACTGACGACGGCGCTGGAAATCGTCGGGGTCGCTGTCAACACGGCTATCGGGGTATTTACGGGGCTCATCGAGTTCATCACCGGCGTCTTTACAGGAGACTGGAGCCTGGCATGGCAGGGCATCGTAGACATCTTCGGCAGTATCTTTGGCGGCCTGAAAGGCATCGTCATGGCCGTATTTGACGGCATCCGGGCGGAATTTAATTCCATTATCGACGGCATCAACAGTATCAACATAGACGTTCCCGACTGGGTGCCTGGCGTCGGGGGTAAGCACATAGGCGGTTTTAATATCCCACATCTCTATACCGGGGATACAAACTGGACCGGCGGCCCGGCCGTCATCAACGACCGGTACGGCGGCGAAATCGTCGACCTGCCCAGTGGTACGCGTGTCATCCCGCACGATCAGAGCATCAACCAGGCGTACAACATGGGCCGCGCAGGAAGCGGCACAGGCGGCGCTAAAATCACAATCAATATTGGTACGGCCAACATGGGTAGCAATCAGGACATCCGACAGCAGGCCCGGATGCTGGCCGAACAAATCCTTTTCGAGCTCGAAACACGAGCCATCAACCAGAACGTGGGGGCGATTTAATAATGGCAGACTTCTTGAGTTATCTCGACTCGCTGGCGACCGTCTTCAGCGGTGATGGGTTCAGCAGTGACAGCGATATCTTGTTTTCCCTGTCCTGCGGCCTTGGCAGCGTAACCTTTCCGGTCAACCCGTCGAGCTACGAAATCAAGAATCCGCACCAGAACTCAACCATCAATATCAACGCCCTGGGCGAAATGAACATGATGGGCAAGGCTGGTCTGCGCACACTGGAAATATCGTCATTCTTTCCGGCGGAAGCCTACGGCTGGGAAGTATCATATCCGTCCATGGACCCGTATGCCTACGTCTCGACAATCATGGGATTCAAAGAAGAAGCGGAGCCATGCACGATAACCGTGTCCGGGACAGATGTCTCGATGAAATGCACTATCGAAAGCTTCAGCTACGGCGAAAAAGACGGCACAGGCGACGTGTATTTTTCCCTGTCTTTGAAAGAGTATCGTGATTTTCCGGCAGCGACACAGCTGCAGGCCGACACGGCCAACGGGACAGGCGTCGTCACAAGTGATTACAGCAAGTTCAGCTCAAAAACGTATGCCAGCGGGCTCTATTCACGAACGTCCGTTGATGCTTTTGAAAAGCAAATCGTAGCCACACCGGCAAAAATGGACAGCATCGACATGGCCGCCAAGGCCGTGCGCCGTACTATCGGTATTGCCAGGCAGAGCATACGCCGCGTGAAAATGGCCAAAGCGCTGCTGAAAGGCGGCAAAATACGGGGCGGCACGATAATGAACGTACTGAAAGCAGGCGTCCGCTACAAGGACGGTAAGTGGATCACGAAATGGTAAGGAGGTAAAAAGATGGGGCTGCAGGTATTCTATTCAGACCCGCCGCAAACAGAGGCGGAAAAGAAAGCAGCAGAAGATGCCAAGAAGAATGGCAAGAGCGTCACCGATCCCGTGGCCATGCTGGATATTACAAGCTACATTCCAAGCGTAGAATGGAGCGGCGACCTGGACAGCGCAGCGCGAAAAGTTGCGTTCAAGCTCGCTTACAATACAGCAGCGAATGACGCGACGTTCCAGGCGGTCCTGCTGAAACTCGGCGGCTTCATCTACGTTTACTATGACGGTCAGCAGATTTTCAGCGGCCGTCTTTTCTATGTCAAACGCAATACGGCCGACTATACATTCGACTACGTCGCGTATGACGACATGATTTTCCTTGCAAAGTCGCAGGTCTACCTTAAATTCAGCAACGTCAGCATCACGGATGCCATCAAACAGGTATGCGGCGAAATTGGCATACCTATCGCGGATGATATCCCAAAACTCGACGCTAAAGTGAATTTCATCGCCGACGGCAAGAGCTGCACCGAAGTTTTCCAGATGCTAAAGGGCGAGTCGAAGAAGAAAGCGGCGGCGAAGACAACGACCGGCACGGGCTCGCACGGAGCATACGAAGGGAACCCACAGTGCTCAGCTATCATCGACGCAGCACGGTCTAATGGCATCGACCCACATATCGCCCTGGGCATGGCCGCACGAGAAACCGGCGGCGACGATATCAACGAAATCTATATGGCCGGCAACGGAGGTCTGATGCAGATCACCGAAGAAACGGCCGCAAACTACGGCATTGACTCGATGTACCCAGACTGGCGGACTGATTACACACAAAACGCTCAGGCCGGCATGTATATCCTGAAGCAGAAAATCAATGAACAAGGCGGCGACGTCTGGGAAGGCGTACGGGCTTATAACGGGAGCGGCGCGGCAGCAGAGCAATATAAGGAAATCGTGCGCAGCAACTCAGAAACCATCCCACAGGACGTCGGCAGCGGCAACAGCGCCACGACAACTACCACCCAGGGCACAGACGAAACAACCGGCGGGGGCGGCGAATTTACCGTCTACTGCAAGCTCGACAAGGTCACGCTCGTCCAGAAGGGAACGCTGGCAACCAATGACATTTTGTCAGACAGTGTCCAAATCGGACACACAGAACACAGCCAGAGCACGGAAGACATGATAAACCGCGTGAAGAGCGTCGATGACACGGGAAACATCTGCCAGGTCTACAGCATCGAGGATGATATGACGCATTACGGCACGCTGCAGGCCGTCTATAAGATGCAGAACCCGAAAGACAATCAGGGCGCGGACAACGTCGCGGCTGCCAAGGCACAGCTAAAGCGCATCAAGGAAGAGTCGAGCCTGGAAGGGCTCGGCAACATCAACTGCATTGCCGGCTTTTGCGTGACCGTAGAAGAACAGCAACTGAAAGGAAAATTTTTCATCAAAGCGGACCGGCACAAATTCGAGAACAACGTCCACACGATGAACCTGACGCTCGAATATATGCCGGAACAGCCGGATACACCGACCATCAAAGTCGAAAACATTGCGGCGCCGGTATTCAAGTCGTCGGGAAGCAAGAAATCGTCTTCCGGGGCGTACACCGGCAGCGTCGATACGTCGCAGATTAGCCAGAATGTGGACGCTGGCTGCAATGCTGTCGATGCGGCCCAGGGGGCATATGTCCCAGATGGCTGTGTCTACAGAGTTACCCAGGCGGGCTCGTACTGGAGCCCGTTCCTCAAGAGCGAATACGACAACAGCGTCATGGGTGTCGGGCGGCTCTATGATGATGCACAGGCCGCCGGCGTACAGACAATCCCCTACGATTCAAGCCAACTTGAAAAAGGCGACACTATCGTATACCGTACGGCCGACGATTCGGACTGGGCGCATGTCGGCACGTACGACGGCGAAGGCGGCGTGTGGCACAACAGCTCGCAAGAGCAAAGCTGGTATCATCAGCCAGGCAGTATTTCCATGGGGCCGAGCGAATACCCAGCATATATTATTAAGACCTCGAAAGGATGATAAGCATGAAAGGGACAGACGACCCATACAAAGGGATGCTGAATCTCTTTTCGAATATGATCACGCGTCTCGGCATACAGAACGGGGCGGCTGTCGGACTCGTTGTCAGCGGCCCGCCAAATATTGCCATTAAATACAATGGCATGACGCTGACAAAAGAGAATCTGCTCGTCGATGAATACTGGATACCTGGACATACTCGCCACGTCGTCGGCTCAACAAGCTACGCCGCTGGCGGTTCAGGCGATGCGGAATACGCAAGCCATGCGCACCCAATCGACAACGACGAGGCACTGACAGACACCTGGGCACCGGGAGACAGAGTAGCCCTGTTGCCGATTTACTCAAGTGAGGACAAGCAGGGCGGACAGAAATTCATCGTATGGGGGAAATTACGGTATTTAGATTAGAGGTGATAACATGCCAACCAATCCTTTTATGACGGCCGGTCTGACATCGACACTGTCGCCGGCCTCGGCCTTGTCAGACAAAGACAGCCTGCCGGAATTCAAAGAGCTGGCATGGGACTTTGAGAAGAACCGATTTATCTACAACCGGGACGGCACACACAAAGTACTGACGCAGAACGAAGCGATGAAAGTGTGGATATGCAAGGCTATACTGGTAGAACGATACCGTTACCGGGCGTACTTTGATGACTACGGCATGGAGCTGGAGCGCTTCATTGGCAAGACGCCGAACGACGGCATATCACAGACCTTGCTTTTCCAGTACATTAAAGAGGGACTGCTGGTCAATCCGTATATCAAGCGCGTGACGGCGAACGGCATCACCAGGACGAAGAAGAAAATCACCATGGAGCTGACAGTGACGACGATTTACGGCACAGCAACCGTAGAGGCAGAGGTGTAGCATGGCATTTGAAATCAAGACGCAGGATAAATACCTGCAGGAACTAAAAAATATATATGAAAACCTCTTCGGCGGTACGCTGTCAGATGTATCCGGCACCTTTGTTGGGGACAACTTGTCGGCAAATGCCGTCGAATTTGAAAAGGCATCGATTGAAATGAACCTCATGATGGAAGCGGCCTTCGCGCAAACGTCATGGGGTGACTATCTGACCATGATTGCAGCAGAACACGGCATCGACCGCAAGGAAGCGGCGCAAGCCCAGGGGACAGTAACAGTCACTGGCACGGGGAATATCAATGCCGGCGCATTATTTGCCACTGAAAGCGGCATCAATTTCGAAGCAGTCAAAAGCACGACGATTGACAAAAAAGGGGATGTCGCTATCAGGGCCGTCGATGCGGGCACGTCGGGGAACGTTGCGGCAGGAACTATTACGAAGATCCCTGTCACCATTGCCGGTATTTCTTCCGTGACGAACGCGGCGGCGACAACAGACGGATACAACGCCGAAAGTGATGACGCGCTGCTAACGCGGCTCTATTTCCACGTACGTAAACCGATTACATCTGGAAACGCGAATCAGTATGAAGAATGGGCGCTATCAGTTGAAGGCGTAGGAAAAGCGAAAGTCAAGTCAATCTGGAACGGAAACGGGACCGTCAAAGTCATCATCGTCGATACTGACTATAATCAGGCATCGGACGTGCTGATAAAGAAAGTGTCGGACTACATCGAAAGCGTGCGGCCTGTCGGGGCGACCGTCACAGTAGTGACGCCAAGCCTCAAGGAATGCACCGTATCAGCGACCGTCACGGTAGCGACAGGATACGAAACGACATACAAAACGACACTGGAGACGGCTATCAAGAAGTATATGCAGCAAGAGGCTTTCCTCGAAAACCACATTTCCCTGGCACGCATCGGCAAAGCCATGCTCGATAGCGGCGCTATCACAGACTACGATAACCTGCAGCTTGATGGCAGCAGCAAAAACATCACGCTGACCGAAGAAGAGCTGCCACGGCTCAAAGAATTGACGGTGACGACAAATGGCTAGTTTTATTCGAGAAGAAAAAGTAGACTTAAGCAAGTACCTGCCGGCGTTCCTTACCAAAGATCCGGAGTTTGCCGCAAAACTCGCCGCCGAATCGGCTGTCCACGACGAAATACGACAGGAGCTAGACGACATCTTAAATCAATTTTTCGTCAAAACCGCGACGTGGGGCCTGACGTACTGGGAGGATTTCCTCGATCTGCCGCACGATGAAACGCTGACCGACGCGGACCGGCGCAGCCGTATCATACAGAAAATCAACGGCAGCCAGACGGTCACGCTCGATTTTCTGACGAAGCTCGTCAATCAGTACGTCGCCGATAAAAGCGGCGTCGTCACTGACCACCCGGAAACGTACAGCATGGAAATCGATATCCCACTCATCGACAAAAAGCACCTAAAAAAGATGAGGCAGGACATCGATACATATATCCCAGCGCACATCGGCCCGTACTACAAAGAGATCGAGAAGCGCCTGGCACAGCAGAACATGGCCATGATAAAAGCCACGATAAAGACCGTCGACATATACCCGGCATCGCTCGAAAAAATCGAGTCTGAAACGCCGTACTACGTGGCCATGGCTATGACGATGACAGAAGAGCTCACACTTACGATAGGAGGTATCTGATGGCAACCTATAACCAATTCGTCGTGACAGACGTCGGGCGGTCGCTCTTAGCAAAAGCAGTCGCGAATAAAGGCGACACTTTTAAAATTACAAGCATCGCCACGACGTCGCACACGTACAAAACCAGTGACATTGCAGGGCTGACGAAAGTCGACGACGTGAGGCAGACTTTCCCGCTGGCCTACGCGGCAGCGGACGAATCGACCGTAAAATTGCAATTTCATATCACAAACGTCGGGCTCAGCACACCGTACACGCTGGCCGCACTTGTCGTGTACGCCTCATACAACGGCAACGACAGCATCCCCTTCGCGGTATCCATTGCAAGCAACCCGGATACGATGAACGCTGAGCAGGCTGGCGCACTCGTGCGGAATATCCTGACAACGGTCTATATCAAGACGGACAATGCCTCAGCAATTACGATTGCCGTCAGCATGGACACGTACGTCACCAAGGCAATGCTCGATGCGGCCGAGAAAAACGCACTCGACAAGGCACACCCCATCGGGAGCGTCTATCTCTGCATCGGCGGACAGGACCCGGCTACGGCCTTCGGTGGCACGTGGAAAAAGATTGAGGGCTCGTACCTGCTCGCATCTGGGAGCTATGACGGCGTGACGCTGAGCGCAGGAAAGATGGTTGGCGAGACTCGGCACGTCATTGATATTAAAGAGATACCACCGCATCATCATGATGGCGAAACGGATATCGCAGGCGATCACCATCACGGCTCATGGGGTGAGGCTTATGGCGGCTGGATGTTTGGCAACTATGCTGGCCAAGGTCACCAAGGCTCGAATGGCGGCCAGGACTGGGATAATTATCTGTACAATACGTCGACAGATGGCGAGCATTCTCATCACTTCACAACCGGTGATTCCGGCGAAGGTAATGCGATGCGCATCATGCCACTCGCCACCGTCGTCGACGCCTGGTACCGCACAGCGTAGGAGGTGACACGACATGTCCAATTTTTCAAGTGGCTACGCGCTAACAAACGCAGGGGCGAAGCTCATGGCCGACGTTGAGGCTGGCAAGCTCACGCTCAAGCTAACAAGGATACAGCTCGGCAGCGGGCAGGCGAATACCGTCAATGATTATGCTACACGATCGGCGCTCTTTGCACCGCAGAATACGATGGTCATTACGAGCATTACGACTGAAGATGTCGGTAATGCTCGCACGTGCTTACTCAAAGCTTCGCTGACGAGTGAGGCGGTAGAGACGGGTTATGAGGCAACCGAGCTTGGCATCTTCGCACAGGACAACTCAGGCAAGGAAATTCTCTACGGCGTATGCTACGATAGCGCACCTGGTTACATTGCGGGCAAGAGCGATGGTAATAACGTGCAGATGGATTTTGCTGTGCGGATCATCACGACGAGCAAGGCGACAGTAGAACTTGTGCTCCCAAAAACAGCAGAAGAGCTTGTCGCTCTGACGCAGGAAAAGGCAGCACAAGCAATTGAGTCAGCAGAAAGCGCGGCGACTAGTGCCTCGGAGGCCGCGACGAGCAACAGATATGCACAGGCCGCAATGGGTAAAGCGAGCGGCTTTGCTAGTAATGCAGCCGAGAGCGCCGAGCTCGCACGAAAAGCCTATGAGGGCACGCCGTCAGGTAAAGCAAAAGAATCTGAGCTTGCGGCTAAAGCGTCGGAGGAAGCCGCGAAGACCTCCGAGACGAACGCTAAATCATCAGAAGACGCGGCCGCAGCGAGTGCAAAAGCAGCGGCCGCGTCCCAGACCGCTGCAAAGACATCGGAGGCAAATGCGCAGGATTATATGGAGCAGTCTGAAGCAATCCTTGCCACACTAAACACAAAAGATGGCCAGCTCGTTGTCGGCAGCGCGACGCAGCCGACCAATGGCTCGCACTGGATTGAGCCGATATCCGATAAGCCATGGGCACTCGCTGCAAGCAAAATTGTTGCGAACAAAGAAAAGCCGGACGATGCGCACGCTGTCTGGATTGAGATGCTTGAGTAAGGAGGAAAAGAATGGCAATTGTAAAAGCGGTGTATCACACGCCGAAAAAAGACGGATCGTATGACGATGTATATTTCCGGACCAGCGTCGACCAAGTCGTCGACCTGCCCGAAAAGCTCGATGCAAAAGTAAAAGCGGCGATGGCTGAGAGCGGGGCAAATCTCTTGCCACAGCTCGTCATCACAACACTGACTGGGAGCACAGTCAGTGTCAAGCAGGGGAGTATCTCGTACACGCCGACTGAGAGCAGCGGTAAATGGATTGTCGATGTGCCGAAACTCGGCGAATGGACGGTTCACGCCGAAAAATCCGGCGTCTTTTCACGCGACGTAACAGTGACGGTCGATGCGGTCAAGCAGTATAGCGTGCATGTGTCGCATGGTGTCCGCTATGGCTACCGCATCAAAAAGACGGAGGGAGATCCGTCCGGCCGCGTCGAGTATTTGTATGATGCAGTCGGCCTGACGCCGGCGAAGATGGACTTCGCAACAGGCAAATTCAATTACGGGTCATGGGGTGACAAGTGGTTCGTTACAAAAAATAAGCCACTCATGCTCAGGAGTGACGGCACGGTCGATTATTATCTTAAAGCAGATAATTATGCGTATAAGGAGGACGGCACGTCGTCAGATGTCGCAAATACTGCATATGATGGCAATGCAATGGCACAGATCCCCTTATGTTGGGTCTACCGCTACGAGGATGATACGTACGAGTACGAGATTATCAGTGACATCAAATACGATGATAATTACAAAGCATACGCTCATACCCGCGCGGATGGCAGTATCGCGGATTACTTTTATTACTCGATTTTTGGCGGGTCTGGCAATGCGACAAAAATGCGGTCGCTTTCCGGCCAGTCACTTGCAAACGGGCTTACAGCGGAGCAGGAGATCGCGGGCTGTAAGGCAAACGGCACGCAATGGTACACACACACGTGGAGCCAGCACGCACTCCTGCGCACGCTCTGCATCCTGATGGGCAAGAGTACTGATGTGCAGGGCGTCTTCGGCTATGGCAACTGCCGCTCCGCATCGGATGCGGGCGGCCTGCTCGAGACGGGCACGCTCAATCAAAAGGGACAATTCTTTGGCTCAAATAATTCGACGAGCCAGGTCAAAGTATTTCACATCGAGAAGCTGTGGGGCGACCAATGGGATCGCACGGCGGGCATCATCTACAACGGCGGTCAGCTGTGGCTTAAGATGACGCCAGAAGGGCAAGGCTACCGCATCAACGACGTGATCGGCTACACCAATACCGGCGTCAGCATTAGCGGAACTTCGGGAGGCTACATAAACAAAGGCACGTGCAGCGAGTACGGATTCTTACCGACGACGGTTAGCGGCAGTGGCTCGACGTATTACGCCGACGGATGCTGGTTCGATGGCTCTGGACTTCGATATGGGCTCTGTGGCGCCGGCGCTGGCGACGCTTCGGCTTTCGGCGGTGTCTCTACGCTCGTTGTGAACGCCCCGCCGTCTAGGGCGCCCTGGAACGGCGGCTGCGGCCTTTCTTGCGAGCAACCTGCGACTGCGTGAGCAGGCGCGGATCGGAGAGCGTGAGTGCCTGCGGTGTTTCAAACGCGCCATCC
>OGZX01000595.1_pt1 | contig 42217 bp, 40 predicted proteins | sample 1576881 | NCBI WGS metagenome assembly OGZX01 (sample SAMEA3541542, study PRJEB24748) | human gut metagenome | biome: human gut; feature: human-associated habitat; material: faeces | place: China | collected 2012 | reverse complement strand
TGCCTTGCAGAACGGTGCAGCGGCCCTCCGCTATGGCGGCCTCGTTGACCTTTTTCGTCTTCTCCACGCTGATGTTGGAATAATCAATGCCCTTGACAATCCCCTGTGGGCACTTTTTCAGCAGCCTTTTGATGTTTGCCCCGCCGCCGCAGCCGCAGTCCAGCACTTTGGCATCCGGCGAAAGATGCAGAAATTTAAGTCCCCATGCTGCCACAGGTGTATGCCCAAGATTCATCATGGAAACCATGATTCTGCCACCAAGTCCTACAGGCTTGCGGGTGTTCTCGAAAAATGACATTCTCCATCACTCCTTTTCCAGCACAATGATCTTATTGGAGATATTCCGTACGGCGGGCAGCCTGTCCAGCAACTTGTAAATTGGTGCAAACGCCGCCATTCCTTCGCAAAGACTGTGTTCTTCGATAAATCGGAAGTCCGGCAGCAGCGCCGCAAGAGCCGAACCGTTCTTCACGCCCCAAGTGAATTTTGCATGGCTGCCGTCAATGGACTTTTCCTTGAAGCGCCTCACGATCATCGGGTTCATCGTTTCCACAAATACTGTGGCTTTCTCAAAGCGGCTGGAAATCACTGCAAAAATTTGCTGCACCTCCTTTGCGTTCAGGTACATGGTCAGCCCCTCAATGACGATCAGCACCGGCGCATTCTGCTCGCTGATTTCGCCTCCCCAATCGTCCATGGCGGACATTGCAATCTGCGAAATCGCGCCGCTTTCCGGCAGGAGCTTCTCCCGCACCGCCATCGCCTCCGGCAGGTCAAGGTTATACCAATGCGAGTGACCCGACATCCGATAGCACCGGGTGTCCAGCCCGCAGGCAATATTGACGACCACCGCACCGGGGTACTTTGCAAGCCATTCCTTCGTCAGCCGATCCAGCACAATGGTGCGGGCAATAACGCCGCTGTGCATGGCAGTATCCTTGTCCGCAAGGGAAAAATCGTAGTCCAGCTTTTCAATGATTTCCTCTGCTTTTGCATCGTGAATGATGCCGCGTCCCCGACTCTCTTTCGCCCTTGCATAAATGGTTTGCAGCATGGTCTCCGGCACGCCGGAGAGTTTGATTTTTTCTTTCATGGCTTCTTTTCGCCCCACAGTCATCGCTCCCTGTTACCGGTAATATAGTAGTCGCAATAATCGCCGCCGTTTGCAAGCGTCTGCTTGCGGTGTAAAACGCCATGCTGAAGTGTAATCATTACCTCATCCAATTCGCAGAACAGCGGCATCAGCTCCGGCACTCCCAGCTTTTCCGTATAAATGCAGATGGGGCAGCGAGTAATGCGATAGTAACAGGCATCCTCATACGGCTGACCGACAAAGTCCACCTTGAATGAGGTCGGGTACTGTTTCTCTTTTTCCGGCGTGTACCACTTGGCATACTTCACAACGCTCTTTTTGTTCTCTGCTTTGCCTTTGTCCGTGTTCAGGTCGGTCATTGCAAAATACCACTTGACATGGTACAAGGAACGTCGCATCATCTCCTGCACGGTTTCCGGCGGTATCTTCTTATCGCTGGCAACATACGGAGCGACAAAGGCAAGCGCAAACTGTTCATTGTACGCCATGGGGTTATCGTCACCAATGTCATCTGCCTTTTCTACCAATTCCCGATAGACCGACTTGCTCTTTTTCATAATCTCGGCGGCGTAGTTCTTATCGTATTTTTCCACCAGAACCTTTTTCATCGGATTCCTGAACATCCAGAAGTAAAAACTGTTATATTTCATTTTGAATGATCTCCCGTGGTTGTTTGTACATTTGATTTCATGCATTCAGTATAAGTTAGCGGAAAGCTGGCTTTCAGCACTTCGCTTTTTCGTACTGTCCACCCCTGTTCCCGCAGGAGATCCAAATAGCTTTCGCTTGACCATTTGCTGTATTGACGAAAGCCTACCAACTTCATGAAAAATGCTTTGACATTTCCACGAAAGTCATTATCGGCATGAGTAAAGGTCGGTGCGATCAGTATACCGTCCTCTTTCAACACCCGCCGAATTTCCGCCAAGGCTTTCTCCGGTTCCGGTACAATGTGCAAAGCATTGGACACGATCACCACATCGAAAGACCGGTCAGCATAGGGCAGATGAAACATATCTTGCACCGAAAAGTGCAGCTTTGCAGATTGATTATCCCGCCGCGCTTCCGCGATCATCTCCGGCGAAGCATCCGTAGCCTCAATATGATTGGCGCTGCTTACGATATTTTTTGCAATCAACCCCGTGCCGGCGGCCAGTTCCAGCACCGTTTTGTGCCGCACCACAGGGCGCAGTAACTCGTACATCCACTCGTAGGCCGCCGCATCCTTGCGCATGAAGCGGTCATAGATTTTCGCCGTGCGATCCCAAAATGTTTTCTTCATAATAACACTTCCTGCCTCACAATTAGTTTTAGCTAACTAATGACCTTTTGAAAAGCCGCCATTCGGCAACTTTTCGATTTACTCAAATAATTCTTTGCAAGCACCATACACCAGCGTTTCCAGCACCTGCGGGTACAGTTCTCCGATCTGCTCCTGATGGGATACGGTTAAAATCAAGCCCCGCACTGTGGCGGCGGCCAGAGCCATGCCGCCCTTTGGCTGCAAACCACCCGCTTCCAGCAGCGTGCGGATGTGGATCTTGTCATCGTGGTAGTGAGCGGTCTTTACTTCCTCCGGCAGCCGGTGCAGGAGAAAATTCGCATCATTTTCAATGAACACAAGGGCTTTCGTCTCGGATAGCCACCGGCAAGCAGCAAGGATTGCCGCTGCCGCACGGTCCGCAGGCAAAAATGCCGCATTCTTCTGTAAGGACTTCTGCGCCGCCGCAAAGCACTCGGTATGGATGTCCTCCAGTACAGCGAAAAACAGTAACTCCTTGGAATCAAAAAATTTATAAAACGATCCCTTGGAAATACCGACGGAATTTGTCAGCTGCTCCACAGAGGTTTTCCGCATCCCAATCGTAACGCCGCAGCGCCAAGCCTCCCGGATCAAGTCTTTGCGGATCATCTCATTCTGTTCGTCTGTAAAAGCCACTACGCACACTCCTTGGAATTATGACTATATTTATTATTCTGGTCAAATTGTAGCACGATCCGAAGATGTTGTCAAAGGCATCGTTTTACGTTCCATCATGGTCAAATCAGATCCAGCCTTTCTATCTCAGACGGCACAACCACGGATTTCATCAGTCTCGCTTCCGGTAAGTCTTGAATAAACCGTATCTCCGTTTTTACAAAAACATTGGATTTTACCATGTCTCAATCTGACAGTTTTACTATCTCAGCTGTGCCGTTCTCAAAGTCAAACCGCAGCTCACCCCATTCGCTCTCGTTGTCTGCCTGATACATGTAGACAGCTGCGGCTTTTTTTTGTTCTTCTTTCACATATCGGGTTGCTTCTGTGTCACGGTATGGATCACACCGCTTTCCAACAGCTTCAGCCGCAGCTTATCCTGTGTGCGCCGGTAGAATCGCTCCACACCGCTGGCTGTAGTTCCTTCAAAATCCACCGCTAAATCTTCAAAGGTGGACTGTGTGGACAATTTTCGTGGATTGTATAGAGAGTCATTTGTTGCAGCATATTATAAGGGACAAATGTACGTTCCAACTTTAGGTTCTTATCCCTGCTGTCCATGATTGCTTGCTTCATTTTATTGTCAGAACTTTGTCCCAGATTGAAGGATTTTACAATCAGCATTCCCTGGATATATTCCAGAGCACCGGAAACAAGAGCCTCCTGGGCCTGCTGCCTTTGCGGTGAAACAGTTTCTTATTTTTTCTGTAATCAGCTGATACACCATGTAAAAAGTAAAATTCCACACAAAATCGTCAGTCCAATTCTCCAGTCAATACAGAGTATACGGAGCGGGCAATTGCGATCCTCTGGCGTTCACCGCCTGACAGGTGTCCTCCGGCATCTCCAACAACCGTATGGAATCCATTTTCCAGATTCAGAATAAAATCATAACACCCACAATACCTAGCGGCCTGATACACTTCTTCATCTGTTGCGGAAGGGTTTCCCATACGAATACTTTCGATAAAAATTGGCAGACTGATTAATGCTCTGATTGTTGTGGTCAAGATGCCGTAAGAAATCAGTGGAAAGGCCACCGACTGACAGCCATTTTCTTTTGCCAGGTTCAAAGATGTCCGATAACAAGATTCCAGAAGCTCCTGTTCCCGATGTTTGCCATCCCTCCAACGCGGTCCAAAGGGAACCTTTCAGGACTGGCAGCCAACTTTGAATAAAGTTCTCAGCAGTCTTAATTATACGCTGGAGTTCCAGAGCTTTGCCATGTCCCAGAGCAATCAGGGGCATCCACCTCCCAGTCTCTCAGCCAGTCAGCCAGTGAGATGTCCGACAGCATCATGTCTTCCTGGGAAAACCGGAACCGGAGCCAGGATATTATGAGCCAGAAACAGAGTGACGCTACCCTGGGTTACGAGCGCATCGTGGACACTGAAACTGGAAATATTTACAAAATTGACAACGGTTTCACCGATTGGTATGACGGCTCCCGTTACAAGTCCATCACTGATGATCAGTATACGGATTCGGTGGAAGCAGTGATTCACTGGAAGTAGAGTCATTGATTTTTTAAGGCATTTGCGGTATCATGGCATGGTATAGTTTGGGATAAATAAAAAGGGTAGAGAGGGATTAAGAAATGGAAAAAAGAAACGCAAAAGCCTTATTGCCTATCGCGGTGTTTGTGGTTTTATATCTGGGACTGGGGATTCTGTTTGAATATGGCCTGAATATCGAGATGGGATTTTACAAAATTCCTGTTGTGATTATATTTTTGCTTGCACTGCTTGTTGCATGTCTGCAAAACCGGAAATTAAGCCTGAATGATAAACTGAAAATAATGGGAGTTGGAATCAGCGATCCGAACATTATTACCATGATCATTATATTTATGCTGGCTGGAATTTTTGTGGGTGTTGTTGGAAGAACATCAGCAAACAGTGTGGCATATTTTATTCTGTCACTGATACCGCCTCAGTTCGCGGTTGTGGTGCTTTTTGTAGTAAGTTGTTTTGTATCACTTGCAATGGGGACTTCCGTAGGAACCATTACTTTAATTACCCCGATTGGAATAGCCGTGTCGCGAGCATCGGGGTTTGACCTGCCGCTTTGTATTGCGACAGTCATGGGTGGTGCAATGTTTGGGGATAATCTGTCCTTTATCTCTGATACGACAATTGCCGCGTGTAATGGACAGGGTTGTAAGATGACAGATAAATTTAAGGAAAATTTCTTCATTGCACTTCCGGCAGCAATTGTCAGTCTGGTGATTATTTACAATCTGTCTGTGAAAAATTACAGTGGCGGAGTTGTGCAGGAAGAATATCATCTGATACAGGCCATTCCTTATATACTGGTACTGGCGGGAGGCATTCTTGGCTTAAATGTGTTCCTGGTACTGATTACAGGAATCATAAGTGGCTCCATCATCATGATTGCGACAGGGATGATCGTGCCGACGGATTTGCTTGGAAATATGGGAGACGGGGCAGCAGGCATGTTTGAAACCAGCATGGTTGCCATTCTGGTAGCGTCTATCTGTGCACTGATCAAAGAATATGGTGGATTTGCTGCTCTGCTATATTGGATAAAAAAAGTGTTTAACGGGAGAAAAGGCGGACTCCTTGGCATGGGTCTGTTGGTAGGTCTGATGGATATTGCAACGGCGAATAATACAGTCGCAATTGTTATGGCAAATCCAATTGCAAAAGAAATGTCAGGAAACTACGGAATCAGCAATAAGAAAGCAGCATCTATTCTGGATACATTTTCCTGTATCTTTCAGGGAATTCTTCCTTATGGAGCACAGATGCTGGTTGCCATCTCAGCGGCTTCCGGCCTGGGTGAGACAGTCAGTGCATTTGATATTCTGCCAAGGTTGTTTTACCCGTATATGTTGTTCATCAGTTCCCTTGTCTTTATTTCTTTTGAAAAAAATGCATAACTGGAAAAACAGATAGAAAAAGAAGGCGAAAGCAATGTTCGGAGAATGGCATCGAAAACGTGACCGATTTCGATGCCATTTGGGCATAAAGCAGGGCTGCCGCCCAGCAAAAAATATTTGCTAGTGCGACAGCCCCATTCTGTATGATGAAAACTTTATTACTGAGTAAAAGAAAAATGCGATACTCTGCTGAAAGTTAGCAGGTTGCTTAGCATTTATGAAAAGAAAAACAGGCAGAACCTATCCTACGATAAGTCCTGCCTGCTTTTTTGTTTATGAGAAAAGAAAATGTCGTAAGAAATTAGAAATCGAACATTCCAGCCGGTTTTGTATCCGGTTTCTTTGTGTCTGTGTAGGTCTTTGCTGTTGCGTAGTCTACATCGTTGATCGGCCATGTCGGTTTCTTGCCTTCGTAAACTTCCTGAACTCCCATAGCAGCGAAGTAGGAAGCGCGGTGAGCAGCCTCTACTGTGTTGCCGCCGATATGCGGGTAGATGATCACGTTGTCAAGTGTGAGGAGCGGGTTCGCCGGATCAACCGGTTCTTTCTTGATCGCGTCAAGACCAGCGCCTGCGATCACGCCGTTCTTGCATGCCTCGTAGAGAGCATCCTCGTCTACGCAGCCGCCACGTGCAGTGTTGATCAGGAATGCGGTCGGTTTCATCATTGCGAGACGCTCTTTGTTTACCAGGTTCTTGGTAACCGGAGTGTTCGGGCAGTGGAGAGAAACGTAATCGCACTCTTTGAAGATACGGTCAAGATCACGAACAACCTCAACGCCGTCCGGGAACTCAGATGCCGGTTTGTACGGATCGTATGCGAGAACGTTCATCTCGAAAGCGAGGCAGCGTTTTGCAACGCGGCTTCCGATGTTGCCGCAGCCGATGATACCAATCGTCTTGCCGTTTAATGTATTCTTGCGAACTTTTAATTTTGCCTTGTAGAAATCGTCAACCCATGTCTTGTGAAGAACAGTTACGTTACGGCTGCACTCGAGGATGAGTAACATTGCAGTCTCTGCAACGGATGTGCTGTTTGCAACCGGTGCGTAGAGAGCCTGAACATTGTTGTCATGGCAAGCCTTTACGTCAAGAGCGTCGAAACCAGCGCCGTGACGAACGATTACTTTTAAGTTCGGATTAGACTCGATCACTTCGCGAGTGATCGGTGTGATACGAACGATCATCGCATCCGGCTGATATTCCTTGAAATCAGCGAGAACATCTTCTGTCTCGAAACCGCGTCCGTCGATGACTGTGTGGCCAGCATCCTCAAGAAGCTTGCGGCCCTCGGACATAATTTCCTGCGGGAGTAAAATTTTCCAACCCATTGATAATACCTCCTATGATAAAACATCTGTTTTGTTCAGTGTTTTTGGACTGTCTTTATTATAGTCGGTATTGTTCACAAAATAAAACAATCTGTTCTTGTAAAAATGAAAAGGAAATGTTGTTAAGCAATTTGCTGCATGGCCATCGCGTAGGATTGGAATTCCTGCATGATGGCTTTTTTCATACCGTCCGCATAGTGCGGAAGAATCAAATCATTTCGATAGATCAGGGAAATATCTATTTTTGAGAAAGAATGATTCATCCGAAGACAGTGGCAGTCTTCCGGCCATGAGATGATCCCTTTTTTGTGATCAAATAGGATCATCGGAGGGAGAAAGGCTGCACCTTGCGCGGAGCAGGCAAGTTGGTAGATGATGTTCTGGTCAGAGGCTTCCAGCGATGTCTTTGGCATGATCCCGCAGCGGTCATATGCGCGGTCAAGGACGGAACGGATCCGGTTGTCGGATGCGAGGAGCAGGATCGGAAAATCCTTCAGGTCAGATACATCGAGACCGGTCGCGCTGCTCTTGTTCAGAAGTTCTTCCCAGTGATCCGGACAGTACGTCTTCAACAGCTGATCATGGATCAGGCAGAAGATATATTCTGATGCGAGAGGAACAGCTGTCAGATTGGAAGCAGCCGGGACATCGACGCCGACAAAAAGATCAAGCTTTCCTGCCTGGATCTCGTCTGCCATTTTCAAAGTATAAGACTGGCGAAGATTCAGAGAAACATTGGGATAGTCAGCATGATACCGTTCCCAGATCCCGGGGAAAAACACCTGGATCCGCTGTCTGGACATGCCGAGCACGAGATGCCCGGAACATTCGGCGGAAAGATCCGCCAGGGAGGCCATCATCTGGGATTCGTTGCGTGCGATCTGTTTTGCATAAAAGAGCATGGTTTCTCCGGCAGGCGTAAGTTTCAGGAAAGGTTTCCGCTGAAACAGCTCGATCCCATATTCTTCTTCCAGACGTTTGATCGAACCTGAGAGGGATTGTTGTGTGATATGCAAAGCTTCGGACGCCTTCGTAAAATTCATTTCTTCTGCAAGTGCTATAAAATACTGGCATGTTTTTAAATTCATAAATACCTCCATAAACGTATGATATGTGTGAAAAGGTACACAGCAAAATACTGTTGAAAAAAGATATTATAACTGTTGGAAAACTGTCATATCTGTATGATAGTATAAAACCAACAAGAAATCCAGTATATTTCATAGTAAAAATGACGAAAAGGAGCATTCGATATGGTTAGATTGATGGACTGCACTTTAAGAGATGGTGCAAATGTTGTAGGTAAAGGATTTGATGAGGAGATTACAAAGATCGTCCTTGATATTTTAACAGAGAGCAAGGTTCCGATCATTGAGTTTGGAAATGCAGGCGGAATCGGAGCTTACGAGGTTGCAGGATTTACAAACGCTCTGACTGATATGGAATATCTTGATCTGGTCCAGCCGTATCTGGATAAAGCCGAGATAGGTATGTTCTTAAACGCAAAGCGTTTCCGTGAGCCGAATGTAGAGCTGGCAGCTTCAAAAGGAATGAAGTTTTTACGCTGCGGCGCTGATGCGGGTGATGCGAGAAAAATTTCGGAGGAACCTGTGAAAGCAATCAAAAAATGTGGAATGAAGGCATTTTACTCTGCAACGAAGGCATATCTCCTGACACCGGAGGAGCTGGCAGAGGAGGCAAAATTCCTCGAATCTATTGGTCTCGATGAATTTACGATCATGGATTCCGCCGGAACGATGATGCCGGACGATGTAAAGAGAGCGACAGAGTGCTGCAAGAACGCAGTTAAGATCCCGGTAGCATTCCACTGCCACAACAATCTTGGACTTTCTGCCGCAAACGCGATCGCAGCCTATGAGAGCGGAGCGGATATCCTTGACTGCGGCCTGATGGGAATGGCAAGAAGCGCAGGAAATCTGCCGACAGAAGCAGCTGTTGCGTTTATGCAGAAATATGGAGAATTCCAGGACATCGATCTCTACGCAATGTTAAACGGAATCGACCAGAGACTTCTCCCGGCGATGGAAAAGCATTCCTATCATGATGCGATCCCGCCGTACGACCTGATCCTCGGTGTATCCGGAGCACATTCCAGCTTTGGAAAGACATTCAAAGCGGTTGCAAAAGACACCGGAGCTGACCTTTATAAGTTGATCGTGGAAGTCAGCAAGATCAACCGGAAAAATCCGAGCGAGGATCTGATGCGTGAAGTTGCAGAAAAAATTAAATATTAAGAGGGAAAAGTCATGAAAGTAGCAATTGTTGGAACATATCCGGCAGGAACCTATAAAAAGTTTGAGGAACATTTTGCGGGAAATTCGGAAATCGAGGTTGTGGAGATCGACACGCAGGAAAAATTTGACGTTTTGACCGAGGCGGACGCGATCATTCTTCGTATTTTCAAGATGCCGAAGGAAGTTGTCACAAGGATCAAAGGATTAAAGATGATCATGCGCTGGGGAGCCGGTTTTGACTCGGTTGATGTAGAGGAAGCAGGAAAACGCGGGATCCGTGTCTGCAACACACCGGGAGCAAACGCTTATGCGGTTGCAGAACTTACCGTTGCACTGATGCTTGCAGTCGGAAGAAAGCTGATCTGTCATGACCGGTCGATCCATCAGGGAGAATGGAGCAAAAATACTTTCCTGAATCAGACAAGAACCTTAAATAATAAGGTGGTCGGAATTGTCGGCGGCGGAAACATTGGACGTCAGGTCGCTTCAAGAGTTCAGGCATTCGGGGCACGTGTGCAGTATTATGATCCGTTCCGCATGCCGGAGGAGAGAGAAAAAGAACTTCAGATGAAATATGTGGAGCTTGAGGAACTGATCCGCACCAGCGATGTGATCACACTCCATGTTCCGCTTATGGATTCCACGCGCCATATGATCGGGGAGAAGGAGATCGAGACAATGAAGGATGGTGCAATCCTGATCAACGTCGCAAGAGGCGGACTTATGGACGATGAGGCAGTTGTGAAGGCTGTGAACAGCGGAAAACTTTCCGGTGCCGGGATTGACTGTGTGGAGGATGAACCTGCAAAGCCGGGCAGCCCGATTCTTGAAAATCCGAATATCATTGTGACACCGCATGTCGGCGGCGGTTCTGCGGACATCTCTGATGTTATGTTCCCGATGATCACGGGAAATATTGAACGGCTGGCTGAGGGAAAAGAGTTGAAGTATGTGGTGAATAAACAGTATCTGGAAAGAAAATGAATCCAGGTTGAAGATACATAGGGTGTCAATATATTGGGCGTGTCCATAATGCCGTGGCTTTATATAAATAGAGCAGGTTGATGGTATGCAAAACAGTTATAAACTAAAAATTGGAGGTATGTTATGAAACAGATACTTGTTGACTTATCAGTATTGAGCTCCTTGTTATTGGTTGGAATTTTTTTACGGAAAAAGGTAAAATTCCTGCAGAACTTGTACATTCCTGCATCGCTGATTGCAGGATTCATTGGATTGCTGATCGGACCACAGATTTTAGGTCGGATCTCACCAGTTTGTCTTCCTGTCAGTGATACGTTAAGTAGCTGGGCAGGTCAGTTGGTAAATATCGTTCTTGGACTTTCTTTTCTTGGAACAACGTCTTCGAATAAAAACTTTGGAAGAACTGCGTTATCTGCAGTAACACAGGGGGGATTGATCCATCAGACTCAGGTGCTTGTTGGTCTTGGAATCACAATGCTTCTGATGCCGCTTTATCCGAATCTGCCGTTATGTTTTGGTCTAACTCCTGTATATGGATTCCATGGAGGACATGGCACGGCTAACGCAGCTGGTGCAGCGCTGGCAGAGGCAGGCTGGGCTGATGGTCCTGCAGTAGCTAACACAATGGCAACTGCAGGTATCCTTTCAGGAATTATTATTGGTATGATCGTAATTAATATTGGAGTTCGCCGCGGCTACGCAAAATTAGTTGCGAAACCACAGGAGATTCCGCAGGATATCAAAGAGGGTATCGTACCGTTAGAGAAAAGAAAACCGATTGGTATGGGCGTTACCTATAATGATGCCCTTGATCCGCTGGCATTACAGTTAGCATTTGTTGGCATTGTATATGGAAGCGCAACGTTATTATCGAAATTTCTGGTAAGCCTTCATCCAATTTTAAGCAATGTACCGTTATTTGCATGTGCAATGATTTGTGGTGCTCTTTTAAATGTTATAATGAAAAAACTGGGTTTATTCCATTATCTGGACAAACCAACCTTAAACCGTATTTCTGGTGTTGCACTCGATTATCTGGTAGTATCTGCAATTACGACCTTATCTTTAAAGGTATTTGCGCTGTATACGATCCCGCTGCTTGTCGTTATTGCTGCAATGCTCGTAATCAATCTGGCCGCAAACTTCTATTTTGGTTGGAAACTGTTTGATAATGACTGGTTTGAACGTACGCTTACCGCGTATGGTCTGGAGAGCGGTGTACTTGCAACAGGATTAATGCTGCTGCGCGTTGTGGATCCGCAGTATCAGACAAGCGGTCAGGAGTCGGGAGCTTCCTCGGCAGCATTGATCTACCCGATCTCTCTTCCATATATTATGTTCGCACCGGCACTGTCTACGGTAGTATCACCTTCGGTAATGTTTGGAGTCAGTGCAGCTGTCTGGGTAGCGTTATATGTTGTTGCAAGAATATTCTTCTGGCACAAGGAGCGCAAATTCAGCGATATTTTATTTGGTACCAGTGATGCGCCCAAAACACATTAATTGTAGCTTTTTTCAGTAGGTTTGTACACTTGCTGCGCTGACCGTAAGAGAATTCAGGAAAGAAAAATTTCATCAGCGCAGCTGGAAATGAATTTTGCAAGTAACTATGAAAGTATTGAACAGTTACCATTAATTGAACTATCCGGGAGGAGCAGAAATGGTCGATTTTCTTTTAAAAAATGGACTGCTTATCGATGAAGAGAGCGGTTATAAAAAATCAAAATGTGATATCGCAGTGAAAGATGGCAGGATCATAAAGATTGCGTCTGTAATAGATGCAGAGGCACGAAACAAGGTCGATCTTGACGGTTATGTCGTGACTCCCGGATTGATTGATTTCCATGCACATTTCTTCAGTGGAGGTACCAATACAGCACTTGAATTTTCATCTTATCTACCAACCGGAGTTACGAACGCGGTAGACGCGGGAAGTGCAGGAGATTCCAATGTCGATTCTTTTCTACGAGTGTTGTCTGAGCGGGAGAGAAGAAATACGAGGATATTTTTGAACGTGTCATCGGAAGGTTTAAGTTGTCTGGGAGATCATCCGGAAAATATTCATCCGGATTATATGAACAAGAATAAGATCCTACGCTTGTGCCACCGGTACTCAAAGGAGATTATTGGACTAAAATTAAGAATTAGCAATGAAATTGCGGCGTTCAGCCACACTACAAGTTTTGATTCTCTGAGAAAGGCTGTGGAGATCGCAGAGGAATGTGGACTTCCCTTATCGGTACATATTCCTGATTTTCAGGGAGAATTGAAGGATTTGATCGATATTTTGCGACCAGGGGATATCTTTTGCCATGTATTTACACCATGCAAGGGAATTATGGAGAATGGGAAGGTGTCAGAAGAAATCTTCCGGGGAAGAGAAAAAGGAATCTTGTTTGACTGTGCCTGTGGAAAAGGTCATTTTGGTCATGAGACCGCAGAAAAGGCACTGGAAAAAGGATTTATTCCGGATTTCATTTCAGGTGACTTTACAAGGAATACTTTTGGATGTCTGCCAGCAGCATCTCTTCCACATTTAATGAATCGATTTATGGCATTTGATCTGCCATTAGAAACTGTGATAAAGATTGTGACGACAAATCCTGCCAGACAAATGGGGCTGGAAGGACAGATCGGTTGTCTTAGGAAAGGCGCAAAGGCAAATATCGCTGTATTCAGGCTTAAGAAAGGGGATACAGTTTTTGAAGACGTCCGAAATATTCGAATCACAGGAATGGAAAGAATCGTTCCGATGGCAACAATGCTGGAAGGTGAGTGGGTCTTTAATCAATTATATTTTCAATAATATATAAACAAAAAGGACGTTGCGTGGTGCAGCGTCCTTTTTCGAGCAATAGAGCGTGTTATCAGTTCGGCCGCACCTTCGCGATCCCATCAAACACATCCTTCGTGATCTCAATAAAATCATGGGCATACTCCGGAAGAAAACGTTCTTTGTGATAGGCAAGGACCAGCCGGTGATTGATCAGTGACTTTTTCAGCGCGAGCGGAAACGCATTGGCATCCGGGTGGGCAGCTAAGAGCATTGGGAGACGCATCTGGGTGCAGAAGAATGCCCCATAATTATACGGATAAAGGGACATGAAAAGTTCTGTGGTCTGTGACTCCAGAAAAATATTTGGTTTTACTTTGACATCAAGGAAACACTGGTCCAGAGTCTTTCGGAGTTTCATGGACGGGGCCGGGAGCAGGAACGGCATCTTTGAAAACCGCGCCAGATCGACTCCGCCGCCAGATTCCTCCTTCAGATTCTGCCAGGAATCAGGATAGTATTTCTGCAGCAGCTCATCAGAACAGACCAGATAGATGTGGTCGGTCAAAAGCGGATATGATTCCAGCTTTGGATTATCCTGGTACATGATCCCGATGAAAATATCAAGTTCTCCGTCGTAAAGACGTTCTTCCATCTTATTAGAAGATTCGTTGCACAGTTCGATCTTGATATTCGGCCATTTTTCATAGAAGCGCGGCAGGATTTCCGGGAGACAGATCTGTCCGCGGTAGGCCGGGATCCCAAGCTTCAGGTTGCCGATGCTTTTTTCTGAGATGTCGGCGAGACGGTTCTGGAATTCGTGTTCCTCGGCGAGGATCCGGACTGCAACTGCGTAGAGCTGTTCACCGGCATATGTAAGTGCGAGCTTTGGTTTGCGGTGAAAGAGCGGAACGCCGTAATATTGTTCGAGCCGCTGGATATGCTGGCTTAAGTTCTGCTGGGAGATGTAGAGCTTCTGGGCTGTGTTTGTGACGTGAAGCTCTTTGGCAAGTTCTACGAAATAATAGAGGCTCAACAGGTTCATAAAAAGACTCCTTTGTAAGAAAATCCGGCAGGATGAGCCCGCCGCTTTCATTATATAAAAGCGAAGATCAGATGTAAAGCGCTCAACAAAAAAATGTTGTAAAAAGCAAACAAATACATTGTTTGTAATTGTTATAATCCTGCGATACAATATCCTCAGAAAGAGATGAGGGAGCGAAAAGCAACCTCAACCACATAAAAATCCACGGAAAAGGAGATTATGACAATGGCAGTAGGTAAGAGAATCTATTTAAAGAGACACATGCCGGATCACGATGTAATGATGCAGTTCAAGAACATCCCGGCGTCCAACACCTGTGATGTAATGGGCAGAAACGCAGCGATGAACCCGAGAATTCATCTGGTAAGCCAGCCGAAAGAGCAGATGGCAGTAGGACCGGCTCTCACAGTTAAGGCAAGAGGCGGCGACAACCTGGCTCTTCATGCAGCATTAAACATCGCTCAGGAAGGTGACTTCATCGTTGTATCCAACGAAGAGGATGATACACGTTCTCTGATGGGTGAGATCATGATGGCTTACCTTCGTTACGACAGAAAGATCGCTGGTATCGTTCTTGACGGACCGATCCGTGACATTGATGAAATCGGTAAGTGGGATTTCCCGGTATACTGCACAGGCACAACACCGGGCGGCCCGTACAAAGAGGGTCCGGGCGAAGTGAACGTACCGGTATCCTGCGGCGGAATCAGCGTAAACCCGGGTGATATCATCCTGGCTGATCCGGATGGCGTTATCGTTATCCCGAGAAAAGACGCTCCGCAGATCTTAGAGGATGCGAAGAAGTTCCAGGCAGCAGACGAGAGCAAGCTTGCAGCTGCAAAGAATGGCACAGCAAAGAGAGAATGGGTCGAGAAGACTCTCGCAGCAAAAGAGTTCGAGATCATTGACGACGTTTACGAGCCGTAATCCTAAGAAAAATTGTCAGCCTGCACTGGGAGCTGGGCAAAATTGCGCCGGCTCCCACGTGAGCCTGACTTGAACATGTCTTTCCGGGCGGTCAAATGTCTGGAGAGGATTTAGCTCCGTTCATTTCATAATGAAGACCCCTATACTTTATGTTTGTTATACCCCAAACCTTATTTTGCGAAAAGCGAGCAAGGGACAGAACTCCCATTCTGTCCTTTGTTCGCTTTTTGCGCAACAGGAAATTTCGATGGAAGATCGCCGTAGGCGGCTGTACCCGGAGCGGAAAATGTGTCGGGATATGTTCTGAAAAGCGGAAAACACTGAAAACTTTATTTAGAATATTTATAAATTATAGTTACATAACAAAGAATTTTTGTTAAAATAAACGAAATACATTGTTTGTGTTTTTGAAGGAACAAAGATACAATATCCGCAGAAAGTGATTGGGCCAATCAGATCAATACCATAGATCAAAAAAATATGCTTTCAGATGGGTCAAAACCTCACCTGACCCTGACTATCCATTATCAAAAGAAAACCTGCAGCTGTGAAAACCTGAACGGCTGCAAATGATTTACGGGGGTACAATATGACAGTTGCGTCACTATTTAGCGACATGATCCTCATCGGCGTGTTCATGCTCGCAGGATTTTTTGTAAGAGAAATCGTGAAACCTATCCAGAAGCTGTTCCTTCCGGCTTCCCTGATCGGAGGACTTCTGGCACTGATCCTTGGTCAGCAGATGCTTGGCCTTGTTGAAATTCCGGAGTCTTTCTCGAAATTCTCCAATGTCCTGATCGCTCCGATCATGGCAGCTCTGTTATTCGGCGTTACGATCAACAAAAAGAAAGTTGTCGGATACATGGATTACATCTGCGTTGAGCAGGGAATCTACGGAATGCAGATGTGTGTCGGCGCCGGTCTCGGTGCTCTGCTCGCAGTGATCTGGCCGGGTCTCCCGAAAGGATGGGGAACCATGGGCGTGTTCGCATTCCAGGGCGGCCACGGAAATGCCGGTGCAGCAGGACAGACATATGAGAACCTCGGTATTCCGGGAAACATGTCCATCGGTATGGTACTTGCAACCTTCGGTCTGATCATGGCTATGTTAGTCGGTATGATCGTTGTAAACATCGGTGTCAGAAAAGGCTGGACAAAGTTCGTAAAAGATGCACAGAAACAGCCTGACTGGTACTACGGCGGTGTTCTTCCGGATGACAAGAAAACTTCCATCGGAAACACGGTTACAAGCTCCATCGGTATCAACCATCTCGCTCTTCAGGGCGGCTGGCTCCTCGGTTCTGTTTATGTAGGACGTCTTCTCATCAAGACAGTCGGTCTTGTATGGCCGGGCGTCAGCGTTCTCCCGAGAGTTATCCAGGGTATCCTCGGCGGCGCGATCGTATGGAACGTTGCAAAGGCAGTGAAACTTGACCGTTACATCGATGTAAAGACGATCAAACATGTCAGCGGATTTTTACTTGAGGTCGTTGTCCTCACGGCGATGGCAACTCTCGATATCGACCTGATCAGTACATATATCGTACCGATCGTTGTCTACACAGCGATCTGCTGTGCACTGACACTTGCGATCGCCCTCGGCTTCTGCAAACTCTTCTGTAAAGATGAGTGGTTCGAGAAAGCGATCATGGCATTCGGCGTAGGTACCGGAAACACAGCGACAGGTCTTGCGCTTGTCCGTGCGGTTGACCCGGATTCCAACTCCAGTGCACCGGATAACCACGGTGTGTACAGCGCAGTTATGTGCTGGAAGGAAGCATTCGCAGGTCTCGTTCCGATGTGGACGATGACAGGCGTCGGAATGACGATGGGCGTCGGCGGAGCGATGTTTGCGATCTGCATCATCGTGGGATGCATCTTATTCGTCCGTCCGAACAAAAAGACGGCATAAAATTTCGTATCGATTCAGCAGGCCTGAACATTTACAAAATTTCATAGCATTCACTTCGCGGGACAGGGCAGAAAGCTCTGTCCCGCTTTGCATATGACGCAGTAAAGTCCCACCTTGCAAAGCCTGTGAAACTATGTTATGATATCATGTGATTTCGTCTGCATCCATATAGGATACAGGCATATGTGCGGAAAGTCGGATATGACAGAACGGAATAAAACGATTGGTCCTGACCGGCGATCATAAAAAAGGAGAAACAGCATATGAAATGGAAGAAATTCACTCTTGAGACGACCACGGACGCAGTGGACTATCTCGGAAGTATGTTCGATGATATCGGGATCGAAGGAATGGAGATCGAGGACAATGTGCCGCTCACAGAGAGCGAGACAAAGGGAATGTTTATCGATATTCTCCCGGAACTCCCGCCGGACGACGGTACTGCCCGCGTAAGCTTCTACCTCGATGAGGATGAAGATACGGAAGAAAAGTTAAAAGCAGTCCGCGAGGGACTTGAGGAGATCAGCCAGTTCGTAAATATCGGAACCGCAAAGATTACAGAGTCCGAGACGGATGATAAGGACTGGATCAACAACTGGAAACAGTATTTCAAACCGTTTACCGTGGACCATATCCTGATCAAGCCGACCTGGGAGGAGATCCCGGAAGAACATAAGGACAAGCTCCTGATCCAGATCGACCCGGGAACCGCCTTCGGAACCGGAAAACATGAGACAACGCAGCTCTGTATCCGCCAGCTTGAAAAGTATGTAAAGCCGGGCGTAAAGGTCCTTGACCTCGGAACGGGAAGCGGAATTCTCGGGATCGCGGCTTTAAAACTGGGCGCTGATTATGTATTCGGAACTGATCTTGATGAGAATGCGATCACGGCTGTCCATGAAAACCTGGCTGCGAACGAGATCCCGGAGGAGAAGTTCGGCGTGATCCAGGGAAACATCATCGACGACAAGGCAACCCAGGACGCAGCTGGATATGAGTGCTACGATATCGTTGTGGCAAACATTCTCGCCGACATTATTATCCTGATCCAGAAACAGGTTCCGTTCCACTTAAAGAAAGGCGGGATCTTCATCAGCTCCGGTATCATTGATATGAAGGAACAGGCGGTCCGCGAAGCTCTCGAGGCAAACGAAGCGTTCGAGATCCTTGAAGTGACAAGACAGGGCGAGTGGGTATCCTTTACAGCGAGGAAGAAATAGTGTACCATTTTTTTACGGAAACAGAATTTTTTACAGGGACGGAGGCCGTGATCACCGGCCCGGATGTGAATCATATTAAAAACGTGCTGCGGATGAAGCCGGGTGAGAAGATCCTGCTCAGCGACGGAAAGGGAACGAACTGCCTCTGCGAGATCACGGAGCTTTTTCCGGACAAGGTTCTCGCGAAGATCCTGCCGGAAGAGGTGGACGATACGGAGCTTCCGGTACAGGTGACTCTGTATCAGGGACTTCCGAAAGCAGATAAAATGGAATTTATCATCCAGAAATGTGTAGAACTCGGCGTCACAAAGATCGTTCCGGTGGATACCGATCGCGCGGTGGTGAAGCTCGACGCAAAGAAGGAAGAAGCGAAGAGAAAACGCTGGTACGGGATCTCCGAGAGCGCGGCGAAACAGTCGAAGCGCATGATCGTTCCGGAGATCGGAAATGTGATGAGATTCAAGGCGGCGATCGAGGCGGCGAAAGCGGATGACCTGGCGATCATTCCTTATGAGGATTCGGAAAGTCTCCCGGGTGCGGGCGGAATGGCGCTCACGAGAGAGCTGATCGGAAGCTTAAAGCCGGGACAGAAACTGTCCATCTTTATCGGACCGGAAGGCGGATTTTCGGACGGGGAAGTGGAGATTGCGATGAACTCCGGCGTGAGACCGGTGACACTCGGAAAGCGGATCCTGAGAACCGAGACGGCCGGAATGTTCGTGATGGCGGCTGTCGGACTGCTGCTGGAATCATGAAGAAACGTGGAATACGAGAATAAGGAGAACGATCAGGATAACAGAAAAATGACAACAGAAAAACTGTGTGCATGGAGTTATTGCTGATAAACTGGGAGTAATACAACTCATGGATAAGAGAGAAGTTTATTTTGACAACTCCGCGACCACCCGCGCGTTCGATGAAGTGCGCGATATCGTCGCTGAGACGATGACCGTGGATTACGGAAATACGTCCTCCAGACATATGAAAGGTGTGGAGGCGGAAAACTACATTAAGACTGCCCGCGAGGAGATCGCGAAAACGTTAAAGGTAAAGGACAAGGAGATCCTCTTTACCTCCGGCGGAACGGAGTCCAACAACATGGCTCTGATCGGCACGGCGCTTGCAAACAAGCGCGCCGGAAACCACATCATTACCTCCTGCGTGGAACATGCGTCCATCTACAATACGACATCATTTCTTGAAGAGCTTGGTTTCCGCGTGACCTACCTTCCGGTCGACCACAACGGACATGTCTCCCTGGATGCACTCCGCGAGGCGATCTGCGACGATACGATCCTGGTGTCCGTCATGTATGTGAACAACGAGATCGGCGCTGTGGAGCCGATCGAGGAGATCGCGAAGATCATCAAGGAGAAAAAGCCGTCCGTCTACTTCCATGTTGACGCGATCCAGGCTTACGGAAAATATGTGATTCGCCCGAAAAAACAGGGGATCGATCTGTTATCTGCCAGCGGCCACAAGATCCACGGACCGAAGGGAACCGGCTTCCTCTATATCGATGAGCGCGTGAAGATCAAACCGATCATCTACGGAGGCGGTCAGCAGAAAGGCATGCGCTCCGGAACCGAGAACGTTCCGGGCTGTGCAGGACTTGGTCTTGCGGCAAAGATGGTCTATACAGACCATGACGCGAAGATCGATAAGCTCTACGTGATCAAGGACCGCATGGTGAAAGGCCTGCAGGCGATGGACGGCGTTACGGTCCACGGACTTACCGGACGTGACAGTGCACCGCAGATCGTGGCGGCAGGATTTGAGGGTGTGAGAGCGGAAGTGCTTTTACACGCATTGGAAGATAAAGGGATCTACGTTTCTTCCGGTTCCGCATGTTCATCCAACCATCCGGGTGTGTCCGGAACCTTAAAGGGGATCGGCGTGAAGGATTCCCTGCTCGATTCCACACTCCGCTTCTCCTTCGGCGCATTCAATACGGAGGAAGAGGTGGACTACTGCCTGGACGTGTTAAAAGAGCTTGTTCCGATGCTGCGGAGATACCGCAGAGCATAAATACAGAAAACCAATGGAGGAAATTCCGTGAAATACAGATCATTTTTAATTAAATACGCGGAGATCGGCGTAAAGGGAAAGAACCGTTACCTCTTTGAGGACGCCCTTGTAAAACAGATCCATCATCGTTTAAAGAACCTGGAAGGAAAGTTCGAGGTTACAAAGGAAGCCGGAAGAATCTATGCGGAGGCATCTGAAGATTTCGATTACGATGAAGTGATCGACGCTCTCCAGCATGTATTCGGTATCGTCGGGATCTGCCCGATGGTTCAGATCGAGGACAACGGCTACGAGGACTTAAAGGCCCAGGTGGTCAAGTATATCGATGACGCATATGAAGATAAACACTTTACGTTCAAAGTTGTCGCGAGACGTGCGAATAAGCAGTATCCGGTCGTTTCCGACCAGATCAACCGCGACCTCGGCGAGGTGATCTTAAACGCATTCCCGGAGACAAAAGTAAATGTCCACACACCGGACGTATTACTCCGTGTGGAAGTCCGCCACAAGATCAACATCTTCTCCGAGACGATCCCAGGACCGGGCGGAATGCCGATCGGAACCGCAGGACGTGCAATGCTGCTCTTATCCGGCGGTATCGACAGCCCGGTTGCAGGCTGGATGATCGCGAAGCGCGGCGTTACGATCGATGCGACTTATTTCCATGCTCCGCCGTATACAAGTGAGCGCGCGAAGCAGAAGGTCGTTGATCTCGCAAAACTTGTCGCAAAGTACACAGGTCCGATCCGCTTAAATATCATCAACTTTACCGATATCCAGCTCTACATCTATGATCAGTGCCCGCATGACGAGCTTACAATTATCATGCGCCGCTATATGATGAAGATCGCGGAGACGATTGCGAAGGAGAATGACTGTCTGGCACTCGTTACCGGCGAGAGCATCGGTCAGGTTGCATCCCAGACGATGCAGTCCCTTGCCGTTACAAATGAAGTCTGCGAGCTTCCGGTCATGAGACCGCTCATCGCGTTCGACAAGCAGGATATCGTGGATATTTCCTTAAAGATCGGAACTTATGAGACATCCGTTCTTCCGTATGAGGACTGCTGCACGATCTTCGTTGCAAAGCATCCGGTCACAAAGCCGAGCTTAAAGAAGATCAAAAATTCCGAGAAGAAGCTGGATGAGAAGATCGATGAACTGATGAAGACGGCACTTGAGACGAGAGAAGTGATCCGCTGCATCTAAAAAAGGTGCAAAAAAACTGCCGGAAGTAAGATTCCGGCAGTTTTTAAAACCTTGTAACTGTTCAGTACCTTTACAGTTACCCCCCTTTTTTCTTATGCTTCAATGATATACGGAGCAAGTACGGTAAGGATCTCTTCTGTGTTTCCGCCATCGTGGATATTCAGATCGATCGGCTTGGAAAGATCCAGGCTGAAGATTCCCATGATGGATTTTGCGTCGATGACGTATCTGCCGGAAACAAGGTCGAAATCGGTATCAAACTTTGTAAGGTCGTTTACAAAAGACTTCACTTTATCGATGGAGTTTAAAGAAATTTTAACGGTTTTCATGTCAGTGTTCCTCCCAATACTCGAATATTTGTTATTCTGATAAAATAGAAAAACCTACTTTCATACTAAATGGACATGCATGAAAAGTCAAGAGGTATCTTGAATAATGTTTAAGTGTTACTGTATTACTGTACACGGTAGAAATTTTCTGAACTGAAAATCCCGTACAATACAGTTTTGGCAGCAGATTTTGCCGATTCGGAATGCGAAGCATCGGCAAAATCCGGGTATAGTGACAGAAATTGATTATATAATATGAGGAGATAGAATATGAGAAAAGCAGCGCTTCACAATCTTGGCTGCAAGGTAAATGCGTATGAAACGGAGGCGATGGAACAGCTTCTGGAGGCCGCTGGATATGAGATCGTGGGATTTGAGGAGAAAGCGGACGTCTATGTCATCAACACCTGCTCCGTGACGAATGTGGCAGACAAGAAATCACGCCAGATGCTGCACCGCGCGAAGGCGAAAAATCCGGACGCGGTCGTTGTCGCGGCAGGCTGTTATGTGCAGGCGGCAGCGGACAAACTGAGAGAGGACGCCGCTGTCGATCTGATCATCGGAAATAACCGCAAGGCGGATCTCGTTCCGCTTTTAGACGCCTGGTTTGCCGGAAAAGAGATCAAAGAGTCCATCACGGACCTCGCGGGATCCAATGAGTACGAGAAGCTTCACATTAAAAAGCAGGCGGAACACACCCGTGCGTTCATCAAAGTCCAGGACGGATGCAACCAGTTCTGCAGCTATTGCATCATCCCGTACACGAGAGGCCGCGTCAGAAGCCGCCGGCCGGAGGACGTGGAGGAGGAAGTAAAGATCCTGGCGGAGGAAGGTTACAAGGAGATTGTCCTCACAGGCATCCATCTGACTTCCTACGGCATCGACTTCAAGGATGAGGGGATCGACTTCCTGACACTGATCAAACGGCTGCATGCGATCGATGGGATCGAGCGGATCCGCTTCGGCTCCCTGGAACCGCGTGTGATCACGGAAACGTTCGCAAAGGAGCTTTCAAAGCTTCCGAAGATCTGCCCGCATTTCCATCTCTCTTTACAGAGCGGATGCAATGACACCTTAAAGCGCATGAACCGCCATTACACCTGTGAGGAGTACGCGGAGCGCTGCGCGATCCTCAGAAAATATTTTGAGAATCCGGCGATCACGACGGACGTCATCGTGGGATTCCCGGGTGAGACGGATGCGGATTTTGAGACGACAAGGGAATTCCTTGAGAAGGTCCACTTCTATGAGATGCATGTGTTCCCGTACTCCAGACGTGCCGGAACCCGCGCGGACCGGATGCCTGACCAGGTGCCGGAGCCGGTGAAGAAAGAGCGGAGTGCCGTTCTCTTAAAACTAGAGAAAAAAATGTCCGGGGAATACCGGGAATCATTCCTCGGGACGGAGCAGGAGATCCTCCTCGAAGAGCCGGTGACGATCGACAGCGAGGTCTGCATGACCGGATATACGAAGGAATATGTGAAGGCAGCGGTCCGACTTGACGGGCGCGATCCGAAGATGCTGAAAAATACATTTGTCAGGGGAACCTTGAAGGAATTCCTGACGGAGGAGATCATGCTGCTCTCATAGAGCGGCGGAGTTACTTTTCACGGATAGGAATTTTCTGAACTGAAAACTCCGTATGATACCGTTGTGGTCGCAGATTTTGCCGATGGTCAGCCGGGCAAGTTTGTATTGCAGAAACGATAAAATTAGAGTAGAATAAAGAATAGCAACAAAAGGGTTGATATAAATCTGATTTATATCAGCACAAGAGGACGTGAGGATATTTATGGGCGATATCAGTAATACACAATATTTTAAAGCGGTACAGGAAGATAAGAAGCTTGAGGTCGGCGAGGTCCTTCGTGAAGTCTACGAAGCACTGACTGAAAAAGGGTATAACCCGATCAACCAGATCGTCGGCTATATCATGTCCGGCGATCCGACCTATATTACGAGCTATAAGAGCGCGCGAAGCCTTATCATGAAAGTAGAACGTGACGAGATCCTGGAAGAGCTGATGGAGAACTATATCGAGACGAGACTCCGCTAGTCTTTCCGCAAAGGATGAGATGTCAGGTACTGAACAGATACGACGCCAGAACAGACAGCCGGGAAGGAACATATCCGGCTGGTTTTGGTATGAGGAAAAATAACAGAGGACAGAGTTTATGAGAATACTCGGACTGGATTTCGGTTCAAAGACTGTGGGAGTCGCGGTCAGTGACGGACTTCTTCTGACAGCCCAGGGCGTGGAGACGATCGAGCGCAAGGATGAGAACAAACTGCGCAAGACGTGTGCCCGGATCGAGGAGCTGATCAGGGAGTATGAGATCACGGAGATCGTTCTGGGACTCCCGAAAAATATGAACAATACAGAGGGCGAGCGCGTTGAGAAAACGAAAGCCTTCGGAGAAATGTTAGAGCGTCGTACCGGACTTCCGGTGCATTACTGGGATGAGCGTCTCACGACCGTTGCTGCGGAACAGATCCTGATGGAGAGCGGAGTGCGCCGCGAGAACAGAAAAGCGGTGATCGATAAAGTTGCCGCGGGCCTGATCTTACAGGGATATCTGGACTGCTTAAAGACGAAAGAAGATCGTCAGGAAGACTGAGAACGAAACGTGTAACTACGAAAACAGGAAACACTCGGCAGGTGGCCCGGCTGTGGGCTGCAGCAAACAGGAGAATATGTATGGAAGAGAGAAAGATCACACTGGTCGACGATGACCAGACACTCGAATTTTACGTTGTGGAAGAGACAAAATTAAACGGAGCGAACTATCTTCTCGTCACAGATGCGGAAGATGACGATGAGGAAGGCGACTGCTATATCTTAAAGGATATGTCCGGCGCTGAGGAGGCGGATGCCCTCTATGAGTTCGTGGAAGATGAGGACGAGCTGGAAGGACTCATGAAGATCTTCGCAGAGCTTCTTGACGACGTGGATCTGGAAAAACAGTAAAATAAGACAATGCGCGCCCACAACGGGCGTTTGACCCGGTCTTATCTGACGGAGATAAGACTGAGTAAATTTTTGCGGGATAGATGTTGGGAGACGAGAAAATGAACGATGAGACAGTAAAAGGACTGCTTCGCAAGGCAGGATTAAAAGTGACAAATCAGCGTATGATCGTGCTGGATATTATTGCGTCGCACCCGGCGGAACATCTGACCGCGGAAGAAATCTATGATCTGGCGAAAGTAAACAGCCCGGAGATCGGACTGGCTACGATATACAGGACCGTCCAGGTCCTTTTAGATCTGCATGTAATCGACAAAGTCACATTTGATGACGGTTTTACCCGGTATGAGCTGAACGGTGAAGAAAGCGCATCGGGACACCGTCATCACCATGCCATCTGCACAGGCTGTGGAAAGGTGTATTCCCTGGAATCGGACCTTTTAGACAGCCTGGAGGCGGAAGTGATGGAGAAACTGGGCTTTCTCGTGATGAACCACGAGGTAAAGCTCTACGGACTTTGCAGTGAGTGCAGAAAAAATGAAGAAAAAAAGAAAGAGGTTATGAATCGTGAAGAACGTGAAAAATGATACAGAAAACTGTAAAGTCAAAATTATCCCTCTCGGGGGACTGGAACAGATCGGAATGAACATGACAGCCATCGAGTACGGCGACAGCATTATCGTGATGGACTGCGGACTCGCATTTCCGAGCGACGATATGCTTGGAATCGACCTTGTCATTCCGGATGTAACCTACTTAAAAGATAACTATGAGAAGGTAAAAGGATTTGTCATCACCCACGGCCATGAGGACCATATCGGTGCACTTCCGTACGTGTTAAAAATGGTGAACGCGCCGGTCTATGCGACCAAGCTGACTATGGGACTGATCGACCATAAACTCGAAGAGAACAACATGCTGCGCAGCGTAAAGCGCAAGGTTGTAAAACACGGACAGTCCATCAATCTCGGCTGCTTCCGCGTGGAATTTATCAAGATGAACCACTCGATCGAGGACGCGGCTGCTCTTGCTGTATTTACACCGGCGGGAATCATCTTAAATACCGGTGATTTCAAGATCGACTACACGCCGGTATTCGGTGACGTGACCGATCTCCAGAGACTTGCGGAACTCGGAAAGAAAGGCGTGCTCGCACTTTTATGTGATTCCACGAACGCGATCCGTCCTGGCTTTACGATGTCCGAGAAGACGGTCGGAAAGACGTTCGATGCGATCTTCGCTGAGCACCAGCAGAACAGGATCATCGTTGCGACATTCGCTTCCAACGTGGACCGCGTGCAGCAGGTCATCAACTCCGCCTGCAAGTACGGAAGAAAAGTCGTTGTGGAAGGCCGCAGCATGGTCAATGTCATCGGAACCGCACAGGAACTCGGATATATCAACATCCCGGACGGAACCCTGATCGATATCGAGCAGTTAAAGAATTATAAGGAGGAGGATACCGTCCTCATCACGACAGGAAGCCAGGGTGAGTCCATGGCGGCTCTCTCCAGAATGGCGTCCTCCATGCACAGAAAAGTATCCATTACCCCGCGCGATGTTGTCGTTTTAAGTTCTACCCCGATCCCGGGAAATGAGAAAGCCGTATCGAGAGTCATCAACGAACTCTCCATGAAGGGCGCGACCGTAATTTCCCAGGATACTCATGTATCCGGGCATGCATGCCAGGAGGAGATCAAACTCGTTTATTCTCTGGTACGTCCGAAATATGCGATCCCGATCCACGGTGAGTACCGCCACAGAATGGCACAGAAGGAGCTTGCGATTTCTCTCGGCATCCCGAAAGAGAACGTTGTGATGCTCCACACAGGAGATGTGCTCGAGATCGGTGAGAGCGGCGCAGATGTGATCGATCATGTACAGGCCGGCGGCGTTCTCGTTGACGGACTCGGTGTCGGCGATGTCGGAAATATCGTTCTCCGTGACCGCCAGAACCTTGCCCAGAACGGTATCATTATCGTTGTCCTGACACTTGAGAAACACTCCAACCTCCTGCTCTCCGGACCGGATATCGTGTCCCGCGGATTTGTCTACGTGCGTGAGTCTGAGGATCTGATGGAGGAGGCACAGGCGATCGTGGATCAGGCTGTTGCAGACTGCTTAGAGCGCCACGTATCCGACTGGGGCAAGATCAAGAACATTATCCGCGACAGTTTAAGCGACTTCTTATGGAAGCGCATCAAGAGAAACCCGATGATCCTTCCAATCATCATGGAAGTTTAAATGAACCCAGTTAGCCGTGCACTGAGCTGGGCTGAAAATTGTGTTGCAAGCTTGCTTGCATAAGCAATTTTTGGCACAGCTCAGTATAGGGGGAACACCCCCGGCTTCTTGTTTTCATGCACATGAAAACAAGAAGATACACGGCGGAGCTACCTGCAAGGGGAATGATATGAGCAAGATAACACGAGAAATCAACAAGATCAGCCTGTTTGTCATCAGCACATCCGGACGGATCATCCTGTATGGACTTGCTGCCATCCTGATCGTCACCGGGGCGAGAAGTGCCTACTCCTTTGGCCACGGGATCTTCTATGCGCCGGCGATGGAGGCGGAGCCGGGAACAGAGAAGAGCGTGAAGCTCACCGGAAACGAGTCGGTGGAAGAGGTCGGAAAGATCTTAAAGAAAGCCGGCCTGATCCGTGATCCGCGTACCTTTACGATCCAGGCAAAATGCTATGGATACGAGGTGAAGGCCGGAACTTATGAGCTAAATACATCGAAGGACTCCAAAGAGCTGATCGATATTTTAAAGGAAAGTCCGGAAGATGCTGCGAAGGAAGATACGAAATCATGATCACGGAAAACAGACTTACGGCTTATATAAATTCCCTGGATCAGGGGGATGAGGAGCTCATTGAACAGATCGCGGAGACTGCGGTAAAAAACAGAGTTCCGATCATCCGCAGGGAGACGGCGGCACTTTTAAAGACAATGGTGACGCTTGTTTCCCCTGCCAGGATCCTGGAAGTCGGAACGGCGGTGGGGTATTCAGCGCTTTTGATGGCGTCTGTAATGCCGGAAAACTGCCGGATCACGACAATCGAAAAATATGAAAAAAGGATCCCGGAGGCGAAGGAAAATTTCCGCCTCGCAGGGATGGAAGAAAAGATCACGCTGCTGGAGGGCGACGCCGGGGAGATCCTCGCGGGGCTTTCCGGCTCCTTTGATTTTATCTTCATGGACGCGGCAAAGGGGCAGTATATCAACTGGCTGCCGGATATCCTGCGCTTGCTGAGAGACGGCGGACTCTTAATGTCTGACAATGTCCTGCAGGACGGGACGATCATGGAATCCCGCTACGCGGTGGAGCGTCGGGACCGCACGATCCATGAGAGAATGAGAGAGTATTTGTACACATTGAAACATATGGATGAATTTGAGACTTCGATCCTGCCGGTGGGCGATGGGGTCGCGCTCAGTGTAAAAAACAGGTCAGGAAAGGATTAGTTATGAGAAAAACAGAACTTCTGATTCCGGCAGGAAGCCTTGATGTCTTAAAGACGGCCGTGATCTACGGCGCCGATGCCGTATATCTCGGCGGTGAGGCATTCGGACTCCGCGCCAAAGCGAAAAACTTTACGAACGAAGAGATCATGGAAGGGATCAAATTTGCCCATGACCACGGCGTAAAGGTATATATCACGGCGAATATCCTCGCACACAACGATGACCTCCCGGGCGTGGAGGCATATTTTGAGGAATTAAAGACGATCCGTCCGGACGCGCTGATCATCTCGGATCCGGGTGTCTTTACGATCGCAAAGAGAGTTCTCCCGGATATGGAGATCCATATCAGCACACAGGCGAACAATACAAACTATGGAACTTACCTTTTCTGGCATGAACTCGGCGCAAAGCGCGTCGTCTCCGCCAGAGAGTTATCTTTAAAGGAGATCAAAGAGATCCGTGCACACATCCCGGAGGACATGGAGATCGAGAGCTTTATCCACGGCGCCATGTGCATCTCCTATTCCGGAAGATGTCTGCTCAGCAACTTCTTTACGGGGCGCGACGCGAACCAGGGTGCCTGTACCCATCCGTGCCGCTGGAAATATTCCGTTGTCGAGGAGACAAGACCGGGCGAGTACATGCCGGTCTATGAGAATGAGCGCGGAACTTATATCTTCAACTCCAAGGATCTCTGCATGATCGAACATGTGCCGGAGATGATCGATGCGGGGATCGACAGCTTTAAGATCGAGGGACGCATGAAGACGGCCCTCTACGTGGCGACTGTTGCGAGAACCTATCGCAAAGCGATCGATGATTATCTGGAGGACCCGGAAAAATATAAGGCGAACATGGAGTGGTACAAGGAAGAAATCGGAAAGTGCACGTATCGTGAGTTTACCACAGGCTTCTACTTCGGAAAACCGACTTCCGAGACCCAGATCTATGACAGCAATACTTACGTGAAGAACTATATCTACCTCGGAACCGTGGAAGAGCGGGATGCGAGAGGATTCGCGAAGATCGAGCAGAAGAATAAGTTCTCTGTCGGCGAGACGATCGAGATCATGAAGCCGGATGGAAGAAATATTTCCGCGCTTGTCCGCGGCATCTACACAGAGGAAGGCGAGAGCCAGGAGAGCGCACCGCATCCGAAACAGATCCTTTATATCGATCTGGACGGGGAAGTGGAGCAGTACGATATTCTCCGCAAGAAAGAGGCGGAGTAAGATCCGGATCCGGAAAGAAGACAAAGCTGAATGGCTGCGTGCAGGATTTAGAAAGGAGGCATGATCGTGACAGTATTTTTTGGCATCCTGGGAATATTGTGTCTCATTTATTATGGTGTGATCGTGATCTACTCCGGTGCGGGAACCTCATTTTCCGCCATCTGGATCGTGCTGGCGCTGGGATTTTTTATCATGGCGGCCGTGGGAAAGTTTTATCCGCGGATCCGTGACAGAGTACCGGTGCAGATCGAGGTAGCTGTGATCACATTCTTTTCAGCGATCGCATTCATCTTCATCGTTGTGGAGCTCCTTATGGGATTCGGCGCGCTGTCTTTTCAGAAAGAGAGCGTCAACTATGTGATCGTTCTCGGTGCGCAGGTGCGCGGAAATACGATCAGCCGCACGCTGGAGCGGCGTCTGGAAAAGGCTGTGGAGTACGCGGCATATCATCCGAACACGGTATTTGTGCTTTCTGGCGGACAGGGGGATGACGAGGACGTGACGGAGGCATCCGCCATGTACCGCTACATGAAGAGCCGCGGGGTCCCGGATTACCAGCTGCTTCTTGAGGAATCATCCCGCAGCACTTACGAAAATATGGTATACAGCAAAATGCTGATTACAGAGCGTGAGCGGATCCGCCGTGCGACACTCCGCGCCGCCATGGCGGAATCCGGATATCTCCTCCCCCCGGATGAGGAGATCGTGATCCGGGTAGGGATTCTCACCAGCAATTTCCACGAACTCCGCGCCAAAGGGATCGCCCGCCACGTCGGCCTCCCCAACGTCAGCGGCATCTCCGCAAAGTCGGATCCCGTGCTGTTTGTACATTTTTGCGTGAGAGAGTGTTTTGCGATATTAAAAGATAAATTTGTGGGGAATATGTAACCAAGGGGATCAAGCTTAGAAGCCCGACGCAAGCTTGCTTGCAGGCGGGATTATAAGTTTGAGACCCACTCCCCACATGAGTAAGTAGCCATTTTTTCGAAGAAAAAATGAGCGGATTACGAATGTGGGGGGTAGGATTGCGGGAGCACGAAGTGCGGAGCAATCCGGTTACGACTATAGCGTAAAAAAGAAAGGATTTTTTCAGACATGGAGAGCCAGATCGAATCAGTCAAAGCCCTTGACGCGTATCGTCTTCGGCAGGTAAAACATATCCCGGAACTGAATTCCGACGGTATGATCTTAGAGCATAAAAAAACAGGGGCAAATATTTTCCTCATGAGCAACGAGGATGACAACAAAGTATTCTGCATCGGTTTCCGGACACCGCCGGCGGACAGCACCGGTGTTCCGCACATCATCGAGCACACCGTGCTCTGCGGATCTGATAAATTCCCGGTGAAGGACCCGTTTGTGGAACTTGTAAAGGGATCTTTGAATACATTCTTAAACGCGATGACCTACCCGGACAAGACCGTGTACCCGATCGCGAGCTGCAATGAGACGGATTTCCAGAACCTTATGGACGTATATATGGACGCCGTCTTCCATCCGAATATCGGAAAAGAGAAGAAGATCTTCATGCAGGAAGGTTGGCACTATGAGCTCGAAAGCCCGGAAGATGAAATCACCTACAACGGCGTTGTATACAACGAGATGAAAGGGGTATTTTCCTCCCCGGAGAGCGTTCTGGACAGCTTCATCCACACGGCAATGTTCCCGGATACCTGCTACGGAGTGGAGTCCGGCGGAGACCCGGAGGACATCGTTAAGCTGACTTACGAGGATTACCTTGCGTTCTATCATAAATATTATCACCCGTCCAACAGCTATATCTACCTCTACGGAGATATGGACATGGCGGAAAAATTAAAATGGCTCGATGAGGAATATCTCGGAAAGTACGACAGAAAAGAGATCGATTCCGAGATCCGGATCCAGAAAAAATTCAAGGAGCCGATCGAGCGGGAGATCTTCTATTCCGTCTCCGAGTCCGAGAGCCTTGACCATGCGACTTACCTTTCGATCAACACGCAGGCCGGAAACGAGCTCTCCCCGAAGGAGTACGTGGCGTTCCAGATCCTGGAGTATGTGCTCTTAGATGCGCCGGGCGCACCGCTTAAAAAAGCACTCTTAGACGCGGGGATCGGCGACGATATCATGGGCGGCTACGAGTATGGGATCCTGCAGCCGTATTTCTCCGTGATCGCAAAGAATGCAGAGCGTGAGCAGAAAGATGAGTTCGTGAAAGTCGTAAAATCCACACTGAGAAAACTGGTGGACGGCGGCATCGAGAAAAAGAGCCTGAAGGCCGGGATCAACAACTACGAATTCCAGTACCGCGAGGCGGATTACGGTTCTGCGCCGAAGGGACTCATGTACGGTCTCCAGTGCCTGGACAGCTGGCTCTACGGCGGCGATCCGATGATGCACTTAGAGTATGAGGAGACCTTCGCAGCCTTAAAAGAGGGCGCTGACCATGGATATTTTGAAGGACTTATCAGGACATACCTTCTCGACAACCCGTATGAGGCGGTTGTGATCGCAAGCCCGAAGAAGAACCTTACCGCCCGGATCGAAGAGCAGACTGCAAAGAAGTTAAAGGAATACAAGGACAGCCTCTCCAAAGAGGAAATCGATGAGCTGATTCGCCAGACAAAGGAATTAAAAGAGTACCAGGACACCCCGTCCCCGAAGGAAGACCTCGAGAAGATCCCGATGCTGACGAGAGATGAGATCGGAAGAGAGCCTGCGAAGCTGATCTTTGAGGAGACAAAGCTTGACGGCATCACCGTGGTCCGCCACGAGATGTTTACATCCGGGATCGGATATCTGAAAGTTCTCTTCAATACGAACCGGGTTCCGATGGAAGACCTGCCGTATCTCGGACTCTTAAAATCCGTCCTCGGATATGTGGATACGAAAAATTACAGTTACAGTGATCTGAGCAGTGAGATCTTCTTAAACAGCGGCGGTGTTTCCTTCTCCGTAACCTCCTATCCGGATCTTGCGAAAGCGGGAAGCTTCACAGGAGTTTTCGTTTGCAGCGCGAGAGTCCTCTATGAGAAACTTGACTTTGGATTCGAGATCCTGGAAGAGATCATCAACCGCTCGGTTCTCGATGATGAAAAGCGCTTAAATGAGATCTTGAGCGAAGGAAAGTCAAAGTCCCAGATGAAACTCATGGGATCCGGTCACACGGCGGCCGTTGCGAGAGCGACCTCTTACTTCTCCGATACTTCCTATTTCAACGATATGACAGGCGGGATCGGATACTATAAATTCTTAGAGGACCTGGCAAAGAACTTTGAGACAAAGAAAGACGAGATCATTGCCGGTCTGAAGCGTGTGATGGCAGCGCTCTTTACGAGAGAGAACATGACAGTCAGCTACACAGCTGACCAGGAAGGATTCTCTTATCTGGAAGGCGCGATGAAGAAGCTTTCTGAGAAGATCCCGGCAGGAACCGGAAAAATCTATCCGTTCACAGCACCGAAGGAGAACAGAAATGAGGGCTTTACTTCCTCCTCCAAGGTCAACTATGTGGCACACTGCGGAACCTTCGCGGGAAGCGGATATTCCTACACAGGCGCGCTGCGGATCTTAAAAGTGATGTTAAGCTATGATTATCTCTGGATCAACATCCGCGTGAAAGGCGGCGCATACGGCTGCATGAGCGGCATCGGGCGTTCCGGTGAGGGATATTTTGTCTCCTACCGTGATCCGGAGGTGAAGAAGAGTGATGATATCTATCTCGGAATTCCGGATTATCTGGAGAATTTCGAGGCGGATGAGCGCACGATGACAAAATATGTCATCGGAACCATCAGCGATATTGATACTCCGCTGACGCCGTCCTTAAAGGGAAGCCGCGGACTCTCCGCATGGTATTCCGGAGTGACGGATGAGATGATGAAAAAAGAGCGCGAGGAGATCTTAAACGCGACCGTGGAAGATATCCGCGCCCTCGCACCGATCACAAAGGCAGTCCTTGAGACAGGAGCCGTGTGCGTGGTAGGAAATGAGGACAAGATCAAGGCGGACAGGGAACTGTTCAAGGAGATCAAACCGTTATTTGAGTAAGGAAAAGCGTAACTGTGAAGGTACTGGACAGCTACGGAAAAGCTAAGGAGAATTCATGAAAAAAGGATATAAATCAGGTTTTGTGACACTGATCGGCCGTCCGAATGTTGGAAAATCCACACTGATGAACCATCTGATCGGACAGAAGATCGCGATCACGTCGGAAAAACCGCAGACCACGAGAAACAGGATCCAGACCGTGTATACAGACGAGCATGGTCAGATCATCTTCCTCGACACACCGGGGATCCACAAAGCGAAAAACAAGCTCGGTGAGTACATGGTAAACGTTGCGGAGCATACACTCCGTGAGGTCGACGTGATCTTATGGCTCGTGGAGCCGGGAACCTACATTGGTTCCGGTGAGCAGCATATCTTAAAAGTGCTGCAGACCGTAAAGACACCGGTCATCCTCGTCATCAACAAGATCGATACGGTGAAGAAAGAGGATATCTTAAAGACCATCGAGACCTACAAGGATGCATACCACTTTAAAGAGGTGATCCCGGTATCGGCGATGAAGAAGACGAACACCGACACGCTGATCCACACGATCTTCCAGTATCTGCCGGAGGGACCGCAGTACTATGATGAGGACACCGTGACCGACCAGCCGATGCGCCAGATCGCTGCGGAGCTGATCCGTGAGAAAGCACTCCGCATGATGTCGGATGAGATCCCGCACGGGATCGCAGTGACGATCGAGCGGATGACGGAGCGCGACAACGGCATGTTCGATATCGATGCGACGATCATCTGTGAGAGAGAGTCCCACAAGGGGATCGTGATCGGAAAAGGCGGTCAGATGTTAAAGCGCATCGGAACCTCCGCAAGGATCGAGATCGAGAACCTCATGGACACGAAGGTCAACTTAAAGCTCTGGGTCAAGGTCCGCAAGGAGTGGAGAGATTCCGAGCTGTATATGAAGAACTACGGATATAATTCGAAAGATATCTGATCACTCTGCTGCAGCATGGCTGGTCAGGCAGACAGATTTCTGCCTGCGGCCGTAGCAGGAAAGATCTGGATCAGATGCAAGAGGTTATTAAAGGAACGAAGAAATGAGAGAACAGGTAGTCCTGACCGGGATGGTCATTAAATCTGCCCCGGCAGGCGAATATGACAGAAGACTCGTGATCTTAACCTGCGAGCGGGGAAAGATCACGGCTTTTGCAAGAGGCGCGAGAAGACCCGGAAGTACGCTGATGGCGTCCTCCGCCCCCTTTGTGTTCGGCACATTCTCCCTCTATGAGGGCCGGGACGCCTATTCCCTCGTCTCTGTGGAGGTACAGAATTACTTCCGGGAGATCACGGAAAATATGGAGGCGGCATGTTACGGCTCGTATTTTCTGGAGTTCGCGGACTATTACGGGAGAGAGAACCTGGAGGCGGTCGAGACCTTAAAACTTCTCTACCAGTCACTCCGGGCACTCTTAAAGAGCACGATCCCGAACCGGCTCGTGAGGGCTGTCTTTGAGTTAAAGCTCATGGAGATCAACGGCGAGTACATGGAAAAGCCTCTGGGAAGGCTGGAAGACTCCACGATCTATACATGGGAATACGTTCTCGCGTCGCCGGTGGAAAAGCTTTACACCTTTACAGTCACGGAGAAAGTCCTGGAAGAATTCACAAAGTGCGTGGCGGAAAATAAGCGGCGATTTGTGGATAAAACCTTCCATTCACTTGACATTTTGGATGTTCTTGTATATAAATGATGTTAAAGGTTTTTTGACTTTTTTGGCAATGGATCATTCGTTGCTTTTCACGGGTAGGAATTTTCAGAACTGAAAATTCCGTATGATACAGTAGCGGTCGCGGATTTTGCCGATTTGGAATGCGAAGCATCGGTATCATAAACAGGTTTATCCTTAAAAATCGTTTTTGAGGATCAAGGAGGAATTATGAAAAAAGGACAGACGGCGGCAGCCATTCTCCTTCTCGCATTTGCCTTAAACGGCTGCGGCGGCGGAGTGGGAAAGACCGCATTTGCCCCGACGGAGACCAGCCTTTATGTCACAAAGGAAGGCACCGTCACCAGCGCAGATGTGGAAATCTGCGAGAATGATTATTACAGCGCCGATGAATTAAAAGCCTATGCGCAGGAGATGCTGGATGCATTCGAGAGCGAAAATCAGTCCGGAAGCAGTGAGAAAAAGGCTGAGATCACGGAATGCACCGTGAAGGACGGGACTGCGAAACTTCTCATCACCTTCCCGGATGCGGAGGAATACCTTCGCTTTGCGGCGGAGTATCCGGATGAGGAGAGCGGGATCCAGGTCGAGAGTCTGGATGTGGTTTCCGTGCAGGACGGAGTGGAAAAAGGCTATATCGTCGGTTCAAATTTCTATAAAGCAGGCGATGAAAAGACGGAAGTATCCGCTGTGGACATCACAAAACAGAAAAAGCTTTATGTGGTCTGTGTGACCGGCAGCGCGAAGCTCCAGACGGACGGCGCGATCCAGTATGTGTCCGAGGGCGTGACCTTAAACGGGAATACGGCCGAGACGCCGGAAGGCGAGACGTCTTATATTATCTTCAGATAAAAGGATCCGGCGGGAATCCGCGGATCTTAGAGAGACGGGATCTTCAGTTTAAGATCCTGTGATCATGGCAATACGCCGGATGGGATGGAATTACCCCGAAATCCCAGGTGGTTGTAGATAGAATTACTTTCCGCATAAACCAGTGCGGAAGAGATCAAGAGGAGAGTCACAATGGAAAAGACAATGGAAAAAATTGTAGCACTTGCGAAATCCAGAGGCTTTGTATATCCGGGTTCCGAGATTTACGGAGGTCTTGCAAACACATGGGATTACGGCAATCTGGGCGTAGAGCTTAAGAATAACGTAAAACGTGCGTGGTGGAAGAAATTTATCCAGGAAAATCCGTACAACGTAGGTGTGGACTGCGCGATCTTAATGAACTCCCAGACATGGGTTGCATCCGGACATATCGGCGGTTTCTCTGACCCGTTAATGGACTGTAAGGCATGTAAAGAGCGTTTCCGTGCCGACAAGCTCATCGAGGACTACATGGCAGAGAAAGGCGTTGAGCCGGAGACTCCGATCGATGGCTGGAGCCAGGAGCAGATGAAGAAGTACATCGACGACAACCAGATCCCGTGCCCGAGCTGCGGAAAGCATGACTTCACAGATATCCGTCAGTTCAACTTAATGTTCAAGACATTCCAGGGCGTTACCGAGGATGCAAAGAACACGGTTTACTTAAGACCGGAGACAGCACAGGGTATTTTCGTAAACTTCAAGAACGTACAGAGAACATCCAGAAAGAAAGTTCCGTTCGGTATCGGACAGATCGGTAAGTCCTTCCGTAACGAGATCACACCGGGTAACTTCACATTCCGTACCAGAGAGTTTGAGCAGATGGAGTTAGAGTTCTTCTGCAAACCGGGTACAGACCTTGACTGGTTCGCATACTGGAAACAGTTCTGCATCAAGTGGCTGCAGGATCTCGGCATCAAACCGGACGAGATGCGTGCGCGTGACCATTCTCCGGAGGAGCTCTGCTTCTACAGTAAGGCAACCACAGACCTTGAGTTCTTATTCCCGTTCGGCTGGGGCGAGCTCTGGGGTATCGCGGACAGAACCGATTACGACCTGACACAGCATCAGAACGTATCCGGACAGGATATGTCCTACTTCGACGATGAAGTAAACGAGAAGTACATCCCGTACGTTATCGAGCCGTCACTCGGTGCAGACCGTGTAACACTTGCATTCCTCTGCTCCGCATATGACGAGGAAGAGTTAGAGGGCGGCGATGTCCGCACCGTTATGCACTTCCATCCGGCGATCGCACCGGTGAAAGTCGGCATCCTTCCGTTATCCAAGAAGTTAAACGAGGGCGCTGAGAAGGTATACGCAGAACTCTCCAAATACTACAACTGTGAGTTCGATGACAGAGGAAATATCGGTAAGAGATACAGAAGACAGGACGAGATCGGTACTCCGTTCTGCGTAACATACGACTTTGATTCTGAGACAGACGGCGCTGTAACCGTTCGTGACAGAGACACGATGGAGCAGGTTCGTATTCCGATCACAGAGTTAAAGAGCTATTTTGAGGATAAATTAAGTTTCTAATGGAGTCCGGAACGTGCAAAGCATATGCCTGGCTGTGGAGCAGATCTGCAGACGGCGTGTGCGCCGCATGTGATTTAGGACTTTATGACAGGATGAGGCGGCTGGATCTTATGTCAGACCGCCTCTTTCTTCTATAACAGGAAATGACAGACAGGAAAGAAAAATGGGAAAAAGTAAGATCATTCTGGCATCCGGTTCCCCGAGACGGAAAGAACTGCTTTTGCAGATCGGGATCGTCCCGGAGATCATCGTGAGCCATGTGGAAGAGAAGATCACATCGGACGTCCCTGCTGAGGTCGTGATGAGTCTCGCAGAGCAGAAAGCCGTCGATGTGGCAAAAGAGATGCCGGAGGGAACCGTGATCCTTGGGGCCGATACGGTCGTCGCGGCGGACGGAAAGATCCTCGGGAAGCCGAAGAGCCATGAGGAGGCGTATGAGATGATCAGGCGTCTCGCGGGGCGCAGCCATCAGGTCTATACGGGCGTCTGCCTCGTGAAAAAAGGACCGGAGGGAGAAGCGGATACGGTCGTTTCCTTCTATGATGAGACGGACGTGAATGTTTCCCCGATGACGGAAAAAGAGATCCGGGAGTATGCGGATTCCGAGGAGCCGATGGACAAGGCAGGATCGTATGCGGTCCAGGGATTTTTTGCAAGATATATCGACGGATTAAAGGGATCTTACGCGAATGTGATGGGACTTCCGGTGCATCTTGTATATCAGGAATTGAAAAAACTTGGTGCTTTATAAATGTGCAGACGGGTTGATTCAGCAGGTCAGAGCATCTTGCTGTGCTGACCGTAATAAAACATACTTGCAGACAACGATCTGTGAGGTCTGCGTACCTGTTGCGGGAGACACAGGAAAACATAAGCTTGAGGACAGAAATATGGGAAAATGGAACCGGTGGGGAAGGACGCTTGCGGCGGTCGTCCTCACGGCAGTGATCGTCTGCGGATGCGGCGTGAAAGAGACGCTGCTTTCCGGCAGAAAAAGTGAAAGAGAGTACGGGAAAGCCGAGACCATGGTGATCGTCACCACGGAGCGGCTCCGTTATGAAGAATTATATACAGACAAGATCTGGGATGTCGCGGTGGACGAGTCCGGAACTACGTTTGAGGAGACTCTGGTAAACCAGATCCATGATTTTTTAAAGGAATTAAAGACCATGAGCCGCATGGCCGACGAGGAGAACGTCACACTCTCGGGAAAAGAGCGGGAGCTTGTGAAGCAGGCGGCGGCTCAGTATATGGAAAATCTGAAAAACGCCGGGGACAGTTTCGAGATTACCCGGGATGTGGCAGAATCCTTATATGAGGACTACTGGAAAGCGGAAAAACTGGTGGAGACACTGACGGAAAATGTCAATCTTGAGGTCAGCGACAGCGAGGCGAAGGTCATCACGGTCGATGAGATCGTACTTTCTGACAAAGATCAGGCGGATGAGACCTTAAAAAAGGTCCGGACGGAGGGAACGGATTTTATGACGGTCGCAAAAGAGGTGTCCGAGGACCAGGAAATCGAGAAAAAGATCTCCAGAGGCATGAGGTCAGAAGAATATGAGCAGGCCGCTTACGCGCTGGCTTCCGGGGAGATCAGCGATGTGATCGGGGCAGACGGAAAATATTATATCCTGCGCTGCGTGAGCGATTACGATGAGGCCGCGACGAAGATCCGGAAGGAAGAGATGGTTCGGGAGAAGAAGAACGAGGCGTTCTATGAGACATACTCGGAGTACGCGGCGAAGGTCCATCTCGCGAAGGATGACAGTCTGTGGAAAAATCTTTCCATCACAGACGGGGAGAAGACATCGGCAGATTTCTTCGAGATCTTTGAGACGGTATGTAAGGAGACGGAATGACGGTCCCTCTGGTCTGCGCATCTGTTTGCGGACTGTGAGATCACATAGACGGAACGGCGTAACTATTCAGCAGGTCTGCGCACTTGCTGCGCTGACCGTAATAAAGCACAGGATTGTAACTGTGAGGGTGCTGAACAGTTACGGAACGGCAAAAAATATATGGAGGTAAGCAATGGTAGCATTAAAGGTCGAAGAGCAGAAAGCATTTACGGAAGGGCTTTTTATCGGGGAGATCTTTGATAAATTCCTTGTCAGGGAAGCGGAGATCGTGACCTGGAACCGGTTTTCCATCGACGGAAAGATCCGTCAGGGATATTTTTCGGAAGAAGAGCTCGAGGAGAACCGGATCGAAGAATATTCTTCCTGGAAGAGCTTAAAGCCGATCTGCTACTCCCTGATCAGGGGAAAACGGCTGCCGGAGAGCTTCCGGATCGTATTTCTGATGCCGCCGTCGGCAAGAGACCGGTTTGTTTCCGGGAGAGTTCCGGGGATCAGTCCGGATCAGGTCGGAGGACTTTACATCAATGTCCAGTATGAAAACCACGAGATGATCTGCGTCACGGGGACATCCATGAAACAGTTTACCATGGATCGGACGCTGGAGAATGAATGGGACGAGAATGTAAGGAAATTCCTCCGGAAAAACGGGGTAGCAGTCAGCTAGGACCGGCTGCGGTCTGTAAAATATGGGGAACAGACCGGAAAGCAGCATCATTTTGGGAAAGGGGTTACTATCATGGAAAAATTTGCGGATCTTCAGTATGTCCGTCCGGACATGGAAAAAGTCTTTGCGCGCGTATCGGGGGATATCGCAGCGTTAAAGGAAGCAAAGAGCTATGAGGAGTTTAAAAATGCCTACATGGACTTCGTGGAGGCGGATACGGAGCTTGAGACGGCAAAGACAGTCGCTCATATCCGAAACACGATCAACCTTTTAGACAGCTTCTACGAGGGCGAGATGGCATATTTCAACAGCCAGATGCCGAAATACGGGATCCTGAAAAAAGAGATGGGAGAGGTCATTGTGGCATCCCCGTTCAAAGGCGAGATGGAGAAAGAATTCGGCTCCATCCTCCTGCAGAACATGGAAGCGCAGAAACAGCTCTCCGACGAGTGCATTGTGGACGATCAGGTGGAGGAAGCCGAGCTTGTCAACCAGTACATGAAGACCCAGGCGGCGGCCACCGTGGATTTCCGCGGAGAGCAGCTTGGGACATACGGACTCTTAAAACACATGCAGAGTACGGACCGCACTGAGAGAAAAGCGGCGTTTGAGGCATGGGCGAAGCTCTATGCGGGGATCGCCCCGAAGCTCGACGAAGTCTATGACGGTCTCGTGAAGGTGCGCTCCGGAATGGCGAAAAAGCTCGGATTTGAGAGCTTTATCCCGATGGGATATCTGCGCCGCCGCCGTTTCGACTATACGGCGAAAGATTTGGAAGTGTTCCGGAAACAGGTGCGGGAGATCATTGTCCCGGCTGCGAAGGAGCTCTATGAGCGCCAAAAAGAGGCCCTCGGCATCGAGCATCTCTATTATTACGATGAGTCCCTGACCTCCCCGGACGGAAATCCGGTCCCGGTCGGTGATAAGGAATACCTGGTCGGTGAGGCTCAGAAGATGTACCGCGAACTCTCGAAGGAGAGCGGAGAGTTCTTCGATTTCATGATCGAACATGATCTCTTCGACCTGGAGTCGAAACATGGAAAGCGCGCGGGCGGATACTGCACGACACTTCCTCTCTACCATGCACCGTTCATCTTCTCCAACTTCAACGGCACGGACGCCGATGTGAATGTCCTGACCCACGAGGCAGGCCACGCGTTTGCCGGTTTCACAGCGGCAAAATTCCAGAAGATTCCGGAGCTCTGCCACTCCACCAGTGAGATCGCGGAGATCCACTCGATGAGCATGGAACTCTGGACTTACCCCTGGATGGAGAAATTCTTCGGGGACCGCGCGGAGCAGTACCGGAAAGACCATCTCGCGGACGCTCTCATGAAGATCCCGTATATGGTCTGCGTCGACGAATTCCAGCACAAGGTCTTTGAAAATCCGGAGATGACCGCGATGGAGCGGAGAGCAGTCTGGAGCAGCCTGGAAAAGATCTATATGCCGTGGAGAGATTATGACGGCAACGAATTCCTTGAGGGCGGCGGATTCTGGATGCAGAAGCAGCACATCTTCCTGTATCCGTTCTACTATGTGGACTACGCGATGGCCCAGATGGGGGCGTTTGAGTTCTACACAAAGATGAAGGAAGACCGGAAAGCGGCATGGGCAGACTACTACAAACTCTGTGCAGCCGGCGGTTCCATGGGATATTTCGATCTCTTAAAATACAGCGGACTCCACAAAGTCCTGGATGACGGTTCTGTGAAGATCATCATGAAGGGCGTGTTTGAGGAGCTGGGATTATAAAAAGAAAGATAAGCAGCGGAACTTATTCTTTGAGAGTAGTTCCGCTGCTTTTTTTCATCGAGAAGAATACAACATGCAATACGGCATAAATTGGTTACTTTTCACGGGTAGGAATTTTCTGAACTGAAAATTCCGTATGATACCGTTA
>OGZX01000593.1_pt1 | contig 42272 bp, 19 predicted proteins | sample 1576881 | NCBI WGS metagenome assembly OGZX01 (sample SAMEA3541542, study PRJEB24748) | human gut metagenome | biome: human gut; feature: human-associated habitat; material: faeces | place: China | collected 2012 | reverse complement strand
GTCTCTGGTTCGATTCCGGAACTGGGCATTTGTTATGTGAAACTGTAGATGTTACCCGGTAATGTCTACAGTTTTTTCTTTTATGTTAAAATGATAAAAGTTAAAAGTAAAAGAGTGATACAGATATATTGATAGGTACATAAATGAATAATATTTAGTCAATAATGAAGTTTTGTATAAAATAAATTTTCCGATTGATTTTGAATAAATAATGATATATGTTCTTAATTATGGGAAAAATATAAACTATATGCTAAAATAAAAAAGCAAATATAAGAAAGCAAATATAGAAAAGCAAATATAAAAAGAAAATATAAAAGAATATATAAAATAATATATAATAGGAAAGAAAATTAATATTAAGTAACACTAAAGCATTTTTATATATAGAAAAACGAAAAGGATGAGAAAAATTGGAAAAAGATACAAACAGAATAAATCGAAATAGAGTTTTATACAGATTTTATTCAGGGAGAATTAAAAGAGATATTAACAATTTTGTTAAATGGATTGTTTTGGCAATTATTGTAGGAGTTGTAGTTGGTGGAGCAAGTAGTTTTTTTGCCGGTTGTATAAAGCTGGTTACAAAAACAAGAGGTGAAAATCCATGGCTTTTTTTATGCTTGCCTATAGCAGGACTGGTTATTGTTTTTATGTATCAGAAGATTGATAAGTATGATGGAGGAACGAATCAGGTTTTATCAACGATTAGATCGAAAGATGATGTGCCTCTTAAATCAGCTCCTTTGATATTTGTGGCAACATTGCTTACTCATTTAACCGGTGGTTCTGCAGGAAGAGAAGGAGCGGCAATACAATTTGGCGGAAGCATTGGAAATCAGTTGGGAAGAATTGTGCATTTAGATGAGTTTGACCATCATGTTATGGTAATGTGCGGTATGAGTGCGGCATTCTCGGCTGTTTTCGGTACACCGATGGCAGCTGCGGTGTTTGCAATGGAGGTTGTTAGTGTTGGTGTAATGTATTATGCTGCGTTGCTTCCATGTGTTGTTGCATCAATTATTGCTTCAGAATTTGCTGCGGGTATAGGGATTCATCCAGAATCCTTTCATATTGTAAATATTCCGGAACTTAGTGTTGAAAGTGGCATTAAAATGTTAATAATAGCTGCCGGGTGTGGTTTGATTAGCATTTTGTTTTGTGTAGCTTTAAAATTTGCTGCAGGGATGTATACAAAATATTTGAAAAATCCTTATATAAGAGTATTTGTTGCAGGTTTAATTGTTATTGGAATTACGATTCTTTTGAATACGAAAGATTATATGGGAGCCGGAAGTGAATTAATCGCGAGAGCTATTGAATATGGAAAAGTACGCCCATTAGATTTTTTCTGGAAAATTATTTTGACGGCAATCACAATGCGTGCAGGATTCAGAGGTGGTGAAATTGTACCGGCTTTTTGTGTAGGAGCAACATTTGGCTGTCTGGCAGGACAGATTTTAGGATTTCCACCGTCACTTGCTACAGCTTCAGGAATGGTAGCTGTTTTTTGTGGTGTTACAAACTGTCCAATCACATCTATGTTAATAGCCTTTGAATTGTTTGGATTTTCCGGAGTATCTTATTATCTGATAGCCATTGCTGTTAGTTACTCGTTATCAGGATATTACAGTTTATACAAAGATCAGACAATTGTTTATTCAAAATACAAGGCAAAGTATGTAAATAAAAAAGCAAGGTAATGAAAAATTGTAATGAAAGAATTGTGATTAAAGAACGGCAGTAGATAAAAGAATATGAAATAGCAAAACTTATTAGAGAGTTGATGACATCAATGGAAATGACAAGAATGGTAGGCTCAGGAACTGAGGCGGTAATGAGTGCCATCACAGTTTGAGGCAATGTTTATTTCGGCGGCACATACTAAGGAAGATTTGGAAAAAACAGCAGAAATTATTAGAAAATATAAGGCGGTGTAATATGGAAAATATAAAAGATTTAGTTATTATTGGAAGTGGTCCCGCAGGACTTTCAGCGGCAGTATATGCCAGCAGAGCAATGATAGACCAGGTAGTTATAGAAAAAGAAATGTTTAGTGGCGGTCAGATTGTTACGACAGACAGAATTGATAATTATTTAGGTTTGTATGGTGAAAACGGTTATGATTTGTCCATTAAGTTCAGACAACATGCAGATGAATTAAAGGTGCCATTTGCAGAGGGACAGGTTACATCTATAGAAGATAAGGGCGAGATAAAAGAAATAACATTGGAAAATGGTGACGTTATAAATACAAAAGCCATAATAATTGCAACAGGTGCAAAACACAAAGTGCTTGGTGTAAAAGGCGAAAAAGAATTAACAGGAGCAGGCGTTTCATATTGTGCCACATGTGATGGAGCCTTCTTTAGAAATAAAACAGTAGCAGTTGTTGGTGGCGGCGACGTTGCCCTTGAAGATGCTTTATATCTTGCAAACATTTGCGAAAAAGTTTATCTCATTCATCGAAGAAATGAATTAAGAGGAGCAAAAATCTTACAGGATAAAGTTTTAAAAAATGAAAAAATTCAGTTTATGCCCGAATATCAGGTAAGTGAAATTGCAGGCAACAACAAGGTAGAAAAAATTACTTTATTTAACAAGGCAAATGAAACTATGGAATTAGAAGTTTCAGGAATATTCATTGCTGTTGGTATGGAACCCCAGTGTGATTTTGCAAAAGGTGTTGTGGCAACAAACGAAAATGGCTACGTCATAGCAGGAGAAGATTGCAGAACTAATATAGACGGAATATACGCAGCAGGGGATATTAGAACAAAAAGCTTGCGACAGGTAGTAACTGCTGTAGCAGACGGAGCTGTGGCAATTAACTCATTGGAGCAGGATAAAAATAAATAAAAGATAAAATACAAGTAGAAAAATATATATAGGATATAAGGGAAAAAAACTTCACAAATATAAACATTAAATCAAATAAAGTTTATGTTTGTGAAGTCTTATGCTATAATAAAATAAAGGTAGGTGATGATAATGAAAATATCTTATAAAAAACTCTTTAATATGCTTAAAGAAAGAAATATTTCAAAGACAGCTTTGAAGGAAGCGATAGATTTATCATCTGCAACATTAGCAAAGTTGTCAAAAAATGAACCTATTTCAATGAACACTCTTATACTAATTTGTAATTATTTAAATTGTCAGCCAGGGGAACTAATAGAAATAGAAAGAGTATGTGATGAAAATATTCTATTGGCAAAATTAAAAGAAGAAAAGGCGATAAAGTTAAAAGGTGGAATTTATCATCAGACACAAATCAAATTAGCTTATAATTCTAATCACATAGAAGGAAGCAGGCTTACAGAAGAACAAACCAGATATATATATGAAACAAATACAGTTGGAGTTGAGCAGGAACCGGCAAATGTTGATGATATATTAGAAGCAGTTAATCATTTTCAATGCTTTGATTTTTTAATTGACTCGGCACTTGATACATTAGATGAAAGATGGATAAAAAATGCACACAAAATATTAAAATCAGGAACTTCCGATAGCAGATTGGAATGGTTTAATGTAGGTGAATACAAATCTCAAAGAAACATGGTGGGTGACACACCTACAACGTTGCCGGAGAATGTACAGGAAGAAATGGCTAAGTTGCTATTTGAATACAATAGAATAGATAAAGTGTCTCTTGAAAATATTTTGGATTTTCACGTGAAGTTCGAAAGTATACATCCCTTTCAAGATGGAAATGGTCGTGTTGGAAGATTGATTATTTTTAAAGAGTGTCTAAAAAATAATATTGTGCCTTTCATCATAGAAGATGATTTGAAAATGTTTTACTATCGTGGATTAAAAGAATGGAACAATGAAAAAGGCTATTTAACGGACACGTGTTTAACAGCACAGGGTAGATACAAGGTTTATTTGGATTATTTTCAAATTGAATATAAGTAAAAGTCGCAAAAAAAATATTTGAATAAAAGTTGAGGAGATTACACCAATTTTTTAAATATTTTCTTGACAAAGTAGAACTATGATATTATAATCCTATATAGTTGGTAGGAAATAAAGGAATTGATTTTTTATTGATATTTATATAAAATATAGTGGTTGGTCAAAGTAGGTGATGCATCTGCTAAGGTAATCCACAATGCAGAATATAAATTTTAAAAGAGAATTTCTTTATAATCTACATTAATTTTGGAAGTAAGTTAGTTAGGAGGAAATTTTGATGAGTACAGTGAATACATTAATTAATAATAGTTGCTGTTGTTGTATGATGTGTTGTCACCAGGATTATGTCATACCTTATTTGTACTTGTCAGAAATTAGAAACTAATTTGTCAAATAAATATGATTACAATCTTGGGAAGTTATAATTAAACTTCCCAATTTTTATGCAGATAAATCATACTATTCAGATATGCAATAAAAACAATAAAGAGAAAGGAAGTTTAACAGTGGATATTGAATTTATACAAGAATATATACCTATGTATGTTGAAGCAGCTAAATTAACCTTAGGCATAGCTGTTGTGGGAATTATAATTTCCGTAGTAGTAGGACTTATTTGTGCAAATATACAATATTATAAAGTTCCTGTATTAAAAAGAATAGTTTCTATTTATATAGAGCTATCAAGAAATACACCACTTATTGTACAATTATTTTTATTATACTTTGGCTTGCCAAAGGCAGGAATTGTACTTGATTCAGTAACATGCACCATTGTAGGTCTTGGCTTCTTAGGTGGCAGTTACATGGCTGAAAGTTTTAGAAGTGGTTTGGAATCAGTTGACAAGACACAGTTAGAGTTAGGGTTAAGCATAGGTCTTACACAGCCGCAGATTATGAAAAATATCATAATTCCACAGGCGATGTCAGTGTCGGTACCCGCAATTTGCGCAAACATTATTTTTCTTATTAAGGAAACATCAGTGTTTAGTGCAGTAGCACTGGCAGATCTAATGTATGTGGCAAAAGACCTTATAGCCCTTTACTATAAAACAGATGAAGCATTATTAATGTTGGTAGTGGCATATTTAATTTTGTTATTACCTATATCAATTATTGCTACAATACTTGAAAGGAGATTAAGATATGCAGGATTTGGGAATTAGAGTCCTATTTATGGGTGACAATTTTGCAAGACTTCTTTCAGGACTTTGGGTTACAGTTAGAATTTCATTAATTTCAGTTGTACTTTCAATTATATTAGGTGTACTTCTTGGAATGGTGATGACAATTAAGAACCCGGTTACAAAAGCCTTAACAAAAATTTATTTGGAATTTGTAAGAATTATGCCACAGCTTGTTTTACTGTTTTTAGTTTATTTCGGTTTAACAAAATCTTTCGGAATAAATTTATCAGGGGAAGCATCTTCAATAATTGTATTTACAATTTGGGGAACTGCTGAAATGGGAGATTTAGTAAGAGGTGCATTAATATCAATTCCAAAGCATCAGTATGAAAGTGGTGAGGTTATTGGATTAAACAAAATACAGATTTACAGATATATTATTATTCCACAGACATTGAGACGTTTAATTCCATTAGCAATTAACCTTACAACAAGAATGATTAAAACAACTTCTTTAATTGTTTTAATTGGTGTTGTAGAAGTAATGAAGGTTGCACAGCAGATTATTGAGGCAAACAGATACACAGCACCGGATGCAGCTTTGTGGATTTATGGAACAATATTTTTTCTATATTTTATTGTTTGCTGGCCTATTTCATTGTTGGCAGGCAGACTTGAGAAAAAATGGAAGGATTAAGGTGAAAAGATTTGAGTGAAAAAGAGAAACTGTTAGAAATACAGGATTTAGTAAAAGATTATGGTAATGGCCCGGTGTTAGATAAAGTATCACTGGATGTATATAAAGGAGACGTTATTGTTTTAATAGGACCATCAGGATGTGGAAAAAGTACACTTCTCAGATGTATCAATGGTCTTGAAGAAATTCAGTCAGGAAAGATTTTATTAGACGGTAACGAAATCACAGGTAAAAAAGCAAACTGGAGAGAGGTCAGACAGAAAATTGGTATGGTATTTCAAAGCTATGACTTATTTCCACACATGACAGTTCTTGATAATGTAATATTAGGACCTGTGAAAGCACAAAAAAGAAATAAGCAGGAAGCAATCAAAGAAGCTGAACAGTTGCTTGATCGAGTTGGACTTTTAAATAAGAAAGATTCATATCCAAGACAGTTGTCAGGTGGACAAAAGCAAAGAGTAGCCATTGTAAGAGCTTTAATAATGCATCCTGAAATAATTTTATTTGATGAAGTTACAGCAGCATTAGATCCTGAAATGGTTAGAGAAGTATTAGACGTTATGTTAGAACTTGCAAAACAGGGTTCAACAATGTTAATTGTTACTCACGAAATGGAATTTGCGAAAGCTGTAGCAGATAAGATTGTTTTCTTAGATGGAGGAAACATTGTAGAAACAGGAGAACCAAAAGAGTTCTTCAGCAATCCGAAAACAGAACGTGCAGGAAAATTCCTAAACACATTTGTTTTTGAATAAATAAATTGTAACCATATTTCACGTACCAATTGCATAATTATCGAAAGCACGCTCCCGCTGCTTCCGCCTCGTAGCGGTTCTATCAAGCCGACTACGCTGCCTTGATGAACCGACGGGCTACCAGCACTTTCTTAATGCTATATATTCCACACAATGCATCACAAAAATTTTCATACAAAATAAGAAAGGTGGTTTCATTATAATATGGGAATGGAAATAGAAAAGAAATTTATACCTACTGATTTGCCTAAAGATTTAGACAGTTACGAACATCATGTAATTGAACAGGCATATCTTAACACAGCTCCTGTTGTTAGGATTAGAAAACAGGACGATGACTATGTTCTTACTTACAAAGGTAGTGGCATGATGGCTAGAGAAGAATATAATCTTCCACTGAATAAAAAAAGTTATGAGCATTTGTTAGAAAAAGCAGATGGCAACATTATCTCAAAAGTACGCTATCTTATTCCAATTAACGACGGAAAACTTACCGCCGAGTTAGATGTTTTCAAAGGAAAATTTGCAGGAATGCTTTTAGTTGAAGTGGAATTTTCAAGTGTTGAACAGGCTGATGCTTTTCAAAAGCCTGACTGGTTTGGAGAAGATGTAACATATAGTAAAATATATCACAACAGCTATTTATCACAGATTAAGGGATAATTAAAAAACAGCACCAGCCAAAAATAAATAAGATTAATTTACTGATACCACTAATCTTTTTTATTTTTCATCAAACTGGTGCTATTTATTATTCTGTTTTAATATTTAGCTATTCTATCTTTCCATCTTTTATTGTTATTATTCTACCGCATTTTTTTGCAACGGTCTCATCATGTGTAACAATAATCACCGTTTTTCCTTCTTTATTCAGAGACGATAGTATTGACATGATTTTTTCAGCATTTACCGAGTCCAAAGCCCCTGTAGGCTCATCTGCCATTATATATTCAGGGTCACATACCAATGCCCTTGCTATTGCTACCCTCTGTTTTTCGCCTCCTGATAAAACAGATACCTTTTTGTTTGACAAATGTTCCACTCCTACTTTTTTCATTTTTTCTAAGGCTACTTCTCTTATTTTTTTCATAGAAGTTCTACTTAACATTAACGGAAGAGATACATTTTCCATAACAGTTTCGTCCTCAACCAATCCAAAATCCTGTAATACAAATCCAATTTTTTCATTTCTAATTTTAGCCCTTTGTTTATTAGTAAAATCAGATATGTCTTTACCATCTAACTTGTAGGTTCCCTGGTCGCATACATCCAACAAGCCTATTATATGTAAAAGGGTGGATTTGCCTGCTCCTGATTTACCCATTATTGCTATCATTTCGCCATCAGCAATAGTTAAATTGACACCATTTAACACTGATTGAATTTCGTTATCTCCATTTATTTTATATTCTTTGTATATATTTGAAAGTTCTAATCCCATTTTCTATTCCTTATTTTTCTTATATAATTCTATAATGTTGCTTTTACCTGATTTTTTTATAAAGTCAAAAGATGAAACTGCATAAATAAAGCATAAGTTTATAACAACCACTATATACATCCAGTTTTCTATCCTACCTACTCCTTTAGGTGATGTTATTGCCGCAATTTTTCCACCAAATATAAGCATTGTAATAGCAGAAATTCCGATTACTGAAAATGTATTAAGTGTTTCAATTAACATTCGTTTATTCTTGTTCATTCCCAACATAAATAAAATAGTATAAAACTTATCATTATTTTTACTTTGAATATAATTTATTCCACCTATCCCTGTCATTGTAAGAAACAAAAATACTATTCCTACAATTCCATTTGTAAAAAGAAATTCTCTGTTACTTTTGTTATAGTTTTCCTGCATTTGTTCTACAGATGTAATAGCACCATAATCACTTAACATTTTTATAGCACTTTGATATTTCTTACCATTGCAATATATCATTTGGGAATCCTGCGGGAAATCCATTTTTACAATTTCTGAATTGTTATAATAGCTACAATTTGGCCCATACGGCATAATTAAATCACACCCTCTTACCGTCGCTAATATTTCTTCTATTGAGGATTTTCCTGAAGACGCTGACGCATTAAATCTAACTACACTACTATCCTCTGAGATTTTTCCTACAACTTCACAAATTTGTTTGTCCGACAATACTATTGTATCTCCAACTCTAAATCGATTTCCCATAGCAATTACCGGAATATTATCACCTGTATATGACGATATATTTTGCCCTTCTATAATATTTAATTTTAACTTCTTCATAATGATGTCATCATATCCTATCACTGCTATAGCGCTATCACTTTTTGATTCTATCTTCAATTCATGCATTTCACAAACTTCTACATTTTTAAAACCTTTTTGACTAAGTAGCTCTTCAGCGGAAAAGTCATCATAGTATGTATATGGTGAAAAATAATATATGTTTTTTCCATCAAAAGAATATGCCAAATCTTTTGTCTCAAAGTAATAAAAGATTTTTCCTAAAGTGGATAATATAACTATAGAGCATATTATTATTTCCACAGTTAATAAAAATAATGACCATTTTCTTTTTTTTGTTAATCTGTATGCAATTCTTAATGTATTCATAATCACTCCACTATATTATATATAATCTCCGACTTAGTTGCCTTTTTTGCCAGAATATATGAAAAGCCTACCAAAAGAATGATTACCACCCCTGATATAATTATGTATGGCAAATAATTTTGTTGATATACTATCTCATATTTCCTTATTATCATCTTTAAAATGGCAAACAATATATTTCCCACTAAAACTCCACTGAACATAAGAATTACCGTTTGAGTTAACGCAATATGGATTATGTCTTTTTTTGTCGCTCCACATATTGCATAGATTTTGAACTTTCTATTAAATGTACTTAACCATGCATAAGTCATACATAATACATTTATTATAACCGCTGCAAAAATCAATAAAATTTGAACAAAAGCTCCCATGAAATCTTCTGATAAAAATGGTGTACTTCTTTTCATATTATATTTTTTTACTATGGTATTTTGCGCAAGTGTCTTTTCTATTTTTGAGGAGTTTTTTCTATTATTATACTTTATCATAATATAGTCAGTAGGATAATTGTTAATATAATAATAAACAGGCAAAATGTAATTATCATATTGGGAATATGGAATTATCCCACCAATTCTTATTTTTTTTCCACCTACTTTAATGTTTTTACCTACTGGTTTTTCGTATCCTTCAATATTATCAACTTGATATTCAGCCATTAATAAATATGGTCTATTGTCATTAATACTATAACATTGTCCTACCAGCATATGCTCTTTCCATGTTTTATTGTATTCACCTATAAGCTTACCTTCTGATAACTTACCATTTGACACACACATATCTGATATATCCTTTTCTTTTAAAGACAACTCCTCAATCACTCTAATAATATCCGAACTCTGTGTTGATTTCTGTAAATAAATTTCCACCTGGTTTTCAGTCTGCGATTGGTAATAATCGTATAAAAAATATCCTGAATAAAATAATATTCCTAAAACCGATAAAGTTATACTTGTAAATATTATTAACATCATTATACTTTTATTTTTTAACATCAACCTTATGTTATTAATAGCTAAATATACTTTTTTCACTTTATTTCCTACTTCTTCCAAATTGTATTTTTTGTTGATACCCACTTATTGTTTGTGTTATATGTTTTTGCCTTATGAGTTCCTACAGCTTTTTTCGCTGCTCTAATGCTAGCTTTCGCCCCGGCATTAAGCGGCAAATCCCATACTGCTCCCCCTTTCAAATTATACGAGTCTTTTTTGTAATCGCCATCAGAATTATAAATTTTAACAGTTGTTTTAGACTCACAATCATTGTATTTTTTTGATGGTCTTGATACACTTGTATAAGCTGTTGCATTATCTTTTAATATAGGTACTATATGTACATTTACGGATAAGTTTCCCTTAATACTATATCCAGCTGCCCAAATTGATGTTGCTAACATTGTTGTCAACGCTAAGCTTACTATAAATGTTCCTATTTTTTTGCTATAATTAATATGTTTCATACAAATTACTCTCCTTACTTTTTATTTTTTCAAATATATGAATTTACCATATTAGTACGCGCACTATACTTCACACATCGAAGTTACTATATCATTCTTTATCAATAAATAAAACCTCATGGTCATTTTTTGTATATTTAAAGTCCACTTTTTTCATATTCAATATTGCTTCCTATTTTTAATTTCTGTAATAACTTTCCATCTTTTCCTTCAATTCTTTTGTTTTCGAACGCGATACAGAAAGTATTTTTCCATCCAATAATTGAATTTCCTGTCTTTTTCTAACCCGTATATATTCCATATTTACTATATAACTATTATGTGCGTAAGCAAAATTATAATGTTCCAAAATTTTATATAATTCACAAATTCTCCTATTACAATGCACCTTTTTTATATTTAACCTCTGTTGTAACTTTTCGTTTATAAAAACATCAACTCCTCTTTTTGCAATCGCTATATACATAATCTCTTTAGGGGCTATTTTATAACTATCCTGTCCACTATGACATAATATATATTCATTTGCAAAACCTAATTTTGAACAAACTATATATGGGTCTTGTTCTCTCTTTATTGCTTTTATTAAATCTTCTTTTGAATTATATTTGTGAAATACTATATTTTTATTTAGATTTGACTTTAGAAATGTATTCTTGATTTGTCTTACATAATCTTCATCATGATTGTATATTGCTATGTTTATCATATGTTCCCCCTTTAATTTTGTTTCATTTTTCAAAACTTCCATAATTCTATCACAATTTACAAATTGTGTAAACATTAGGACTACAAAACCTCTCTCATTTATAGAACAACAAGGAATGTCCTTTAGAACATCCCTTGCCATTTAATAACTATTTTTTCTTCACTGCTACTACAATCAGTCTGCCATCTTCATCCGAACCGTAGCATGTAGACAATGTTAATAACTGCTGACCAAACTTAGGTTTTACTCCTGTTGTGTAAAGCGCCTTGTCCATTATTCTGGACACATTTTTCTTGAAGTTTTTGCTGTTTGGTGCATCTATGAAATTGTACCACTCATCATCCTGCTTCAAGGTTACAACTGCAAAAATCTTATAGAAGTTGTCGCCGTTTTTTGTTTGAAATTCTACTTCCGGATGTTTTTTATAATATGATTTATCAACGTACTGTTTTAGGGAAGCAAACAGTTGACCGTTTCTCATATTGTGACCGTATAGAATGCAGTTGCTACTGTTTATTGTACAGCGGGCGTCCAAAAATGGTGTGCCTGAAGTGCTATACTGACCATTGAAATTTTTGTACAGATATTTCTTTGGATCATTAGGTGTATGCATTACCGGATAATCTATGGCTGTTTTCTTTATGCATACCCAGCCAATGCACTCCTTATTTTTCTTAAATAAGGCATCTAAATCTCTTCCTGATTTACTATCATTAGATATTTCTTTTGACAGTTCTTTGAATCGCTGTTGTGCCACTTTATGACTGAAAATTTGGCGACCAATAATAAATCCTGCCAGTAAAATAATTAATAACAATATAATTGCAATAATAATTTTAACTGCTTTAGATTTCTTCTTTTTCATCTTTTCCTCTCTATACTTTCTTATATATTTTGTACAAAATATCCTTTATTTTAGGCATTTGTTCAATTTCTCCTACTTTTTTAATAGCAGGAACCGTCAGGCACTACCGCCTGACAATCCCTGCCATTCTACAATTTACTTGTTATTCTTTTCCTAATTGTTCCATTCCACAACTGAATTTTTATTCTGTTGTTCATTGTGTTGACCTACTCCACAATTTCTTTATTGTCTCTTCCTGCTAGAAAAGCTACCCAAACAGTATCTTTGCTTATTGGCACTATGTTGTTTTCATTTGCAAAAAACTTTTCGAAACAATCATAGAAATCTTCAGCGTCCATACCATTATTTTCCTTGAAAAATTTCTGAGCATCGGTGCCGCCCATCATATCCTGATATGCACCATAGGCAACAGTTATGTCATCGTTAAAACCTTTTGGAACTTCTTCTGTTCCGTAATCTTTTTCAGTGGTTTTAACCCCTTCTTCTTTCAACTTTTTAGCCAAAGCCTTGTAAATGTTTTTGGCTATTGCAGAGTAGTCATGACCAATTGTTAAACTCTTTGTTTCATCAAAGTTTCCGCTATCCAAATATGAATAGTAATTTGGTTTAACGTAGGCATTTGTCATTCCGTCTGAATAAATCCCCTCTGCACTTGTTTTCTTGAAAAATTCTTCACCTTCTACTAATTTTCCAATGGCGTTTTTTGTGTCCTTATTCTTAATGTTAAGCTTTAAGAACCAACCTGTTTCTTTGCCATACTCGTAAATATCATAGGCTTTGTTCTTTTTTATTGCATCTCCATGCTCATCTTTATTAAATAAGAACATGTCATAATCCTGTGATTTAATGAGCCTTGTTTTGTCGCTAAAATCAGCAGTTTTTATTGTGACTGTTTTGTATGAACAATTACCATTTTTACCAGGCTTTAATGTAATATTATCATACGCCTTAACCGAATCAATAACATACTTTCCTGTACCTAACGGATAATCGTTTTCCTTTAGTGACTGATAAATAATAGGAATATTAAATATTGTAATATTTCTACTGTCAACAGTGTTAAAAGTAAATACTAATGTTTCATCATCTGTAACTTTCACACTTGAAATTCTTGTAAGCAAATCTTTGTAAGAATTGTCCTGTGATCTAAACCACCTGTATGACTGTGCCACATTAGAAGCTTTTACTTTTTCGCCGTCACTGTAAGTTTTATCAGTATTTAATTTCACTACGGCTTCCCTGCCTTCTTTGTTGAAGGTAATAGATTTTGCATTGCAGTAAGTAATTTTGTAATTACCGTCAATATTTATTAATGGTTCGTAAACAAGTTTTTTTAGAACTGCTGCTGCCTCATCATCATGACTGTATGGATGATTGTCAGCTATGGAAGTTGAAACCCCAATGGAATATGTATCTTCTCTATCCTGTTTTAAATTAACCTTAGATGAATCACCTTTGAATACAACGTGTGATCTCTGCCCTTTCCCGGCAAAAAACGCTATGATTAACCCTATTACAACAGCAATAAAAAATACAACTATCAGGGCTATAATTTTCTTTTTTTTATCCATTTTAAAATTTTTCATGTTCTTAATAAAGAATAAGGGGAAAAATCCCCTTATTCTACTTCCTTTCTTCTCTTTTTACCGAATATCAATAATATTGCACCTGCAAGCATTGCTAATACCATTGGTACTAATGCCCACCAATATTTCATGTCTAAGCCGGTCTGAATCTTATCAGATTTCTCTACTGGAGTAAATCCAAGATAAGCGTTCTTATGATTGTAACCATCAAGCTCATATTTAAGCTTGTAGTAGCTCTTAGCCTTTCTTGGAATTGCCAATGTAATTGTTGGAGTAATACCTGTTGTTACCTTGTCCTTAGCACCCTTAGAAGTGTCAGGAGCAAGAATATTAACCTGTTTGCTTCCAAATATTACAAAGTCATAATCCTTAGTAAATGAACGTTCATCCGGTTTTTCCATTGTCAAACGATATTCATAAGGTTCATTATTTTCATCAAGAACCGGAAGATTTTCAAATTTGAAGAATCCTCTCTTATCTGTAACAGTTTTTCCACCTGGATACTTAACAAACTTGTCATCAGATTTCTTCTTGTATAATAAGTAAACATCTTTGTTTTCAAATTTCTGTTCACCCTTATCAATAATACCATCTGCATTAGCATCTTCAAATACAATACCTGCAATGCTTCCTACTCCGTAAGGAATAATACCTGCATCAAGTGATTCTACTGAGAATCCGTATGAAATATTATAGCCGTCTACGTTGTAATCAGCCGGTGTTGTGTTATCAGCTTTATCTGCTAAAATCATCAATGCCTGTTCTGTTTCCAGATAGCCTGTCTTTTCATTCAAGTCACTCTTGTTTCCTTCAGCTTCAACATGGACTTTTGTAACTCCATACTGACTTGGGATTTCTGAAACCTTAACACGATATCCGTATACTACATGTTTTTCATCAACATTTCCGTATAACTCAAGGTTATCGAACTTGTATTTTCCATCCTTGCCAGTCTTCATTGTTACAGGCTCTTCTTCGTCTATCTTAACCCATTTTCCATTGTTAAGATATAACTTTTCAAGTGTAACAGTAACGCCCTTAGCGTATTTCTTTTCATTACTAATTCCATCTCTGTCTTTGTCAACCCATACAAAACCTGAAATTGAGTAAACACGTTTTGCTACAAATCCGCCGTTATACTGTTCGCGGTCAATTCCCTTAACAACATCATAACCTTCGATTATGTATGGTGTGTTAGGATTTTCATCATTGTCAGCTTTCTGTGCTAAAACAATACAACCCTTGAATAATTCTTCTCTGCCATCTTCTTTCTTAGTAATTTCGAAAGTATCGCTTCTAAGTGAACTATCTTTATCACCATTGTTCATCTCGTACTTAGTTGTCTGTCTGTCAGATTTGTCAATTACATATACTTTATATCCATACATGTAGTTTGTTCCATCTTCATTAACAAATGTATCAAGATTATCGAACTTATAGTTACCGTCTTTATCAGTCTTTGTCTTAGCAAAGAATTCAACATCTTCTGTTGTTCCTGTTCCTAACTGACCTGTTGTATTTTCCGGAGCAAGCATCCATTGGCCGTCCTTGTATACAAAACGCTTTAATCCGATTTCTACATTTTCTAACATCTTATCACCATCGTTTATTAAACCATCGTAATTTACGTCATCGAATATAGAACCTGAAATAGCTGCTTTCTTAATTTCAGTGTAGCCACCATTTTGCTTCTTACTATGTTCTGCAAGAATTACGTTGTAACCTTCAACCTTGTAAAGATCATCAATTCCCTTAACATTAGTATCTTCTGTAATCTTGCTTGCGATTACAGTCTTTCCATCAAGCATTTCATCGATTGATGTATCAGCCTTAATAATGTGACCACTTGTAAGCAAGTAACTGTCATCACCGTATCTTGTTACGGCATATCCGTCAGGATCTTTAATTACCCATACTTCATAACCGTATAACTTATTAGATCCTTCTTCTTTCTTGTGTGTGTTCAAATTACTGAACAGGTATCCACCGTTGGCATCTGTTGTTGTAGTACTTATGAAGTCTTCCTTATGAGTTGGTACCCACTGACCGTCTTCATATACAAACTGTTTAAGTCCAACTTCAAATCCTTCAAAGAACTTGTCGTTTTCGTCAATCTTGCCATCGTAATTTACATCTTCAAAGATTGTACCACTTATTGAACCTCTCTGTTCTTCAACATAGCCTGCGTTGTAATTCTTATCATGTTCTGCCTTGATTACGTTGTAACCTTCAGCCATGTAAATATCATCAACGCCCTTCTTATCTTCAGCAGTTGTTGCCTTGTGAGCAACTATTGTCTTGCCATCAAGGATTTCATTTAAGCTTGAATCTGCCTTTAATATGTGTCCACTTACAAGTAAGTAACTGTCATCACCATATCTTGTTACGGCATATCCGTCAGGTCCTTTTACAACCCAAACTTCATAACCATATAACTTGTTGACTCCGTTATCTTTCTTATGAGTATCAAGATTATCGAATATGTATCCGCCATCCTTGTCTGTCTTAGTTGCACTAATGAATTCGTCATCATGAGTTGGTACCCACTTGCCATCTTCGTATACAAACTGTTTCAAACCAAGTTCAATGCCTTCAAAATACTTATCGTCTTTATCAATCTTGCCGTCGTAATTTACGTCATCAAATACTGTTCCGCTTATTGAACCTTTTTCTTCTGCTACATAGCCTGCGTTGTAGTTCTTAACGTGTTCTGCTTCAACTACATTGTAGCCTTCTGCAAAGTAAACATCATCAATTCCTGTAACGTCATCCTCATCTGTAACCTTATGAGCTACTACTGTTTTACCATCAAGGATTTCGTCAAGCTTTGTATCAGCTTTTACAATCTGTCCAGTTACAAGTAAGTAACTGTCATCACCATATCTTGTTACTGCGTAGCCGTCTGGATCTTTTATTACCCAAACTTCATAACCGTATAACTTGTTGACTCCGTTATCCTTCTTATGAGTATCAAGATTATCGAATGTATAATTTCCATTCTTATCTGTTGTAGCTTTTGCTATGAAATCACCTTCATTTGTCGGATTCCACTTGCCATCTTCGTATACAAACTGTTTAAGTCCGACTTCAAAGCCTTCAAAGAACTTGTCGTTTTCATCAATCTTACCATCGTAATTTACATCATCGAATACTGTACCGCTTATTGAGCCTTTTTCTTCTTTGATGTAGCCGGCATTATAATTGCTTGCAACCTCTGCCATAATTACATAGTAGTCATTTACATTATAAGTATTATCAATACCTGTCATGTCATCCTGGTCTGTAATCTTATGAGCTACAACTGTCTTACCGTCAATTATTTCCGGTGTATCTGTGTCATTCTTAAGGATGTGATCGTTAACGAGTAAGAAGCTATCCTTACCATATTTTGTCTTAGCATAACCGCTTGGATCTTTAGTTACCCAAACTTCATAGCCGTACAACTTGTTCTCACCATTTTCGTTTACATAAGTATCAAGATTATCGAATACATAATGACCATCCTTATCTGTTGTTGTCTTAGCAACATACTGACCTTCATTATCTTCTTTCCATTTTCCGTTTTCGTAAATAAAACGTTTTAGACCAATCTCAACACCTTCGAATAATTTTTCATCACTATCAAGTTCACCGTCGTAATCCTCATCATCAAATGCGATTCCTTCGATTATACCTTTTCGTAATTCTGTATATCCTGCATTGTAATCTTTAAGGTGTGACTCACGTACAACGTCATATCCTTCTACTACATACAAGTCATCTAAACCACCAAGAGTTTCTGAACTTGCTTTTCTTGCAACAACTAACTTGCCATTAAACATTTCATCTAATGAAGTGTTCTTCTTAATAACCTGACTGTTAAGTAATACTGCACTGTCATCAGTTCCATTATTACTCTGATATCTTGTTATACCGTAACCTGCCGGTTTGTTAACAACCCAAACTTCATATCCGTAAATATGTTTGTCTCCGTTGTCTTCAACAAAAGTATCAAGTCCGTTAAACTTATAATTTCCATCTGCATCTGTTACTGTTGTTGTGTAGTAATCATCGTCTCCCTGAGATAATTTCCACTGTCCATTTTCATAAACATATCTCTTTAAGCCAATAGTAATATTTTCGAATTTACCATCATTCTTATCAATGATACCATCTACATTCTTATCATCGAATACACAACCTTCAATGCTACCCTTTGCGTACTTAACAAATCCAAGATTGTAGCCCTTACGTGGAATGCTGATTGTACAATCATAATTTTCCACAATATGAGAACATTCAGAATCAATGTCTGTAATCTTCTTAGCAATCATTGTGTTTCCGTCCATTAATTCGCCAAGTTCAAGGTTTGGATTCTTATCACCCTTAATAACCTGCATGCTATTAGCAATTAATGCACTGTCGTCTTTATCGTTATTTGCCTGATAATATGTTGCAGCCAATGTCTGCCCTTCATCGTTTACAGGCATTTCTAATAACCATACTGTGTATCCATAAAGAATTGGATCATCTGTTGTATCTTCATGTGATGGCAATTCTTTAAATGCATAATAGCCATCTGCATCTGTTACTGTTGTAGCGTAATATGTGTCTCCGTTTTCGTTTGGTGCTTCAACCCACTTCTTAGTTGCAACATCATACTTATAACGTTTAACGCCAATCTTTACACCACTTAGTAACTTATCCTGTTTTGTCACGTCAGTTTCATCTGTATCGTACTTACCATTGTTATTGTTATCCTCAAATGCAATACCATCAATATATGAATGGTCCTTGTCATGAGCAACAAGTCCCATATTGTACTGCGTTAAATCTCTTCCAAGTGCAATATCATAATCACCGATTATTGTTGCACTAGCAGGTTCTGTTGATGGTTTTGCTGCTATAACATAGCCATCCATTTCTTCTTTGTCAGTTCCTGCGTATGGGCTGCTTGCAATAGTCTTGGTTATATCATATTTTCCACCATTCTCTTTGATTAACGCATTACTATTCTTAACGACTCCGTTAGCCTTATGTTTAGTAACATGATACTCATCAGGAATAATATCCACCTGGAGTTTGTATCCAGCAAGGTAATTCTTATTATTAATTGTTACCTGTGTTGGAACTTCGATTTCATATTTTCCGTCTATGCTTGTAGCATCAACTATGTCTGTATATGTAACAGCATTGCCGTTTACGAGATACTGTTTCCACTGACCGTTATCATAGTAGTATGTTGTTGCTGTAACAACCATCTGTTTGTTACCAAGAGCATCCTTAATTTTCTGTGTAAATTCGTCTGCCTTTCCATCATCACTACTATTAATAATTCCATCATAGTTGTAATCTTCAAATACATTACCTGTAATTGTTGATTCCTCGAAAGCATGATATCCTGCATCGAGTTTTTCATAATCCTTAGATGTTACAAGATCATAATATTTATCCCTATAGTCTGTAACATGTGCTAATTCATTTACTTTCTTTGCAGCACTGCTTCCATTAACTGTTCCCTGACCGCTAACATTACCACAACTGTCTGCAACGATAATATAGTCATCGTCCTTTGTAAGTTCCTTATTCTTAAGATCACTACCACGCTGTGTGTCAGGATCATATGTTCCATACAATGTAGGTCCATAGGTTGTATTGTCAGGATCTTCTGCCATATAAACCTTGTATCCTGCAAGATAATACTTGCCGTCTTTATAAACAAATGTATCAAGATTATCTAAGTTATATTCTCCATTACTATCTGTTACTGATACAGGGCTTGTATATGTAGTATCTTCAACCCAGTTTTCAGTTCCACTTGAAACACTGTCAAGATAGAAACGTTTGATAGTAACTTTCTGTCCAACCATACCTAGTTCATTACTATCCATAATTCCATCATAGTTGTCATCCAGCCAAACCTTACCTGATACTGAGCCTTTTTCAAATCTAACCAATCCGGCATCACTTCCATCATGGTCTGTTACCTTGTTTACATCAAAGTAACCAAGGTCATTGTGAATTAAATATTCACTCTGGTTATTAAGAGATGCGTCTCCGTATTCACTCTTAACATCCTTATCCGGTATCTTCTTAGCAGTAATAATGAATTCATCATTTTCATTAAGCATTAATTCATCATCTGAATTCTTCCACAAATCACTATCTACATCTGCTGCTGCATTTCTGTATTTTGTTATGCCATAATGTAAGTCATCAATATTTGTATTAACTCTTACCTTATAACCAACTATACATTCTGTTCCGTCTGCCATTGTTGCTGTAGACTTCACATCAGTAAACTTGTATGCACCATCTGCATCTGTATTAGTTGTAGTTGTGTATTCACTAAACTTGCCTGCATCCTTTAAGTCTGCATCCTGAAGTTTCTGCCACTTATTGTTGTAGTATACATATGGAACAAGCTGTAATTCAATATTTTCAATTCCAGGCTCGTCAACTTCGTTGCCGTCGTCATCTGTATACTTATCCTGCTTACCGTTATAATTCTTATCTTCCCAAACAACACCGTCAATTTCAGCATCATCTTTTGTTGTTAAGCCTGCATCGTACTCTGTAATAATAAGTGCATCTGAAATATCATAATCTTTTCCATCTGCTGTAAATTTATAATCATCTAAAGTGCTGTCTGTAGCTTCACCTGCCGGTACAACGATATCATCTGTAAGATATCTGTAGTTGCCTCCTGTAAGTGGTAAATCACTGTCAGATAATCCGTTGTTCATATAGAACTTAGTTGGGATGTATTTCTTACCTAATGTGTCAGAAACCTTATCAACACTACTCATATCTAACTTAACCTTGTATCCACATAAGTATCTGTTATCACCAATCTTATATGAAGTATCAACAATAAATGTATATGATGAGCCCTGACTTTCGACTACATCATCGTCATCATCATTTATTCGAATCCACTTACCATTGTCGTAATAGTATTTCTCAAGTACCAACTTAATTCCGTCAATACCCGGTTCTGAAACAAGTAATCCATTTTCATCAATGTACTCATTTCTAATACCATCGTAGTTCTGGTCTTCAAATATGTATTTACCAATAGCACCAACACCTGCCGGTACATAACCGAATCCTAATCTATCGTATGAACCATATCTACCATCTACACAATTTCCCATATCGTAGTCATCTGACTTTGGAAGAACTGAGAATATGTTAGTTGTATTCTTATTAAGATTCTTGTTGTATAGTAAATCGTTATCCTTCTCATATTGAAGAGCCTTGGTACTTAATGTTACCGGTGATGGTTTGAGTATGTCATCAATCTTACCTGTGTCAGCAATAGCTATGTAGCTTCTGTATGGATATAACGTTGTACTGAAATATCCATTACTGTCTGTACAAATAGTTGTCTTATTCTTAGTGCTTATCTCGTTACCATTCTTATCATATGCCGGTACCATTGTACCATCGGTCTTAACTTCATAAATATAAATATCTACATTTTTAAATCTCTTTTCGGCATCATCCATCTTACCATCAATGCTGTCTGTAATTGTCTTTCCAGCAGCATCATACTGAATATCCATCCATGAATATCCACCGTATTCAAATGATGGGGCAACACCTAAATCATAAGATGTCATCTTTTCATCATAATCCTGATAAGTTGACTCATCTGTACCAATAGCATCAATTTGAATTGCATCTTTTGTCTGGATAGTTAATGATTCAACCTTTGCACTATCACTTGGTTCATCACCTTTGCCTGTTACTCCTAAATCTGGAAGGGTATCATTTGCCTCTCCTGGACGGTATACGTCAACAGATGTACCTGTAACACCTATACTTCTAGTTGTAAGAGCATATTGATTGTATTTACTATCCTTAGGGAATGTGTAACGTAATTTATATTTTCCCGGTTTAATATTTGAAATAATGAAATATCCATCATTACCATAAACATCTTTTTCTGTTGTATACGACATTGGTCCGTATGTTGTATAAATTGATGAACCCATAGTATCTGTTTTAATCTTACCTGTGCTTTCGTCAATTACACAATACTTGCCGTCTTTTTCTACAACAGCTTCACCTAAACGGTTTACTGGATATCCGTTTTCTGTAAGAAGTTCAACTTTAACTCCGTTAATACCCGGATCATCAATTTCACCGTCATAATCTAAGTCTTTTGTCTTCTTCTCAAGTAACCATCTACCCTTACCGTCACGCTGGTAATAATCTGCTTCGTCTGTAAACTTAGCATTATAGCTTTCATCCAACCAAACATAATGTCCGATATAACCTCTGTCAGATGGAGCTGTTAAGCAAACACCTGCATTTGGTGATTCTGTAACCTTGTCATCTCCTGACTGAGCTGTGAAACTATTCCAACTATCTGAATCTGCTGTATCCTGTAAGATTGTTTCTGATTCTTCAGAAATACAATTCTTGCTTAATGGAAGGTTAAGTGGTGCCTTCAAGTCATATGATACAGACAACTTAGCCTTTGTACTTAAATAGTAATCATCTGTAGGCTCTACATAAATTGCCTGTGCATGTTTTTGAAGTTCCTCAAACTTCTCAGGATCAGATGTCTTTAACTTAAGTAAATCTGATAACCTTACAAAATACCTCTTCTTTTCATTAATAGCAGAAGTTGTTTTACCTCTGATTGATTTATAGAAATTAACTGATGATGTTTGTTCCAAAGTTGGTAAATCTGATATATCAGTCTTTTCTATAGTATTTCCATTGTACTTAAATGGTCCTATCCAAACATTTACATTGTTTCCATCTGTCATTGTACTTGACGAGCCATTTGCAACTGCTTCAATCTTAATTGATTCAAGATTTAACCAACCACGCCAGTCAGTTCCTCTTGATGTAGAGAAGCCTGTAGGTGCATACAATTGCGTATCGCCTACAAATGGAAGTACATCATATATAATCGGTTGCCTATACCCCTTCTTACCTAATACCGGTTCTGGGTTATAGATAGATGATGTAAAGCTGTACTTCGTACCTTCAGGAACAAGTGCCGGTCTGTCAGCTCCGGTTCCCTTTTCAGACATACCGTAACCATATTCAGAGAAAGCTCTCTTGTTTCGGTTAAATGCCTGTGTACCTGCGAAACCTACGTTATTTACAGATACAGTAATTGTATTTTCAATATTGCTTTTACCATTATCGTTAACATCACGAGTGTCAATTTCATATGCATAATTCTTAACGTTCTGTGATACAGGAATTGATGGTTCAAATGCACCTGACTTAAATCCGTAACCTTTTGAGCTTAATAACTCTGACTCAACCATTGTATTTTCATCAGTAGCTATAGGTAACATATAGTCAATTACCATTCTCTGACCCGGTTCAAGCTGTCCATCTGCTGTCCATCTTATAAATCTTCTCTGTCTCTCATACTTAATTCCGGCAATCTTTTCATACATATTCATTGATACTGAAGATATCTTACATTTGTCTTTGCTAACAACATTGCCGTCTTTATCTTCAACATGCCATGACCAAACTGCCTGTGAGTCATCGAATGTTTCCGGTGACTTAAAGGTTGGAGCTAAGGAATTCTTCCATTCATCACTACCATACTCTACTTCATGGAAGTATTTGTATACCAAAGGATCCTCTGATTCTACTGCTGAACTTAAGTTTTGAATAACTGGTAACAATGCAACAACCTGTGGGTTAGATGCATAGTCTTCTTCAACCTCACCAACATCTGTTTTTGCGATTTCCTCATTATCCAAGTTCTTTAATTCAATGCTGTACTTAAGCATATTAGATGAATTGTTAATTGTTATGTCGTTACTCCATCCAAACTCAATGTCATTTGTATCTTTGTTTCTTGAAACCATGAAGTATTGATTCTTCATATCAATTTCCATTACCGGAAGTTCTTTTGCTATATAATATCCTGCTCTTGAGCGTTCAGAATCTGCACACAACTGTGTATCATCATATTTAGCCCAACCTGTAGCAAAATGATTTACATGTCTTCTGGTTTCACTTAAGTGGCTTGCAGTCATCATAACAAAGGCTGCATTACCAATCTTGTTCTCGTCATCATATTCATCCTGATCGTTAGCTGTTGATACAACTGACTCTGGAAGTGGATCTAAGTTGTTATGTTCAGGATCAACATCATTCATTTCCTGCTTACCATCTGTATCCGAATCAGCATCAATATCTAATCTAAATCCCTTAGGAACAACATATTCATCTTCATCAGAAGAAATAATATAACGTACCTGATATATTCTCTTACCTAAAGAAGTTCTATTACCATAAAGTTTCTCAGATAATTTTCTAATATCAATAATTGTGTTTTTGTCGATGCTAACTCCTTTATCCGAAGTTCCAGCAATCTTTTCATTATACAACTGAGTTAAGTTCAACCACTCACCTGCATTACTGTTCTTAACATCCTGATAAGTTGCACCATCTGCTGCATCATCTACATTATCATTACATAATGCAAGTACCTGTACTTTCAGGTTCCTCTTTAGTGCTTCTCTGTATGCTTCATCGCCACAGTTTTCAGGAATTTCCCAAACACCTGTACCTATAGCATATATCTGTTTTGATATACTATCTTCATTTACAGGTGCTTCTTCCTTAGTTGCTAAGAAAGTTGATCTAAATGGTATACGCCAATCTACTATGAACTCTCTTACAGCACTACCTTCATTTACAGCCTGATCCATATATACAGACAGTCGAACTGAGCTCTTTACTATTGGATCATCAATTGTTCTATGTGAACCACCTAATATATCAGGGTTATCCACTTCTCTACGCTGAACTGATGTATCAAGTCGTACTGTTGAATGTGGTTTTAATAATGTTACAATAGCTGATTCATCTTTTGCGTATTTATCAGAATAATCGCCATCACTATCATAATCAACTTCGTTATCCTTATCATCCGTAGCTTCTCTTTCATATAAGATACCGCCATCATCTAAATCAGTTAATGCATCAAAACCACCATCCGGATTTGTATCTTTTAAGTAGTATCCATCTGCATCATCAAAAGTTACATAACCATCAGCCTTAAATTTATTATCCCATGCGGAATCATTCTTCCAAGCTTCATCTGATGTTTCTATTTCTGAATCATCAAGAACATTGTTTCGTACCTGTGTTTTAACACCTACTACCAACGTATCTTTGTATGCAAAGTAACCTGGTAAATGTTTTCCATGTACATAATCACTATAAATTGGCAATTCATCTGTATCTTCATAATCTCCAGCTGTACATACCTCAAATGTAATAACCTGTTCCTTATTGTCATTGTAGTGTTTATCTACAACTTTCAATTCAAAACCATGTTTTTCAGCTTCGTCTATATTCATCTTAACAACGGTGCCATCAGCCTTCTTGTATATAAGATATACTGCGTCGCCTTTTAACGGTACTGCTTTTACAATAGATGGTAATACTACTGTAACCTTCATCTTAGCATGAGAAATATTTCCTTGATAATAATATTCATCATCTTTTACTTTATCTGCGCCATTTACAACTTTTACATTGTAATAAAGGTCATCCATGTACTGTACAGGTTCATCTTCTGAAGGATAATACTCATAAATATCATCCTGCCATTCAGGTGAACGTGCTCCTAAATTGTCAACCGCATCCGCTGCATTTTTAGAAACAAACGTCTTATTTTCAATAACCGGATATTTTACCCTAATTCTATTCGATGTCATAACACCTGCATTTGAATCTACACATCCATTATCTAAGTCTGCACCTTTATCTTCTGAACGCAAGTAAACGTTTTGTCTTAATTCCGGATAATCTTCAAGACTTAATTGGTCTCCATTTATTTCCTGAATCTGATTATCTTTCTCATAGTATCGTTTATTACCTAACTGATCTGTTGCATCAATTGCTGAATCACTACCAAGATTACTTGCTGTTGGTACCTTTGGTAACACTGCCTTAGGTGTACCTGACGGCATATCATTGTAATCTCTGTTTGTTTCTGCAATATCAAGTCTTGAATCTTTTAATGTACCTGTCCAGTGATATCTGTCCTTCTTGTTGTATTTATATACATATGAGTCAACAACTTCATTACCTACATAGTAAGGATTTTCCATTCCTGTTGATTCAGCAACCTGCTTGTTTTCAACATCTGAATCAATCTTAAACTTGAAGTTATTCATTTCACTGGAAATGAAAGTTCTATTTGACTGATATTGTTCTCCTAGTCTTTCATCCTTTGTTCCATCTTTAGTATTTAGATCAGGATTATCTGCTGTAAAGAACTTAAATGAAAATACTCTTGATGATTCTGAATCAATCTTAACCTTCTTCTCATTTCTGATGCTTACTTTTTCCTTCTGCTTAAAGGTTATCTTGTATCTTCCTTCCAGAGTACCATCTTCACCTTCTAATTGAATGTATTCAACAGTAGCTTCGTAAAGTTCCTGTTCTTCCTGATATTCTTTTAAAGTATCTAAATCTGCGCCGTTATAATCTGCACCTCTTAAGGTCCAGTCTAACTTCTTCTTAGCATTTTCCTTATTATCAGTAGTAAACAGATTTCCATCTGTATCTTTTGGTACTATACCTGCCGGTAAAATATTTGTAACTACAGGATGATATAGCGTTCCCATATTTCCACCGTCTGTTGCATAAGTATGTCTTACCTTAAATGTCTGATACGTTGTGTAATTCAGCAACCACTCTGGTGCTAAAGTATTAAGCCAGTATTTATTTTCAACATGAATGTTCAATGTTGATGTTTCACCTTGCGGATCAACATAATAATCTTGTGACTTGCTACCGTTAATATTATCTTCACCAACTGTAGTCCAAGTTCTTATCATTGGTTTTCTCATATGAGCACGGGTTCCTGTACTTGCATAAGTATTACGAACACCGCTTGAGAAAACTTTTCTCTCCTCTACACTAGCGGATGCTGCACTGTCTGCATCTTTTCCCTGACTTGACACCTCTCGGTTCGTAATATTCATACCGTTAATGTAAGGTGTGTTTGGGGAACCGTTAAGGAAATAGTAGTTACTATCTCTGTGATGGTCATCATGTACATAGTATGTATTCCACATAAAGTCCATTCCATATTTTTGTGTACTTACCGGTTTTGGCATGTCTGTCAAATAATTATTTCCCCAAAGTGAAGTTGTATCATAAACCTGATAGTAAAGATCCTTAGTTGTATCAACAGGTTTAACCATTACTTCGTCGTACCAATATTCATTCTTAGGTGTAGCATACACATGAGATGGAATATTTACATACATTGCATAACCTGTTTCATCACCTCTATTAAACCATTTTTTAAGTGGCTTAGTTATTGTTATTCTAAGAACCCAAGAAGTATGTTCATCTTCACTATAATAAGCCTCTTTATTTTCATAACTGTCACCACTATTATTCATAGTTGATGTACTAAGAAGTGGATCTCTCATAATGTTTGGTGTTAAGTAACCTTGCTTATTGTTTGGACTTTGAATTACTTCTACCTTAACATCATTTTCAATATCAATATCACTATATACAGGATTCTTACTTGTTCCACTGCTTAAAATTTCAGCCTTTAAGTCACTAAAATCAGGATTACCGTCCTTGTCTAATTTAGGCTCTATACCCTGTGGCATTACATATGTAAACTCGAGACCACTTTCAATGTCCCAATCACCGTAGTTATATGCTCCAATACGTGTTGTGAAGTCCTGATCATATTCCAATGTTGTAATGGTATCATCATTTAAATTTCTTATATAATCATTAAGCTGGTTGTGATCCGAACTATAATACCATTTATAAGCTGTATAGTGATCATCCCACTGTCCTTTACTATAGTTTGTTGGCAAATACTCCTGTGATTTCAAATAATCATCATCACCAATCATCTGTGAACTTGCCAGCAACCACGCTGTCTGCAGATGAAGTCTTGATTCTGTCCAAATAACTACATCTTCATGATTTCCCTGCCAGTTCTTGTCTCGCACTCGCAGTACCATAAGCTTATTATAGTAATCTCTGGAGTAACCAGTAACTGAACCATTTCTATAGTTTTCACTTACAGGAAGTTGATTGTATTTACCTGTTGTACGTGTTGGATCATAATATGTCATCTGCTGATTATTAGCAGTACGCATATCCTGATCTTTAAGATAGCCGTTGTTTCCATATTCGTCATTACCGTTACTTGTATCCGTTTCATTTGACCCAGGCATATAGGTAATAGATTCCTTCAAATATTCATACTTGTCAATGTTCTTATTTCTTGTACCACTAACACCTACATCATGATAGAGATAGTTCATGTCCATCATATCATTTTGATTAGCAAATCGTGTGCTTAATGAACCAATAGTCCCAATATATGGATATGAATAACTATATGACCAGTAGAAGTTCTGCCACTGGTAATACTCACCCATCTTTGGATAGTAATCCACATAAGTTTTCTGAGTACCATCTTCATTATTACGTGTTGTATAAGCTAAAGGCAAATCTTCTTTTCTGATTTCTGCCTCATAATACACTTCTAATGTTTCACCAATTTCTAAGCGTGAACCATCATCAAACTGTATCTGATATACGTTAAAGTCAATTGATGTTGTGTCTGTGTTTTTCTTAGTTCCATTAAATATCAGATCTGTGTATGCATGACCGCTACCTGTATTAGAAACTCCGTCATTGTAATTCTTTGTAGTAACAAAATCTCCACCATAATCTGCTGCATCACTGAATTTTGTTTTCGTAATAGTATACTTTGGTATTTCCGAATCATCTTTCAGTGTACCATCTGCATTATACCATTTTATCTTAATCTTATTTGCATCAAGACCTGAAGTAGTAATGTATTCAGGAATCTTGTCAAACAATGCAGGATTCAATAATGCCCCCTGCGGATCAGTTTGTCCTCTCTTATTGTTAATTACAGTTGTCTTATACCAAACTTTGTCACCAGGTCGATAACCTTTTATCTGTTCAGCATTAGCATTGTATTTAACTGCTGCGTCATCAGAATTTTTAAATATTTGTGTGTGAACTGTAAGTATTGGTCTTTCTCTTGTAATTACCGCTGTTGTACTTCCGTATATTGTTGCTGTAGAAGTATCTTCATATTTAGTATCTGTTGTTGTTTGATTTTCATCAGTGTTGCTAATGTCTTCATCATGTAAATGTTCAAACGCACAACTTGCTGATACTCCTATAGTGAACTTGTCACTGGCAGTTGTGTTTTGCTTCTCAGCAGCATTTCTAGTGTCACGATATCTACCAATACCATGAAGTTCGAATGGCTTATCTGCTGTAGCAAATGTAATTTCTTCTGCCGGTACATCATAATATGTCCATCTAATAGATACTGCATCCTTTAATAAGAAGTAACCTGCATCTATCTGAGCTTGTGTGATTGTATCACCTGTTAATACTTTATCAGCCTCTACCCATTGAGATGTATACTGTTTATCTGTATAAATACCAACATCTGTTCCTATTGTCTTACCTGATAAATCCTTGTAGAAACAATATTCAACCTTAGCCTTCTTAGTTTCTGTAGAATCCATCTTTTCAGGATAAGCAAATTTCGGTTTTTCTGTTAAATCAAATCCCTTAAACCATCTACCATCTTTTCTACTATTAGTTAAGAAAGATGTTGTATATGTAATAGATGATAATTTATGTGTTGTGCTATTAGTTACAGCTCCCTTATTTGGACCATACAACTTAGCAATCATAGGTCTTTCATCTATGTGTGGATTTGTATCTTCATTTCTACCCGGTGTCTCATATCCGTCAACATATACTAATTCAGGTGTCAATGAGCTATTGTAATAAGTTATGTCACTCTTAATAGTTCCAACATAAGAACTTTCATTATTATAGAAAGAACCATAATAGCCACTTTGACCATATAATCTGCCATATGTTACATTATCCCCACTATCCTTGTAATATAATGCATGCTGTGAATATGTATGTTTTGGATGTGTAGTAACATATACATTTTGTACAATATTCTTACCTTCAAACGGTTTTACTTCCTGTGTTAATTCAGTTATAACAACAATCTTAATATTTTTACCTTTAGTTATTTGATTGTATTTTTCATCTTTTGTTAAATCACCACATGAAATGTTTAACTGTTTGTAATTTGTATCTGTATTATCACTTGCCTTATAGTAACGCTTGTCCTTAACTATACTTACTGTGTTGCTTCCACTGGTTGCCTGTGCAGTGATATCTTCATTTCCTATATCTGAGTCATTCTCTAATATGTACCAACCAATAATTCGCTGACCATTTGGTACAATGAATCTTACATCAGGATGATATACAGGAATTGCCGAATCATCTGATGCTCCTAAACTAATCTGGTACTCAATAAAGTCATCAGGTAATAATTGATTTTTATTTAATGCCACTTTAGTTTTACCATCAATGTCGTAAGCGAATGAATTTGTACTATCTGAAATTTTTGTTTCACGTTTCATAGAAACTTCAAATGTACTTACAAGATTTTTTACAACATATTCTGTGTATGTACTTGTGCCTGTAACATATCCTGACCATCCCCATGCATCAGGTTCCTGTGTTGTAAAGGTTGAGCTTACATAGTTACGTGCATGTGGCCAACTTGTTGTAAAGCTATCAGGACTATTAATTATTGTTGGTGTTGAATCATATGTCCATGCATTAGCTTCAATGTCATCCTTATTTCTGTCAACATAAACACCATCATAAGAGAATGTGCTTTGAGCATTAGCTAATGTTACGTCAGCCAAATTCTCTTTGTTAACATTTAAGAAATCACCACCATCTAATATAGCTTCTCCTACACCTTTGAACTTAATTACAAATGAATCTACAAATTCTTTATAATACTGTGAACTGTCTTTCTTTGTATTATTAGGTGTAATCTTTGTTAATGTATTAACACGATCTCTAACATATTCATTTACATCAAATACATACTGCTTATTTTCACTGTCATAGCTAAAATATTTATGTTCAGTATCTGTAAGCAATGCTTTCAATTGTGCCAATGTGTATGTAGTGTCACCTATCTTTAAGTAATCTACATTAAACCAATCACCAGTTATAAACGCCTCTGGTATATAAATATGTTTAAGACGATAGGTTGAGTCCATACTATTCGTAACAGTGGCACTATCTATTTCTGCGGATCTTCCAGATTCACTATTTGTATCCTGACGGTTCCAAACTTTAATATTAAATTTAGCAAGGTTAGGTGTCTTGTTGTCACTCTGATAGTCATATATAGTATTGCTTTTATTTCCTACTGAAATATTAACACCCGCCTGGAACGGTATTCTATAGGATGTAATCAAAGCACTGTCATTATTAGAAGTATATGGTTTTGTGCTTTCCTGCATATAGTTGTCGCACTTCATATTGTTCCAATCATTAAGTGTGCCTGATGTTTTAATATTATCATCAGTAATTCTATATATGTCACCACCAACATATATATCAGGTAAAGTGTCTACTCCATGATTGTGTGAATCAAGCAAATCCTCCATATCCTTCAACTCTGCTGCATAGTCAACATCACCGCCTAAATCTTTTAGGTGAATTTCATATTTTGTAATATATTCATCATCACCTAATACGATAGAACCTGCTGTATTTCCTGTAACCTGTGATGAGCTACTGCTTTGTGGATACACTACAGGTATTTCATAAAATGTTCTACTTGCTGTAGTATGTACCTTATGTTGGTCACTTCCATCAACCCGTTTATTATTATTGGTTGTGTTTTCTTTTTCAATATCTTTCCCCTGTATAGTAATTGTATCCGTTAAGTTAGTATCAGTCACATTGCCATCTGTATCTAATGTTGATTTCTTCTTATATACAACCACCTTGTCAATATATTGTTGTAAATCTTCTGAAATAAGAATCTTCTTTGCTAAGAAACCATAATAGTTTGAATCACTATCAGGTCTAACGTACGGTAACGTATCTGTTAATACAACTTTATCAGTAAAGGAATGTTTTCCTGTCCAGTTGTATGGGTCATTATAAATCGAATAGTCATCTGAATGACCTGTTGACCTATGTTCATCCATACAATCTTGTGATGCTCCATACGGAGTTTGCACAAAACTAACTGAGTATTCATTGTATAATGAGAACTTAGCCTTTCTGTCCGTCTTGGTCTTTGGTGTTTCATGTACACCTTTCACAATACTGTTCTTTTCCGGATGTACATAAACCTTTGCTGTAGTAAACAAATGTCCCGATTTATAAGCTGCATAATTATGTACACCATATGACATACATGTTTTGTAATAATCTTGCCATGACCAAAGCGAACGATAAGCTGCATTTGCCGCATCAATACGGTTAACTATGCCATTTCCGCCTGCCAAATCTGACGAAGCAATGCTAGTATTATTCATTCCATTTGGCTTTCCTTCATCAGTTCTCTTCTTTGCCTGAGAAAACTGACGTTCAGTATAACCGCCAATATCCATCTTTGTGCTTGCTGTAGCATCAGCCACACCTGATTTAAAGAAACGACCCGTTATCTCAAACATATACTTAGTCTTTTCATCATTAAAATTATACCAAGTACCATAGTCTGCATTTTTAGCAACTGTTTCACCATTTTTCTCTTCAGAAGCATCTCTGTTAATTTTTAGAGCAATAACGATTTTGTCTACAGCCTTATCTGTCTTATAGTCAATCTTAGGACTTCTATATATACCATATTCATCACCCAATTTACAAAGATCTAATCTATAATAAGAATCTTTTCCATTAGTTCCTGTGATTTTTTCTATAGAATCTTTCCAGTCGGACTCTTTTACTGTAGTCCAAGTATCATTATCGTCACCTTCACGATGAATTTTTATTTCCTTAATATAGTCATATGCATATGGATGCACCTTTAAATAATATGCTTCAAATGAATTCGATGGCAAATTAACCGTCATTTCAACATCTACTGCTGTGTTCATTGACTGTGTATACACATAATCATTCGGAGTACACTTTGCATTAGATGTATTTGGTACCATATCATACAATTCCTGATGATTTGCATCATTCGGATAATTGCTTCCCGAATTCAAATATTGTCTAAAGTCTAATAAATATGAACCTATTGCTTTATAACCAATATCTAATTCATCATTATCTGGATATTCATCAGTCCATCCATAATGAGAGTGCTCCAATCGCATATGCTCATATGAATCACTCACTGAGTCAAAACGTTTACCATTATCGTTATTGTCTTTATATCCTGCAACCATTGTTGTATCAAAATACATTTTACTAACTAATGCCTTTGCAGTATCACGTGTTGTAAATATATAGTCATCACCACTGTCTCTGAATTCAGATAAGTAGTTCTTTCCGTTAACTTCCATTTCATTCCAAGAATTAATCTTAGAATCTAAATAACCGTATAATGTAACTCTGTGTTTTTCATCAGCTGGTGCTTCTCTTGTGGCTCTGAAGCCCTTGCCTGTAATAATCACTTTCTTAAGATTCTTGATATTCATACCGAACTCAGTATATATCTTCTGTTCATCTATATAAATATCTCCGTCTACAACCACACCTTCAATTACACTCTGACCGTCTTCAGATATTAACTTGCCGTTTTTATAGTCTATATTAAAGACTTTTCCCTGGTCGCTATCTGCATCATATAATGTAAGCTTTTCTAACTTTTCGTACTGACCTACTAATTCTTTACTAATTCTAATTCCTGTAGTGTGGAATCCTGTGTTAGCTTCATCACCCTGTTTGTTGTCATTAACAGGCAAGTCAATAATAACATCAAAGTCATCTAATTTTGATTTGCATGTATTTCCTATATCAATTGTATAGATGAAATCTCTGTCGTATGGTATACCTAACCACTTATCAGTTTTATCTCTATTATCTGCATCAGTTTTTGTTGTTCCATCTAAATCATAGTAATGAACATCTGCATGTATTTCCGCATATGGTTCCTGAATGTATAAACGATTTGTTAAATCTACAATGCTCTTTGTATCTGCCTCCACCTGCATTGTCTTATCATCAGGTGTGAAGTTCATAACAGCATCAAGATTATTGAACCATTCTGTTCTACCATCAATTTGAATTTCCATCTCAGGAGTATCTTCGTCCTTGCCTCCTAAGAAGTTATTTAAATCAATAACCATATATTTCAAATATTCAATCTGAGTATAATCTTTCAACTCAATTGTAATTGTTCCATCCTGTGATACAGTCATGCTGTCAAATGGAATAGTAACATCTGCATTGTCTGCACTTGGATCTTTGTCCCAATTCCAGAATCTAATCTGTTTAATGTCTGCCACATCTTTGAAGTTCTTAATAGTAATTGTTTTTGTTAAGAAGCCTCTTACATCATTAGACTTTGTTTTACTTCCAACACTACTTGATAAGTCAATTGAAATTTTTGCTTCTTCTGAATATGATGGTGTTGCATTACTAACAAAGAATTTGTAACCAGCATTGTCAATTCCCTTTGGAACTTCAATCTGATTAATCTTATCCTGTTCCTCAGCTCCACTTGCCTTGTTTTCATCTGACTTAATATGCTGTCCGTTTTCAATATAATCCTGACCATAACTTATGCCTTTAATAACAGGATTAATATTTCTAACGATTAGTGTTGCTTCATCTTCATCACTTACATTCAAATCCTCATCTTTATATTTAGTTGTAAATGTACCTTTGACTATTGTGCAGTCATACTTTTCTTCCTCAGGTATGTCCTGATCATCTTTTTTATCGTCATCTTTTTTATCGTCATCTTTTGATGTATCTTTCTTTACCTTAGGTGAAACTAAATTTGCAATTCCTTCTAATAATATGTAAACATCTTCGTTATCCGGAGTTATTTCTGTTTTGTCTAAAAAGCTCTTCATGTCTACAGTAACATTAATAAGTTCGCCTTTATCTTTCCAGACGCTTTTATCTATATAGTAATTTCCGTCTGCATCTTTACTCAAATCAGATACCTTTAATGAAATGTCAGGATTTGTGTCTGCACTTGTGTGAAGTATTATAGAAGATATCTTCGCCACTTTATCTACTAATCTCTTCGACAAAATAACCTTGTCTGTAATAAAGCCCTTTACCTTTCCAGCTTTATCATTGTATTTTGCCAGCTCACCAGAATCAAACTGTCCTGGCATAATCTTTGAAACACTGTCGTTACCTAACTGATAATAAATACCATAGCCTTTTGTATTAACAGGTACTTCCATAGGATCTTTTTTCTCATATCCTGTATCAGTTTTCTTAACAACTTTTGTATCAATCTTAGGATCAGCAACTATTGCCTGAATGGACGCTGTAGATTTATCTAATTCTTTTAAATCTTTTTTGTATCCATCCTCACCTTCTTCTGAACGTTTGCTTGGATCACCAACCCATCTTTCATAAGAAGTAACTAAGTCGTTTGGATATTTTTTACCTTTACTTACAACACCATTGATTGCTACTCGACCATCAAAACTTTCTCCTGCTTCAATACGTTTTTTGAATTTTAGTCGGAAGTGATAGTTATATACACACTTCTTACCTGTTGCTTCAACTTTCTGTATATAGTCATCAATTAAGTTTCCTAACTGTAAGCTCCAAGCTTTGTGTGTTGAGTCTGTCAAATCCGCATCTGGTTCCATTTTACCTAAAGTAACATACTCTGACTTTGGATCTCCTGTACCGTTAAGATTATCATAAGTTAGAAATTCAAACTGAACTGTATTATCCTCATCAAACCAATCTGCAAGTTTCGGTTCGTCCTTGTCAGCATCTACATTGAATATTGCAGATATTTTGTTTAGTTCAAAATCTTTATCAATGGAGTCAGTTGCCATTGCATTGAACACCGGTATATTTCCTGTATTTTGGAAATGTCCAAGATAGTAATCTACGGTATCATTAATAGCAACTTCTTTTTCGTCTTTTTCAACATCCTGTTCTACACCGTTTACTTCTTCCGTTTCTGTAACAAATTTCTTGCCTTGGAAGTCATCAACTGGTGCTATAAATCCCCAATTAACATTTTGACTAACTTTTGTCCAAGTATATCCCTCACCAAAAGCTATAGTGTTATATACCTTAATTGGAATTCTAGATAATTTATCACTAGGTATATCTGTGCTCATAGGAAGTGATACATAGAATGTACGATGATCATATCCTGATGAATCTTCATGCTTGTTTACTCCGGCTCCACTGTAAACCTTACCATTTTTTTCAAAATAAATACCTCCATCTTTTTTGAAATAATATGGCATTGTCTTTAACTCATTTCCCTTATCATCTGTGATGTTAGTGAAATTAGTCATATCCCATTTTTCCATCGCAGCCTGACCTGATTCAGTAGACTCTAGTTCAGTAACATCATAAATCATGATGCCACCCTTGCCGGGAACACCTACCATAAGTTCATTAGCGTTTTCCCAATTGTCCCATTTATTATTAGCAGTCGGTGAGCCGTTGTTGTACAGGAACTTTGCTGCATTCTCTACATGAAGTCCGCTTTCCCATCCGTCTACGGTTTCAAAATCCGTCGGTGCTTTAATTTGGAAGTTGGAAGAATCATAACAGGAATCCGTATCCTTAGATGTATTTTTTATTGTAATTTTATAAGTTACATAATTGTATCTATCCCAAAGAACATTCTTAGGTGCAACTCCTACGATACTTGTTGTCCACTCTAAGTTACTACAAATCATAGTAAATGTAGCAGCAGTATCTGTTACTGTAGTTGCATCCTTTTCGTAACCATCATATATATTTCCACTATAGTCTCTATAGGTTGCATAACCGCCACCCAGCTTAACTATACTCGCTGAGTTTTCAGGCATATTTCCTTCAAACCACAAGTTCACAGGCAGTACCGCCTGTTTTCCTGCAACAACATTACCTGTATTTTTAACCCTTACCTTAGTTCCCCAATAATGTTTGTCCTGAGCATAATCCCAATCTAATGGTGTGTCAGATGTAAACTCTGCCATAACCCTTATAAGACTTTTATCATTTTTAAAATCTTCATCAGTTAGCTTTGCGGCCTCCTCTGATGGAATGAGTGTAAGCTTGTCATTTACAATACGAAATACTGGTAATTCCAATTCAAAGTACATTCCTGAAGCTCTACCGTTACCATTCAGGTTTCCTACAAGGTTTACCTTAATATGATTCTCATATCCACGTCCTAACAACGCTTTGTTCTTACCTTGCAGACTATCCGATACTTCATTGTCTCCATTCGTATTATCCTTATCTGCGTTAATACTACTACCACCTGACTGGTACACCATTGAGAATTCAATTCCCGGTGTCTCCCCTTTACCATTGTTGGAAGCAGCGTATGTGATTGGTGTGGATTGTCCAAACATGGATGTTACCATTGACAATACCAATAGCCAACCTGTTATTCTTCTCGCTATCTGTTTCATAATTCTTCCTGTCCTTTCGTGCTTTATTCTAAAGTTTGGTATTTTTCAAATTTATTTTTTCTGTATATGTAGTAAAAATCAATTTTTTCAAATATGGCATTTTGAGTCAAAAAGACCCACTTATCCACTTTGTTTTACTTTTATTTTATCGAATTCGTCAATTTTTTTCAATAAAAGAACATATACCGTTCACTTTTTTGTCACATCTTACAATTTTTGCATTGAAAAAACGTTGCAAAAAAAATGTTTTTTATTATTTTTTATTGTTTTTTATTTTTTTGGGAAACATTTTTCGTTCTTTTGTATATTTTTTAGATATTTTTTTGTCTTTTCTTGTCTATTTTTTCATTTTGTTTTAACGAAAAAAGCCTGCGCATCTATTACTATTAGATACGCAGGCTATTTAAGCTTAATATACTATTCTATTGTTCTCTAGAGTTATTTCCAAAATACCAGCATCTGTTTAATATAATAAAACAGTACTGGCGAATCATATTTTATATCGCTCCATTCCGGAGAGATTGCAACCATGGCTGTTATTGCAAAAGATGCTATGGCAAGACCAATCATTATTATTGTTACATATCCTTCAAGGCCTTTTTCTCTCGCCTTGGAATACATGATAAGAACCACATATATAATAGGAAGAAAGAACATCCAGGCATAATCAATAGAATATCGAAGCGACGTTCCGCCCATTGTGGTTGTTATATAACCCATTGCAAAAGCAACTACCAAAGTTGTCATTACGAAGCCTCTATTTCCTGTTTCTTTTATGATTCTTCTGCTAGCCCATGGCACTAGGGTAAGCAGCCACATAATAGGATAAGCAAATATTCCCATACAAGCCATGCTGTAGAAGAAGCCCATGTAATTACTACTTGTCGTTGTCGGATTTAAGTATGGAAAAACCGAACTTACGCTTGGCGGCATTAACAAGCCTTTGCTTATTGCCACAGGAAGTTTTCCAATATCTGTTATATGGTAGTAACTTGTATCGTACACAGTTAATTGATACCTTGCTCCAAACTCTGTAATACTTCCGAAACGAATATAATTGTAATACATTAGAGCAATTCCAATCACCAAATATGGCAAGGCAAATGTTATTATCTCTTTTATATTTTTTTTGGAAAATATTGCCTTAAAATAATTGCATTTTTTGTGTTCATTTCCACTTGTCTTTCCAACTTTATTTATTCTATTATATCCACCGTTTGTTGCCAGTCCATTTAGAACTATCGGCACAATAATAATTGACGCTAACACAAAGTTTGGTCTGCAGCCTACTGCCAGCGCCATAAAAGTTGCTCCAAGCAGAAGCCTTTTCTTTTTTATTCCTTTTTCGGTAAAGGCATTAAGTATGCAATCAATCCCCATCAAAGCCGAGGCAAGTGCAGATATTGATGCCGCCTCATAGAACTTGCTTCCGTTAATACTATATAATAGGAAGGAGCTGCTAATAAAGCACACAACCAAACTTGCGATTACCCACACATTAACAGGCTTTTTCCAACGGTTGACTATCGTCATTATTAGATTGCACATAAGAAACATGCAAATAACGCACATCATTAATACATATATTTTCGTGCTAATCAGTGCGCCCGTTACCATATAAATAGGAAGATATACAAACAGCACAGGCACAACACCAAAGTAGCAATAATATTTTCCTTTGTAAAAAGCTCTGTCCCACTTGTATTTAATATTGCTTCTTTGCTTCCATTCGTATGGGTTCTTTAACTTGTTAAGTTGTTCAATCTGACTTTGCACAAAATAGGTTCCACTACTACTAACACCATTTATGTCTACTTTTCCATTTGCCAGCGCCACTGTTAATTCCTGATAAGCGTCCATATGGGTGCTAAAATCAAATCCGGTTAGCCGTCCTGCATAATCAAAACAAGCATTAGTCATGCCCGCTAGCAGAACCACAAATCCAACCTGAAGAATCATTATTGTAACGAGTATCTTCCTATTATAATGTATATTTTTTGTTTTATTTACAAACTCAATGTTTCCTGTGAATCTTATAAGGGTAAAAAGCATAATAAAAATCATCATAACTATAGTTCTAATAGCATTAAATTTAAAAGCCTTACTATAATTTACTTTCACATACATTTTACTTATAGAAGATTCTACCGGAACCTCTAAGGTTAGTTTTACAGAATCTGTTTTCCCTGCAAAATGAGTTTTTATATGTCCTGTAGATGCAAGTCCATTTACAAGTGTTACATTGCAGTCGGCTTTCGTGTATTCTACAGTGTTCGCCTCGTCTTTATAATAGACCTTACAGTCAGCAGTTTTCTCTGCCCCCTCCATAGATAGGTCCAAATCTTTAATCGCACAGTCGGCATACACAATAACAGAATACAAACGTGTTTCCCCTTCCTTGCTTACTTCCACGTTTCCGTTTTTCGCCTTATTCTTTTCTACTATTTCATTGCTGTCTGAAGTTACGGTGTTTTCAAGTGTCTTAGTATCAAACATTACAGCAAACTTTGGATTATTGTTTTTCTCATAGCTTGTGAAATTAAAAGTAAAAATTTCCAATACCACTGCTGCAAGCAATGCCTGCACAACCCAGAACATATATCTGTTATATTTTTTTAGTTTAATTGATTTTTCTATTTTTCTGTTGAAAATTTTGATAATAAGAACCCCCAAGACAATTCCTATTAAGAACATTAAATATTGCATTTTTGCTCCTTATTGTTTCTGCAACAATTTTACTTTTATTTGGATTTCCTACTCATTGTCATTCTATTGCTAATGTTTATTCTTTTGTTTCGTGATATTCTTTGTCTGTATTCACATTCCAAATATTGCTTTTGTCTTTAATATTATTCACAATATTTTTTACAGTTTCAAAAGATGTAACCATTGAATGATCCATATTGTTATATCTGTGCTGACCGTTTCGACCCACGCAATACAAATTGTCAAAAGTATTAAGGTAATCAATAATTTCATTCATATTTGCATAGCCATCAAAGTATGCCGGATAGGCTTTCTTGATTTTTTCTCTATGAGCATCAAGCACATCCGTTGTCTTAATCACGTCCATTTTGACCAGCTCATTAATTGCAAAATCAATACATTCCTTATCACTCATATTCCAGAATTCATCGCCTTCCTTGCAAAAATATTCCAGTCCTATCCAAACATATTTGTCCGGCTCCTGAACCATGTAAGGCGACCAGTTGTTAAACACCTGAATTCTTCCCAGCTTAACTCCTGTATCCTGAACATAAATCCAGCAATCAGGCACAATATTATTTAAAGTTTTTAATTTAGTTTCGTTTTTCAAATTTAATTTGTCTAAAAGCAAGCCAACTGTGACGAAATCCCTGAAAGGTAAATCTTTTGCTGACTCTTCAACTACCTGCGGTATTTCACTGCCCTTTACGCCTGCCACCAAGTCATTAACGGGCATTGAAGAAATAAAAATATCCCCTTCATATTCCACTGTCTGTCCGTTTTCTGTGCAACAAACACTTTTTACTATATTATTTTCCGGATTATGCACTTCTCTGTTTTCCTGATTATGTACTCCGCTACTTTCCTGATTATGCGCTCCTTTGTTATCAGTTTTACCGCCATCTTCCGTATTAATTGTTGTAACCTTGCTGTTAAAAACAATGGTACCGCCCATTTCTTCTATTTCTTTGGCAACCATTTCCCACAACTGGCCCGGTCCATATTTAGGATATATGTATTCTTCAATTAATGAAGTTTCTACTTTTTTGTTTTTTCCACTTGGCATAATCTTGCTGAATACATCTTTTAAAACAGCAGATATTGAAAGTCCCTTTACTCTTTGCGCTCCCCAATCTGCCGAGATTTCCCTAGGGTGTCGGCCCCAAAGTTTCTCTGTATAACCTTCAAAAAACATAGAATACAAAACTCGTCCAAATCTGTTTATATAGAAATTTTCCAAATTATCTTCAGGCAGTTTTCTGAAAACGGAATGTAAATAACTAAAGCCCGCCTTCATAGTTGTAGCAAAGCCCATGTTCTTAATTGTCGCCCATTTAAGAGAGACCGGATAATCAAAGAAATGCTTTGCGTAATAAATTCTTGAAACTCTGTTTCTTACAAGCATTACCACATCTTCTTTTTCAGGATCAGGTCCGTTTGTAGCGTAGCTTTTTTCTCTTCCTAAAACCTTATCGTCGTATGATGGCTTCCCCTGTATTGGCATTATATTGTTCCACCAATTATTTACTCTGTCATCTTTGGAGAAAAATCTATGGCCACCAATGTCCATTCTGTTTCCTTTATATTTTACAGTCTGTGAAATTCCCCCTATTCTGTCCGTTTCCTCCAGAATAGTAACTTCATATCCTTTTTGTTTTAATAGTTCGTATCCTGCTGTAAGTCCTGCCGGGCCTGCACCAATAATAATTACTTTTTTCATTTTACTCTCCAGTCTTTTCTTCACTTTGTCATTGTTTGCACACAACTCTATAATTTTATCATATTTCGTATTTATTTACTAGCAAAAGAAAAAGTCGAACCTCAACAAGAGATTCGACTTTCTTAAACTGCGGGTGACAGGACTTGAACCTGCACGGTCTCCCACTAGAACCTAAATCTAGCGCGTCTGCCAATTCCGCCACACCCGCGGATATTAACTTGTGCACATTAGTACATGAACCTTAATTGCTTCACAGTAGCTTATGCGCTGGTATTTGCATACCCTGTTAAAATCAAAAGGTGCAAGTAAAACTTGCACCCTAGTGAGCCACTGGGGAATCGAACCCCAGACAACTTGATTAAAAGTCAAGTGCTCTACCATCTGAGCTAGTGGCCCGTATTAATTATTTTTCTTAATGAGTCTAACCCATCTAACTGGGCTAGCTGGATTCGAACCAGCGAGTGCAGGAGTCAAAGTCCTGTGCCTTACCGCTTGGCGATAGCCCATTGTGTAAGGTGGCTAGAGGGATTCGAACCCTCGGCCTCCAGAGCCACAATCTGGCGCGCTAACCAACTGCGCTATAGCCACCATGCCATGCTCTGGTTTAATCCAGAAGTGTGCCCAAAGGGATTCGAACCCCCGACCCACGGCTTAGAAGGCCGTTGCTCTATCCAGCTGAGCTAC
>OGZX01000592.1_pt1 | contig 42323 bp, 35 predicted proteins | sample 1576881 | NCBI WGS metagenome assembly OGZX01 (sample SAMEA3541542, study PRJEB24748) | human gut metagenome | biome: human gut; feature: human-associated habitat; material: faeces | place: China | collected 2012 | reverse complement strand
TAGGATGAGATGGCGGGGCAAGCCCGCCAGGACACAGACGCTATAAATAGGACTTCTGACACATCCCCCAACGGTAGGCCCGGAGACTCTGAGACAAGAAAAAACAATGGAACGGCAACGTAGCTTTTCCTTAAATATAATAGCGTATGAAGAAAGTATTGAAAGCCTGGCTTGCCGACAACTCGGTGACGACAGACAACAAAACAGACAAGATCCTGATCCTCGAATCGGCAGGCAGTCTCACCCAACAGGACATCATCGACGAGATGTTGAAACAGGACACCGGGCTTCGCGTCGAAACCCTCCGTCATTCCATTGACCTGTATAACCGCATCCTGATGGACCTGATCCTGACCGGATACAGTGTGAACACCGGCCTCTTCCGTGCCGTGGCGCAGCTCACGGGCGTGGTCGAAGGCGGCACCTGGAACAAGGAAAAGAACTCGATCTACGTCCGCCTGACGCAAGACAAAGGCCTGCGCGAGGCCATTGCCGAAACGACGGTCAACATTCTGGGCGAGAAAGCCGATGTGATGTATATCCTCGAGACGCAGGACATCAAAACCGGTCGCCGCGACGGAAGCGCAACGGCAGGCCGTATCCTCAAAATCCTGGGCAATATGTTGAAGAAGGTCGGCACCGATCCGGCCGTAGGCATCACCCTGACCAACGAATCGGGCGTTGTCACGAACCTACCCGACGACATGCTCGACACCAACAATCCGAAACTGCTCAGCATCCTGATCCCTTCGGATCTGCCAACGGGCGAGTATACACTGACGGTAACGACGCAGTATTCTGGCCCTCATCTTCTAAAAGAACCGCGTAGCGTCAGTACACAAATCTGGATCGGCGGCAGACCGAAAGAGGGCGACGAAGAACGTCCCGGTGAGCTCTAAAAACGCCTGTATTGGATAGAGGCGTTATCCTTACCTGGACAATGCCTCTGTCCTTACCTGGATAACACCTCTGTCCTTACCAGGATAACGCCGTTGTCCAATACCTCTAAAACAGAAGCCAATTCATTCATTATTTATTAAAGCATATAAGACAATGAAAAAACAACTATTCTTACTCCTGATCTGCTCCTTACTGATTACAGGGGCGAAGGCAAATCTCCCTGTCTATCATTCCGTGGCTGTCCAGACTATAGATGATCCTGCAACGGAAGCTCTTTTTAAAAAGGCGATGGATTACTATAAGTCAAAGGATTATACGCATGCACTTCCTCTGTTCAAACAAGCAGGAGAAAAGGGGCATGCAGAATCACTATACTATATTGGGATAATGTACTATTATGGGAAAGGAGTTCGTGATCCAAAAGATCACTCCACCTCTACAAAGTGGTTTAAGCAGGCAGCAGAAAAAGGAAATGCTTTAGCTCAATGTATGTTATCTGCAGCATATAATGAAGGTTATGGAGTCCCTATAGATAAACTTGAAGGTTTTAAATGGTTAGAGAAGGCCGCAGAGCAAGGGGTTCCAGGGGCTCAAACGGCTGTTGCTTCTCATTATTATTATGGAGACTTTGTACCCAAAGATATACTAAAGGCTAAGAGATTATGCGAAGCCGCGATGGAAGGTGATCGTTCTGAGGCTGAACGTATTTTAAGGTTAATACGTGATAATTATGGTGATGTAATTACTACAAACAAAAATTCGGAAGAGGACACGATGTCTGCCGATGAAGCATGCGATATGGGATATAAGTATGATGAGGAAAAAGATTATCAAAAGGCGATCAAATACTATAAAATGGCTGTGGAAAAAGGATCAATAGCTGCAGCAAATAATCTTGGAACTATCTATTTATTTGGATATGGTGTAGAAAAGGATTATGCTACGGCTTTTCGTTTGTTCATGGATGGAGCAAAAAGGGGCTCCGCTTTTTCACAGTCTCAGCTTGGATATATGTATGACAATGGTCTTTTTGTCGACAAAAACAGTGATGAAGCTATTAAGTGGTCTCTTAAGGCTGCAGAGCAAGGTTTTGTTACTGCACAAAGTAATCTCGGTTCTTTCTATTATAACAGAATAGATTATAAAAAGGCATTTGTCTGGTTTCAGAAAGCAGCTGAACAAAATGATGCTAAAGCACAATATGCTTTGGGATTAATGTATTGTAATGGACAAGGTACTGTTAAAGATGTGAAACAGGGTTGTGACTGGTTAAGTAAAGCCTCAAAAGCAAATAATGAAATTGGAAAAGAAGCTGAAAAGGCTTTAAAGTCATGGGTGTGGTATCTTATCTCAGATGATTCAGAATAATTTTGTCACTTCCGGTGTTACCGTCGTACTATCCGGTGCGGCGGGACGCAGCGGGATCAACGGGTATTTTTTCCGGCGGCGGAAGATGTCGGAGAAGCGGGTGAAGTCTTTCTTGTACATGATGCCGACGCCTTGCGTGGTGAGGGCCTGTTTGAGGAACATGTACATGTCGTTCGTATGGTTATAGGCTTTCAGGCGGATGTCGCCGCTGGGGGTCAGCAGGTATTCGAGGTCGAACTCGCCGATAAAGGCGTTCTTCTGATTCGCGTTGTTCTTGTAGCCGAAGTTTCCGTTAAAGATCAGGCGGTTGTTTAATAGCTGGCTGGAGAGCAGCATCTCCACCTCTGTGTCTTCGATGCCGTCCTGGCTGGTACGGATATTGGTTCCAAGTTGCACTTTATCCGTGAAACTGTTCATAAGGCTCGATATCTGTGACGAGATGGCGGATGAGGCGACGGCACTGAAGTCGTTCGACTTAAACTGATTGTTTGTGTACTCCGGCGTATAGAACTTGTTGAGGACGAGCAGATAGACGATCTGTTTTGTCATCATGTCTTCGGTGTCTACGAGGCTCTTCACCTGCCGTTCCAATTCTTCGTTAGAGCCGGGCAGTTCGAGGTCGAACGAGATGGTCGGGTTGCGCAACACGCCGTCGAGGTTCAGCACGCAGTTGACCGGGATGTTGCGCCGTGCGCTTTCACTGGCGAAGCTGGCATCCAGGTCCTGTATGTTGGCTGTCAGGTTATAAATCGCATTGACGTTCATCGTTGCTTCGAACGGGTCGCCGCGGAAGTTGATGATGCTGCCGTCGCGTATCTTAAAGTCTTTGTGGATGAGCTGCTGGAGGCTGAAGTTGTAATTTCCTTCGACGATACCGATGTTGCCGTACATGCGGAGGTCCGTCTTTGTGCCGTATTGTATCTGGAGGCTTCCGCTGCAATTGCCGGCTATCTTGTCACCGGCGATAGGGTCCATGATCAGTTCGATCCTGGCGTCGGGGGTGATGTCGAGCAGGAAGTTCATGCGCAGTTCCGCCCTGTCGTCTTCGTCTTTGAAGATAAGGGGTCTGATCGAGTCGGCGGGTGCGGTCAGGGCCATCTCGCGCAGCTTCTTCTTATCGACGAAGGTGATGAAATCGTAGTCCGCCGCCGAAGAGTTGTTCATGAAATCGAGCTTGACGGAGGTCTTGGGATCACTCCGCATATTGATGTCGAAGTTGATCAGCTGGCCGTTGCCTCGGATGGAGGCGGTACCGGTTCCGAAGACGGTTCCGAATATCAGGGGATTCTGCTTCTGGGGGGCGTCGAACACGAGCATGTTGTTCGTCTGGACGTCGACGTCGAAGCTGACATCTTTAAAGTGTTTGTGGTTGACGGTCAGGTTTACCTTTCCCGAGTTGCCGAACTTGTCGTGTACGGTTACGCCCCGTCCGATGATCGCATCCTGCGTCAGGTGGATGGAGTCGGAGAAGGTATAGTAGGTGTTCAGGTATTCGATGCCCAAGCCGCCGTCGAGTACGTAGGCGTCTCCTTCCACGTTCAGCGCCTTGAACGGACCGTGGAGGTGGACATTTCCGAAACCGCGCCCCTGCATGTTCTTGGCCACGTTCTCGACAAAGGGGTGGAGGAAGGCGAGGTTGAGGTCGTTCGCCCCGAAGAAGAGCGAGAGGCCTGCATTCTTGCCGACGGGATAGACGTAGCCGCTAACGTCGGTCCAGGTCGTGTCGTTCTTATAAATGCTTCCTAACATGAGGATACCTTTCTGTTGGTCGTCCCATTCGCTGAAGAGGTTGAGGCGGCCCAGCGGTACCTGGTTGAACGAGAAGTTCTGCACTTCGAGGTCGGTGTTCAGCATCCGGCTGCCGTAGAGGTCGGTGATGTTGAAGGTGCCTGTCGCCTTTCCGGCAAATTGAAGGACGGGTATGTTCAGGATGTCGAAGATATAACTTAGCTCTACTTGTTTCAGGTCCAGCAACAGGGTGTCGGATGGGTCCCGGGAAACGACACCGTCCATGTGGAGGTATTCGTTGCCGTTGCTGACGGAGAAGTTCCGTATCCCTATTTTGCCGTCGGCTATGGAAATAGTGGACGGGGCGATGTGCCAGGTCGAGTCGTTCAGCGTCAGCGGGCTTTCGTTCAGCGAGATTTCGGTGCGCAGCGTGGCCGGACCTTTTTCCTGTTCCTCTTCGATGAAAAGGGTAGAGGCGGAGAGGTCGGCTTTGAACAGCCGTTGCTTGTTGTTCGCCCAGCCGATCAGCGTGTTCACCTGATTGTCTTTTGCGTCTACTTTCAGGTCCAGGTAGTTGCGCAGGCCTTTGGCGTTGTAGTTGGTTGCCTTTAGCTGGAGGTTCACCTTGTCTTCAGGGTTGTCGCACGTCAGATAACCGCCTTCGAACATCGACTTGCCGATGTTGAACTTCGGCAGGTAGGCTTCGAAACGGAAGCGGTTGTACTGGTTGTTGTAATGTCCCGTGATGCGTCCCTGATGAAGCATGGTGAAAGGCAGCTTCAGGGTGTTGGATATGTCTTCCGTATTCTCGATTGTCAACAGGAGGGAGAAGTTGTTTTCCTTTACCTCCTGTTTCTTCTGCGTGACGTTTATTAGGGCCGGCACGTATCCTTTCAGCGTCTTCATGAGGCTGGGGACGATTGTCGTGAAAGAGTAGGCTCCCGTCACTTCGCCGTTCAGGATATCCGAGGAGATCGTCAGATGGCGGTCCAGTGAATGGCCTGTGGCCTCCACTTTGAATTGTTTCAGGAAGAAGCTGTCCGGGGCGGTCAGGAAAGCAAGGCTGTCCAGTGTGATGCTTCCTTCTAGGTTGTCGATATTGTTCCCGGTAAAATCGGCGCTCAGCGAGCAGGAGATGTCGGGCGCTTCGTATTTGTCGGTCAGATGGAGGCTGTCCGGACGGAAATGCTCCAGGCGCGAGGTGAAGTTGAACATCGAGTTTTTCCCTTCGTGGAGGAAGAGGCCTTCGGCATAGAGCTTGCCGTTCGGGTCGTCGATGTCGAGTACCCCGTTGAAGCCGTTCTTCTTGAAGTTACCCGAGAGGAGGATATTTTCGTATTTGTATCCTTTATATTCGAGTTCGTCGATGCTGGCTTTTATATCCCCTGAGAAAGAGCCGTTCTTTGGGCGGTGGGTGTCGAGCGTGAGGTCCAGCTTGGCCGTCCCGTATGGATTGCCTTCCGGGAAAAGCTCGTCCAGATGCAGGGTGGAGGTCGAAAGGTGCCCTTTCAGGTAGGCGGCTATGTTGTTCTCTTTATCGCTGCCGAAGATAAGGTCGGTCTGCATGGAACCGATGGCGGATGAGAATTTGCCGAAAGCCACGAGGTTGTCGAAGAAGCCGGATATCTCGCCGGTGAAGTTAATGGTCCCTAACTTGACGATCGCATCGGGAAGCGCGACCGGATGTTCGTTGAAGTTATTGGCCATGCCTGAGATACCTTCGGTCGTAATGTACATCTTGTTTACCTGGCCGAAGATATAGGCGTCTTCCGGATGGGTGATCCCTTTCATCTCCATTTTGCCGACAAACAGCATCTTGTCGCTGTATTTCAGCGTCAGGCGTTTGAGGTCGATGTTGTTGATATAGCCGGATGCTTCGGCCGAAAGCTCGATCGCCTCCGAGAAGTTACGGAATGCAGGGACGAAGGCGGAAAGGTCTTTCAGGCAGATCTGGGATGGCGCGATATTCAGTACAACCGGTGAATGGTTCAGCAGTTCGTTCACGTCGGTTGCCTCTTTCATATTGATGTGGGCACGGTCTATCTTCAAATCCGTCTCCGGCAGTTTGATTTCGAAATTATTAATGATAGCGCTGTCTTTGTTTGCCACCACATTGAGCGAAAGTTTGTTCAACGAAAAACCTGAGGCTTCATCGAAACTCATCTTCTTGATATTAGCGTTGAGGCTGTCTTTGTTGAATGCCTTCATCGCGATCTTGGCGCTTATGTTCTTTATGTCGATATGCTTGGCGTTGAACTTGCCGGGTGTGTGAGGGGCGTCTTCCACATCGTAGCGGAAGTTGCCGCGCCGGATCAGGATCGAATTGAAGCGCAGGTCGATATTGGACTCCTTCTTAACCGTATCTTTGCTGGCGAAGGCGTCGATTACGAATTGCAGGTTCAGCTTGCTTGCCGGCGTCTCCTTTTTCAGGTTGGCGGTGAAGCCGAACAGGCGGGCGGTAGAAAATACGATCTTGCCTTTCAGTAACGGGAGTATCTCGAATCCGGCCGATACATGGTTGGCTTCGAGCAGTACATTGCCGTTCTCATCCTCCAGATACAGGTTCTCGAGCACTAAGCGGTTGAACCACTCGATGTCTACATTTCCGATCCGGACGGGCACACCCAGACGCCCGGATAATTCTGACGTCGCCGTGTTTGCCACTTTTTGCTGCACGTATGGAATGCGCAACAAGATGGCCGGGGTTGCGTAGAATATCCAGAACAGGGTGAGTAGGGTGATGATTATGTATTTAAGTCCTTTGATATCTTTACTATATTTAAGCACAAAACTACAACAATATCCCGAGAGATTTCGTTAATTTGCACAAAAATTAAAACGAAGATATGAGTGTGACTATATTAGGAATCGAATCATCCTGCGATGATACTTCCTCTTCTGTGATACGCGACGGCGTGATGCTGTCGAATGTAATTGCCAGCCAGGCTGTCCATGAAGCCTATGGCGGCGTAGTTCCCGAGCTGGCTTCCCGTGCACATCAACAGAATATTATCCCGGTGGTTGCCGAAGCTATCAAGCGTGCCGGTATCGATAAATCCGAACTGAGTGCTGTCGCTTTTACCCGTGGTCCGGGCCTTATGGGGTCGTTGCTGGTGGGGACATCCTTTGCTAAGGGTCTTTCCGCTTCTTTGAATATCCCGATGATTGAGATCAATCATTTACAGGCGCACGTATTGGCTCATTTTATAAAGGAGACGCCGGAAGACGATCATGCCCCTTCGTTCCCGTTTCTCTGCCTGCTGGTTTCGGGAGGAAATTCGCAGATCATCAAGGTGAATGCCTATAACGATATGGAAGTGATCGGACAGACGATCGATGATGCGGCGGGTGAGGCGTTTGACAAGTGCGCGAAAGTCATGGGGCTCGGTTATCCCGGCGGTCCTGTCGTGAACCGCCTTGCCAACGAAGGCAATCCGAATGCTTTTACATTCAGCAAACCGCATATTCCAGGTTATGACTATAGTTTTAGTGGACTGAAGACTTCTTTTCTTTATACCCTGCGTGATAAGTTGCAGGAAGATCCCGATTTCATCGAGAAGAACAAGCAGGATCTCTGTGCTTCCCTGCAGGCGACGGTGATCGACATCCTGATGAATAAATTGCGTAAGGCGGCAAAGGATTTGAATATAAAAGAGGTGGCTGTTGCGGGTGGCGTCTCGGCCAATTCCGGTTTGCGTGGCGCTTTCCTCGACCATGCCAAACGGTTCGGCTGGAAGGTGCATATCCCGAAGTTCTCTTTTACAACGGATAATGCGGCAATGGTTGCCATAACAGGATATTACAAATACCTGGATCAGCAGTTCTGTCCGATGGATGCTGTTCCGTTCTCACGTGTGTTGAATAAGTTGGGATGATGGATATTGAAAACGAAATAGGTGAATTGCTTCGTTCCCGTCATTTGATGATGGGAACGGCTGAAAGCTGTACTGGTGGATATATAGCGCATCTGATTACGCGTGTGGCGGGTAGTTCCGATTACTTCTGCGGGGGTGTGGTTTCCTACAGCAATGAGGTGAAGCATCATGTGCTGGGCGTTTCGGAAGAGAGCCTGATGCAATATGGCGCCGTCAGCCGTCCGGTTGTCGAACAGATGGCGTTGGGGGCTATCTGTACGCTGGGGTGTGATTGTGCGGTTGCCACTTCCGGTATTGCCGGTCCCGGTGGAGGAACTCCTGAAAAGCCGGTCGGTACGGTTTGGATTGCTGCTGCCTTGAAAGACAAAGTTGTGTCTGAATGCTTCCATTTCGGTACGGAGCGGGAAGAGAATATCCAGGAGGCGGCTCGTACGGCGTTGAGGATGTTGAAGGAATTACTTTGTCATTGATTCTTTACTCTTTTTGCCAGTTTTCGGGGTTCACGGCGTGTATCCCATAGATCAGCGATAAGGATAATTTCTTTTTCGTGATCAACGCGGTATATCAGCTTGAAGTTTTTTTGAATTATTACGGCGCGATATTCGAAAGTTCTGTTTGCTAATAATGGTTCGGATGTCCAATGCCTGGATTGTTTGTCAACCTTTCTTCTATATTAATAATGTTTTCATAAAAAGCCTTTGCAACTTTTAGTCCCCAATTATCCACTCCATATAACACGATTTCTTTCAAGCGTGCTTTGGCGTCATCATCCCATACGATATTCATAGTGATGCTAATAAATCTGTTATTTCCTTACGAACTTTGGAACTCTCTGTATATCGGCCTTCTGTATAGTTTTTTTCAGCCTGTTCTATTCTTGCGTTTAATTCTTCCGTTGTATATGGCTGTGCTTCTGTTTTTGCATAACTTTGGCGCAAACGACGGATGTAGCAGATGACTTCTTTTACCATATTTTCATCTGATGCGATCGTGCTTAATTCTTTTAAAAGCATTGCATTTAATTCCATTGTTGTCATCTTGAATTCCTTTCTTTTATAGGTTTGGAACAAAGGTAATCATTTCTATTCTAAATGTATTACTATAACTTATTTATCTTGCGCCTCCAGGCATCCCGTATAAAACATCCGGTTGCTTTCCCGTGTGGTTTGATTGGTTATGCGGAATTGCGGGAATGCCTGTTCGAGGCGTAGTGCCAGCGTGTCGCCTAACGGTTCGTACAGGCTGTCGGCGGTGGCGTTATAGGGGAGGCTGCCGAAGTAACAGAGGTGGTCCTCATTCTTGAACAGGTCGGCACCCAGCCACCAGTTCCGGATTCGCCATTCGGTCGAGTTGGGCAGGGAGACGTACAGGTTGAGGCTGTCCGACTGTATCATCAGGTTCAGAGGAGCGTTCGCGTCGAATGTCCGGCGCAGGCGGTCCTGATCGGGGAGCAGGTAGTTTTGCCTGCTCTTTTGTATCTGGGCGACTTCTTCCAACAGCTTCTTGCTATAGCTTGCTACCCAGATGCCGTTGTATTGGTAGTAACCAAAGAAGCGGTTGCCATTATCCGGATAATAGGTGAACACGATGTCGTTTCGGGTTTGTTTTTGCGGGGCAAATGAACCGAAAGCCTTTTGCAACGTATTCTTTTCTATCCGGTTGATGAGATTCTTTCCTGCTTGTGTGTATAGGACGACCCCTTGAGGATGAAAGGAGAGAAGCAAAGGGGAAAGATCCTGGTTGTTTTGGATAATGGAAAGATATATTTCCGGTATCCGGGAAGCAAAAGCGTCGTATTCCGGTTTCCGGGATAGTATGTATTTAGAGAAAGCGGCAGGACGGTTCACACTCAAGATCGCGTCTGATGCCGGAGCAACCAGCGTATATAGATCAGTTTGCACAGCCTTCTTCTCTTCTTGCATTTTGCCTAAAAAGAACCAGACTGCCACCAGCGTAGCGAGAGCAGCTATTGTAAATGTCACTATTTCCCGCTTGTCAGCTTTCATTTTATCTTACGTTTTCTTGGGATCCAGGAAATATTTACACCAGGGTTTGAGTCCGCATTCTTCACATTTAGGCTTGCGGGCGATACAGGTATAACGTCCGTGCAGGATCAACCAATGGTGGGCGATCGGAATCTGTTCCTCCGGGATATGCTTCACTAATTCCTTTTCTGTCTCCAACGGCGTTTTGCTGTTGTTGGTCAGGCCGATGCGGTTGGCTACGCGGAAGACGTGCGTATCGACAGCCATTGCCGGCTTGTTGTAGACGACCGAGGCTATGACATTTGCCGTTTTACGGCCTACGCCGGGTAGCTTTTGCAGTTCGTTGATATCAGACGGTACGACACCTCCGAAATCCGACATCAGCATTTTTGCCATGCCGACCAGATGTTTCGATTTGTTGTTGGGATAGGAGACGCTCCGGATATATTCGAAGATGACTTCCGGCGTCGAGGCTGCCATTACTTCGGGAGTCGGGAAATCCTTAAAGAGGGCGGGAGTGATCATATTCACCCGTTTGTCCGTACATTGGGCAGACAGGATTACGGCGATAAGCAATTGATACGGGTTGTCATAATGCAACTCCGTTTCGGCAATCGGCACATTCTCGTTGAACCAGTTCAATACCCCTTTATATCGTTCCTCTTTTCGCATATCTTATTTAATGAGTGACATCGTATTTTTACCAAGAAGCAGTCCCAGGAATACGGCTAACAATCCTAATAGATTACTGGCCAGTATATTCAGAAATGCCAGTTTATATTCGCCGGTTTTCATCAGCGACATCGTATCCAGTGCAAACGAAGAGAATGTGGTAAATCCGCCGAACAGGCCGGTGAAGAGAAAAACTCTTGCGTTGGCAGAGAAATGGGTCGTTTCGGCTATGCTCCAACAAAAGCCGATCAAAAAAGAGCCGATCACATTGACCGAAAGTATCCCGAAAGGGAAGGAGTATAGCATCGAACGCTGTACCCACGTCGAAACTCCGAAGCGGAACAGAGTACCGATTGCTCCTCCTGTTATAAGTAGTAGAACCTTTATCATACCATTAACGTCTTTAGTGTGTTTTTCCCCGGGTTGGTTAAGGACCCGGGGAAGATGGTAAATGATTTAGGTTCTCAACTTAATTGGCTGACTCAAACTGTCTCAGGAAACGAACATCGTTTTCGGAGAACATGCGTAAGTCTTTTACTTGGTATTTCAGGTTTGTTATACGCTCGATACCCATTCCCAATGCATAGCCGGAATATACTTTGCTGTCGATACCGCAGTTTTCCAGTACATTTGGGTCTACCATACCGCAACCGAGGATTTCCACCCAGCCGGTTCCTTTACAGAACGGACAGCCTTTGCCACCGCAGATATTACAAGAAATATCCATTTCGGCGGAAGGTTCGGTGAACGGGAAGTAAGAAGGGCGTAAGCGTATTTTCGTATCCGCGCTGAACATTTCCTTGGCGAAGAACAGTAAAGCCTGTTTCAAGTCGGCAAAAGAAACATTCTTATCCACATACAAGGCTTCTACCTGGTGGAAGAAACAGTGTGCGCGATAGGAGATTGCTTCGTTACGATAGACACGTCCCGGGCAGATGATGCGGATAGGAGGTTCCTGGTTCTCCATTACGCGGGTCTGTACGGAAGATGTATGTGTACGAAGTAATACGTCCGGATTATGTTGGATAAAGAAAGTGTCCTGCATGTCGCGTGCCGGGTGGTCTTCTGCAAAGTTCAGAGAAGAGAACACGTGCCAGTCGTCTTCGATCTCCGGTCCTTCAGCGATACTGAATCCCAGACGTCCGAATATGTCGCAGATTTCTTTCTTTACGAGTGAAAGCGGATGGCGGGTCCCCAGTTCGATCGGGTAGGCTGTACGGGTGAGGTCGATGTCATCGTTCACCGTCTGTATATTATCAAAGCCTGCTTTCAGTTCGTTGATTTTATTTTGAGTTGCCTCTTTCAGTTTATTGAGGTACTGGCCTACTTCACGCTTCTGATCTGCCGCTACGTTGCGGAAATCGTTCATCAACAAAGAAATTTCACCTTTTTTGCTGAGGTATTTAATACGTAATGCTTCCAATTCTTCAGCGTTAGCCGCTTTCAGGTTCTCCACTTCATTAAGCAGAGCGTTAATCTTATTGATCATTTCTAATCATTTTTGTTTTCAACGTGCAAATTTAGCCCTTTCTTTGGATACTGCAACCGATTGCGGCCGGTTTTTTTTGTAAAATAGAAGCATTTACCCTTTTTTTATCAGAAATTGTAAGCTACGCCGATACCCAATACTTCCTTGAATTGCACTTTTGCACCATGTTTTTCACCTTCTTTGTTAAAGGTCTTCACATCATTATCGTATTTGAGTGTGGTGTTGAGTGTCGCGCTGAGGTATTTGTTAATCTTCATGTTGATCAGCATATCCCAGTTCACGTCTACGTTGCCGAACTGTTTGTCGTAGGGGGTGAAGAAATCGACGCTTGTGATCAGGTTTACGTTCTCCATAATCTTTTGTTCCGCTTTTGCTTTGATGAAGGCGCCGAGTTCCGCTTTAAAACGGTCTCCGGGATCGACACCGAATGCTCCTTCATTTGACAGGTAGTCGTCTTCCACAAATGTCAGTTTGCCTGCGATCGGGGAGAGATAAAGGGAATAGTTGCTTTTCGGGCGGAAGTCCATACCAAATGAGATATTGGAATAGGCCGGAGCAAAGAATTTGGAAATGTAATGAGATTTGTCCGGGTAGTTATATCCTTTATAGAACTGGGTGTTGAGGTCGGCCATTGCCGTATAATACCATTTTTCACTTGCTTTATAGCCTAACTGGGTAGAGAATGCGATCTTATCGGATGTTTTCTGTACACCTTGCGATTTCGTTTTCGTCAATCCGTAATCCAGTCCGAGATTGCTGATCCATAGCCAATTTGCTCGCTTATGGGTAAGCGTCCCGTTCAGGTATGCATTGCCTGCAAAAGAGTTTTCACCACCGGCCGACCAGTTGCTGACTGCCGTTTGCGACATATTGACACCGGTAATGCCTTTCAGCACCCATTTCCCTTCTTCATACCCTTTGTCATCTGTTTGACCGTATCCGGCAACGCTTCCCATCACGAGTGCTACCATTAAATATACACGTTTCATAAATTCTGTTTTTGTAAGTTGTTTTAATTGAAGACGCCTTTTATAAAACAACAGGTAGCACCCGATTTTGTTTATTTTAAGGAAAGCTTGATTTCCGGTTATGGCAGATAAGGTTTGCCTACCGTCAGTTTATCTCCCGATAAATCGATCTCAAAAAGATGAGGGACACGGATGTATTTCCCGTTCACATCTTTGTGGCTATGGACGGACATCAACCATTTTCCATCCAATGTTTGAAACAACATGCCATGCCCGAAATTAGGCGGGGTAACAGGCTCTTTCTCCTGTATCCAGGGACCGTCCAACGTTCCGCTTTCCGAATAAGCGACTCCTTGCGTGTAATCCTGGAATATCCAACTTGTCCAGATCATACCTAAACGTCCCGTACCTGTCCTGAACAACCAGGGGCCGTCGGTCACCCGGTTTGGCAGAACTTTCTCTCCCATCTTTTCACGGCTCCAGGGCGAATCGCTGGCATGGAACAGTATTTTGCCCTTTCCGGCAGGACCGCTTAGATCCGGTTTCAACTCGATTTTCTCTACCGTACCGTTCTGGTTCTGTAGCCATTCGTGGCAATAAACCATATAAGGTTTCCCGTCGCTATCGACCCAGAAAGTGCCGTCCAATGTGGGCATGTTTTCCGGAAGGTAAACCGGGTCTTTCATCGGCTTGTAGGGACCGTCGGGCTTATCGCTGGCCAGGATATGGCTGGCGCGGCGGGGAATTACGTTCCCTTTTACGGAATCTATCCGGATTGCTTTGTTTGTAAAAGTTGCGAAATAATAATATTTGCCCTTGTATTCGTGTAACTCTGCCGCCCAGATCTCCGGTTTGGGACCCATCCATGAGTCCGGGTCGGTTTGTGTAACCTGATACGGACCTTCCCACAGAGCGAGGTCCTTGCTTTTCCATAGACGTCCTCCCGTTCCGGTCATATAATAGATGTTAGTCTTTTTGTCAGCCAGGATGCATGGATCACTCAGGTGAATGGAATCCAAAGGTATGGCCGTATATTTGCTTTTCCAGTATTGTTCCAGCCGGTCGGCTTCCTCTGTTGTGATTTGTATCACTGCTCCATGTTTGGGGGAGGAGAAATTAGTACATTTCATCACTCCTTCATTGAAATGTCCGAGATCTTTGAACGTGACGAAGTCCGTTGTTTCGACAAAACCGAAATTATGAGGCTTGATACTGAATATATCGTACATTAGTATCCATTTGTCTTCTCCTATGCGTTTCCAGACGTTGGGCGCTTCGCAAGCTCCCGGTTCCAGGTCTATCCATTGAGGCTGATAAGCGTAGTCTTTGTTGATCTTATCGGACATGGCCATCTTTATGCCGCCCGTTTTTTCCTGTGCCACGTATGTCATACAGAAACGTCCGTCGGGCAAGTGCGTGATGTCGGCATCCAGTACCTGGATATCCGGATTGGGATATTCGAAGAGGATGGCGGGTTTTGTCACCAAACGGGTAAAATCGTCATCTGTATAGGCGTAATAAAGTTTGGTTTTTCCTTTTCCTTCCTTGCGGATCGTGAAATAAATCATCATTTTCTTCTCCACAGGGTCGTAAGTCGTTTCGGGAGCCCATGCACAACCGATCTCTCCGAATTCATCGGGAAATGCTTTGTCGATACGGACACAGGTGTGCGTCCAGTTTATCAGGTCGAAAGACTTCATCAGTATCAGTCCCCGGTTGTTTCCCCAGCCGTAAAGATCTCCGTCCCGTTCCCATTCGGTTGTCCGGTATCCTTTTTGTTTGGCAAAAAGATGCAGGTCGGTCATGGCCATATAGAAAGCACCGTCCGGACCGCGATAGATATGCGGATCACGTATGCCGCGCTGTTCGGCTATCGTATCGCCGGCGATAACCGGTTGTCCGTTATTAACAGCCGTAAAAGAATAACCGTCACGGCTGACAGCCATAAAAAGGCTATGTGTCGGGTCCGTAAAATACACCATCAAGTAAGCTCCCATATCTTTTTCCGACGGTATGGTATAGGTAGTTTTTCCTTTCGGTTGGGCAAAGATTCCGAAGGGCAGCAGTAAGCTGAACAATACAATAAATACACCTTTATTCATGCTATTCGATATTAAGATTAAATACGAATACAAAAATAAGTGATTTTTCAACACGAATAGATAAATAAGGGCTCAAAATAGAGAATTTCGCTGCCTGTTCCCAGTTTCACCAGATAGATACCGGCGATATTCACAACCCATGCCTGCATTGATTTGAATCTGTGTATCATTAGGAAAGAGCAGCGATTTGTCAATCATAGCCATCAGTATGGTTTTAGCATCCCATAGTTATGATTTATCAAAACCATTACTATGAGATGAAAAAACGGAAGGGTTCAGTTTCTCTTAAGTTCGAATCCATGTAAACAAAGGGCTTATTGTATAAAACGCATTTTTCAGTCTCAAAAGACATCTAAAACAAAACAAATGTTAACCTGCTTTTCTGCCGTTAAAAAGATGCTTTTTCCCTTTTTCTGGGAGTTTATTGCCGGGAAGTCAACCTTTATTTCATTTTCCCGGCACTTCATCGCCTTGAAGACGGTCGTCGTACCCATCGAAGACGGTCGCCATTCAAATGAAGACGGTCATCATCGCGATTATGACGGTCGTCATGGCGACAAGGCCCTAAAACTTCCTTTGAATATTTGGGACACGGCCCGCCCTTGTCTGGAAATATCCGATTCTCCGGGAGTTAAGGTTTATCATTTTGCAAGTGTTTCCAATTCCTTGTAATCAAATTGCATACTTTTCGGAGCGATCTCGGCACTTCTTTTTATTTGTTGTCAGTAGGGAAGGCTAATGCCTTAAAAAGAATCAATCCGAAATCGATCAGAATTTCGGACGAAATAGAAAAAAGACCGAAAAGAGGGTTATTGTATATTCATCCGGTTTGCAGGGGGCTCTAAATCTGCCAATTTTAAATCAGTTTTAGCATTCCTACGCTAAGAAAAGCAGTAAGGGCATATAATCTTTCAGCTCCGTGCGGAGTATTTTCAACGACTGGCAGATGCGATAGGCGATTGTTTTGGGGGAGACGCCGGTGCGTTCCGCTATTTCGTTGTAGGTAAGGTGGTGGAAGCGATTCAGTTCGAATGCTTCCCTGTAGTCTTCCGGGAGCTCCCGGATCGCTTTGGTAACCAAAGCGATCAGTTCACCTTCAACGTAAAAGTCGGGGTCTTCGAACTGGTCTTTGAATTTGTCGTACAGCTTTTCCCGGACCTGTTGCTTGATTTGATTGTGAGTGATATTGTTCAGGCAACGGTTCTTGACCATTGTGAAGAGCAGGGATTTCAGGGACATCTCCGGATTCAGGAGGATGCGGTTCTCCCACAGCCACATCATTACATCCTGCACGATTTCCTCATATTCGGATACATATTGGGACGCAAAGGCACAAAGTCCTCTGTAATATTGCTTATAAACAGTGTCGAACGTTTGTTCGTCACCGGCGTTTAGTTTATGTATAGTTTCTTCGTTATTGCAGGTCACAAGGTGTTTTTCTTGCAAACTTAACGAATTATTTTGAATAAGTAATGAAACTTATTCAAAATAGGGGGCTCTGGCTATGCTTTCTTTCCCTGGTTGGCTACTGCCTCCATCAGTTTTTTGATCTCTTCCGGATCGCCGAGGAAATAATCGTTCGCAAGATTCAGGTTGTCGTCAAACTCGAATACGTAAGGTACGGCAGTCGGCAGGTTGAGATGTACGATCTCATTGTCCGGGATATTTTTCAGATACTTGATGATCCCGCGCAAACTGTTTCCGTGGGCTGCGACCAGAATCTCGTCGGAGGTTTCGAGGGAAGGGAAGATCACCTCTTTCCAGTAAGGCAAAATTCGTTCCACCGTGTCTTTGAGCGATTCGGTGCGGGGCAGTTCGTTGTCGGGTACATCTTTATAACGGAGTTCGAAGCGTGGGTTGCGCGGATCGTCTTCTTTCAGCGGATTAGGGGCGATGTCGTAGCTCCTTCGCCAGATCAGGACCTGTTCGTCACCGTATTTCTCGGCCGTTTCGCTTTTGTTCAATCCCTGCAACGAACCGTAATGCTTCTCGTTCAGCCTCCAGCTTTTTTCTACCGGAATCCAGTCCAGGTCCATCCGGTCGAGGACGCAATTCAGGGTTTTGACGGCGCGTTTCAGATAGGAAGTGTAGGCTTTGTCGAATCTGAAATCTTTTTCTTTCAACAGGTCGCCGGCTTTAGTAGCCTCTTGTATGCCTTTTTCGGTCAGATCTACATCTGTCCATCCAGTAAAACGGTTTTCTTTGTTCCAAACGCTTTCGCCGTGGCGGAGTAATACTATTTTTTTCATATTCTTTCTGTTTATAACTAATTGATTTTAAGTATAACAAATGAGGCGGAGGAAAAGATTTTACAAATTCCCGAAAAATAAATGCATTTTCGTTTAGTACATCTTTTCGCTGGATTGTATTAGTTATAGAAACAGAAAAAAAGATGACGATAGACGAAAACATATTAATTAAGTATCTGGACGGGATTCAGACCGAAAGCGAGCAGGCCGGGGTGGAAGCATGGCTGGCAGAGTCGCCCGAAAATGAAAAGGTACTGGAGCAGTTGTATTTTACACTGCAAGTGACGGATCGCCTGCATGTCATGCAATCCGTAGATCCGGAAATGGCGTTGGTTCGTTTTAAATCGAAAGTACGTAAACAAAATAAAAAAGTTAGGTTGTATAGGAGTTTGTCTTTATTACAAAAAGTGGCTGCGGTGTTATTCATTCCGGTATTGATCATGTCTGCATATTTGTTTATGCAGCTGGGAAATGAAAGGGTGCGCATGGTCGAAGTGCGCACCAACCCCGGAGTGGTCTCCCGTTTTGAATTGTCCGACGGGACAAAGGTTTGGCTGAATGCTGGAAGTACATTGAACTATCCGCAAAAGTTCCGGGCAGAAAACCGGCAGGTTGAGTTGACAGGACAAGGCTATTTCGAGGTGACAAAAAATCCTGAAAAACCTTTTATCGTAAAAGTCAATCCTGCTTATTCGGTAGAGGTGTTGGGGACGACGTTTAATGTGTCGGCTTACCGGGACGACGAAACGATCGGGACAACATTGGTGGAAGGTTCTGTAAAGCTGAATATCGGTCAGAAAAACGGCAAGGTGATTTCGCAACTTCTGAAGCCGGACGAAAAAGCCGAGTTTATGAAGTCGACCTGCAAACTGAATATCTCTTCCGTTAATACCGATTACGATACGGCCTGGATAAACGGAGAGATTATCTTCCGCAATCATTCGATGCGGCAGGTGTTGAAAATGTTAGGTCGACATTATAACGTGAAGTTCGATGTGAAAGATGACGGGGTACTGAATTCGATTATCACGGCACGTTTCAAAGACGAACAGCTACCACAGGTAATGGAATATCTCAAACTCGCTTCCGGTATCTCATATAAGATAAAGAAGCCGGTGATGAATGATGACAGCACCTTGCAGATATCCGTAATCGAAATATCAAAATAAGAAATAGATAGTGTATAACCATTTAAATCGTTTGCCCATGAAGAAATGAAAGAAGGAAAAAAACATACGGAAGAATGTTGACGCATTCCCCCGCATGAAAAGTCGAAAAAGCTGTTGACGCAGCTCATAAATAACTTTATTATAAATAATAAGCATCACAAAAATATGAATAAAATTGTAACCTTAGAAATTCTAGGGAAGGAAAGTTTCAATCTTTTCCGAAAAATACCAGTAGTTATGAGATTAAGTGTAGTCTTTCTTTTTTTAAGTCTCGGCATTGCAGTCGCAAATAATTCGTATGCCCAGAATACTACTCTGTCATTGGACATGTCGAACAGTACGATCGCCAACGTGCTGGAGGCAGTAGAAAACCAGACGGATTTCTCCTTTATATATGATGCAAACGTCGTCAATATAAACAAGAAAGTTTCTGTCAGTGTAAACGAAAAGAATATCTTCGACGTCCTGAACAAGATGTTCGGAAACAGCGATATCGCCTATACAGTCGTAAACAAGAAAATCATCCTGAACAAAAAAGAAGCGATAGACCTTATGCAACAGCAAGGCAAGCGGGTAACAGGAGTGGTTGTCGACAAAAACAATGAGCCGGTGATCGGAGCCAATATCCTGGTGAAGGGTACGACAAACGGAACTATCACGGATGTGGACGGCAATTATACACTTGACAATGTCCCGGCCGACGCCATATTGGTGTATTCCTATATCGGGTTTGACTCGCAGGAACTGAAATATGACGGACAAGCGACTATTAACGTAACATTGTCGGAAGACACACAGAAACTGGACGAAGTAGTCGTGACGGCTATGGGTATCAAAAAGAAAGCCGCTTCCCTGACCTATTCGAGCCAGCAGGTGGGAGGAGACGAACTGACACGTGCCAAAGATCCGAACATGATCACTGCATTGGCCGGTAAGACTGCCGGTGTGCAGATCAACAAGAACTCTTCCGGTCTGGGCGGTTCGGCAAAGGTTTCCATCCGTGGTATCCGTTCAGCCAATGCAGACGCAAACAACCAGCCTTTATATGTGATCGATGGTGTTCCGATGTTGAACTCGATCAGCGAGCAGGCTTCTTCTGCTATGGGAGGTACGAACAACGCCGGTAACCGTGACTCCGGCGACGGTATATCCAACCTGAACCCGGACGATATCGAGAGTATGAGTATTCTGAAGGGAGCTTCAGCCGCTGCTCTTTACGGTTCGCAAGCTGCCAACGGTGTGATCCTGATCACGACAAAGAAAGGGAAAGCCGGCTTGCAGCGCGTCACTTTCTCTTCCAACCTCACAGTCGATCATGCGATCAGCCTGCCTGAGTTTCAGAACGAATATGGCCGTAAGGATAACCTGAGCTGGGGCGAAAAAGGCAATCTGAAAGATTATGACAATGCCGGCGATTTCTTCCAGAATGGCGTGACGGCAATCAACTCTTTGTCCCTGACGAGAGGTAACGATAAATTGCAAACTTATTTCTCTTATGCCAATACGAGTGCGAGCGGTGTTGTCGAAAAGAACAAGCTGCAGAAGCATAACCTGAATTTCCGCGAAACGGCGCAGTTCTTCGATGACCGCTTGAATATTGATGCAAATGTCAATTTGATGACACAGTCAATCAAGAACCGTCCGACTTCCGGCGGTTATTACATGAACCCGTTGGTCGGCTTGTACGGATTCCCGCGTGGCGAAGATATCACACCGTATAAGGACGGTTACGAAACAAACGATTTCGGACGGAATATGCCGATACAGAATTGGTACACGGATATCACCAGCTTCGAGCAAAACCCGTATTGGTTGGTAAACCGCGTGACGAGCCGTGACAAACGTTACCGTGCATTGGCTTCGCTGACGGCAGCATTGACCGTTACCGACTGGTTGAAGATACAGGCCCGTGGTAATGTCGACTATACCAATGACAAGTTCCAGCAGAAAATGTATGCAACGACATCAGTCGATCTTGCCGGTACGAACGGACGTTATATCGACTTGAACCATACAGAAATGTTGCTCTACGGAGACGTGATGGCCATGGTCAACAAGAAATGGAACGACTGGTCGCTGAATGCCGCTTTAGGTTCCAGTATCAACAGTACGCGTGTCGACGAATTGCGCCTGGATTCCAAAACCGCTTCCCTCTATTATCCGAATGTGTTCACGGTTGCGAATATCAATATGAGTACATCGGCTGCCTGTGATGAAATCATCAACCAGCGCCGTACGCTCCAGTCTGTATTTGCAACGGCACAGGTCGGTTGGAAAGAAAGCCTCTATCTGGACGTAACGGCCCGTAATGACTGGTCTTCCACACTGGCGTTCACCAAACATAAGAACAAAGGTTTCTTCTACCCGTCGGTCGGTTTGTCATGGATTATGAACAATACGCTCGATATGCCGGAATGGATCAACTTCGGCAAGTTGAGAGGTTCGTGGTCAAAAGTCGGTAACGATATACCTTTATACGTAAGTAACCCTGTCGACATGATCGGCGCGGGCGGTAAGATCATTGTGAACGAGGCTGCTGCTTTCGACAACCTGAAACCCGAATTGAGTACGTCCTGGGAAGTCGGTACGGAATGGAAGTTCTTCAACTATCGTTTGGATCTGGACTTCACTTATTATAGAACCAACACCAAGAACCAGTTGCTGAAAATGCCGTCGTTTGCCGGTTCACCTTATAAATATTACTATGTGAATGCCGGTAACATCCAGAATGAAGGTGTTGAACTGACGTTGGGAGTTACTCCGGTCATGACGAACGATTTCCGTTGGAAAACATCTTTCAACTTCTCTACCAATAAGAATAAAGTGGTTAAACTGCATCCTGAACTGAAATCATTCGCTTATGGAGATGAGGGCTTTAGCATGATGTATATGATGCGTATCAAAGAAGGCGGTTCGCTGGGCGATCTCTATGGAAATGCTTTTGAGCGTGACGAGGCCGGTAAGATCGTTTATGATGAAAACAATTTGCCAAACGTAATTACCGGTAATAATGTGAAGATCGGTAATTCGAATCCGGATGCTTTACTGGGATGGAGCAATACTTTTACCTATAAAGATTTCTCTTTATATTTCCTGATTGATTGTCGTTTTGGTGGCGATGTATTGTCTGTAACGCAGGCTGACCTGGATTCCAAAGGTGTGTCGCAGGCAACTGCCGATGCCCGTAGAGCCGGTTTTGTGGATTTGGAAGGCACACATATAGGGAAAGAAAACATAGAGGCATTCTATAGCCGTGTCGGCGGACGTAACGGATGTTCCGAATATTATATGTACGATGCGACAAACGTTCGCTTGCGTGAGTTGTCTTTGGGTTATACGTTCCCGAGGAAACTGATGGAAAAATCAAAAGTATTCCAGGAAGCCCAGCTTTCATTCGTAGCCCGCAACCTGTTCTTCTTCTACAAAGACGCTCCGTTTGATCCGGATGCCAGCTTGTCGAGCGGTAACGGTTGCCAAGGTGTGGATGTATTCGGTATGCCGACTACCCGGAGTTTAGGTTTTAATCTGAAGGTTTCATTCTAAAAAAAGAGTATCATGAAAAGTAAATTCAACAAATATATAGCAGCATTCTTTGTCGCAGGAGTGGCGGGCTTGATGGCTTGCACGGAAGATTTCGAATCGCAGAACACAAAAACAAACGGTTTTACCGAAGATCTTCAATCGTATGATTATATGTATTATACTTTGCCGATCACGGTTGTTGAGCAGGGTATCTATTTCAACTATGATTGGGGTGGCGGTAAGAACTGGCCTTTCCAGACCATGCAGAATTTGGAAGCGGATATGTTTTCCGGTTATTTCCATGATATGAACGGTAGTTTCAATAGCAATAACTCCACGTATCATTTGAATGACGGCTGGACATCTTCCAATTGGACATACACTTACGGATATATAATGACTGCCGCCAAGAATGCGGAACGGAGAAATGCCGACAAGCCGGAATTTCTGGGTGTGACAAAAATCCTGAAAGTGGAATTGATGCACCGTATTGCCGATATCTACGGACCGCTGATTTATACGAACTATGGTGAAAGTACCGGTTCCGAACCGGATGATATGAAGACTGCGTATTATGCATTCTTTACGGATCTGGACGAAGCTTTGACAGCAATCCGTACGTATGTGGCAGCTAATCCGAAGACAAATCTGTTTGCCAAATCGGACTTTTTGACGCCGAATAAGACATATGACGACTGGATCAGGTTTGCGAACTCTCTGCGTTTGCGTTTAGCCATGCGTTTGTCTAATGTCGACCCGTCGAAAGCAGCCGAAGAGGCAAAGAAGGCTTTATCGGATGAAGGCGGCGTACTTGAAGCGCCGACAGACGTAATTGCTGTAAATGCTTCGACGAGCGGATTCACCAATCCGTTGGGAGAAATTAATAAGGGATGGCACGAAGTTTTTATGAATGCAAGTATGGAGTCTTTCTTGGTGGGCTATAACGATCCGCGTATCTCTAAATATTTTACTCCGGCTGCGGGTGGTTCCGAAGGCGCTTTGTTCGATATCGCCGGAACTTATAAGGGTGTCCGCCAGGGTACGGGTGTTACACATAATAAATACAAAGACCATTCGCCCAGTACGGTAGCCCAGAATACGGATGCGATTCTGCTGACAGCCGCCGAAGTCTGGTTCTTGCGCGCTGAAGCCGCTTTGCGTGGCTATATATCCGGGGATGCGGGTGAATATTATAAGAAAGGTGTTGAAACCTCTTTTGCACAGTGGGGCGCCGGCAGTGCTGCCGAATATCTGGAAAGTGAAAAAACACCTGCAGATTATAAAGACGCATTCGACGCGAAGTTTGATGCAAAGGCTGAATCGACAGTGACTCCCAAATGGGATAATGCCCTTTCCAACGAACAGAAACTGGAAAAGATCATTACACAAAAATGGCTGGCCATTTATCCGGAAGGGTGTGAAGCCTGGACGGAACAACGGCGTACCGGATATCCGAAACTGTTTAAGGTTGCAGTCAACAACAGTGGTGGATCGATCGATACGGATATCATGATCCGTCGTCTGTTCTATCCGCAGGCACTGATCAGTGATAATCCGACTCAATACGGACAATTGACTCAGGCATTGGGTGGCCCGGATACAGGTGGCACACGTCTGTGGTGGGATACCGGCCGGAACTTTTAAGGATTGATAAAGAGGGTGTTTTTGACACCCTCTTTTTGTTATTATAAAAAATATACTATCTTTACACCCGAAAATTCTATAAAACAGTTGTGTATGTCATTAAAGCGCTTCGGAGTTTCATTAGAAGATAACCTGCTGGAATCGTTGGATCAATATGTGAGTGAGAACGGCTTTGCCAATCGTTCGCAGGCGATCCGTTTCCTGGTGGAGAAGAATGTCGCTGAGCAGAAATGGCAATGCAATCATATCGTGGCAGGTACGATTATCATCATGTACGACCAGGTAAAGAAGGAGATTGCCTCCCGGATTGCCGATATACAACAGAATTATCAGGATGTGATCCTGTCCTCTTCCCAATATTACATCAATCGTAACTTTTGTCTGCACATCGCGACTGTGATGGGTACGGCTAATCGTTTGACTGAACTGTCCGACCGGTTGACAACGATAAAGGGAATCAAACATGGTAAATTGGTTATGAGCCGGGCGGATTAGATATATTTTTTGCCAGTTGTGTAACACGATTTATGAAAGATGTGCTACTTTTGCGGTGTTGTTATTTGAATTTTAATAGTCAACTTGAATATATGAAAAAAGAAGTTTTACTTATTTACGGGTTAATGCTCAGTTCTTTAGCCTTTGCTGCCGATCCGGCGGCAATCGACAGCCTGATCAATTTGCAGGGTGTTGTGATTTCGGCCAATAGGGTGCAGGTGAACCGTAGTAGCGTGCCGTTGACTATCTCGGTGATCGACCGGGATCAGATAGAGGCAAGCAGCGAATCGGCTTTGTTGCCGGTGTTATCCGAACGTGTACCGGGCTTGTTTGTGACTGAAAAAGGAATCACGGGGTTCGGGGTCTCTTCCGGTTCGGCGGGTACGGTGAATATTCGTGGAGTCGGACAGGGAAATAAAGTCCTGATGCTGTTTGACGGACAACCGCAGTGGGCCGGTGTCTTCGGCCATTCGTTGCCTGATACTTATGTGGCATCCGATGTCGAGCGTGTCGAAGTAATCCGGGGTCCGGGCTCTTTGTTGTATGGCTCCAATGCGATGGGAGGGGTTGTCAATATTATCACCCGCCAACACCGGCAGGAAGGCCGCCGTACGCAGGCACGTGTTATGATGGGGTCGTATAATACACAGAAATATATGATCAATAATGGCTATAACGTCGGTAACTTCAGTAGTTTTATCTCGCTGAACCATGATCGTACGGATGGCCACCGGGCTGACTCCAAGTTCGATATTACAAATGGTTTTTTGAATCTGGGATATAAGATCGACGACCATTATAAAGTGACGGGTGATTTAAGCTTAGCCAAATATAATACGGAAGATCCGGGTACGATCACCAGTCCGCTGTTGGATCATGTGATGCATATTCTTCGTGGTACCACCTCTTTTGCTTTGGAGAACCATCATGAGAAGTCGAGCGGCGCTCTACGTGTTTTCTATAACTGGGGCCACCATAAAATCAACGACGGACATGCGCCAAACGCAGATCCCCGTTCGTTCCTTTTCTATTCGGACGACCATAATACGGGAATCCAGTTATACCAGTCTTTCCGCCTGGTAGAGGGAAATACATTTACAGCCGGTGTCGATTATAAGAACTGGGGCGGGCATGCCTGGAACGATACGATCAAAGGAGCGATTGGAGAGGTGGTCGATAAGTCAGTCCATGAAGTGGCCGGTTATGCAATCATGCAGCAGGATTTGTTTGATATCCTGAGCCTGAATGCCGGTGTGCGCTACGAGCATAGCAGCGCTTATGGCGGCGAATGGGTTCCGCAGGCCGGTTTTGCGCTTCGTCCGTTCGAAGGAAACACGATCAAAGGTTCCTTCTCGAAAGGATACAGAAGCCCGACACTACGTGAGTTGTATATCTCTTATCTGCCTTATTCAAAGGCAAACCCTGATCTGAAACCGGAAAGTATGTTGAGCTATGAGCTATCGATCGGACAGCGCCTTTTGGATAATCGTTTGCATGCGGAACTGACTGCCTTTTATATTGAAGGGAAAGATATGATCTCGGTGGTAGACCGCCAGATGTCGAATATCGGACACTTTTATAATAAAGGGATCGAGTTCGAGACCAGCTATCAGATATTGAATAATCTGAGCCTGGATATGAACTACAGTTATCTGTATATGAATAAGGATATCGTGGCAGCTCCGACCCATAAGTTTTTTGCCGGTGCTACTTATATGCCCGGACGGTTTACTCTTAATCTGAGTGTGCAGTCTATTTTCGATTTGTACACGAATGTGGGAAGCAAGCCGGAGGACAACCGCAAAGAAGATTATACGGTTTTGAATGCCCGCGCTTCCTATCGTTTCGGCACACGCGACAAGGGGTTGAATCTCTTTGTTAAGGGGGAGAATCTGACTGCCACTCGCTATACTATTAATGACGGTTACCCGATGCCTAAAGCAACCTTTATGGGTGGAATAGATGTTACTTTCTAAAACATTTTACATACCTTTGCGCCCTGTAACATTAAAATAAAAATCATTATGTCAGTTGCAAAGAGGGATTTAGAGGATAATAGAAAGGTGACGACCCATCGCCTGATTGAGATGAAACAACGCGGGGAGAAGATCTCCATGTTGACGGCTTACGATTATTCGATGGCTCAACTGATCGATCAGGCAGGTATGGACGTTATCTTGGTTGGCGATTCGGCTTCCAATGTAATGGCCGGAAACGTGACGACACTGCCGATCACGCTGGACCAAATGATTTATCATGGCAAATCGGTGATGAAGGCTGTGAAGCGCGCACTGGTTGTTGTAGACCTTCCTTTCGGTACTTATCAAGGTAACTCGAAAGAGGCTTTGGCTTCCGCTATCCGTGTGATGAGGGAGACGCATGCCGACTGTATCAAGCTCGAAGGCGGTTCGGAAATACGCGAATCGGTCGAACGTATCCTGTGTGCCGGTATTCCTATTATGGGACATTTAGGGTTGACGCCTCAATCGATTAATAAATTCGGGACTTACACCGTCCGCGCCCGTGAAGAAGCGGAAGCGAAAAAGCTGATCGAAGATGCTCACTTGCTGGAAGAAATCGGCTGCTTCTCTGTCGTTCTGGAAAAGATTCCGGCTGCTTTGGCTGCACAGGTCGCTTCCGAACTGACAATCCCGGTGATCGGTATCGGTGCCGGTGGAGGTGTGGACGGACAGGTTTTGGTTATGCACGATATGCTGGGTATCAACCAGGGATTCTCTCCCCGTTTCCTGCGCCGTTATGCAAACCTGGCCGAAGAAATCACCCGTGCGGTGCAAGCCTATATCGAAGATGTAAAGACCCAGGACTTCCCGAACGAGAAGGAACAATACTAAATAATGTACGAAGGTTTTTTGAATAGACCTTGATAAGTACATATAAAAAAGCGGTATGTCTCAATAGTGGCATACCGCTTTTTGTTTTTAGAGTTCTCCCGGTCTTTCCTCTTCGCTTCCACCGGTAGAGGACGATGAAGAGTTGTTGACAGGCCATTTCTCTACACTCACTCTTTCGATCGCGCTTTTCAGGCGGATGCTGGGACGGAAGATGATGTGAGGTCGCGTGAACTGCGATGCGTTGAACTCTTCGGCAGTGCTGGTCCCTTTGCTACTTACTTTTAACTGAAAGTTACCCAGCTCACCCAGTTGGACGACTTCGCCGCGAAGCAGTGCTTCGGTTGCTGCGAAAACAAGTCCGTCGATCACCAGCTTGACATCACCCGGTGAAGCTGTGCTGTAGGCAGCAATGTTGTTACAGATTTGATCTAAAGTCAGCGCTCCCGTAGAAGAGACACTGCCATAATACTTCTTTGCGTCTTTCTGGGCATCCTTGCTCAAATCTTTACGTAGAACCGATTTGTACTTGATAGCCATAACTATATCCTCCTTTTCTTTTTGTTTGATGTAAAGATAGGTAGACGGGTGGATATAAAATCGTTGTTCGGAGATGTTCGGGTACGTATGGGGTGCTTTGGCTATTTTTTATTTTTTTTCCGCGAAAATGTTTGGATATTCCCTCGAAAAGGTTTACTCTTGTCGCAGCAACAAAGAGAGCAATGTGCTGATATTGCTCCTGTTAATACTAAACGTAGCGTTCTTGCTACTGCTGGCGAACCATCCCGTTTTGATGTTGCTGCTTGGGATGGCTTTAAAGATGCCGTTACTAAACATCATGTTTTTTTATTTAATCTTCGGACGAAGGGTGCACACTTCGCCCGATAAAAATCCTATGTTTTTTATGAAAGAACAAATGGATATGAGCTTCAAACAAGTAGCTTGTTTGTATGCTCCGTGCTCTTCACCCAGGAGCGCGTCGAAAAAACTGGGTGTCTGGATCCGAAGAAATAAGGATTTAGTGGATGCTTTGGTAAAAGCCGGCTGGCAACCATACCGGAAGGTCTTGACCCCGAAGCAAGTGAGTATAATCGTGAGCTTTCTGGGCTCACCAGTAGATAATATTTTAAAAGAGGAGGATATCTTATGAAAACAGATAAGCCGAGTTTGGCAGACGTGCAGGTGTCATGGTTTGCCAATGTGAAAAACAGCCGGGTTTCCGGCACTTTAACGCTGGATGAAATCCGGCAAGTGATAACCGAGCCTGCCACCCGTTTGCTGGACGGGAAGGTAAGGCAGTTGACCGATGCTGCCCGGCGGTGTTTGAATAAGGGGAAAGAAAAGCTATACGGCTCTGTGAAGGCACAGCTGCCGGCCGTGACCTTCGGTGCTCTTTTTCATGAGAAACGGGGGAAAAGAGAGGTTAAAAAAGAGACCGGTTTGGCACTGATGGATTTTGACCATCTGACGGATGACCAGATGCAGGCCTTGCTGATGAAGGCCCGTGAGCTGCCCTATATCGCGATGGCGTGGAAAAGCCTTTCGGAAAAGGGTGTACATTTCGTTGTTTGTTTGCCCGGTATGGGTACGTTTGAAGAAACGATCGTACCGGTGCAACAACAGCTGATGGCCGACCTGGCACTGGAAGGCGTGGCTCTGGACAGCGTCTGCAAGGATGTCTCGCGTTGCTGCTTTTTGAACTACGATGCCGGGTTGTGGTGCAACTTTGATGCCCGCCCGATGGTGCTCGCTGTGCCTGCGGAGGAAGAAGCGACATTGGTCAAGTCTCCCTGTAGGGGAAGGAGAGGGGTGAAGAACCGCCTGGATATTATGTTGTTTGCCGGGGAACTGGAACGCTATTTCGAGCGCAAGATGGCAGGTCTGGTGAATGGCAGTACGGCAACACCTACTGCCGGGCTTGCCGGTCTGTGTAACACGCGCGGATATGCGGAGAGCGAGGCTGTCGAAGTCTGTTGGAAACGTTTTGGCGGCCGGCTCGGGCAGTCTGAAAAGGAGTTTCGTAACGCCTTTTCTTTTGTTTACAGAAAGTATACCGACCAGTTTGGCTCAAAAAAAAATGAAGTTTTTACAGAGGAGGAGGGCCGGAAGGCCGCTGAGGCCGGAATAGAGGTTTCGGAGGAAGAAATCCATCTTCCTCTGTTTCCGAGCGAGTTGTATCCGTTGCTTCCAGCGATGTTTAAAGATGTTGTATCGCTTGAAAAACATGAACCGCACGAGATGGATGCCTGCGTCTTGGGCGTCTTGGCACAGTGTGCCGCCGCGCTTTCGCAGACAAAGGTCTGGGAGAACAGGTGGCACTTCCCCAGCGTCTTTGTAAATGTCGTCGGCAAACCGGCTTCCGGGAAAAGTGTCGTGGCGCAGACCCGCTTCCTCTCCCGCCTGTGGGAGGATGTTCTGTCGCGTCGTGTTGAAGACCCGTTGCATGCAACCTTTCATCGTGTCGCGGCAGATACGACTTTGGCAAAGCTGGTTGAACAGATGCGTGACAACGGAAAGTTGGCGCTCCTGATGGAAGATTCGGAGATGAACGCCTTCGGCTATGCCAACAAAAAGCAGGAGACAGGTTCCTTCGATCCTGTCTTTAATAAAGCCTATGAAGGTGAAACCGTGTCTCGAAGTACGAAAATAGCAGGTAACATCGAAGTTCGCGATCCGAAACTGGTCGTCTCTCTGACGGGGACAAAAGATCAGTTTGTAAACGCTTATCAGACCAACCAGAACGGTTTGACCAGTCGTCTGACCTGTTACGTGATGCCCAACACCGTGAAATATCAGAATCTTCCTTATGAAGAAGATTTGGATCCCGGTCTTGACCGGCGCAGGCGCAGGCTACAAGAGCGTTTTCTCTACATCGCCAGTTGGCAGGAAGAACAGCCGGAAAACGCCGTCCGTTGGAAGCTGACGGAGAAGCAAACCAAACGGTTGAACCGGTTGATGCGGGCCCGCCTGGAACAAGCCTCTCCCGATGATCCCACTGAGGAGTCGACGATTTTCCGTCTTCGGGCGAAGATCATCCGCTATGCCTGTATCCTGTCTTCCGTCCGTTGGCTGGATCCGGATAGCCCGGAAGGGTTCGTGCCCGAGAAGTCCTCCACAGGGGGTGTGTTTATTTCAGACACGGACTTCCGCATCGCCTGCTTCCTGGCCGACGCGACGTTGGAACACACGCTGGCTTTGCAGAGCATCCTGAAAAACGACACGCCGATCCCGCCGATGAAACAGCGTACAGCCTGGAGAGGCCAACTCCTGTCCGAACTTCCGGATCCCTTCCGGTTTACAGAAGCGGCGAAGCTGTGCCAAGAAAAGTTTCATCGGGAAATATCGGCATGGAAAGATGCCAGGAAAGCGTGGGAAGAAAACGGTCTGATAGAAAAACAGGCCGACGGTAGCTGGCGGAAAGTTCCAGTCGAGGCGACTGAAAAACCGTAACCGGCCTTCCGGCCTTCCGACCCTTTTTTGAAGCTACGGCTTGTTTTTTAGTGAGTTTCCGGTAAAAATATCATGATATTCTTTTGCAGATATCGTGATATATGCCGGAAACTTTCACTATATTTGCAAAATAGAAACGGGAAGCGTCTCGTTTCAAAAATGTATTAGAAATTTGAAAAGAAGCGTTATGCTTATCTTGTAGTTTGAAAACCTGAGAAATTTTCTAATTAGAGTACAAGGATTTGCATAGTGGTTCTCACGCTATAGGCGTGGGGCTGCTGTTCCATATCTGTACTCTTAGGTTTCTCAGGACCTTCAAACTAAGACGTGGGCATTAGCAGTTCCGCGCTTTTGTGTTTTATGAACTCTCTTTTTAGGAGCTGGAAGGAGAAAAAAACGAGACATATTGCAGATATGAAAAGGTTATTATTATTGTTGGTATGTATACTTGGTGTGTTTTCTGTCTATTCTCAGGAAAGTACAGATGTAGATACTGTTTATTTTGACAAAGATTGGAAAGGTGTCTCCAGTCCTAAGTTTGCTTCTTATTATCGGGTAATAGAGAAAAACTCTGATCTGAAAGCTCCAAAGCATTATCGGGATTATTTTCTAACAGGAGAACTTCAGTCGGAAGGTCTCTGTCTCACTATGGATAAAAATGATGATCGAAATTCAGTTTTTGATGGAGAGTTTACTATTTATTATAAAAACGGAAAGGTAAAGGAGAAGGGAAATCGTATCAGAGGAATATCGGATGGAGAATATACTGTTTATTATGAAAATGGATTGATAGCGACTCATGCCGATTTTAAAAAGGGTAAGCTGAATGGTATTTTAACACAGTTTTCGGAAGATGGGTCTTTATGTAAGCAAATTGAATATGTAGATGATAAACCTGCCCATGATTATTATATCTTGTCTAATGCTCAGGGATATGCTTGCAAATACAGAATCAGAGATGATAAGATGATCTCTGAATCTCCTGATCCATCTGAAATGAAAAGTGAATATAAAAATGGTACCCCTTGGCAGTATTATGTAAAAAACGGTTTGATGCTTGCATTAAGTAATTCTCAGGTAAAAGATTATGGTAAGTATTTTCGGATAACGATCGTGATTGCAAACAACTCGTTGTCGCCAATAGATTTTTACCCGTCAAATATTAAATCGCATGCCCGAGATAAAAAAGGTAAATATATCGGATTGACAGTCTATTCAGTAGAAGACTATATGAAAAAAGTAAATCGTAAGCAGAACTGGGCGGCTGCGTTAAATGGACTGGCTGAGGGATTGGCGGCCTCAAATGCAGGTTATTCTTCTTCTACTACAAATTCGAGCACTTATTCCAGCGGTACCGCTAACGTGTCGGGAAACGCTATGGCTGCCGGTTCGGGAGGATGGGCTGTCGGTTCTTATTCTGGAACGGGTTCTTACTCGGGGAGTTCATATACATCATCAACGACAACTTCGTACGATGGCGCAGCTGCTTACCAAGCACAAGTTATATCCAGTAATCGGATTGCTGCTTATGAAAACGCGTTGATGAATGACAGAATGGTGAAAGAGGAAGGGTATTTAAAGCAGACTACGATAAATCCGGGTGAAGTTATCTCTGGCTACATACATATAGAACGCAAGAAAGGAGAGACGATGAATATTTCGGTAGAAATAAATGGTGCGACCTATAAATTCCCTTGGAGTATAGCGAAATAAATATTTATAAAGTGACTAAGTATTAGATATGGAGCCCCGGATTGATAAATCCGGGGCTTTGTCGTATATTTGTCTCACTATAAAACATACAAATATGCAATCTCACCTCCTAATCGGCGCCGCCTCTTCCGGAAGCGGGAAAACGACATTTACGCTTGGGCTGCTTCGTGCCTTGAAAAACCGTTCGCTCAGGGTACAGCCTTTTAAGTGCGGACCGGACTATATCGACACGCGGCATCACAGGATGGCGGCCGGCAGTCCGTCGATAAATCTGGACCGGTATATGATGTCAGAGCTGCACGTGCGGGATTTATATGCCCGCTATACGGCCGGGGCGGATGTGGCAGTGACCGAAGGCGTGATGGGGCTTTTTGACGGGTACGATGGGATGCAGGGAAGCAGCGCCGAGATTGCTTGTATGTTGCAGATACCGGTGGTGCTGATTGTAAATGCCAAAAGTACTGCCTATTCCGTCGCACCTTTATTGTATGGCTTCAAACATTTTAATAGAAGCATAAAGGTTGTTGGGGCGGTCTTTAATTTTGTCGTTTCTGAAAATCATTATTCCTTCTTGAAACAGGCCTGTGAAGACGCTGGGGTGGAGGCGTTGGGTTATCTTCCCAAACGTGCGGATGTGGAGATTCCCAGCCGTCACTTGGGGCTTTCGCTGGATGAGGATTTTTGTTTCGAAGAGTTTGCCGACCGTGTGGCGGAGCTTGTTGAGAAACATGTAAATATCCACCGCCTGCTGGAACTGACAAGTGTGTCGGAAAGTATTCATTCCCCTCTCGAGAGGGGGCAGGGGGTGTGTCATCTTCCTCTCCGTACGGCCGTTGCCCGCGATGCCGCATTTAATTTTGTCTATGAAGAAAATATCCGTTATCTGCATGACTTGGGTGAAGTCGTTTATTTCAGCCCGTTGAAAGACGCTTCCTTGCCTGTAGCAGATTTCGTTTATTTCCCCGGCGGCTATCCCGAACTGCATCTTGCCGCGTTATCGGCAAACAAGCCGATGCTCGAATCTGTCCGCCGCTATGCCGAAGGGGGAGGACGTTTGCTGGCGGAGTGCGGAGGGATGATGTATCTCTCGGACGAGATACGGGATAAGGTTGGGACTGCATATCCGATGGCAGGTGTTTTGCACCAAACGGCCACGATGGAAAACATGAAACTGCGCCTGGGTTATCGTACTTTAGTCTATCGGGATTTCCGGTTGAAAGGACACGAGTTTCATTATTCCCGCCTGGCGGAACAAAAGAATCCGCTTCCATCCTGTGCTGTCGCTTATACGGCCAAAGGAGTGGAAACGGATACTCCGCTCTATCGTCTTAAAAATGTACTGGCCGGATACACGCATCTTTATTGGGTGGACCCGGCCGGAAACGAATGGTTTACCAACTATCTGTACGGAAAGGAATAACCGGCAGGTTACGATAGTTCTTCAGGTTGCCCGGTTGGAAGTTGCGGAAACAGTAACGGACGGCAACGGGTTTCTTTACTTTCGGAGATGATACGACGATCTCGTTCGGGGCGGAACCAAATTTGGCTTTAGCCGGGTGGAACACCTTGTCCTGTCCGGCAATCTCGAAACCTTCGATGTCGACCCACGGGCTGAATCCTTTTTCTGCATAGTTGAAACGGACGGTAATCTTATCTCCGTCTGCCTGCATCTCTTTGTAGGACGGGCTGTCTGCCACAATCCCTTTATAGCCGTATGTTTTGGCTAAAGCCTGATAAGCCAGGCGGTCGCCGATGTCTTTCTTGTTTTGCGGATGAATCTGCGGGGCCTCGTAGGGTTCGACCAGATCGTTTGTCGAGATCATGGCGCTATTAGGGATCAGTGCCTGTGCCTTGGACTGGGCTTCGCGGAGCAGGGCGCCGTCGATTGCTTCCGGTTTGTTGCCATAAGCAAAGGGTGCTATTTCCACATAATAGAATGGGATATCGCCTTCTTTCCAGATCGAGCGCCAGTGCCGGACCATCGTTGCCATACGGTCGGCATACGTATCGGCGCGTCCTACGTTGCTGCATCCCTGATACCAGGCGAATCCTTTTATCGTATAGTTCCGGCAGGGGTAGAGCAGTGCGTTGTACATGATCATCGGATGCGTCCAGCTATTTTCTTTTTCCTTAGCCTTATTGAGGTCGATGTCTTTATAGTCCTTCAGAATCTCTTCCGGCATCCAGCCTTCGACACACGAGCCGCCCCAGGAACAGTTGATGATGCCGACCGGAACCTGCAGCGTCCGTTGCAGGGCCAGTGCGTAAAAGTAGCCGGTGGCACTGAACCATTGCGCATTTTCGGTTGTCGGCTCTTTCCATTCTCCGTTTGCGTATGTTTGCGGGGTGAGGGCGCTTTTGCGTTCGATCGTGGCTACCCGGATTCCTGGATGGTTCGGGGCGTCGGCTATCACATTGTTAGAGTCGTATATCGGGCATTTGTCGAAACCGTTCAACGGCATTTCCATATTGGACTGCCCGGAACAGAACCATACTTCGCCGATCAGTACGTCGTGGAGCGTCACGGGCTCTCCGTCGCTGATGGTCAGTGTCTGTGGGGTGAAACTTGCGCTCGGCGTACCGATGGCCGTGTTCCAGAATCCTTGGGCGTCTGCTTTCGTTTCAACGGGCTGGTTTGTCCAGGATGCCCGGATCGTTACTGTACTGTTGGGGGCCGCTTCTCCCCATAAACGTGCATCGGCCTGCTGTTGGAGTACCATGTGGTCGCTTAACAATTGCGGTAATTTTACTTTGGCATTTGCCGTTATGCAGCATAACAGGCAGAGTGCGGGAATCAGATTTGCTTTCATGAGAATTAGATTAAATAGAATAGTCAAAGATAATGTTTATATTTGTCACAGTACTTATCAAAATTGATAAAAATGAGGATATATACACGTGGAGGAGACAAAGGACGCACCGGTATTCATGGGGGCGAACGAGTGGATAAGGACGACATCCGGATAGAGGCGAACGGAACGTTGGACGAGGTGAATGCTGAAATTGGCATTGTCCGTGCGCTGCTTCCTGCCGGACACGAGTGGCACGATCTGCTGGGGAAGATACAACGGGAGATGATGGTGGTGATGTCGCACGTGGCAACCCCTTCTGCCATCCGGGACAAGAATCCGAACGCCCTGTCCGAAGACCTGGTCGCTTTCTGTGAGCAACAGATCGACGACCTGTCGGCGAAGATGGAAGATAACGGCTATTTTATCCTGCCGGGCGGCTCGCCGGTATCGGCTCATTTACAGTTGGCCCGCACGATCGTGCGTCGTGCCGAACGCTGTCTCTGGACCTTGAACCGAAAAGATCCCGTTTCGCCGGAAATCCTTCAATTCGTAAACCGCCTTTCCGATCTGTTCTTCATTATGGCCCGTTACGAAATGTTTCGCCAGGGAAATATCGAAGAACGTTGGCAATCGTTTTTGTATAAGCGGAAAACGAAATAGAAAGTTTCTGTTCACATTTTTGTGAATGTCGGGAGAATGTGTTAGATTTGTATCTAAATACGAAGACAATATGGTTGTTACATTTGAGGAAGCATATTTGAGAGATCTTTATATCAAGGGAAAGGTGGATGATAAGAAGCACCGTTACCAGCCTGATGTTGTAAGGCGGTATCAAAAATGTGTGGATTTCCTGTTGGATGCCAAAAGGGTAGAAGATCTTCTGTCGATAAATTCTTTGAATTATGAAGTATTGAAAGGTGATAAAAAAGGTCTTTCATCCATACGGGTGAATAATAAATATCGGGTTGAATTTACTGTAAGAGATTCGATAGAGGAACCGATTGTTACCGTATGTAATATAATCGAATTGTCAAATCATTATAAATAATTGCGTTATGATAACACTTCAAGGAGTTGATCCTAAAATGATTGCTAATAATCTGACCCCATCCGAACCTATACATCCGGGTGAGTTGATAAAAGATGAAATAGTATACCGGGGTATTTCACAGCGGAAACTTGCAGCACAAATGGGCATATCTCCAACATTGCTTAATGAAATATTGAATGGAAAACGATCTGTTTCTACGGAATATGCGCTTTTGTTTGAAGCTGCGCTTGGCATTGATGCGGATATTTGGATTCGTCAGCAAACCCAGTATGACATGCAAGTGGCTAAATCGGACAAAACCTTTTTAGAAAGACTTGCCAATATAAGAAAAGTGGTTGCTGCATTGTAGTGGAAACAAAGTATAATTAAAATAAAAATATGATGTCAATAAAAACGTACATAGAATCAAACAAAGACCGTTTCATCGAGGAGCTTTTCTCCTTGATCCGTATTCCGTCGATAAGTGCGAAACAAGAACATAAGCCTGATATGGAGGCGTGTGCAAAACGCTGGACAGAACTCTTGCTGGCTGCCGGTGCCGATAAGGCTGTGGTGATGCCGACAGAAGGTAATCCGGTTGTATATGGCGAGAAGATGGTTTCTCAGGATGCCCCGACTGTGCTGGTTTATGCCCACTACGATGTGATGCCGGCCGAACCGTTAGAATTGTGGAAGAGCCAGCCTTTCGAACCGGAAATCCGTGACGGCCGTATCTGGGCGCGTGGTGCGGACGACGATAAAGGCCAGGCGATGATGCAGGTGAAAGGTTTTGAAACAGCCTTGAATCTGGACCTGTTGAAATGCAATGTGAAATTTATCTTCGAAGGAGAAGAAGAGATCGGCTCGCCCAGCCTCGAGGACTTCTGTCGTACACATAAGGAACTGTTGAAAGCCGACGTGATCCTGGTTTCCGATACCAGCATGGTCAGTGCCGAGACTCCCTCGTTGACAACCGGTCTTCGCGGACTGGCTTATTGGGAAATAGAGGTGACAGGGCCTAACCGGGATCTGCATTCCGGCCATTTCGGCGGTGCGGTTGCCAATCCGGTCAATGTATTGTGTAAGCTGATGGCCGACATAACAGATGCCGACGGGCGGATCACGATTCCCGGCTTTTATGATGACGTGGAAGAAGTCTCGCCGGCCGAACGTGAGATGATCGCACAGATCCCGTTTGACGAAGCGAAATATAAGGCGGCTATCGGCGTGGATGAGCTGTTTGGTGAAAAAGGATATTCTACATTGGAGCGCAACAGTTGCCGTCCGTCGTTCGACATCTGCGGCATTTGGGGTGGTTATACGGAAGAGGGAAGCAAAACGGTTCTTCCTTCCAAGGCATACGCCAAAGTTTCCTGCCGTCTGGTACCGCATCAGGACCACAGCAAGATTTCAAAACTGTTCGAAGATTATATCGCCAGCGTGGCACCCGCTTATGTAAAGGTGAAAGTAACTCCGAAACATGGAGGCCAGGGATATGTTTGCCCTATCGACATGCCGGCTTATAAGGCTGCCGAAGAGGCGGTCACTGTCGCGTTTGGAAAACGTCCGCTGGCTGTCCGTCGCGGTGGCAGTATTCCTATTATCGCTACTTTTGAGCAGGTGTTGGGGATTAAGACTGTCCTGATGGGCTTCGGTCTTGAACAGAACGCGATCCATTCGCCGAACGAAAGCTGTACGCTCGATTTCTTCTACAAAGGGATAGAGTCGGTGGCTGAATTTTATAAACGATTCAATTGATATGACGAATAATGAAATAATCGCCCGCGCCCTTGCTAATACCGGCATTGCGGCTCTGAACGAGATGCAGCAAGCCGTGCTGGACGCCGGAACGACAAAAGACATGGTGCTGCTCAGTCCGACAGGCTCGGGTAAGACGCTGGCATTCCTGCTGCCGTTACTGACTACACTGACGGATGAGGATAAAAAGATACAGGCGCTCATCATCGCTCCCTCGCGGGAGTTGGCCTTGCAGATCGAAACCGTATTCCGTTCATTAGGTGCCGGATATAAGGTGAACTGCTGCTACGGAGGACATCCGATCCGTACGGAGAAGAAAAGTCTGGAACATCCGCCGACGGTTCTGATCGGTACGCCGGGACGTATTGTGGATCACCTGGAACGGGGAAATATCGATCTGGATAGCGTGCGTACGCTGGTACTGGATGAGTTCGACAAGTCGCTCGAACTCGGCTTCTTAGCAGAGATGAAAGAGATACTGGCGCATCTTCCGGGCGTCCGCCGCCGTGTTTTAACTTCGGCGACAGCTGCGGTCGAGATTCCTCCTTTTACCGGAATTACGGCTCCGGTGCGTTTATCTTTCCTGAAAGAGGTGAAGGAGGCGAAAGGGCTTACTTTGCGCGTAGTTAAATCGCCGGTGAAAGATAAGTTGGAAACGCTTTATAAACTGTTGGGAGAGCTGAAAGGCGGTTCCGCCCTGATCTTCTGTAATTTCCGTGAGACGGTGGAACGGGTGAGCAATTACCTGACCGAAATGGGTGTGGATAACGAATATTTTCATGGAGGAATGGAGCAGCCGGAACGCGAACGCGCTTTGTCGCATTTCCGTAACGGCAGTGCTACCGTTTTTATCTCCACCGATTTAGCTTCCCGCGGCCTGGACATCCCCGAAGTCAAGAATGTAATCCACTATCATCTTCCGATTAACGAAGAAGCGTATGTACACCGTAACGGACGTACCGCCCGTATGAACGCGGAAGGAGTCGCTTACCTGATTTTGAATGAAGAGGAAACCGTTCCCGAATATATCACCCGTGAACCGGAAGAGTTTTTCCTGCCCGAAGTGGCAAAGAAACCGGTCCGTTCCGAATGGGTGACGCTGACGATCAACCGCGGGAAGCGGGATAAGTTGAGCAAGAAAGACGTCGTTGGCTTCCTTTTCCAAAAAGGAGGACTGGAAAAGGATGATTTAGGCGTTGTCGAGGTGAAGGAGAGTTGTGCCTTTGCCGCTGTGAAACGGGACAAACTTTCCGGCTTGCTGGGACGTATCCGTGATGAAAAGATAAAGAACATGAAGGCTAAATTCGTATGAGTATATTGATAAAGGGTGTCCTGTTGAATGACGCAGTGACAGATGTTTATATAGAAGAAAGGGAAATTAAACAGATAGGAACAGACCTGCAAGTGCAGGCGGACCAGGTTATCGACGGGAAGCGTAAAGCCTTGATCCCAGGATTGGTAAATGCACATACGCATGCCGCTATGACGCTTTTCCGCGGTTTCGGAGACGATATGCCGCTGATGCCCTGGTTGGAGCAGAAGATCTGGCCGAATGAAGCCAAGCTGACCCGCGAGGATGTCTATTGGGGCGCGAAGCTGGCTTGCCTGGAAATGATAAAGAGCGGCACGACGACTTTCTTCGATATGTATCATAAATTCGAAGCAACGGCCGACGCAGTGGAAGAAATGGGTTTGCGGACGCTGCTCTCGGGAGCCTGCTTTGACCATTTCAAACCGGAGTTGGCCGAACGGAGCAAACGGGAGAACGAGAGGCTGATTGCCGAGACGGATAAGTATAGCGAACGCATACAATATTCAGTCGGTCCCCATGCGATCTATACGGTTTCCGGGGAATTGCTGCAATGGATACATGGCTTTGCTGCGGAACATTCCGTTCCGATCCATCTGCATCTGGCGGAAACGGAAGGGGAAGTGCAAGACTCGGTCAAGCAGTTCGGCCTTACGCCCGTTCGCTATTTGCACAAGTTAGGTCTGCTGTCGCCCCGTCTGATCATCGCACATGGTCTTTATATCGATGATGACGAGATCCGTATGCTGGCGGATCATGGAGTCAAGGTGGTGCATAACCCGGCATCCAATATGAAGTTAGCTTCCGGCATTCAGTTTAAATTCAGTGAGATGCGGAAAGCAGGTGTAACAGTCGCTTTGGGCACTGACGGCTGTTCTTCTTCCAACAATTTGGATATGATCGAGGCGATGAAGCTCGCCTCTCTTTTGGGCAAAGCCTGGCGGAAAGATCCGGAAGCGGTTCCCGCAGGCGAAATATTCCAGGCGGCGACCGAAGCCGGTGCCTCGGCTATCGGACTGAAAGCCGGACGAATCGCCGAAGGTTATCTGGCCGATCTCTGTCTGGTGGATTTGCATATCCCGGCCTTTACGCCGAACCATAATTTTATATCCAATCTGGTCTATGCGGCAAACGGCAGTTGTATCGACACCGTTATCTGCAACGGCAAGATCCTGATGCAGGATAAGAAAGTCCCGGGCGAAGATGAAATCATGGAGCAGACTGCCCGATTGGCCTATAAGCTCGTGGGAAAGGCATAAGCATCGAAGCCGGATTCCATAGGCATGCATTTTAAATTCCATAGGCATGGAAATAAAGTTTCATAGGCACGGAACTAAAGTTTCATGCCCATGGAACTAAAGTTTCTTGCCGGGGAAACAAAAGTTTCATCTGAAAGAAAAATAAATTAGAACGAATATGAATACAACAGACAATGCTTTTTATCAGGAAGCAGCCGACTATTTGGCATCCCGTATTACCGGCAATCCGGAAACGGCTATTATTTTAGGCAGCGGCCTGGGATCACTTGCCGATCAGATCGAAGAAGCAACCGTTATCCCTTACAGCGAGATCCCTCATTTTATGCATTCGACGGCAACGGGGCATAAGGGTAACTTTATCTGCGGCAAATTAGGCGGTAAACAAGTGCTTGCCATGCAGGGACGTTTTCATTATTATGAAGGCTACACGATGCAGCAGGTGACATTCCCCGTCCGGGTGATGAAATTGCTCGGCGTAAAGAATCTCTTGGTCTCTAATGCTGCCGGCGGTATCAATAATACGTTCAAAGTGGGCGATCTGATGATTATACGCGATCATATCAATATGATGCCTAATCCGCTGATCGGCCCGAACAATGAACAGTTCGGAACCCGTTTCCCGGATATGACGCGCGCGTATGACCGCGAGTTTATCCGGCTTGTCGAAGAGATTGCTGCTTCTCTTGATATCCCTTTGAAGAAAGGCGTGTATGTCGGTTTGACCGGTCCTTCTTTTGAGACGCCGTCCGAGTATGCTTTTTACGGTCGGGTAGGAGGCGATGCGATCGGAATGAGCACCGTTCCGGAAGTAATCGTGGCCCGTCATGCCGGCCTGCGCGTGTTCGGTATGTCTGTCATTACAAACGAAGGTTATCATTTTGCCGATGACTTTGTCAATGACGGTGCAGATGTGATTGTGGCAGCCAATAAAGCGGCGGCGGTTATGACGACACTCGTCCGTGAACTGATTGCCAGGATATAAAAGCCCTGTATTTGTGTACAAGTTTTTTATTAAAGTTCTATCTTTGTATTTAATTCAATCAATGTAATAAAATAAACTTATTTCTACCCATGAAAAATTCCAGAAGAGACTTCCTGAAAAAGGGAGCATTGGCAGGGTTCAGCGCCCTGATGATCCCGGAGATCGCAAAAGCTGCCGTGAAAGAAAATACATCTGTGCATGCTCCGAAGATCAACCTGAAAAAAGATTGTGTGATCCTGTTCCAGGGCGATTCCATCACCGACTGCGGCCGTGATAAGAATAGTAAACGTTGCAATACGATAGAACAGTTTGGTAGCGGCTATGTGCTTTTTACAGCAACACAATTGCTGGAGAAAGAAGCTGCCCTGCAGCCTAAGATTTATAATCGTGGTATCAGCGGGAATAAGGTGTATGAACTTCGCGATCGTTGGGAGTTGGATTGTCTGGCTTTCCAGCCCGATGTATTGAGCATCCTGATCGGTGTGAACGACTATTGGCATACGCTGACACACGGATATAAAGGGACTGTCGAGACGTATGAAAACGATCTGCGCGCTCTTTTGAAATATACGAAAGAGAAGCTGCCGAATACTCAGATAGTCCTTTGCGAACCTTTCACTTTGCGTGATGGCGCTGCGATAGAAGATTCCAGATGGTATCCGATGTTCGACGAGTTCCGCAAGTCAGCCCGTAAGCTGTCAGGCGAATTTAATACCGTATTCGTACCTTTCCAGGCCGGTTTTGACGCCGCAGTTAAGTTGGCGCCGGCACGTTATTGGTCGAATGACGGTGTACATCCTGATTTACCCGGCCGCCAGCTGATGGCTAATATGTGGATGGAAGCGACTGGACTAAAGTAAGATATGATTTTGAGCGGGTGTGAACTGTGAAAATTGCATGAAAAAAGTGCAGTCAGGTTTTGGAGAATAAAAAAATACCTCTATCTTTGCACCCGTTATCGCGGAAGTAGCTCAGTTGGTAGAGCATAACCTTGCCAAGGTTAGGGTCGCGGGTT
>OGZX01000590.1_pt1 | contig 42340 bp, 25 predicted proteins | sample 1576881 | NCBI WGS metagenome assembly OGZX01 (sample SAMEA3541542, study PRJEB24748) | human gut metagenome | biome: human gut; feature: human-associated habitat; material: faeces | place: China | collected 2012 | reverse complement strand
ACACACTCATCAATCATCATTTATGGTTCAATATAAAACCTGTTCCGCTGCGATCCCGCGTCGAAGCGCGGGAACAAGATAGCTCAAATTTGCAAAATAATGAATTTATCCCCAATGATTATCGGGTGAGCCCTAAAAGACCTTATCCCAAACGGCCAACGTCCGGGCAATGGGGTTTCCTATTGGTTGGGAGAATGAAAGACTTTGGCAGGTTGCACTTATATAAAACAACTAAGCCCCGGGGATGATTGAATTCCCGGGGCTTGTTTTGGTCTGCTTTCCACCTTCACAGGGGTACTTGTAGAATGAACTTTATTTCAATACTTTAGTATTATTAATCCGACCCCTTGTTCCCCTTCACAGGTTAATTGATGTTAGTAGAGACGGACGGATGCCCGTCTCTACAACCTCGCGCGGTCGATTTTAGAATTATTTGATTATAAATTGTAATGTTAATTTACTTTACAATAGCCTTTACAGCTTCTTCGCCTTCGATCGATACGACAATTACACCTGCCGGAGCAGCGATTGTTGCATTGTCGGAGTTGATAACTGCATTGGCAACTACCTGGCCTAAGATGTTTGTGATAACAACTTTCTTACCGGCAGCACCTGCGATTTCTACAGCGCCGGCCTTAGCCATTACTCTGACTGTAGCAGTCTGGATGCTTTCGTTGGATGTTGCACCACCTTCTGTTGTTGTCAGGCTGAATACTTCACCGTCTGTTACGTTGTCAGGTGTCAGGCCGTAACCTGCAACTGAGTTGTGTTCACCCGTGATGTAGTTGACAACCGGACAGTTGTTGTAGATCTTAACCCAAGCACCCTTCCAGGAACCGATAGCTGAATGTCCATCCAGGTTGGATTCGATCAGGAAGTTGTCTGTGTCACCTTCATTTGCATCTTCGATCAGACGGAAGGAGAATGACCAGTTGTTGTGCTTACCTGCGTTGTAAACATTGCACTTCGTATTTGCAGGATCAAACAGTTTACCCGGGATCAGTTTGCCTTGTTCGTTCTTCAGGTCTGCCAATGTCTTACCATTGATCGGAACATAGAAGAATTCTCCGGCTTCAACTGTACCTTCACCTAAGAATGCGTTGATCTTAGCTGCATTTTCAGGAGTGATCACCATGTGCACACCTTCAATGAATCCGAGACGTACGGCATAACCTTTGTATGTGTACATATCCGGGTGGTTGTAAGCGTGAGAGCCTTTCGTTACGCTGTCGGCCAGATTAACCAGGAAGCGACCGGCTGTGTAACCGTTGTAGAATACTACGTGGGTTGAATCTTCTTTCTGAGCAGCTGCATCTTCCAGAGATTCGAAGTAACCATGTGTATTGGTGTTGCACCACAGGCCGTCGCTAACGGTGTCTTTCTCGATTGCCAACATATATTGCGGCATGCGGGCTGCCATTGCGCGGAGCGGTTCTACGATGAATACCTTAGAGTCGTCGCTTGCGTTCATCTTTTCCTGAGCCAGGCCTAAGTAGCTGAAGCCGTCGATTACGTTGGAAGCAGGAGCTCCTGTTTCGTTGGTCTTGTCTTCAAACAATTTCTGGTCAACGTTTCCTACCGTGCGGAAGAAGTTAACGTTTGCTTGAGGGATCGAGCGATACAACGGACGATTGTTTTCTTTCAGTGCGAATGCAGAAACCGGATCGTTAGGATTGTTTTCCAATGTGTTGTATTCGACATAACCGTTTGCATCTACTACGCTGGCACGGCGGTAACCATACCAATAGTCTTCGCAACAGTTGTTGATACGGGTATCGATCAATGCATAGCAAGTAGCATCGCCGTCAACCTGGTCGTTCTTCAGATAGAAAGAAGCCAGAATAGCGAGACCGTTTTGACGGATATCCTTGATGCCTTTCGCGATATAGTAACCGTTGCCGCCTTCAGCTGTGTTCATGGCGACATAAGTAGTGTCGTTGTCAATCAGGTTGACATCTTTTACTTTCAGTACATAGCGCTGACGTACCAACTGCGGCAATACTACTCCGCTGTTTGCATCGATTACACCGGCACCGTAACCGAATTCGTTCAATCCCATTTTGTAACCATTGTAACCATAAACAGTGTCTAATTCGTAGTAAGAATTGTCACCTGTCGTTACTTTCAAGAAGTCGTTAGACTGTACATTCAGGAACTTGTCGCCATTGTTATGGTTGTAACGCAATGCATAGTTCGTGTAAGGCAGAACTTCCGGCTCGATATAGCCATAACCGTGGTATCTGCTTGTCAGAGCGGTCTTGTCTTCAACCGGTTTGATTTCGTAGTTGTCAAAAAGAAGCAATCGGCCACTCGGTATCATTCTTTCAGTTGTCATATAGTTTCCGAAGTAGTCGCCATACGTGTTGTCGATGATAAAGTAGCGTCCGTCTTCTTCATACAGCTGACCTGTGAAGAGGGCGTTGCATGGGGTTCCGAATTCACGGTTATGGATTGTTACCAGGTCACCGCAATCGCTGCCATACTTTTCAACAACCCACATGGTTGCCGGCATCTGCTTGTAGTCTTGAACACCATCCATTTCTTCAACATCATACATCAACATACCGTAGAAGTTGTCAACCAGGTATCTTCCTGCATTCACTCCGTCTACTGCCTTGATCGTATACAGACCCGGATTCAGGGTAGTACGTTTCAGGTGCGTGAATTTATTGTTGAATGCCATACGACATTTCAGAGGTCTTGCATCAGCAGCGTCAGCGATAGCAGCTGTCAGGCAGTTGCCGGAATTGCTGAGGTCTTCGAGTTTCAATACGATCTGAGTTCCGCCGTTTGTCCAGGAGTTACTTGCCTGTGAAGCGTTAGCCTGAACGTCCGAAGCGAATGCAAAATGAGTCGCTATCCAAGATTCTGCCCAAGATTTCTTAGCCGTATAGTCTGCAACGCTCTTTTCTGAAGCATTCAGCGGTTCGATCACCAAGCTGTCCAAAGTAGGATAGTAGGTGAAGTTATAGAAGAAACGGGCACGAAGCGGAGCTGGTGAGCTTGCCTTATATTCTTTATGGGCTAACTTCAGGTTCGCATTCATCGGAGAAACCGAATTACCCTGCCAGAAAGCGGTATCGACCATCAGGTAAGTACCTTCCTGATCGTTCATGTATTGCAGCTTCATAAAATGAGTGCTGCCGTTGATCAGGTATTGACTCCGTGTATCTGCCGTATTATAGGTCATAAACAGGTCATATGCTTCTGTATATGCCGTTTGACAATTGGTGTATTTTGCCAATGCACTATCATAAGCAGCCTGAACTGCGATCAAATTGTCTTTTGTCTCACTGAGAGCTTTTTCTGTCTCATTTAATTCTGTATAGGCCGCTTTGTAGTTAGTATAGTCTTCTCTAAGATCTGTAAAGCCGCTTATTGCTGCGTCTACAGCATTCTTATCACTCCCGTGTAAACCCTTTGAAGCGGCATTTCCGGCAGCTAAAGCAGCTTCGACTTTTTCAATAGGATCTGTTGCAGCATTAAACTCTCTTAGATATTTCTGATAAGTAGCATTATTCCGAAGAGCCCCGTTATTGAATCTTCCAGTAACAGAGATAATATTCAATGCTACATTATAGGCTTCATCAAATTTGTCTTGCAGTTTGGATACCTTGTCCTTGTTCTTGCTGACCATATCCTCTAAAGAGCTTTTAGTCGCTTTTGCTTGTGTTAATGCAGCTTCTGCTCCTTGTCCGTTAGCTCCTCCAAAAAGATCTGCTGATGCATTACTGAGGTTGTTTACAGCAGCAATTAGAGCCATCAAAGCATTATTATATGCATCTGAATTTGTTGCTCCACCCAGCTGGCTAACCGATGTCTGGTAGAAGTCGGAGAGGGCAAGATAGTCCTCTTCTGCCCTGTAAGCCATGTCTGCATCCATAACACCACCCGTGTTCGGAGTGATTCCAACAGCATTGTCGAGACCTTGTTTGCCTTCGAAGAACAGGAATTTAGCCCATTTCTGATCTACAGATGGCTTGTGATAGTCTATCATAGAATTGAAGGCATAAGAGTCCAACGTGATAGGAGCCGCTTCGACCGGCTGGATCTTTAAGGCCTGAATAGCTTCCGAGTTGTTGATCATCTCGTTTTTCGAGCCTTTGCGTGAGTATACGTAACCGTCATAGCTACGGCTCATTGTGATTACAGAGTCTTTTGAGAAATAGGCATAAGGAGCTACTTCTCCGAAGTCACTGCTATTCTGAGAGTCGGTGTTATACCATTCCCAGTTTTCAACACAGCTTTTAACCATCCAGCTCGGATCTCCCAATGCTTGGTTTTGGTAGTTAGTTGAAGCGGCAAAAGCAGGATCGAATGTCAATTCAACACCTGTCTCTTTGTTGATGAATTTCCATTTGCCACCACCGACAGTCTCGTCTTCATCATAGACCAACTTCCACAAAGAAGGATTTAGAGGTGCATTTGCTGCCGGAACCAAACGCAGGTAAAGCTGACCTGTCACCATATCCCGGTATTGAACCAATACTTCTTGCATGCTGGAATTTGGTATGTCTGCCTGCATGTTAAGTGGGTTGTAGTGAGTTGTCGTTCTCAACTGATACCATTTGTCAGATTGAATCTGATTCACGGTCTTAGTTGGAATAGCAGCTCTTACATCAGCTCTACGAAACTCATAAGGTCTTTCAGGAACCGCAGCGTTTGTAGCCACTGAACCGGCTACCAGGGCGGTAGCCATCAGAGTAGAAAACAATTTGTTCATAATCCAATTAATTTAATTAATAAAAAATATATTTGAGCATCTATAAATGCTGTCTCTTATGTACGCACGTATCTGAATGTTGAAATTCTGTAATTTGACTACAAATACGTACGTTTATTTTAGTCATTTTTGGAGGGTTCGTCCGGCTAAACGGGTTTTTTGTACTTGGTAAGCTATCTGATTGATAAGAAAGAATATAGAAAAAGAAAATTTCTTTGGTAAAAGGATTGCAGGTTTAAAAAGTATGCTTATTTTTGTGACGAAAATAAACGTACGTTTTTTTAGTCATTTCGTTTTTTACCATCTATCTGTTTTATATCCAATAAGTTATAGGCGTATTTTTGTCTGTTTTTACCCTTAAAAAACAGGCGTTTTCTGATTTTTGAGAATTTGTCGTATCTTCCTTATTTCAAATCATTTATCTTGTTTTCTTCAAGTGATACTACAAGTAAAAAAGTGTGGTTTTTGACTAATTGTGAGGAAATAAGGGCAAAAAGAAGGATGAATAGATTGTGATTTATGAATTATGAACCGTGATTTGCATAGAAACCGGTATTGTGGCTTTTAACTTCAATTTTTAATTTTCAATTAATTTCTCTGGCTTTCGTATTTACAGAATGCAAACGAGCGCGGAATAATGCAGACTATATTTATATTATCTGCGTTATTCCGCGCTCATTTGCGTCATCTGAGTCCGGTGAAACGGACTTGGCTGTTGATTATTTTGCCGGCTGGTCTGTCATGGTGAATACCAGATTGCCGCCGTCCATAATGTCTTTGTGGCTGATGGTGAGACCGGTCACCGGTTTACCGTTCAGCTCGACGGATTTTACGTATTTATTGGCTTTCGACAGGCCCTTGGCTTCAACCGTGAAAGTCTTGTTTCCGGGGAGCGACAGCGAGACCTTTTCTATCTGCGGTGCACCCAGCACATATTCGCCACTAATCGGGTTGACAGGATAGAAGCCCATGGCCGAGAAAATATACCATGCAGACATCTGGCCGCAGTCGTCATTGCCGCACAGTCCGTCCGGTTTGGCCAGATAGAAGCGGTCGAATATTTCACGGATCACCTGCTGTGTTTTTTCCGGATGACCGGCGTAATTATATAGGTAAGCGACGTGATGGCTCGGTTCGTTGCCGTGCGCATATTGCCCGATCAGGCCGGTCACGTCCGATACGAAGCCGGTGTTTTCGGCCGTACTTTCCAGGAAAAACAGGGAATCTAACTTTGTGACAAAGGCTTCGTTGCCGCCCATGAGGTCGATCAAACCCTGTATGTCATGCTGTACGTGCCAGGTGTATTGCCAGGAGTTGCCTTCCGTGAAGTCGCCACCCGATGAGCCGGCGTGTGACAGCAGGAATGAATTGAACGGTGTGCGCCAGTTGCCTTTGGAATCTTTTCCCCGCATCAGTTTGAGTTCCGGGTCGAACAGGTTCTTATAGAATCCGGCACGTTTGGAGAAGTGTTCGTAATCTTCTGTCTTGCCTAATGCTTTTGCCATCTGGGCCACGCAGTAGTCGTCGTAAGCGCATTCAAGCGTCTTGGATACGGATTCCGCTTTGATGATGTCGAACGGGAAGTAACCATATTTCTCGAATGTTTCCCAATCGGAATTGTAATGGCTTATGGTGGCACTGGCTTTGACCGCCTGGTAAGCCTCTTCGGCATCGAATCCTTTGAAGCCCTTCAGGTAAGCGTCCACAACCACAGGAATGGCGTGGTTGGCAATCATGCAGAAATTCTCTTTTCCCCACAAAGCCCAGATCGGCAGGAAACCTTGTATCTTTTCGTGATCCAGCATGGTTTGTATCATCGCGTCCACTTTATCCGTATTCAGGATCGTGTACAGCGGATGGGCGGCGCGATAGGTGTCCCAGAGCGAGAAGGTGGAATAGTATTCGCCCGTCGGAGAGGTGTAGATTTTGTCGTCCAACCCACGGTAGCGGCCGTCGGTGTCGGCAATGTTGTTCGGTTGCATCATCAGGTGATACATGGAGGTGTAGAAGCTGGTCTTCTCGTCTGTCGTGCCTGTAACCTGCGCACGGGCGAGGAGTGCCTGCCACTGGTCGTGTGTCGCCTGGCGGACAGCTTCGAAATCCCATGCCGGGTTTTCTTTCTGTATGGAGGCAAGTGCGCCGTCGACACCGACGCTCGAGATGGCGATTTTCACCTGTATGGCTTCGCCCGGTTTGGTGTCGAATTCGAGAATCAGACGTTTGGCCTTTTCACCTTTCTCGGCGGGAAGTTCTTCTTTGACTGTGTATGGATGGTCGAACTTGATTGCATAGAAATAATGGCGCGTCACCCATTCGCGCGTCTGGTTGTGTCCGGTGATCGTCCGGTTGTCCGGCATGTCGATGTCGGCTTCCAGGACATGCGTCTTCAGGCTTTCCGTGCTGCCGACCATGCCGCGCTGCAGGTCGACCAACAGGCGGGCGGGGCCTTCTTCTTTATATGTATAACGGTGAAGTGCCGTGTGGGCAGTCGCCGTCATTTCGGCATCCACGCCGTAGTCCGACAAGGTGACGGCATAATAGCCCGGTGCCGCTTTTTGGGTGGATTTGTCGTATTCGCTTTTATATGTATTGTCTTTTATATCGCCGCTGAACGGAAACAGCAGGATGTCTCCCAGGTCTGGGCAACCCGTTCCGTTGAGGTGCGTCTGGGCGAAACCTTCGATAAAGTTGTCGTCGTAGTTATATCCCGAACAATATCTCCACGAACCGACGCCGGATTCCGGGCTGGCCTGTATCAAGCCAAATGGGGCGCAAGCACCCGGAAACGTATGGCCGTTGTCCGCATTCCCGATAAAGGGGTTTACATATTGGCAATAATCTTCTTCGATATTGTCTTTACTTTGCGGTGCAGGGCTGCACGCACTCACTATCCCTAACAGGGACAGCCCGATTACAAGGTCTTTCATGAATTAGAATATTATATTATTACTGAATCTGTTATTCCTTTTTCCCGTCTTTCATCTTTTCCCGGATCTTTAACCGTTTGATCTGCAGGAAACGTAAGAAACCGATCACGAGAAGAGTCACTCCGATTACACAGAAATATTGTACATAATCGGGGTCGGCTTTCTTTCCCGGCCAACCGATCACACTCATCACGACCAAATAGATCAACAGGATTGCTGTTGTGATATTTATTTTCTTCATCGGCTCTTCTTCTATATTACATGCAAACTTAAAGAAAAAAATTATCTTTGCCCGCCAGAAAGCAGGAAAAGTCAGATTTATGTATATCTTTATCCACGATTTTATTGTATGCTTATGAAAGGCGAATCCGAGATATACTCTTTTAATCAGTTATTTACTGACTACAAAAGTCGTTTTGTCCATTTTGCCAATACTTATGTCAGCGACAGTATGATTGCGGAAGATATCGCGATCGAGGGTCTGATCTATTATTGGGAAAATAAGAGTAATCTTGCGCCCGGTTCGAATGTTCCGGCTTATATCCTGACCGTCATCAAGCATAAATGCCTGAATTATCTGCAACGCCTGCGTACGCAGGAGGAAATAGTCAAATATTTAAAGGATTGCGATACCTGGGAACTAAACTTGCGTATTGCCACTTTGGAAGCCTGCAATCCCGAAAAATTGTTTTCCGACGAACTGCAAACTCTTGTAGACAATGCGCTAAAAACACTGCCCGAACAGACGCGCGACATCTTTGTCCGCAGCCGCTACAGCAACCAAAGTCATAAGGAAATTGCGGAAGCCTTGGGCATCTCTACAAAAACGGTGGAGTTTCATATCACCAAAGCCTTGAAAGTCTTGCGCGTAGCCTTGAAGGATTACATCCCTTTACTGGCATTCTTTCCCCGATTCTTCTGCTGATATTTGCCTGCCGACAATTGTCGGCAAGCCTGCTCACAATCGTCGACAAGCCTGCCCACAATTGTCGACAGGCCTGCTGACGATTGTCGACAGGCAATTACCTGCGGAAAAAAATCCTATTTCCGTTAGGGATCTTTCCGACTTATTTGCTTTATAAGTAGAAACAGGAATAATGGAAAAGGAAATACTATATAAGTTCTTTGACGGGAAAGCTTCCAAGAATGAAAAAGAAGCTGTCCGTATCTGGCTGGAAGCCTCTCCTGAAAATGAGGAAGAGCTATTCAGGGAACGCGAGTTTTTTGATGCGATGATCCTGTCAGGCCGCATGCAGGGTCACATTCAGGAAAAGAAATCTCGTCCTCTCCATACGGTTGCTATGTTGGAAGTCATAAAGATCGCGGCCGTGCTTGCCATTACTATTGCCTGCGGCACATATTTCTATAAATCGGAAATCCGAAAGATCGGGCAGGCGATGAATACGATCACAGTTCCTGCCGGCCAACGTGTAAACCTGACTCTGCCGGATGGCACGAACGTCTGGCTGAACGCCCGTTCCGAAATGTGTTATCCGGCAGTTTTTACAGGTGATAAACGGGAAATAACCCTGGATGGCGAGGCTTATTTCGAAGTGACTCATAAGGATGGTAAACCTTTTGTAGTCCAGACAAATAAATGTGATGTCGAAGTGCTGGGTACAAAGTTCAATGTGGAGGCATATAGCGATTCGGAAGATTTCTGCACATCACTGATGGAGGGAGCGGTGCGGGTGTCCGATAAGAAAAATCCGTCTGAGTCAGTCTTGTTATCCCCTAATTATATGGCATCTTTGAAGAATGGACAATTGGCCACATCTCCGATATCAGACTTTGATGTTTTTCGTTGGAAAGAGGGGCTGATCTGTTTTCGTAACATGACCTTCGAAGAGTTGATGTCACGTTTTGAGAAATGTTATGGAATACGGATAATTGTGGAAAACAAACAGGTTGTCAATTATGTCTGTAGCGGTAAATTCCGCATTTCAGATGGTATAGATAATGCGTTACGTATTTTGCAAAAAGATGCGAAATATTCTTTTGAGCGGAACAAAGATGAGTCCGTTATTTATATAAAATGATGTCTAACTTTAAATCGATAGCCTATGGTATAGTATCTAAGTTAACCTTCATGCAAAATGCCGACAAGTGTCCCCACACTCACCGGCATTCGACTAACACAATTAAATAAACTGTATTAATAAACTTGATTTACAAAGATATGAATAAAAAATCTTTGCCGGATATCGTTTTGATAAAAAGGTTCCGACGTAAACACTTTTTTAGAATCATGAAAATAACCACTTTATTATTATTCATGTTTATTTTCTGCCTCCATGCGGAAAATTCGCGCTCGCAGAATGTTCGTGTGACGCTTCAAAAGAACGATGTCAGGCTTGAGAATATTCTGGAAGAAATTGAAACGCAGACGGATTATCTGTTTATATATAATAAAAAGGTTGATGTCGCCCGCAAAGTATCTGTAAATGTAGAGGAAGTCTCTTTGCCGGAAGCGTTGAAGCATATTTTCTCGGGTACAAATGTTACATATGAAATAGACGGTTCTTATGTCTTATTGTCGACCGAAGATATCGTGCCCGAAGCAAAAGTGCAGGTCTTACAACAGAATCGGAAAGAGATAAAAGGCGTTGTAAAGGATTTGTACGGCGATCCGATTATAGGTGCAAATGTGGTGGAGAAAGGGACTGCAAATGGGAGCATTACGGATGTGAATGGGCTGTTTGCTCTCCAAGTTTCTCCGGGGAGTATTTTGTTGATTTCTTATATCGGTTATAAGCCGATGGAAGTTTTAGTCACGGAAAAGACTTTTTTCCCGGTACAGCTGGTCGAAGATTCCGAACTATTGGAAGAGGTTGTTGTTGTCGGTTATGCCGTTCAGAAGAAAGCCAATCTCTCCGGAGCTGTAGCTACGGTCGATACGAAGAAACTGGATGATCGTCCGATCACGAATATCGGTCAGGCTTTGCAGGGGGCTGTCGCCAGTTTGAACATCGATCCGTCGAGCGGTGATCCTAACGATCTTCCGGATTTTAATATTCGCGGATATACTTCTATTAACGGTGGATCTCCGTTGGTCGTTATTGACGGTGTAATTTCAGACGTTACGCAGATGAACCATTTGAATCCGACGGATATTGCGAATGTCTCTGTATTGAAAGATGCGGCCTCTGCTGCTATCTATGGTTCCCGTGCCGCTTATGGTGTTATTCTGGTTACGACGAAGACCGGGCAGTCTGAGCGGGTTACGGTCAACTACAACAATAACTTCTCTTTCCGTTCCATGACGAACAAGCCTCAGTATTTGTTGGACTCTTATATCCATTATAACGAATGGAATATAGCAAACGGCTCCCCGCAGTTTCCGAATGAGTTGTTGGAAACAGCTAAAGCCTATATGGCGGATCATAGCAATCCGGATAACTTATATTTGCCGTCGCTGGGGGAATGTTTTTATGTCCGGACAGATGATATTTATGACGAATTGTATAAAAAGAATGCTTTTGCCACGAATCATACGATCGACATTTCCGGCAAGACGGACAAGTTGAATTATTACTTGTCGGGCGGTTATCAATATCAGGATGGCATGGTTCGGTATGGAACATTTGATTTTAATCAATATAACGTCCGTGCAAAGATGGATTTGCAGCTGACTCCGTGGTGGAAATTGGGAAGTAACAGTTCATTTATTTCAGTCCAGAATAACTCCAGCTCCGCCTATTTGACTTCGCTCAAAGATGCGATGGACGATGTCACTCAGAATTTTGTGGCTCCGGTTCAGACCTCGGATGGCCATTGGTATGATTTCACTTCGCAGTTCGGAGATTTGGAAGAAGGCGGTTTGGCTAAGAAATATGATGAAACATTTTCTCAATTGTTCACGACCCGGATCGACCTGCTTAAAGACGTTCTGTTTGTGAATGGTCAATTCAATTATTCCGTGCAGAAAGTAAAAACGGATTACAGCCGGCTTTCCTATGACTTGTATGTGGGGCCGGGAATGTTTGATTCGCAGTTTAATAATCCCAATTCGGTGACCGGTGAAAATACGACGGTAAGACACATGACTTACGATGTATATGGTACTTTCATGAAAACGTTTGGTGGAAAACATTATCTGAATGCTATTGTCGGATTCAATCAGGAAGACTACCGCTACAATTTTCAGTCGATGACGAAAACGCAGTTGATTTCTCAGTCTTTGCCTACGGTACAATTGGCTTATGGGACGCCAACGGTCAGCGAAAAAACGGAAGAGTGGGCTTTGAGAGGTGTCTATGGACGTTTGAATTATATCTTCGACAACCGCTATATCATCGAGTTTAACGGACGCTATGATGGCACCTCCCGTTTCCCGCATGATGATCGTTTCGTGTTTAACCCTTCTGGTTCCGTAGCTTATGTTGTTTCTGAAGAAAAATTCTTTGCGCCTTTGAAACGCTATGTCGATATGTTCAAAATCAGAGGCTCTTACGGGCAATTAGGGAATCAGGATGTCGGTGCTTATGCTTATTTTGCGGAAATGAGTGCGAAAAAGAGTACGTTGATTTTGGGTGGTAATCAGCCGATGGTAGTTTCGGTCCCGGGCTTGGTAGCAGGAAACCTGACTTGGGAGAAGGTTTCAACGGCGGATATCGGTATCGATTTGGCTCTGTTAGGTAATCGATTGAATTTTACGGGTGATATTTATCGCCGGGATACGAAAGATATGTTGACCACCGGGCAAGTCTTGCCTAATGTTTTGGGAACAAGTGTCCCGCAAGAAAATGCTGCGGATTTGAAAACCACCGGTTTTGATCTGACTATTGGATGGAGGGATCAGTTCAAAGTTGCCGGGAAACCGCTTCAGTACAGTGTCGATTTCAATTTGTCGGATAGCCAGTCCGAGATTACCAAATTTTCTAATCCGACCGGAACACTTTCCTCTTATTATAAAGGAATGAAAATCGGTGAGATCTGGGGGTTAAAGACCAATGGACTGTATGCAACGGACGAAGAGGCGAAGAAAGGGCCGGATCAAACGGAAATATTGATGTATCCGTCTCAATACCCAGCTTCAGCCGGTACGATCAATTATGTGGATCTTGATAAGGATGGAAAGATCAGCAGAGGTAAAAATACGTTGGAGGATCATGGCGATTATACGATTATCGGAAACTCTTCTATCCGTTATCGTTTTGGAGTAACCTTGGCGGCTAACTGGAATGGTTTTGATTTGAGTTTGTTTTTCCAGGGAGTCATGAAGCATCAGTATGCTCCGGATGCAAACGATAAATTGTTCTTTGGCAAATATGCTCAACCTTGGTTCTCTCAGATGGAAGGACATTATTATGACAGATGGAGAGATGACAATCAGAATCCGGATGCCTATTGGCCTGTCTTGACTCATTCGACAGCAAACAAGTGGCTTCCGAATAAAGAAATGACAATCCCGTTGGATCGTTATTTGCAGAATGCGGCATATCTCCGTTTGAAAAACCTGACGTTCGGTTATACGTTCCCGGCTGACTGGCTGACGAAGTGCAAGATTCAGCGTTTGCGGGTATTCTATTCAGGTGATAATCTGTTCTGTGCTTCGGGTTTATATGGGTATTACAATGTGGATCCGGAGAATCTTGGTGGGCATAAATATCCGTTCCAGCGGTATAATTCATTCGGTATTAATGTTACTTTTTAAAATGCATAGAGATGAACAAGAATATATTAATAGTAGTTGTATGCGGATTGTTAGGACTGATCGGCTGTAACGATGATTTCCTTGATAAATATCCTGAAACAAGTATTACAGAGGTGAACTATTTTAATAATGCCTCGGATTTGGAACTTTATTCAAATCAGTTTTATAACTATTTTCTGTTTTATGGTTCCGGCCCTATATTTTCATTGAATGATTATCCATCCGATAATATGTGTTCGGGTAGTACTTCCTCTGAGCTTCACTCATTGATGTCAGGAGCCATTACTCCGTTGAACGCAGCTCAATGGGACTGGAGTAAAATCAGAAATGTCAATTTTATGATTGCCCGTGCGGGTAATGCAATAGGTGACAATGTTGCTCATTATATAGGATTGGCCAGGATGACACGTGCTTGCCTCTATTATTTTGAAAAGGTACTACGTTATTCGGATGTCCCTTGGTATAGTCATGATTTGCAGACGACGGATACGGAACTTTTATATAAAACACAAGATCCGCGATCTTTGGTAGTCGATTCCGTTATGGCAGATTTCGATTTTGCGGTTAAAAATATGAATTCCGGTTCCGACAGGACACTCTTGTCTAAGGAAGTTGCATTGGCTTATTTAGCTCGAACGGCTTTGTTTGAAGGTTCTTGGCGCAAATATCATTCTGAATTGGGATTGACAAATGCGGATTCTTTCTTTGAGAAGACTGTTACTGCTTGCGAAGAGTTGATGAACTCCGGTACGTTTTCTTTGAATGCCGATTATGAAGCAATATTTAGAAATAATGATCTGAAAGGGAATCCGGAGATAATTTTATATCAGGATTTTAATTACGGAGATCCGAATCTAACATGGTGGAACGGCATGTGGTATAATACAGGAATGTTATCCCGTGATTTAATGGAAACATATCTATATATACAGGGTGATAAAGCTGTCCCTTTCACATCGACTGACGGATATAAAACGAAAAGTTTTGATGAATTCTATAAAAACAGGGATTCCCGTTTATCGGCTACTTTCTGGACTCCGGGTTTCCTGAAATATGGTTGGGTAGATCCTGCTGTTCCGGATTTGGCGAATGGAGGATATGGCGTTAAAAAATATGAGGCGCTTTCTACCAATCAGAATGGATGGGGATCCAGTGCGCAATGTTATGCAGATCTGCCTATTATACGTTATGCCGAAATTTTGTTGATGTATGCAGAGGCAAAAGCTGAATTGGGTGTATTGACACAAGCCGATCTGGATAAATCGGTCAATCTGCTTCGCGACCGTGCAGGTGTCCCGAGAGCCTCTCTTTCCGATTGGTTGGCGAATGTAGATCCTGTGTTAGTTAATAAATATCCGAATGTACAGTCTTCTCAAAAAGGAGCTGTTCTGGAAGTACGGCGGGAACGCCGGGTTGAACTGGCTATAGAAGGTTTCCGTGAAAAAGATTTGAAGCGGTGGGCTTGTGGAGATTGTTTCGATAAAATACAGGAGGGTATTTATTTCCCTGGATTCGGATTGTATGATTTGAATGCAGATGGCAATCCCGATATATTGATTGTAGCGACGTTTGCTGATAAGGAAAAGTATGCGGATGAAATTGCGAAGTATAATATATTCTCTTATGTTATCGAAGAAGGGAATGTCATGTTGACGGAAGGAACAAAAGGATATATCAAGCCGGCAGGAAAAGATGGCGTCTTTAATTTTGAGTCTCCGAAGCATTATTATTACCCCGTGAGTGAACAGGATATAACAATCAATCCGAACCTTGTTCAGAACAGTCTTTGGAAATAGGAATGAGTGAGCATGATTCGTTTATGCCGATTATGTATTAATTTGAAATTTTAAATGATGAATCTAAGACGATATTTTAGTCAGAGCTTATTCCTGTTGTTTCTATATATAGCGAGTTCTGTGAATGCTCAGGTCATACCTGTCCCTTTGAAGGTTGTAGAACAGGCCGGGACTTTTCATTTGGATGCAAGTACGAGTTTGTATACGAATCTGAAAGGAAAAGAGAAAGAGATGTTGAACGAGTATCTTCATTCTTTTCCTGTCAGGCTGAAAGCAGGAAAGATGAAAGAGGATGTGAATGTTGTGAAACTGGTTGTCGCTCCATTAAACTGGACCTCAGATAAGGAAGCCTATATGTTGGATGTCATGCCTGATAAAATAGAAATAACCGGTAATACCGGTGCAGGATTGTTCTATGGAATGCAAACATTATTACAACTGGCGTTTCGGGATGAAGGGCTTGATATGTATATACCGTGCGTAAGAATAGAAGATCGACCTCGGTTTGGTTATAGAGGTTTTATGCTTGATGTGTCACGGCATTTCTTTCCGAAAGAGTTTATCCTTAAGATGTTGGATATCCTTGCTTATTATAAAATCAATATTTTCCACTTCCATTTAGTCGATACGGGAGGATGGAGGATTGAAATGAATAATCATCCGAATCTGACAAAGATGACAGCCTATCGTCCTGCAGAAAATTTAGGGGATTGGCGGGGGATGCGAAATGCCTTTTGTTTGAAAGAAGATGCGAATGCATACGGGGGTTATTATACGAAAGATGATATCCGGGAAATTGTTCATTATGCCATGGTACGGCATATTACGGTTATTCCGGAGATCGATATGCCGGGACATAGCCGGGATGTCCTTTGTGCTTATCCCGAATTGGCTTGTGATGGTAAAAATTATTTTCAAAGTAATGAATTGTGCATTGGAAAAGAAGAAACATTCCGGTTTTGTGAAAGTATATTGTTGGAAATAATGGAGTTATTCCCCAGTAAGTATATACATATCGGTGGTGATGAAGCCAATCGGGGAATATGGAATACTTGTCCTTCTTGTCAGAAACGTATGCATGACGAGCATATTGAGTCTGTAGCCGGATTACAGAATTACTTTACCAATCGTATAGAGCAATTTTTGAATGCGCATGGGAAAACAATGATCGGCTGGGATGAGATATTGGATGGCGACGTGTCGAAACGGGCAGTAGTCATGTCTTGGAGAGAAGAAGTAGACGGTGCAGGAGATGCGCTTCGCAGGGGACATTCTGTGATTATGACACCTACGAGTCATTGTTATCTGGATTATTACCAGGATATACCTTATACTCAACCGATCACATTCGGATATATCCCATTGGAAAAAACGTATGGTTTTAATCCGGTATCACTGTGGAGTGCAGACTGTTCACGAATATTAGGTGTCCAAGGTAATTTGTGGACGGAAAATGTTCCGACTGCTTCTCATGCCGAATATATGGCATTTCCGCGTATATTGGCAATAGCCGAAGTCGGTTGGTCTGTCCCGGAACGAAAATCTTATCCTGATTTTCATAAACGGGCTTTGCAAGCCATTGATTATTTGGAATCGAAAGGATTTCATCCATTTCCGTTGAAATATGAGATAGGCTCTCGTCCTGAAGCGAAAAGTCCGGTTCAACACTTAGCAATAGGGAAAAAGGTGACGTATCGGCAACCTTATAATACGATTGATTTGATGGGATCGGGGGCAACGACATTGACCGATGGTTTGTTAGGCGATTGGGGGCTTTATGGTTCTCGTTGGCAGGGCTATAATGGAGAAATGGATGTCGTTATAGATTTGGAAACTATTGAGGAGATTCATTCAATAAAACAATCGTTTATGCAGGTTACGCCAGCCAGTATATGGCTTCCGGCACGAATCGAAATCGAGGTGTCGGATGATGGGGAATCGTATACGCCTCTGTTGGCGAAAGAGTGCAAAATAAATGATACACTAAAATATGATATTTGCTCCCACGTTTGGGAAGGATGCACGAAAGCGCGATATATACGCGTTCACGCTACACGGAATCTCAGTTGGGGCAGTATTCTTTGTGATGAGATAATAGTGAAGTAAAAGTGTAAACTGAAATTATAAATAGATGAAAAGTATATATCTATGGATATTTTTACTCTTTTTATCAGGAATGGAGCTGTTTGCTCAGCAGCCTCTTTATCCATTATTGAAAAAGAGAAGCTGGTCTCAAATATTGGAAGAGAATATCTTTCAATGGAGGCCTCCTTATACGATTAATTTGTTGATTCAGCCGGTTCATTCTCCGGATTGGATATATGTGAATCCCTCTATGGCTGTTTCGCGCCGTCATGTTACGGAGGATGTTTCGACTACGGATGCAGAAAAGCGTCGGAGGGCTAACAGTCAAAGTGATTTGGTTGTCCAGTTCGCTTTTGATGAGCCGGCCTTTATTCCGGATTTCAGATTGACAAATTTGAGTCTGGATAGTAATAAATATCCGGTAGCGACAGCCGATTATTTCGCTAATGACATCTATTATAAGATAGAATATGCGGCAACATCTCTGGATACTTCTCAAACGATATTGAGTATGTATGTTTCAATTAAGAATGAGGGAGATCATGAGCGTAATGTACATGTGCGATCCAATGTTGGGTATTTTCCGGAAAATCAGATGTTCGATTACCATTATATCCCTTATAGTTGGAAGACAGACAAATGGAAGACAGATAAGAGAATATCGATGAAAAACCAATTGCTGTATAAGGATGATCGAATGATTGGAAAAGTTGTTTCGGACCGGATGAATGTTGAATGGGAGACATCCAGGCAGTATACGGACAAACAATATGAAGATATTTTGTATCCTCAAGTGTGGTATGGATCCGGCTATGCTTTGCCTGAGTTTCGTTTGAAAGATATACAAAATGTAGTTCACGCTTCTGGTAAGGTTAATCCGGGTGAATCTGTGGGTTTTTCTCTGATGTTGCTTGTGAATGATACTTGTATCAAGTCTTTGCATCAAGACGCTTTGAAGGAAATGACGGCGAGTGATATAAAGGAAAATGCGATAGCGGGATTCAAAAGCCAGTTTACGGATCAGACAATTACAGTTGATTTTCCAACTAATAAATGGTCGGATATTCTGACGGAACTTCAGTTGAATACGTTGCAACTTCTTATTCAATATCCTAATAAAGATTGTTTTCAACCAGCTCAGGGAGGAAGTTCGGAACGTTTCTATGTTTGGGTGTTCGAGGCTGTCCAAATGTTACGTCCCTTATTGCGGACAGGGCAGTTCGAGGCGGTACGGAAAGGACTGGATTATATCTTCGCTTTACAAAATGCCGGATATCCTCCGGTTGGAAGGTTTACGACCACAGACGGGGCAATCGGAACGACAGGGCCTCGTTGGGCAAATACGACAGGCATGGCTTTGGCGCTTGCAAGTGATTATTATCTTTATTCCAAAGACGAACAATTTGTTGGACAATATTTACCTAAAATATTGAAAGCTCTTCATTGGATTTCAGGAGAGGTGCGGGCTACACGTATCTTGAATCCGAACGGTTCGCGTCCGTTAACATACGGTTTGATGCCCTTTGCCGTCGCGTCGGATGGTGATCAAGGATATTTTATCAGTGCTACGGATATATTTTCTTACTGGGGATTTGATAAAGCTGTACGATTATTGGAATCTATTAATCATCGTGAAGCTAAAGCCATGAGAAAGGAATTGGATATGTATAAAAAAGACCTGTTAGTGGCTATTCGGCATTTGTCACATCCTGACGGCTATATTGACCGTAAAATTGTGATGGATGATAAAGAGATGCGTACTGCGACTAAATTTGAGAATACCGATATTATGGCTCCGATTGCAACTGTCGGCATTATGGAACCGACTACGGATATTTTTCAAAAGTATATCCGATATTATGAAGAGAATGTTGCAATGGACTATTTCATGGGACAGATGGATCGGGATATTTTTTATATTATCCAGTGTGAGCATTATTGGCAACCGATCTATCTTATGTTAGGTGAGTGGAAGAAAGCTTTTATGACGTTACAAACTTGCTTGAAATATGGTATGTCGCGGGATACATACCAAACATTGGAGAGATTCTCGAAAAGAGATCCCGCTTTTGCTCCCTGGCAACCGAATGGTAGTGGTAACGGTGGGGTTATAGATATGATGTTAAATGCGTTATATTATGAAAATGGAAATGAGGTGACTTTGCTTGGGTGCGTCCCTTTTGAATATCTATTGGCAAATCGGCATACATCTGTGAAAAATCTGTATACTTTAACCGGAAAGGTGGATATGGAAATGCATATAGAGGAGGATGGCAGTTGTAGGCTCGAATTATCTTCCGATCAGCCTCTACCTTCCCGAATACGAATACCGGAATATTTCAATGCCCGGCAAGAGTGCTTAGACGTGAAAGTTCTGGCTGATGGCGTTTTTGAATTAGGCAAGAATACGAAACAAGTACTATTCCGATTGAACAAAGAGTAAAACCTGTTTCAGTTAATGATATGGATAAAGTATTGCATATAGTGTTCTTTTGTAGTACGTGGAATGGAACGGATAAGAAGATTGTTTTTGTAATGTTTTCAAGTGTGTTCCATTCCATGTACTTTGTATAATCAATAAGAAAGGGGGGTGATTATGGTAAACAGAATTTATATGCTTTCACGAAATTGTTTATATTGATTTGTAGGATATACATTCCGGATTGATCTGTAAGTGGTATTATCATGTCTCCTCCTTTACTCTTTCTTTGCAATATATATTTTCCTTGCATATTCGTAATCTTGATATATCCCGGCTCCGGAATGTTTTGCAGATACAGTTGTCTGTCTTTTATAATGTAATGTATGTCGCTTGCCTTTTCGTTTATAAGCCCGGTACTCTGTCTATCCGGGGCAGGCTCCGCATTGTGTAGGGATAAAGGGTGGTTGGTCCGTATCATGTTTGTCGTTTGAGCGGACAGATCAGATGATACGTTTATATCAGTCTCGGATGAGGCCTTGACAAAGAAAGCTGAGAAAGGCGGTAAAGCATGGTTGCTATTGAGAGAATAAGCCTTGTAGCCGGAACCGTTATATACATAAACATATCCGTCCAGGGCAGCGTTCTTTTCGATTTGTGATAAAGGAAGTGGGGCAGGTAATGGATTACCGCATAAATACCAGCCGTGGTTCTCCCGGTTTTCCGGGGTCATGCCGGTTGTCATAGGTATTCTTAGTGTGCCGGTGTTGGCGAAATCTTCGGGAATATCGCCGGGACGGGAGGAAAAGGATAAGGTCTTGTCCGCCGCGTTCTTGTCTAAGGCGATCAGATAGCCTTTGTTCTTTTCAAATACGGGAATGTTGCCGGAACGAATCGGGACGACTTCCCAGTTCCCGGAGGACTGATTGGCCGATGCACGTTTGTCTCCGTTGTAACATTGTACGTACAGGTAGTTCCCGCCGTCATTCGGAGTGCCGTCTTTCTGGGTAAAACGGGAATCTATACCGGCAGGATAGACATCGAAAGGGAACGAGATGAAATACCATTTCCCTGTTTCCTCAAACGTCTTATGAACGGTTATGCAGTCGGAGAGGGTAATTACTCCTGCCGATTGGATGGAGGCGTCGGTTTCAAACAGTTCCAATTTGTTTGCAGTGAATCTTGTCTGAGAATTGATCTGTAGTTTGCCGGAGCTGATGGCCACGTTGTTGCAATAGGTATCTGTTGTGATGGAAACATTTCCTTTTATCAGCGCATTACGATGACGGAGCGGGGGAAGATGTGACCAGCGGGTAGTGTCGTTCCAGTTACCGATACCGGTGAACAGGGAAAAAGAAGGGATATCTCCGAATGCCCAGACTTGATTTGTCATATAATAGCCATTCATTGTTTGGGAGGCTTTCGGAGCAGTTGCCATGCAGATGGAAAGTGGATTTCCCGTAACTGTTTCTGTTTTGTAGTTAAAGAAATCATCTGTATTATCAGGTGAGTACACAAGATTATTTGCGCTTCCGTCCGGTTGGCCGGAGATAAAGGATAATGTCTCTGTCGGCATTAAATGGTTTCCCGCAATCTTTACCTCTATTTTAGTACCCTGATAATGTTTGGTAGAGAACGATGAGAAAAAGAGACTGTCTCCGACTGGCAACTTTGCGGTCATTGTATTGTCTTTTGGGTTTTGAACGATTGTGACATTTTGGGTTGTTGTATATTCCCAGTTGTCCTGTTCCGAGCCGCCAAACGTCTGTAGCCTGAACGTGTCGGATACAAGCGTGTTGTCGCTGCTGCCAACGAAACTTTCCCATGAAGATGGATTGGAAACTTGTGCGTGGAGTGGGTAACCGGCACCGAAGAATAGAATCTTAACAAGTGCGCACTGAACAAAGTGTATGACTTTCTTTTTCATAGTTAATACTATTTTGGATTGTTATTATGGTTACAAATATACATAAATAATTGAATTTACTATCTTTGCCGCATGAAAGAATTTATTATATCTGAAGCACAGACAGAAAAGGCAGTTCTTGTGGGGCTGATTACTCCCGAACAGAACGAGCAGAAAGTAAAGGAATACCTGGATGAATTGGCTTTCCTGGCCGATACGGCAGGTGTCGAGGCTGTGAAACGCTTTTATCAGAAACTGGATTATCCGAACTCCGTTACCTTTGTCGGTTCCGGCAAGTTGCAGGAGATTAAAGAATATGTGGTGGAAAATGAAATCGGGTTGGTGATATTCGATGACGAACTTTCTGCCAAGCAATTGCGCAATATCGAGAAAGAGTTGCAGGTGAAGATACTGGACCGTACGAATCTGATTCTCGATATCTTTGCCCGCCGTGCACAGACCGCCCATGCAAAGACACAGGTGGAGTTGGCGCAGTACAAATATATGCTGCCCCGCCTGACCCGTCTGTGGACACACCTGGAACGTCAGCGAGGCGGTGTCGGTATGCGTGGGCCGGGTGAGACACAGTTGGAGACGGATAAACGTATTATCCTGGACAAGATATCCAAACTGAAGCGTGACCTGGTCGAAATAGACAAACAGAAAAGCGTGCAGCGGAAGAACCGTGGCAAGATGGTTCGTGTCGCCCTGGTCGGATATACCAACGTGGGGAAATCCACCTTGATGAATCAATTGAGTAAGAGTGAGGTGTTTGCCGAAAACAAACTGTTTGCGACGCTTGACACGACTGTCCGTAAAGTGATTGTCGACAACCTGCCTTTCCTGCTGTCCGATACCGTCGGCTTTATCCGTAAGTTGCCGACCGAGCTGGTCGAGTCGTTCAAGTCTACTCTGGATGAGGTGCGTGAGGCCGATTTGCTGGTTCATGTCGTCGATATTTCTCATCCGACATTCGAGGAGCAGATCGAGGTCGTGAACCGTACGCTGGCAGAGATCGATAAGACGGAGAAGCCGATGATTATGGTGTTCAACAAGATCGATGCTTTCACCTTCGTGCCGAAGGAGGAAGACGACCTGACACCGCGTACCCGCGAGAATATCGACCTGGACGAACTCAAGCGCACTTGGATGAACAAGATGCAGGACAACTGTATCTTCATCTCGGCCAAGGAGCGGACCAATATCGATGCGCTCAAAACCTTGCTGTACGAACGGGTGAAGCAGATTCATATTACCCGTTTCCCTTATAACGATTTCCTGTTCCAACAATATGACGAAGAATGAGTGAAGGATATTTGCGAAGCTTGCGACCGGAAGAAATTGTCGCTTTAGAGTTTAATGATTGCAGTGCTGAAAACTGGAATGATGTAAAGGTTGCCGACCCTTTTTATAGTGAGTATGTTTGTAATGTCCATTTCTCCGGAGTTGTAGCCTTAGGCCTTTTTGAAAAAGAGTTTACGCTACCGGGAGGTGTGAAGAAACATAGCGGCATACGGAACGCGACTTTGCATAATTGTGAAATCGGTGATAACACGCTGATCGAGAATGTTCATAATTACATCTCTAATTACAATATAGGAGATGATTGCTTCATACAGAATATAAATGTGATGTTTGTCGAGGGCGAGAGCTCTTTCGGCAACAACGTCGCTGTTTCCGTCTTGAATGAGACGGGTGGGCGCGAAGTGCCTGTTTATGACGGATTGTCTGCATCATTGGCCTACCTCATTGCCTTGTACCGCCACCGGCCGGAATTGATATTGCGGTTGCAGGCTATGATTGCTGATTATGCCGATTTGAGGACCGGTAAGTATGGTACGATCGGTGATCACGTAAAGATCGTCAATACGGGGACCGTCCGGAATACTTTTATTGGCGATTATGCGACGGTCGAGAACTGTACCCGTCTCGATAACGGCACGATCAACAGCAACCGGGAAGCTCCTGTTTTTATCGGCGACAGTGTGATTGCCGAAGACTTTATCATCTCTTCCGGCGCCGTCGTTGCCGATGCAGCCAAGATCATCCGTTGCTTTATCGGGCAGGCATGCCATGTGACGCATAACTTCTCGGCTCACGATTCCCTTCTGTTCAGCAATTGTACATTTGAGAACGGGGAGGCTTGCGCTATCTTTGCCGGGCCGTTTACGGTTTCGATGCATAAGAGCAGCCTGTTGATTGCCGGAATGTATTCGTTCCTGAATGCCGGTAGCGGTTCGAACCAGAGTAACCACATGTATAAGTTAGGCCCGATTCACCAGGGAATCGTGGAACGCGGTTCTAAGACGACCAGCGACTCCTATATCCTGTGGCCGGCGCGTGTCGGCGCTTTCTCGCTGGTTATGGGGCGTCATCATCATCATAGCGACACGTCGGATATGCCGTTTTCTTATCTGATAGAGAAGGACGATGAAACTTATCTGGTTCCCGGCGTGAACCTGCGTAGTGTCGGTACGATCCGTGATGCGCAGAAATGGCCGAAACGTGATAAGCGTACAGACCCGGAACGCTTGGATATGATCAACTACAACCTGCTTAGTCCGTACACGATCTATAAGATGATGAAGGCTGTCGGAATCCTGAAGAATCTCCAGGAACTGGTGGGCGAGACATCCGAGGTCTATTATTACCAGAACACCCGTATCAAAGGATCTTCTTTGCGGACTGCCCTTGAACTGTACGGAATGGCTATCAATAAGTTCTTTGGAAACTCGCTGATTAAACGCTTGGAAGGAACAGCCTTCCGGTCTATGGATGAAGTCTGGGCGCAATTGAAACCGACCTCTGCAGAAGGTCGTGGCGAATGGCTGGATCTTTCCGGGTTGATCCTTCCGAGGGAAGAGTTGGACAAACTGATCGAAAGGATCGAAAACGAAGAGATCCGTTCACTTGAAGAAGTAGAGCACTTCTTCGCAACGATGCACAGCCGCTACTATGATATGGAGTGGACATGGGCGTACGACATGTTTGAAGAATATTACGGCATCGACCTCTCGTCCGTATCAGCGGAGCAAATCATCGACCTTGTCCGCCGCTGGCAGGACTCTGTGATCGGGTTGGATAACCTGCTCTACAAAGATGCAAAGAAAGAATTCTCCCTGACATCCATGACCGGTTTTGGCGTAGACGGTTCGGACAAAGAAAAGCAGGAAGACTTCGAAGGCGTACGCGGCGCATTCGAAAGCAACCCGTTTGTAACAGCCGTCAAAGAGCATATCATTGCCAAACGCGCTTTGGGGGATGAATTGATAGGCAGAATAGAGAAACTGTTTTGACTCCTGTTATTTGTTTCTCGGATGATGTTCCAGTATCTCTTTCCGGAGGAATTGGCGGTCGATGTGCGTGTATATTTCGGTGGTGGTGATGTTTTCGTGTCCAAGCATTTCCTGGATCGCGAGCAGGTTGGCACCGCCTTCCAACAGATGGGTCGCGAATGAATGGCGGAATGTATGCGGGCTTACATTCTTTTTGATCCCGGCCAGTTCCGTCTGCTGCTTGATGATATGGAACACCATGATTCTCGATAAGCCCGTACCCCGACGGCTCAGGAACAGGATGTCTTCAAATCCTTTCTTCACGGGGACATGGTTACGGTCGTACAGGTAGTTCTTAATCTCCTTTATCGCGACTTCCGAGATCGGAACCAAACGTTGTTTGCTCCCTTTCCCTTCCACCTTGATAAATCCTTCATCGAAATAAACGTCTGTGAAACGTAGCGTTATCAGTTCCGACACGCGCAGTCCGCAACTGTACAGCACTTCGAGCATCGCCCGGTTCCGTTGCCCTTCCGGCAACGTCAGGTCGATCGTGTCCAGAATGCTGTTTATCTCGTTGACTGTAAGTACTTCGGGCAGCTTCAGCCCGATCTTGGGTGATTCTAACAATTCGGTCGGATCGATTGTTATATAATCGTCGAGGAACAGGAACCGGTAGAATGATTTGATACCCGAAATGATCCTTGCTTGCGAACGCGGATGGATGCCGATGTCACGGAGCCGGGCGACAAACTGTTGCAGGTCGTCATACGTGACCTCTTCATACTTCTTGCCTTCACTTTCGACAAAGTTTGTCAGTTTGTCGAGGTCTGTCAGGTAAGCGTCGATCGAGTTGGGCGAAAGTGCTTTCTCCAGACGGAGATAAGTCCTGTATCGTTCTATTTTGTCATTCTCTTGATGCATGATTCATAATTCTTTACTATCTTTGCCGGATATTTCCTGCCCGTACAAGGTAGTGCAAAGGTAATAAATTACAGCAAAATGAAGAAGATTCAGATCATCAACGGCCCTAATCTTAATCTGTTAGGCAAGCGCGAACCGACAGTCTACGGAAATGCTTCCTTTGAAGGTTATCTGAGTGAATTGCGCGCTAAGTATCCGCAATGTGAAATTGCTTACTTCCAGAGCAATGTGGAAGGCGAGATGATAAACAAAATCCATGAGGTCGGCTTCGATTACGACGGGATTATTATGAATGCAGGCGCTTATACGCATACTTCCATCGCGCTGCATGATGCAATAAAAGCTGTAACGACCCCGGTTGTGGAGGTGCATATCTCAAACGTACATGCCCGCGAATCATTCCGTCATGTCTCCATGATTTCAGCAGCCTGCAAAGGTGTGATCCTGGGATTCGGACTGGACTCGTACAGGCTGGCTCTCGAGTCGTTCCTGTAACCGCCGGCGGTATCCGGAAAAAGGGTATAACCTTTCCGGAAAAAAGATATAGTCTTTCAGGCAAAAAGCTATAGTATTTTGAAAGAAAAGCTATAGCCTTTTAAGGCCGAACTAATAGTGATTAATAGGTAAAAATAATAGGTAAATATTTAGGTTATATGTTAAAGCATACGAAGATTGTTGCTACCATTTCCGACCAGCGTTGTGAGGTCGAATTTATCGACTCGTTGTATAAGGCGGGAATGAATGTTGTGCGCCTCAATACGGCTCACATGGCGGAAGAAGGATTGACTAAAGTGGTGACTAATGCCCGGGCGGTGTCCGGTCGTATCGGTATCCTGATGGATACGAAAGGACCGGAAGTGCGTACTACGGTTTCGCAGGCCCCGATTCCTTTTACAACCGGAGAGCTGGTGAAGATTATGGGAAATCCGGATATGGAAACTTCGCATGATTGTATTTGTGTCTCTTACCGGAATTTCGTGAACGACCTGGCTGTCGGCAGTGACATCCTGATCGATGACGGAGACCTGGAACTGAAAGTGACGGATAAGAAAGACGACTATCTGGTTTGTGAAGTGCAGAACGACGCCACTTTAGGAAGCCGTAAAAGTGTGAATGTGCCGGGCGTACGCATCAATCTCCCTTCCCTGACGGAGAAAGACCGCAAGAATATCCTTTGGGCCATTGATAACGACCTGGATTTTATCGCCCACTCCTTTGTCCGTAACCGGCAGGATGTGCTGGATATCCAGCGTATCCTGGACGAGCACAACAGCCCGATCAAGATTATCGCCAAGATCGAGAACCAGGAAGGTGTCGACAATATAGACGAGATTCTGGAAGTCGCTTACGGCATCATGATTGCCCGCGGTGACTTAGGTATCGAAGTGCCGGCTGAGAAGATTCCGGGCATCCAGCGTGTTCTGATCCGTAAATGCGTGGAAATGAAAAAGCCGGTTATCGTGGCTACCCAGATGCTCCACTCCATGATCAACAACCCGCGTCCTACCCGTGCCGAGGTGACGGATATTGCCAATGCGATCTACTACCGTACGGATGCCTTGATGCTGAGCGGTGAAACGGCTTACGGAAAATATCCTCTCGAAGCGGTCCAGACTATGACGAAGGTGGCTCGTGAGGCCGAAAAGACAAAGCTGGCTGCCAATGATATCCGTGTCCCTATCGAAGGAAACGACTTGGATGTTACCTCTTTCCTGGCAAAGCAGGCGGTTAAGTCTTCCACTAAATTGCATGTGAAAGCGATTATTACCGATAGTTATACCGGACGTACAGCCCGCTACCTGGCAGCATTCCGCGGAACATCTACCGTATTTGCCATTTGCTACAACCCTCGTGTGATGCGTATGTTGTCTCTCTCTTATGGCGTATGGGCCGTTTATCAGCCTTATAACGACAGCCGCCGCGGTTATTTCTTCCAGGCTCTGAAGGAAATGATCAAGAGCGGGCGTATTACCCGTAACGATATGGTGGCTTACCTGAGCGGTAGCTTCGGCGAAGGTGGTGGTACCAGCTTCCTTGAAATCAACAATGTAGGAAAGGTTCTGGATGCCGGAGACTGCTATCAGTTGCCGACGTTTAAGGAAGTATGACTTTAGACGAATATATCCTTTCTCATAGTGACGAAGAAGGCGCACTGCTCGCGGCTCTGGAGCGCGATGCGAATGTGAACCTGCTTCGTCCGCGTATGTTGTCGGGACATTTGCAGGGGCGGATTCTGAAGATGTTTTGCCGGATGCTTCGTCCCCGCCGTGTGCTCGAGATCGGGACCTATACGGGCTATGCGACCCTTTGTATGGCGGAAGGGGTGGAAGAGGATGCTTTGATCCACACGCTCGAGATCAACGACGAGATGGAAGATTTCATTATGAAGTACCTGACGCAGTCGCCCCACCGGGATAAGATAAAAGTCCATTTCGGCGATGCCCTCGAAATCATTCCCACGCTGGATGAGACATTCGACCTTGTCTTTATCGATGCCGACAAACGGTTGTATTCAGACTACTTCGACCTTGTGTTTCCGAAGGTGCGTCCCGGTGGCCTGATCCTTGCCGACAATACGTTATGGGACGGCCATGTGATAGAAGATCATCCGAAGGATAAACAAACACTGGGCATTCTTAGTTTTAATGATAAAATCAAAGAAGACCCGCGTATTGAAAAAGTTATCTTACCTTTGCGTGACGGCCTTACTATGATCTGGAAAAAATAAAGCAGTAAGAAATTATGGAAAGTACAAGATTAAGTAAAATAGAACGTCTCCTGCAAAAGGAGCTGAGTGATATCTTTCAGAAACAGACACAGGCCATGCATGGTGTCCTGATTTCGGTTAGCGTGGTACGTGTCAGCCCGGACCTGAGTGTCGCACGTGCCTATCTGAGCATCTTCCCGTCTGAAAAGTCGAAGGAATTGCTTGAGAATATCCGGACAAACACGAAGGCGATCCGCTTCGACCTGGGACAGCGCATCCGTCAGCAAGTCCGTAAGATTCCCGAACTGACATTCTTCATCGACGACTCGCTGGATTATATCGAGAATATAGATAACCTGTTGAAACAGTAAAAGCTACCGCGTTGAACTTCCCGTTTTATATAGCCCGGCGTTACCTTTTTTCGAAGAAATCCCACAATGCCATTAATATCATTTCGATGGTGTCCGTTTGTGGGGTTGTCGTTGCGACGATCGCTTTGGTATGTGCGCTGTCTGTATTGAACGGGTTCGTCAGCCTGGTTTCCTCCATGCTCAGCAACTTCGATCCGGAATTGAAGATACTGCCTGCGCATGGAAAAGTTTTTGATCCGACCCTGCCGGCAGTCCAGGAAGTGAAGAAGCTGCCGGGAGTCGCCTTGTTTTGCGAAGTCCTCCAGGATAATGCTCTCGTTCGCTATCGGGACCGCCAGATCGTGACGACGGTTAAAGGCGTGGACGATACGTTTGCGAAGCTGACCCGGATCGACAGTATCCTGATCGATAGCCGCGACGGTAAATTTGTTCTCTCCGACGAAGTGGCAAATTTTGCCAGCCTCGGTGTTGGAACCGCCACGCTCTTAGGTGTCCGTGCCAACTACTCCGATCCGCTTGAAATCTATGTGCCTAAAAGGGATGAGAAGGTGAATCTTGCCAATCCGGCTTCCTCCTTTAATCTGGATTATGCTTTTATCGGCAGTGTCTATGCCACCAACCAACAGATGTATGACGAAAACTTCATGTTGCTGCCCCTCCCGTTGGTCCGTTCCCTGTTTCATTATGAGAAAGAAGTCTCCGCTATCGAGTTGGCTCTGGCTCCCGGTGCGGATGTAAATTCGGTCAAGAGCCAAATAAAATCGCTCCTGGGCGAAAATTTTTGGGTCAAGGACCGTTATGAGCAGCAAGAAGCCTCTTTCAAGATGATGCAAGGGGAGAAGTGGATGATCTTCCTGATCCTTTGTTTTATCCTGATCCTTGCCCTGTTTAATGTGATCGGTTCCCTATCCATGCTGATGATAGAGAAGAAAGAGGATGTCCGGACGTTGCGCAATATGGGTGCTGACGATCGTCTGATCCGCCGTATCTTTCTGTTTGAAGGGTGGATGATTTCGGGGCTCGGTGCGTTGATCGGTGTCGTTATCGGTTTGGCGCTTTGCCTGTTGCAGCAGGAGTTAGGAATCATTAAGTTAGGGCAGGCTGCCGGTTCCTTTATTATCGACGCCTATCCGGTCCGGGTTGAGGTCGGCGATATTTTCATTGTCTTTATTACTGTTCTTACGATCGGCTTCCTTGCCGCCTGGTATCCTGTCCACTATCTGGGGAAGAAATGGCTGGATAAATAAATTTTATTCTTTCTTTTTTGTGGTGGGTAGACTTTCCGTTTCTCTGTCTCATAGTAATGGTTTGGGTAAATCATAACTATGACCTGTCCAAACCATACTGATGACTATATTCTCGGACCTGCCTCTTGCCTCGGACTTATTTTTACCAAAAAGTAAATGACTTGTACTTGTGTATACATACTAATGTACGCGCGTACCAATATATAATTATATATATAATAAGTTTATGGAAGTAGATCAAAATCAGAAGATGATGCCCTTGATCTCCTGTTCATCGGTTGCCGGGTTCGTATTGGAAATAAGCACTTTTGTACGAAATAGGCTATCTTGTTGATAAGAAAGAATATAGAAAAGGAAAAAATATTAAGGAAAAGGATTGTCGGTTTAAAAGTTATGCGTATTTTTGCCAAAAGAAATTCGTACGCATTAGTGATTGATTATAAAGTTTTGGAAGCGTACATATTATTAGATTGAACTTATTACACTTTAGTATTAATATTAAATTTTTGATTATGAACAAAAAGTTTTCTACTCTTGTAGCTGGTGCTGCGCTCTTACTTGGTGCGGTGTCGGCTAATGCGCAGTTTACCCATGTGGACTTGCAGGGGGCTACTGCGGTAGACAAATTGCAGACCAAGGATGGCGCTTATGCTGATAATGGTCTGTATCAACTGGCTAATGATGATGCAGATAGTGTTCTGTACATGAATGATGCTGGAAAGTTGTTAATGGTGCCTGCTCCTACACAATCAGACAGTTTGGCAAATTCTTTATGGTGTGTGTCTGTTGTTGATCCTGCTGTACAAGGTTCTACTTATAAGTGGGACTTTATCAATAAAGGAACAGGTCAGCGTTTAGATATTACTATGGAAGGTAATATTGCTGGTGCTGTAGGATCTATACCTCTTGTTACTGCTAATGACACAGTTGTTGCTGGTGGTGAAATTGCAGGATGGGCTTTTGCTGGTAACTATAAAGAAACATTGGCCCAAAAGAATTATCTGTATTCTTATTTCTCTACGGACTCTGTTGTCGGTTTGTCTGTGACTGCTGGTTCTGGAACAAATCCTGGTGGTGTGTTCTTAGTGAAAGAGGCTGCTTCTAAAGCAATGGATAAAACGAATAAATCGTTTAAAGAATTCACATTGTATAAAGCTTCTGAAATTATCTTAAGTGCAAAGGAAATCAATACAATCTTTGGTACTTATGAAAAAGAAGACCATGGTGTTAAGCTGAAATTTAATCGTGATATCAACAAAACAGATTTGGAAAATCCGTTCAATACAAAGGCTTTCTTTGCAGAACAGGTAAGAGAAATTAGTGATAATGGATCTGCTACTGCTGCTTCTGATACTTTGAAGTATGTTTATGTATTGAGAAGTGACTCTTCTTATTTGAAAGTTGATACAGCTTACACTAACAATGATGAAAGTAATGCTAAGTTCTTGGCTTACAAATGGTCAAAGTTGGATAAAGATAGCCGTAAGTATGCAGTAAATGCAACTCCTCAGGATTCATTGAAGAAATCTGAGATGAAGGCTCAATATCAGTTCTTGTTCACTTACAGACCTTCTGTAGATAGCTTGAATATCTATGTAAATCAGGCTACATTCCACAAAGCAGGTAAAGCTGCAACTGCAAAAGACTTTGCAAATGACACAACTCATTTTGCAAATGCACGTGTATCTTTGCAGACTTTGGTTTCAGGTGATGATACTCCTCGTATCTTAACAGTTGATTCTTTGAACCAGAATACTCATATTTATTTAGAGTGGGCTGGTTGTACTCCGGTTGCAAGCGACAAGACCTCAAAAGATAATGGTTTGTACGTGATCTACAATGCTAAGGGTGAAGTTTTGGCTTCTCCGATCCATTACAATGGTGCTAAATATGAATGGGTTGATCCTGCTGATCAGGACCCGGAACATATGCCGGCTTACCAGTGGTTGGTTATCAAGACTCAGAATTCTGCTTCTTTGAAAGAAACTTCTCCGATCAAGTTGATTAACCGTGAATATGGTGATGCTTATGGACAATCTGGTAACATTCAGCTTTATTTGAAAGATGGTAAATTGGTAAGTGATAAATTCGAAATTACTAACACTACAGGTGTTAATAATGAATTTGCGTCAATGACTGGTTTGAATTTTGCTCAGATTACTGACTCAACAATCATCAAAGATACAGTTTTGGGTTACAAGTATATCAGACCGATCGATTTGCAGGTAACAAAATACCAGTTCAACTACTTCAATCCGTTCAACCAGAACAAGTGGGTTGCTAAGGGTGAAGGAAAAGATTCAGTTCTGTATGTAAAAGATGACAAAGATCCGTTTACTTTGCACGAAGGTAATTACACTGAATATGGTGTTAAGGTTACGAATACTATCTTGAGCAAGATACCGGGCTTGGCACAGCTTCATAGAATGCAGTATGTAGTTGCTTTGAAGGGTGACACTCTGCTTCCTGCCGCTCAGAACAAATATGCAGTTGGTAAAGTGAATATTGCTGATGCTGACAGCTTCTACTTTAAGGAAAACAACCATTATGATGGTAAGCACTATTATGCAATCGTTGAAGCTTGGAATGGTGGTGCAAATATGGATTCTATTAAGAACAATGCTCAGAAAGTCGGTGTAACTGATGATGCAATGTCTGCTGCTCTTAAGGTTCAGACATTGGGTGAAACAAGAACATCTTCATTCACTGTTGAAAAATATGATACTCCATTGTATCGTCGCTTCAATAGAGCTGTTCTTGGTGAAAGCGTAACTGATGGTCGTGATAGCCTGAGATTCTTCGAAAATGTTCGTAAAGAATATCTGATGGATGAAAACAACCGTGAAGGTGGTTTGATGGATGCAAATGTAAACTATCTGGGTATGTGGACTGCTAACAAGGCAACAGGTTTGGCATTCCAGGTTGATACAGCTTGGGTAACTCGTGGTAATGGCGATATCAAACCTCAGTATTTGGTTTCTGTCGCTCACAAGGATTTCGAAGGCACTCCGGGTAAACCTTGTACAGAAGAAGGTCCTCACGTAGATAAGGATGGTAACATTACTGATGCAGATCATTGCGTTCACGCAACTCCGGCTATTCCGGGCTTCGAAAGAGCTAAATATCTGGTTAGCTTCCAGGATTCTGTTGACGTTTACGGTCAGGATAAACCTTATGCTGATATCGCAGGTGGTTATACTCGCGTCGGTTTCGTAGAAGGTATCCGTGTTGCTGATACATTGTGGATTTTGCCTGCTGAATTTAAGGCATTGGCTAATAACAAGATTGACTTTGATGCTTTGAATAAAGCAAACAAGGCTCTTACAGATGCTGGTGAATTAGGATTCAAGAATTTGTTGACAGGTGACGAACACAAGAACTATACTTGGTCATTCCGTTATGTAACTCCTAATGATGCATTGGGTACTACTACTGAAGCTCCTGAAAATTCATTCTTGTTTGAATCTAACAATTATGATGGTGAAAATATTGCTCCTGAAAATGCTGCTTGGTTGAAGATTCAGAATGGCTGTGTTGTTCTGACAGATGACAAGTCTACATTCTCTAACGCTAAGACTGGCGGTGATGGTGCATTGGTATTCAATGTAGATAACAAAGACAACGATGAACTGGCAACAGACAACGAAGCAATCTCTACATCTGAAGTAACAGTTATCGCTCAGAACGGTGCTGTAAGAATTGCTAACGCTGAAGGCAAGAAGGTTGTTATCACTAACATCTTAGGCCAGACAGTAGCTAACACAGTAATCACTTCAAGCGACGCAACAATCGCTGCTCCTGCTGGTGTAGTAGTTGTAGCTGTTGAAGGCGAAGAAGCTGTTAAAGCTATCGTTAAATAATTGATGCATTTATAATTAAATAAATCAAACCTGCTCCTCCTCTCGTGAGAAAGGAGGACAGACAACAAACAAGCCTTTCCGGTAGAAATATCGGAGAGGCTTTTTGTGCTTATATGTGAGCACTTTGGCGACCTGTTGAAAACTTTTTGTTACTTTTCTCTTATATTTCTTGGCGGTTAAATTAGGAAATGTGTACTTTTCCCCTCCGATAGGGTGATGTATGTGCAAATCAATCAACTACGGGCCCTTATTTTAAGGAAAAGTTTAACACAGAGTAGCGAAGGAATGGAAGAAAAAGAAGTCTGTTATCATGTGCCGGTAATGCTTCGTGAAAGTTTGGAAGGAATGGACATTCAGCCCTCCGGGACGTATGTCGATGTTACCTTCGGAGGGGGAGGACACTCCCGCGAGATATTGAACCGGCTGGATAACGAAGGGGTACTTTATGGGTTTGATCAGGACGCCGGTGCTGAAAACAATATTCCGGCTGATCCCCGTTTTGTCTTTATCCGTAGTAATTTCCGTTATTTGTATAACTTTATGCGCTACCACGATGTAGTGGGTGAAGTGGATGGACTGTTGGCGGACCTGGGTGTCTCTTCTCATCATTTCGATGATAAGGACCGTGGGTTCTCTTTTCGTTTTGACGGTGCGCTGGATATGCGGATGAATACTCGTGCGGGACAGACTGCGGCGGATATCGTCAATACATATACCGAAGAGCAGTTGGCAGACCTGTTCTATCTTTACGGCGAACTGAAAGTTTCGCGTAAGCTGGCCTCCGTGCTGGTACGCAGCCGGGAAGCGAAGAAGATAGAAACGATCGGCGACTTTCTGGAAGTGATAAAACCCTTTACGGGAAAAGATAAGGAGAAGAAGTTCCTGGCTCAGGTCTTTCAGGCGCTTCGTATCGAGGTGAACGACGAGATGCGTGCCTTGAAGGAGATGCTGCAACAGACGCTGCAGGTGTTGAAACCCGGCGGCCGGTTGGTGGTGATCACCTACCATTCCTTGGAAGATCGCTTAGTGAAGAACTTCCTGAAGACAGGAAACTTCGAGGGTAAAACGGAACAAGATTTCTTTGGAAATATAAAATCACCATTCCGTTTGGTAAATAATAAGGTAATTGTCCCTTCGGACGAGGAGATCGAACGTAATCCCCGTTCCCGGAGTGCCAAGTTGCGGATCGCAGAGAAATTGTAGTTATGTAGATATATAGGGTTATGGATGCTGGAAAGAAGAAAAAGAAGAAAGAGAGTCGTTTCTCTCTTTTGTACATTCTGGGCGGTGGGATTCTGAAAGAGGATTTCATCGTTAAGCATACGCGTATGATTGTGCTTATCGTCATCCTGGTATTCTTCTTTATCGGTAACCGCTACACCTGCATGCAGAAACTGCGTGAGATCGACCGTCTGCAACAACAACTGCGCGATGTGCGTTTTGAGGCGTTGTCTATCTCTTCGGAACTGACAGGCAACAGCCGGCAGTCGCAGATCGAACTGTTGATCGAAGAACAAGGTATAGAACTGGAAGCGGCAAAGAATCCGCCGTACGAATTGTATAAGTAAAGATGGCTGAAGAGAACGAACCTAATGAACTGGCCCCTAAGAGTAACCGGATTTTATTCTGTTATTTCTTTATCGTGCTGTTGCTCGGATTGGTAGCAATAGGCATTTTGGTGCGGGCTTGCGATACGGCCTTCGTAGAAAGGGATATCTGGCTGAAAGTGGCTGAAAGCCAGAAACGTCCGAACCGCCTGATCTATCCCAGCCGCGGAAATATCTATTCTTCCGATGGAAAGTTGATGGCAACCAGTGTGCCCTGTTTTTATATGTATCTCGACTTCAATGCCGATTGCTATTCACATCCGACCAGCAAATGGAATAGTCTGGACACGCTTTTGAAGAGTAAGAACAACGGGATCGATTCGCTTTCCGTTTATCTCTCCCGCAAGTTGAAGAACCGGACGCCTGCCGGATATAAGACCTATCTGTTGAACGGATTGAAGAAGAAAAGCCGCCAGTTCCCTGTTTACGAAGGAAAGGTTTCCTATTCGGATCTGAAGGAAATACAGAAATACCCGTTCTTCCGTTTAGGACGGTTCAAGAGCGGTTTCTATACGCGGGAAATGGTAGAGCGGCAGAAGCCTTTCGGATCATTAGCCTCCCGTACGATCGGCGATACCTTCCGGGATATCGACCCGAAGACAGGCCTCACGAAAGGTAAGAACGGGCTGGAATTACAGTACGACACCTTGCTGCATGGTGAGGCCGGCCTGAACTCCGTACGCCGCGTGGGAGGCGGATGGACGAATGTCGTGGAAGTCGATCCGGTGGAAGGAATGGATATCCGTACGACAATCGATATTAATATCCAGGATATAGCCGAGAAGTCTTTGCTCGATATGTTGAAGAAGATCGATGCCGCATCCGGTACGGCTGTCGTTATGGAAGTGGCGACAGGCGAGGTGAAGGCGATTACCAATATGGGACGTATCCGCGAAGGCGTTTACGGCGAAGACACGAACCATGCTGTTGCCGACGAGACGGAGCCCGGTTCGACATTCAAGGTCGCCTCTATCATGGTTGCCCTTGAAGACGGTGTTTGCCAGCCCGGCGATACGGTAGATGTAGGCAACGGTATTTATATGTATAAAGGGGCCCGTATGACCGACCATAACAACAATAGAGGTGGGTACGGCCGTATCTCGGTGGAGCAGGCGATCTGGTTCTCTTCCAATATCGGGGTTGCCAAGACCATCCTGAAAGGATATGAAAAGAATCCGACTAAATATGTAGAAGGGCTTTACCGCCTCGGTCTGAATGAAGACCTGCATCTGGAAATACCCGGAGCCGGCCGTGCTAAAATCCGCCGGCCTGATGATACGGTCCGCTACTGGTCGAAGACGGCGCTTCCCTGGATGTCGTTCGGCTATGAAACCCAGATACCGCCGATCTACACGCTGGCTTTCTATAATGCGATAGCCAATAACGGGAAGATGGTCCGTCCGATCTTTACCAAGGAGATTATGCATAACGGTAAGACCGTTCAGAGTTTCTCGACCGAAGTGGTACGGGAATCGATCTGTTCGGAACGCACGCTGAATATAATAAAAGACATGCTGTTAGGAGTAGTGGAGAAAGGTACGGGTAAGGCCGTCCATTCCGATTTCGTCCGGATAGCCGGAAAGACCGGTACGGCGCAGATCGCATCGGGAGGTGTGTATCGCCAGGCTGGCCACCAGGTCGCTTTCTGCGGTTATTTCCCGGCCGATGAACCGAAATACTCCTGTATCGTCGTGATCCGCCAGCCGCGCATCGGCTATCCTTCGGGAGGAACGATGTCCGGTGGAGTGGTGAAGGCGATAGCCGAGAAAGTATATGCCAGCCATATGTCTTTCGATATCCGCGATATGGAACGCGATTCGCTGGCTGTCACGATACCGCACCCGAAGGCAGGCGACCGCGTTGCTTTGGACGAGGTGTTGGACAGGCTGGATATTGATATGAACACAGACGAGGCCGCTTCCCGATGGGTGACCACTTCTATTGACGACAGTCTGCAGGTTATAAAACTCAAAGATCTGCCTGTTCGGGAAGGACTTGTGCCGAACGTGGTCGGTATGGGTGCCAAAGACGCCGTTTACCTGTTGGAAAGTGCCGGATTACGGGCTTCCTTGAATGGTATGGGGCGTGTCACGTCTCAATCCGTATCACCGGGGGCAAAGGTGTCGAAAGGACAAACAGTCTCATTAACGTTAAAATAGACTATGGAACTAAAAGAACTCATTCGTCCGTTGGAAGTACTTGAGATCGTCGGAGACGCAAATGTCGAGATCACAGGTATCCAGTCTGATTCCCGTAAAGTGGAAAAAGGCTTTTTGTTTGTGGCCGTACGCGGTGTCTCGGTCGATGGCCATGCCTATATCGAAGGGGCAATCGGGAAAGGAGCTGCTGCAATAATCTGCGAGGAAATCCCTTCGGATGAAAAAATACATGCATCCGAAGGCAATCCCGTTTTCATCCGGGTGAAAGATTCGGCGGATGCCTTAGGTAAGGTGTTGTCTAATTGGTACGAGAATCCTTCGGACAACCTGATATTGGTCGGGGTGACCGGGACGAACGGGAAGACGACGACGGCGACATTGTTGTACGAGCTGGTGCGCTTGCTGGGAAGGAAAGCGGGACTTTTGTCAACGGTGTGTAATTATATTGGTGATGAGAGGGTTCACGCTACTCACACGACACCGGACGCAATGGAGATTAACGAGCTGATGAGCCGGATGGTGGAGGTCGGGTGTGAGTATTGTTTCATGGAGGTGAGTTCGCACGCTATTGACCAAAGACGGATTAGCGGGTTGGATTTTGATGGGGCGATTTTCTCGAATATCACGCACGATCATCTCGATTATCACAAGACTTTTAAAGCGTATATCGAGGCGAAGAAGGCGTTTTTTGACCACTTGCCGAAGAAGGCTTTTGCGTTGACGAACGGGGATGACAAGAACGGGATGGTGATGTTGCAGAACACGGTAGCCCGTAAATATACTTACTCCTGTAGGAGGATGGCAGATTTCAATTGTAAGACGTTGGAACGGCATCTGGACGGGACGTTATTGCTGCTGGACGGCAGCGAGGTGTGGACGAGGTTCGTGGGGGATTTTAATGCTTATAATTTGCTGGCGGTTTATGCGAGTGCACGATTGCTGGATTTCGGGAAAGAGGAATTGTTGCCCGTGATGAGTATGCTGGTGCCGGTGTCGGGACGTTTCGAGACCATTTTATCGAACGAGGGGGTGATGGCTATCGTGGATTACGCACACACGCCGGATGCGTTGGAGAATGTGTTGTCGACGATAGAGGGACTGAAGAAAGAGGGGCTGGTGATCACGGTGGTTGGTGCCGGGGGGGATCGGGACCGGACGAAACGGCCAGAAATGGCGGAGGTTGCCTGTCGGTTGAGTGATCGGGTGATCCTGACGTCCGATAATCCGCGAAGCGAGGAGCCTGCCGCGATTATCGAGGATATGCGTGCTGGGGTACCGGAAGAGGCGGCAAGCCGGGTGCTGGCGATCACCGATCGGAAGGAGGCCATTCGTGTGGCGTTGATGTTGGCAAAAAAGGGGGACATTGTGTTAGTGGCCGGGAAGGGACACGAGGATTATCAAGAGATAAAGGGTGTGAAACATCATTTTGATGATAAAGAGGTTATTAAGGAAATATTTAAGTTGTAGGTCATGTTTTATCATATCTTTGATTATTTAGAACAGTTTGATTTCCCGGGAGCCGGGATGTTTCAATATATCACGTTCCGGTCAGCCTGTGCGGTGATTTTGTCATTGTTGATTGCCACGGTAGTGGGAAAGCGTATTATCCGCATATTACAGAAACAACAGGTTGGGGAGGAAATCCGGGACTTGGGATTGGAAGGTCAGATGCAGAAGAAGGGAACACCGACGATGGGCGGGGTGATTATCCTGCTGGCGATTCTGGTGCCAGTGATCTTGTTTGCCCGGTTGGATAACGTGTATATCCAATTGATGATTGTTTCGACGATCTGGTTGGGGTTGATCGGTTTTCTGGATGATTATATCAAGGTGTTCCGGAAGCACAAGGAGGGGTTGAAGGGACGTTTCAAGGTGATCGGACAAGTGGGTCTGGGGCTGATTGTGGGGGTAACTCTTTACGTGAGCGATGACGTGCTGATCCGGGAGAAGGTTTCCATTTCGGAAGTCGGGGTGGTAACCAGCACTGTAGATGAGGGGTTTGTGTCCGAGAATAGCCAGACGGTTCTGACGAAAGATATTAAATCGACCAAGACGACGATTCCTTTTTTCAAGAATAACGAGTTTGATTACGCTTGGTTCGGGGCGCTTTTTGGGGACTATGCCGAGGAGATCGGTTGGATCGTGTTTATTATTATCACGATCGTGATTGTTACAGCGGTGTCGAACGGGGCGAATCTGACGGATGGGTTGGACGGTTTGGCAACGGGGACTTCGGCTATCGTAGGAGCGACACTGGGTATTCTGGCGTACGTGTCGGGTAATATGGTGTATGCGGATTACTTGAATATCATGTATATTCCACATTCGGGTGAGCTGGTGGTGTTTATTGCTGCGTTTATCGGGGCGACGATCGGGTTCCTGTGGTATAACTCGTTCCCGGCTCAAGTGTTTATGGGGGATACGGGGAGTTTGTCGCTGGGGGGAATTATTGCCGTGTTTGCAATCATGATTCATAAGGAGTTGCTGATCCCTATTCTGTGTGGTATTTTCCTCGTGGAGAATTTGTCGGTGATGATGCAGGTCAGTTATTTTAAATATACAAAGAAAAAGTTCGGGGAGGGACGACGGATATTCCTGATGTCCCCGTTACATCACCATTTCCAAAAGAAGGGTATTCCGGAACCGAAGATCGTGACCCGGTTCTGGATCGTGGGAATTGCGTTGGCGGTGATAACGATTGTGACGTTGAAGATACGATAAGAAGAAATTTAAAATCTAAAATGATGAAACGTTTGGTTATTTTAGGCGGAGGAGAAAGTGGGGCGGGAGCTGCCAAGTTAGGAAAGAAGTTGGGGTATGAGGTTTTTTTGTCGGACAAGGGGAAGTTGGCCGACAAGTATAAGCGTGTGTTGGAGGAATTGGGGGTGGAGTATGAAGAGGGACAACACTCGGAAGAACGTATTTTCTCTGCGGATTTGGTGGTGAAAAGTCCGGGTATCCCGGATAAATTGCCGATGATTGTGGGGCTGAGGGAGAAAGGAATCGAGGTGATTTCCGAGATTGAGTTTGCGGGACGGTACACGGATGCGAAGATGTATTGTATTACGGGAAGTAATGGGAAGACGACAACGACATTGTTGTTGTATCATATATTGGAGAAAGCCGGGTATGACGTGGGACTGGCCGGAAACGTGGGAAATAGTCTGGCGGCACAGGTGGCTGATGATTTACACCGGTTTTACGTGGTGGAATTGTCGAGTTTCCAGTTGGACGGAATGTTCCAGTTTCGTTGTGACACGGCCATATTGACAAATATTACACCGGACCATTTGGATCGGTATGATTATAAATTTGAGAATTATGCGAATTCGAAGTTCCGGATATTGAATAATATGCGGAAGGAGGATTTATTTATATATGGTTATGATTGCGAGGTTGTGCGGGAGAGAGTGGAACAGGGGGATGTTTTGCCGGAGGCAGTCGGGTTTACTTATTCGAATTGCACCGGGGTAAATGCTTATATGGATGGGGATACGGTGGTGGCCCGTTGGAGAGATCGGGAGTTCCGGATTGCCAAACAGGAGGTCACGATTCAAGGACGACATAATGTGTATAACACTATGGCGGCAATACTAGCTGCTTTGAAGACTGGGGTGAGTGATGAGGATTTGAGGAAGGGATTGACAACATTCCCGCAGGTGGAACATCGTTTGGAGACGGTGGATGTGGTGAATGGAGTTACTTATATTAATGATTCAAAGGCAACAAACGTGGATTCGGCTTGGTATGCTTTGGATAGTATGCACGTTCCGGTGGTGTGGATTGCGGGAGGAACAGATAAAGGAAATGATTACAGCGTGTTGTTTGATTTGGTGAAGGAGAAGGTGAAGTTGTTGATTTGTATGGGAGTGGATAATAAGAAGTTGATTAAGGCGTTCTCACCGATCTGCGAGGTGGTGGATACTCATAGTCTGGATGAGACGATGAACGTGGCTTATCGCCGGGCTGAGAAGGGGGATGTAGTCCTGCTTTCTCCTTGTTGCGCTAGTTTTGACTTGTTTAAGAATTACGAGAATAGAGGGGAGATGTTTAAGGAGAAGGTGAAAAAGTTAAAAACTAAAAGATAAAAACTAAAAGTTGAAAGATAAAAAACGTTGATTTTGTGCGGCTGGAATCACTTAATCATAAATCGAGAAATCAGTATGTTGAATCTAAAGAATAAGGTGGTATTTAAGGGGGATCGGACGTTGTGGTACGTGGTCATCGGGTTGATGCTGGCCTCGTTGATCGTGGTGTATTCTTCGACGGGGAGTCTGGCGTTTCGTGTGCGGGGAGGGAATACCAGTTATTATTTGATTAAGCAGTTGTTTTTGATGTTCGGGTGTATGGTGGTGATTCTGACATTGCAGTCGTTTCACTACAAGTATTTCCTTTCGTTTGCCAAGATCGTACTGGGGATGTCGTTGATATTTCTGTTGTGGGCGAAGTTTGCGGGTACTACGTTGAATGATGCGGGGCGTTGGGTGACGATTCCGGGAATCGGGTTCACGTTCCAGCCTTCGGAAATGGCGAAATTGGGGATTATTATGTACTGTGCCCGTGCGATTGCTTTTGAACAGACGGAGGAGTGTTGTAGCAATAATGTGTTGTGGCGGATGACGTTGGTGGTGCCGGTGCTGTTCTTAATTTTTATGGAGAATTTCTCGACATCGGCGTT
>OGZX01000583.1_pt1 | contig 42575 bp, 37 predicted proteins | sample 1576881 | NCBI WGS metagenome assembly OGZX01 (sample SAMEA3541542, study PRJEB24748) | human gut metagenome | biome: human gut; feature: human-associated habitat; material: faeces | place: China | collected 2012 | reverse complement strand
GAATACTTACTGATATACTCTCTCATCCTACTTGTTAGTATAACATATTCCTTTAGGACTTTACACTTTGAAATCAAACTATTATTATTTCCCGTATTTATATTTATCACTTTAGCAGTCCATTCAAACTCTCCCGCTTCCACAGGATGAACAAATGCATCTGACAGTTTTAATTCTATTACCTCGTCCTTTTTTTCTGTTCCATTGTATTCAAGTGTTTGTTGTTGCAACCTCTACTGTCTTCTGCCTCTGAAGACTGTACGTTTCCTGCTTCATATACACCTTCACTTGCCCAATATTCCTGCCATGTAAGTCCTGCATACACATATTTGTTTGTTTTGACTTATTTTTATTAGTTTCATCTAATCTTTAGGGTAAAAAAATTTGTTTTATTTTTTTATGGCAACTAATACTCTTTTTGAAATTATACCTATTATTGCACCTGTGATTAAACCGGCAACCAAAAGAGCCGGTACATAATACAAAATACTTGTAGTTTCTACGACTATCATTGCTACCGCAATCTGTCCAAGATTGTGGCATACTGCTCCTATCATGCTAACTCCCATGATGCTGAAACCATTAATTTTTTTCACAAGCATCATTACGATTAAGCTTACAATAGCCCCTGCCAAACTATAAATAATTGACATACCACTTCCAAACATAAAGCCGATTATCAATATTCTTAGGATTGAAATAATCCACACATCACTTAGTTTGAGTATGTACAAAGCTATTACAATTACTAAATTTGCCAACCCTAATTTTATTCCGGGAATACCAAGATTAATAGGAATCATAAATTCTACATAGCTAAAAATTATTGCTAACGCTACCAGCATTGCCATATTTGCTATTCTTTTTGCATCCATATTAACTCCTTCCTGAAATATTAAATTACTTTTCCAACCTTACAAATTTTCGCAAAATTTAGTCCTTTTGCTTCTGTATGTGTTTTATCATTTTAGTTATTTAACTATTGTTTATGTTTTAACATCTTAACTATTTAACTATTGTTTATGCTTTATAGCTTAGCTATTTCACTACTGCATCTATTTCATCATTTTTCTTATTGTCATTAGAATCTGTGCCTTTACTTGTCTTTTCTATTTCAACCACAACTTTATGTGGCAGACACACTATTGTCTCACCAACATTTTTGATTTTGCCCTGCTTAACACAATACTTGTCAGGGCAATCTGCCTCTTTCATCTCCACCTTTCCATCTTTAATGATAAGAATGTTCTTTCCTTTTGAAGATTTAATTTCTATTGTTCTATCTTTATCTAATGAATAAGTCCCCTGCACTTTGCCATCAACTGACACCTGTGCAAAATGACCTTCGCCCGACCTCATAAAATGCATCACGCTATACGAAACTCCGGCTATTAAAAGAACAACAATCACCAGAATAATATCTTTTTTCTTCATTAAAATGCTCCTAGTTTACCAATCTTAAATACCAGCCCACTTCATTATGATTATAAGAATGGCTGCTCTTATTAAAATAAAACCAATGCCATTTCCTTTTATTGTAGATGTTTTAACATTTTGTTTTGGGCATATATTCATACATTTTTGACACATAAAACATTCTCCTGATTGAATGTCCTCACCACTATTTGGTAGTTCTATTCCTGAAGGTAGTCGCCTAAACTGCCAAAGGCATATGCAAAGCCACAAAAGAATCTGCCAAAAACTATCGTGTATAAGCATAACACAATTAATATTGTAACAAAAGATGTTAATTCCACCTGCTGTCCATTTCCAATTTGGGTGAAAATGTACTTAACACCTGAAAAGGCTGTGGTGTAAATTGATGGCATAATTGTGAAGAATATTAGCAGAATTATCATTCTGATATATTTTTGAATTTTCCTTTTGTTTATCTTCTTCATTTGTATGTTTCCACCTTGTTTTCTATTTTGCCTTTTGTAATTTTTCAGTCCTGTTTATATTTACAAATTATTTTTATCTGCTTAGTTTCTGATTATCTTTTTACAAAGTTTTATAACATTCGTCTTTTTTAATTTTATTTACTTTTATTACTTATCCTTAGTAATTTTTATTACTTTATTATCAGATGAGTAATCTTTGTAAATTCCTTCCGTAACGTACTGTTTGTTATCGTCTGTTAAGAAAATCACATCGAACTTATCACTGTTTTCTCTCCAATAATTCTCGGCTTTCTCAAGTCCCATAATAAATAGTGATGTTGACAAACCGTCTGCAAGTGTTCCATCCTCACTAACAATTGTCACTGATTTAAGACCTGCATTTGCCGGATAGCCAGTTGCCGGATCAATTATATGGTGATAAACTTTTCCGTTTTTTTCGAAATAACGTTCATAGCCACCTGATGTAATAACTGCTTTGTTCCTTATATTAAGCACTCCAAGATAGTTTTCCTCGCTGTCAGGATTTTGAATTGCCACTTTCCAACTGCTGCCATCAACCTTGCTACCTAATGCCTGAACATTACCACCAAGACTAACCAGACCACTTGTCACACCGCAGTCCTTAAAAATCTTCATAACTGCTGCCGATGTGTAACCTTTTGCAATTCCTCCAAAGTCAATTTCCATTTTTTTATTTTCAAATGTTGCGACTCTTGAAGACTTATTATATTTGATTTTTGAAGCATCTGTATTTTTTAAAGTTGCCTGCAAATTTTCCTTTGATGGAACTTTATATTTTTTTGTATCAAATCCCCAAGCCTGCATTACAGGATAAATTGCCGGATTAAAAACACCCTTTGTACTTTTGTAGATTTCCAAAGAACGTTCCACAATGTTTCCTACATCCTCTGAAAGTGTTAAAGTTTTTTCACTGTTTAACTTGCTGACTTCACTTTCCTTCTTGCCTGTAGAAAGCATGCTGTCTAGCTGATTTATTCTTTTTTTTGCCTGTTCTACTGCCTTGTTTGCATTTTTTCCGTAAGCTGTCACCTGCATGTATGTGTCCATTGCAAAAAGATCCGCTGTAATTTTTTGTTCCTCTGATTTGGAATCAGCCGATACTCCTCCTGCATGATTTTCTGATATATTATTTTTACTGCATCCACATACAAGTAACATCGATGCTAAAAGAATTGCTAATAATTTTTTCATATAAATGCCTCTTTATTATTCTTCGCTTACTTGTGTTAGTTTGTGCTAACTTGCATGGTCTAGCACAATGATTTTATATTGTCAATAATTGTCGTGTTGGTAATTTGTGGGATGTTATGGTTACCAATACTCCAGTATTTCCACAAGATTATCTTTTATAGCTACACCACCCATAAATAATTCCTTCTGATATGCATTGATGTACCATTCAAAATTTTTCTTTAGTCTTTCAGCCTCATCCATACTCATAACTTTGTTAATTTCAACAGAACTTGAACTTGTTTTCCATGACCAGGTTTCCCCTTTATTAATTGATAATTTTTTACACAACACATTTAAATCAATTGTTTCTTTTAATAATACAAATTTTACCCAAAGTCCCCTTGCACAAATTTCCTTATTTGCTGTTAAGCTTTTTGGAATTTCGCAACAATTGCACCTATATTTCCTTGCATATAACTGTGCCTTTGAGCCAGCAGGGCAACATATTGTCAAATCAATTGTTTTTTCACCATACTGTTTACCAAAAATATTTTCTTCCATAATCTCCACATTTGAATGAATAATAATTTTTTTCAGCGACGGTATATCAAATGCAAATCTACCTATTGAGTATAAATTCTGCGGAAGCTCAATTTCTTTTAACTTAGAATCCTCAAAGGCTCCATACTCAATATGCACAACACTTTCCGGTATTGTTATTTTTTCAAGTTCAGTGTTAGATAACATACCTGCTGTAATGCACTTTAAGTTATCAGGTAAAATAATATTTTCTAAAGGTGTATATGAAAAAGCACAGTCTCCTATTACTTTCACATTTGGTGGAATCGCTATCTCTATAATTTTTGTTTTAGAAAAAGCTCCATCTCCTATTTCTAGCAAACTTTTGGGAAGAGTGACTTTTTGCAAATTACTACAATTAGTAAAAACATCCTTTCCTATATATTTGCAGCCTTCCTGAAACACTACTTCCTCTAAATTAGTACATTTTTCAAAAACATTATTCCAAATACCTATTACCGTTTGACCATTTATTTTTGACGGAATAACTATTTTTTTGTCTGAAAAGCCATTGTATTGTGTTATCAACACACCGTCCTTGTCATTTTCAATCTCAAACATATTATGATTTTTGTTTTCAATTTCTACCTGAATCTTTCTCTCAATTTTCTTACCACATTTAGGACAATATACAAAATTTTTCTGCAATGTTGTATAACAAAATGAGCATTCCAAATTTGTATTAACGTATTTTTTCTCATATTCTTTGTTGGCATTTGTTAAAACTGCAACATCCATTTTTAATTTTTTTATCTCATTAATTTGAGCCTCTTTCTCACCGCTTAAAGCTTCAACTTTTTTGTTAAGCTCCTTTATGTTTCTTTCAAGTTCCTGTTTACTACTAAAAATACCCATACGCCCTCCTATTAAATTTCCGCTAAAACTAAAAACTTTCAAGCCGACTTTATAATGTATCTGCTTGTTGACGGTTTTGTGGTCTGCCATGCCACTTTACTTTTTTGTAAACTAAATTCATATCTACCCAGTTAATTGCTCCATTGTATAATTTTGGCTGTGAACTTGCTGTAAATTCCATGTTTTTATAAGTCTTTTTGCAAATTACATTACCCTGATTATTTACTACAATGTAATGTAATGTTGATTTTGATTTCTTTACAGTAGTGTACATAATTACAATGGCATCATCTGAAAGTTTAACAGTTCTTACTTCTCGTACTGTTATTTTTGACTTCTTAGGATTGTAAGTAGTAAGCCATTTTATTTTAGATTTTAATGTATTTTTGTCTGTAATTGTCATAAATACATTCTTTTTATATTTTCCACTATTTCCTGTTACACCGGCAACTTTATAGTTCTGTGTGACTGATGTTCCAACAGTAATAATGTTGTCCAAAGTAGTTTCCACGCATATCCATTCTTACATTACCTGATGTAAAAGGCGTCACTATTCCGCCAAACACATTCCAGGCATCACCTGTAATGCTACATGTTTTTTGAAGTTTCCATGATGATGAATATTTCAAAACTTTAATTACTGTTTTTGTTTGTCATTAGAATAACCAACTGCTACATAGAAGTTTCCATCCGGTGCACAGTAAACACCACCCCAATAATCATACTTGCAAAGTTTAAACATGAACGTTCCTTTGAATCCACTGAATATTCAGGAAATACATATTTTATTTTATATATGTAAGATTTTCCTGCCTATTGCTTAAATGTATGGGTTCCAACTGTTGCCGCATTTGCTTTTTGCCATGTAACCTTAACAGACTTATAATCCACTGCTTTAACCGAACTCATTTTTGCACCCATGTAAGGTTTTACGATTACCTTGAAGCTATATTCTTTGTCTCCTATCTTACCTGTAATAGTTGATGTTCCCGGTGCAATGGTTCTTCAGTATATATAAGCCCTCCGTTTTCATCTTTTGTAATCTTGAACTTGATTCATGCCAGCCGTCGTACCAATTCTCAGCTTTTGCTGTGCCTGCAAAGCCAATTACCAATACTGCTAATAGCATTGTAAATATTAGATATTGTACTTTTTCTCCTTTTGTATTTTCTGTCAATATATTATTCCTGTCATATTTTTTAGTAACGTACCTTTATAACTAGACTAACACATTTATCTGCCTAATAAAACTTATTTTATTTGTAAATTACTACTTTTTTCCTGTGCACCGTAAATTGATTTATTTCCATTAACAATGTATGCAATACTGCACACCACCACAAACAATAACATGTTACTTCCACCAAACACTTCGATACCAAGCATTATAGGTGCTATCAGTGTATTTGTGGCACTTCCAAAAACTGCTGCATAACCAAGTGCGCCACATAAAACAGGGGATATACCAAGTAACCCTCCAAGAACCATTCCAAGAGTTGCCCCTATTGAAAACAGTGGTGTTACTTCACCGCCCTGAAAACCAATTGATAAAGTAAGCACTGTTAGTAACAGTTTCAAAATCCAGTCAATGCCATAAACCTCTCCACCTGAAAAAACGCTGGAAATCAAGTTAGTTCCAAGTCCGCTGTACCTTCCATGCCAAAGGAAAATCAACACTATTGCCAATGGTATTGAAACAACACCAATTCTTATGTACGGATTTATAAATTTTTCTGCCATAATTTTTTTTAGCACTTGAAGTAACTTTGAAAACAATCTTCCTACAATTCCAAATGCTAATCCTAAAATTATAACTGCTACCACAATTTTAATATTTGAAAAATCAACCGTTCCTTTTAGTTCTACAGCAAATTTTTCAAGTCCAAGAAAGTGGGACGTATATGAAGCTACAAAGGCTCCGATTATTGCAGGTAGTAATGCCTGATAATCCATATATCCTGCAACAATTACTTCCATGGCAAAAAAAGTCGCCGCCAATGGAGTTTGAAATAATCCTCCGAAACCTGCTGCCATACCTGTTATTAGCATAACTTTGCTGTTGTCTGGTGTTTTCATTTTTCGGCCCAAATAATGTGAAAGTGTTGCCCCTATCTGAACAGCTACACCTTCCCTGCCGGCACTACCTCCAAAAAGATGTGTTATCCATGTTCCAACCATAACCAGTGGTACTAGCGCAAGTGGTATTGAATCCCTTTTCTCCTGCCCAACTTCAAATACAAGTGTCATACCTTTTAAACTTAATTTGCTAAAACGTAGGTACAGCCATGTAATTAAAAGTCCTGCTACCGGTAAAAACGGAATAAGACATTTGTAATTGGCTGTTCTGAAATCAGATATTGCAATTAAGCCTCTTCCAAAAACTGTGTCTACTATTCCCACAACAACACCGATTATAATTGAAAGGATAATATATTTGATCGTTAGAATTGCTTTTTCGTATATTTGTTGTTTGTTCATTTGTTGTCTCCTTATGTGGAATTTATATTACATAAAAAAAGCTGATTCACCTGTGCATTGTTACACAGAAGTCATCAGCTTTACTAGCGGTTTTGATAAAATCAAGGGAGAACCTCATTCCCTTTATTTAATTTTTTAACTATGAAAAAGATAGCATATATAAAGGTATGTGTCAATTTAAGTTTATTACAAATACTTTTTCATATTATCTAAAATAATTTTATATGCATTGGCATACATATGTATTCCGTCCATAGTGTATTCTTTCTTTAACATTCCTCTACGGTCCGTTAACCCCTGATTCACATCAATATAATAACATCCCATTCTCTGTGCTAATTTCTTCACCTCTTCATTAGCTACTGGCACCGTTTCATTATTTCTATGATAAAAAACAGTTTGCTCAAAAGGGCAATCCGGAAGCATATCAACACTATTTACTGGATAAAAAGCCATTGTATACACAGATGTCTTTGGTAATTTATCTTTTATCTGACCTAATATTTCTTCATAATTTTTCAACATTTCTTTTAAAAGAATGTCAAAATCTGTATTAGGATCACTAATATCATTAGTTCCAATATTTATAAAAATCTTGGAAGGTTTGACTCCAAAAATTTGCTCATCCATACATTGAAGCATATCAGCAGTTGTAAATCCGCCAATCCCTCTATTGTAAATAATTTCCTTAATTCCAAAATCCATTTGTAATTCATTAATTGGAAATTGTTCCATTAGAGAAGAACCAGTAAATAAAATCTGTCCTTCTTTTACCATTGTATTAAGTACACGATACTTTTCTACTTTTACCATTTGTTCTCCGTTTATCATAACTATATTCCTTTCAATTTCTCATACCATTATACACAATTTTACACTTTTATGAGGATATTTCTTAACATTTTTACACTTTTATGAGCGTATTTTTCCACAGTTTTCACACTTTTATGAGCATATTTTGCCATAGTTTTCACACTTTTATGAGGCTATTGCATTTTTTTCATTATTAAAGTAAAGTTACTTATGAAACTTTGTTTACTAAGTGTTTTGTACGAAGAAATACTATTTCACTAAATCTTACAAGCAAGCTCGAATTGAAGTAAATTTCTAGCAACCCATAAATTTTTTATTAAAAGGACTTTATATATGGAAAAATCAGTTATTAATCAAATATGTGCTTCTATGGATACTTTTTTTGAAACCGAAAAGAAGATTGGCAATTTCATCATTCATCATCCAAAAGAAATCGTGGATATGACCGTTGGCGAACTGGCCAAAGAATGTCAGGTAAGTGAAGCTTCCGTTTCACGTTTTTGTAAAAAAATTGATATGAAGGGCTTTCACCATCTTAAAATTTCTATTGCAAAAGAAATGGTTTCCCAGTCGGAAGACGATGAATTGTCTAATCATATTTCAGTAGATGATTTGGAACAATCATTGAAAAATATATTGGCAAATAAAGTTGCCGAACTTACTCAAACAGTTTCAATGATGAATTCTGAAAATCTGCAGGACATTTTAAAAAGAATAAATAATGCCCAAAATGTTCTTTTTGCTGCTGTTGGCAACACTGTTCCTGTAGCAATGGACGGAGCCTACAAGCTTAACCAGATTGGGATTTCCGCAGTTTCTACTCCTGTTTGGGAAACCCAGCTTGCCTACAGTTACAACCTTTCACCTGATGACGTAGTTATTGCAATTTCAAATTCAGGGGAGTCAACCGGTGTCATTAATATTTTAGAAGCTGCAAAACAAAAGAAGGCAACTACAATTTCAATAACCAATAGCGAGAAATCGACTATTGCTAAAATCAGTGATTATCATATAACAACAGCAACCCGCGAAAAATTATTTCTTGATGAATATCGTTTTTCGAGAGTTTCTGCCACAATGGTAATCGAAGTGCTTTATCTTTTCCTTACATCTATGAGAAAAGAAGCTTATGATTCCATTATTCAGCATGAATCATCTATAGCTTTCACAAAAGAATAATTTTTCTATTGACGAAATTTATATGTCATGGTATCTTTGTGCTATGAAATTGATTTTCACAGTGTATTTATTCGTAAATTTAATTTTTATGCGTGTTTATCTATTAAACCGCTTTTTACAATATGCTTTGTGAAATTTTACGTGTTTATCTAACCACAAGGAGGTTTATTATGAAGGAAATTAAATGGGCTGTATTAGGTACCGGAGTTATTGCCAACCAAATGGCACAGGCATTAATCAAAAATGGAAAAAATATTTATTCTGTTGCAAACCGCACACATCAAAAGGCTGTTGATTTTGCCCAAAAATATAATATCGGAAAAGTATATGACAATATAAATGATGTGTTTACTGATCCAGAAGTTGATGTTGTTTACATCACAACTCCACATAACACACATCTTGAATTTATGAAGAAAGCAATTGAGAACGGAAAACATATACTTGTTGAAAAATCCATAACACTTAACAGCAATGAATTAAACGAAGCAATTTCTTTGGCAAAAGAAAAAGGTGTTATTATCGGTGAAGCAATGACAATTTTCCACATGCCAATTTACAAAAAATTAAACGAGATTTTGGAATCCGGAGCACTTGGAAAAGTGAACCTTATTACTATGAACTTTGGAAGTTTTAAAGAATATGATATGACAAACAGATTTTTCAACAGAAACCTTGCCGGAGGTGCAATGCTCGATATCGGTGTATACGCACTTTCATTTATCCGCTGGTTTATGGATTCAAAACCTAACAACCTTGTATCTCAGGTAAAGTCTGCTCCAACAGGTGTTGACGAGCAGGCTGGTTTACTTCTAACAAACGAAGAAGGTCAGATGGCAAGCGTTATGCTTTCACTTCATTCTAAGCAGCCGAAACGTGGTATGGTTTCATGCGAAAAAGGTTATATTGAAATAATGGAATATCCTAGAGCTTGGGAAGCTACCATAACATACACTGACTCTGGCAAAACTGAATTAATCAAAGCCGGCGAAAATGCAGACGCTCTCGCCTACGAACTTGCTGATATGGAAAAAGCAATTAACGGCGATGTTGACTGCATGCACTTTGACTATACCAAAGACGTTATGGATATGATGACTGAATTTAGAAAATCATGGGGCTTTAAATATCCTGAAGAAGAAAAATAGAAATTAACAGAGCTGTAAGTTTTAAAATCTACTTACAGCTCTATTTTTATATAATCTTATAATCCTTTGCACATCTAACTACTCCGTCAAGTGCATCACTGAACTCTATACCATATTTTCTTGCCACTTCTTTCAGATATGTAATTCCCCTAAATTCCTGTGAACTAAAATAAACCGTCTTTTCTTTATTTAGCAATGTAAAATAATTATCTTTTGTGGTTTCCATATCATACATCCATTCAGCCCTTAACATAACTGCTGATGGTTCAATATCCAACACCCTCTGCTCCATTTCCAGTTTATGAGTTGCATAAACATTTGCCGGCTTTACATTTTCTTCCGCATAAGGTCCATCATCGTCACAACCACTATAAACCTGATCCGAGCTGAAACAAATAAGTTTTCTTCCTTTTGCCGCCTTTGCCAAATACATCGGTACCTGCACATTTGCAAAATAAGATTCCTCTGGATTGTTTTCACAAATTCCCATGTCTGCAAGAGCGTTAGCCCCAACTCCCTGTCCAATTACTTATAAAACCGCTTACCTCACTTTAAAAGATTTTACACGGCTCCATTTGCCTTTGTCTTTTCCAACTATTGCTCTCACTCTTACATAATATCTTTTTCTAACACGCAATTTTCTTAACAGATATGTATTCTTTCTTGTACGTTTTGTTCTTACGTTTTTCTTAAATTTTCTGTTAGTTGAATACTGTATCCGATATATTTTAGCCTTACTTATCTTTTTAAAAGTAATTCTCACTTTTCTATTTTTAAGTTTTTTTACTTTTAGAATTTTTGTTTGCTTTAAACTCTTTTTATTTACACCGTCAACACGAGTTGTAGTTTTTCCGTTAGTTGTTGGTTCATTTTCCTTTGTTACAACCTGTCCAAAAGTTGTAGTTGATTCTTTTTCTGATGTTGTTTCGTCAGTTGTTTGATTTTCTCCAGTAGTTTCTGATGTTGTATTTTCTGTAGTCAATATTTCAGCTGTGGGTTCTACTGTGACAGTTGTCTCAGTTTGTTTCTCAGTTGTTGGTTCTGATGTAGTTGTCACTTCCGTTGTTGGCTTTGGTGTTGTTGTCACTGATGTAGTTGGTGCTTCTGCTGTTGGTTCTAATGTAGTTGTCACTTCCGTTGTTGCCTTTGGTGTTGTTGTCACTGATGTGGTTGGTGCTTCTGTTGTTGGCTCTGATGTTGTAGGCACTTCAGTTGTGGTTTGTGCTTCCGTTGTAGGCACTTCTATAGTTGGATTCTCCACTTTGTTCTCCAATTTTGTGTATACCTTTATTCTTCCCACATAATTTTTAAGTTGTGTCCATCCACTACCGTTGTTTATATATGACATTTCCCTGCCATTTTTATATGAAGTCATTATTTTGGCGTCGCCCTTTTCATTTGAAACACTTACTATTGCAGAGAACCATTGGTCTTTTTCGATTTTTACCGGCTGATTCAGTTCTATTGTTACATATCCGCTATTTTCAAAATATGCCGTTGTAGTATTTGCCAGATAACCACCTGAAACTGGTACATTTTCCTGTCCACCATAAGGATAATCTACATTTTTATATATCTCCACTTTAGCGGTTACATTTTCACCACCAATAGCCACATTTACTGCTTTTATATATTCGTCTTTTAGATTATCAGATTTTTTTGCTTTAAATACATTTGCCACTGACTTATCTTTTCTTAATGGGAAATCGTCCATGCTTCCATCATAGTAATAATTAAAGTCATACTTATCCTTTGGTGCAAATGAAAATGCATAAGAACAACTGCTTGTATTGTCATATGACAGCCAAAAATACTCCAATGATTTGTAACTGTTTTTTACAAGCCAACCACCATTTTTGGTAGCACCATTTGGTACAAATTTGTCTGATGGAATATTGTCATCCCATCCAATGATTGTGCATGCATGGGGAGAAATTGTACTGCTATGTTCATTCTTTGGATTGTAGTATAACGTTTCTCTTGCATTATTGTACTGAAATGTTACTGCCCCATATTTTGCTATGGCTTTTTTTATTGACCTAATGTATTCTTCCGGATTTGATTTGTTTTCAGGTATATAAATTGCATTTTCAAATCTATATGACGGATTATCATATGGGTTTGTGGTAACCACATTACCCGATACCGGTGCCCACCACATTGAATATAACTTGGCAATTTTTAACGGGTCTCCTGACTGCATCAAATAATTTACTGATTGCCAGTCTCCATCTGTATTTCCCAATGGATCGCTTTCTCTCTTAAAAACTCTATAAGCTGCCGCCATCGGATTTAATGATAATGTATCTTTTGTTACTGTAGGATCAATTCCACTTTTTAAAATGGATGATTCTGCTGCTGCAATGCTTGAATATGCCCAACACAAATTGGTATCTCCCTGATCTTTTACTGGTGTTACTATGCCATCGTCCCTTCCATCGTATTTTTCCCTGTCTGATATCTCTTTAGTTTCAGTCTGTTGTTCTTCAAAATCACCTTCTATTTTAAATGTTAATTGATTATCAGTTATATTTGTGACTTCAACATGCATATCATCAGTTATTTCCAAGCTCTGATTCAGTTTTAATGGTGCATCAGATTTTGTTGCATATGTACCACCTAATGTTTCATAATTCCACTTTCCTGCAACGCATCCCATGTTGTTTGGGAATTTTGTATCTTTGTCCACCAAATAACAAACAAGTCCTGAACCAATTGTCAATCCTTTTAGCTTCGTTCCATCTGTTTTATACAATTCTTTTGACTGACAATCATACTTATTACCACCTGTGCCAAAATTTCTATATTCTAAGTACAGTGTTTTATTGGTTCCTTTTAAATTTAATTTGTATCCGACTATCTGTGAATCTCCTCTAGTCGATGCTTCCTTTAAGGTATACTGTCCATTTTGATAAATTGTTTTAACATTGTCAGATGTAAGCCACCCCTTTGCTTCTCTTTCTTTTACAGATATAAACTGTGGCACAGGTGACATATGCTTTGCCATTGCAGACATATAATATACCGGCGAACTATTTGAACTATTGTACAAGTCCTTAAATCCTAAAATGTGCCCCATTTCATGAGTTGCCACTGCCATAGGCAAAATCACGTTTTCCCGATTATCCTTGTATAAATAATTATAGGAATTTGTCACCTGTACATAGTTTTTACTTGTAATTGTTTTTCCTTCTGCATTTATTTTTACGTAATCTGCATAATCCTTATAATTCCACAAAGGTGAGGACCAACCCACAGAGATACTCTGAGTTGTATTTTTATAAATAATGGTGATTGCATCGATTACCCCATCATTGTTTTTATCAAGTTCAGAAAAGTTGTACTTTTTTGTACCATCATAATTTGTAATCACATTGCCTGCTGATATAGCTCTGTTTATAGATTCAGACCAGTCTGTTTTTAATTCGTACATACGCTCTGCTCTCTCTCCGTTGTCCCTGTAACCTTCAGGATTCTCTTCACTATACTCTGCATAGTATCCTCTTGGATGAGATAACTGCACTGAACCACCTTTATTAAACAAATACACGCTATTTATCTTAAGACTTCCCCTTGACGTAATTTCATAATAATCCGAAACATTAAAATATGCACTGTTATAAGTATTATCTGTAATTTTTCTAACAGATTCCCCATTATAAGAATTATCTATAAATTCATCTTCGTCTAAAAATCTTGCAAATACTATAAGATTTGTAAAATTACTTTCTTTTGTTTTACTTTCTGTATTTTCATTCGTATCATCAGCAAAAGTTACGCCACTAAAAAGCATTGTCATAACCGTAACAAACACCATGATTATACTAAACCCTTTTTTCATAAAATCTCCTTTTCATCATTTATTCTTTTAAACCTTAATTATATATTCATTATAGCATTTATCAGATTAACTTTGTGTTCTAATTTTTTAAAAACTCCAATCCTCTTGGTGGTAAATCTTTTTTGCAATCAGTAGCAAATATATGACCTGCACTTATATAGGTTGCTCCTAGTTTTTGTGCTTCAATCGCCTCTTCCACAGAATGAACTGAAGTTCCTATTGTTTTAAATTTTAAGATTTTCTCATAATTTTCTTTAAGTTTAAAAAGGGGCAAATGAATAGATTCACAATTTAATTTTTCTGCTACTTCGGAATTAAAATGTATTATAAGTTTCACTTTGTTTTGCTTACAAATCATGGAAACTTCTTTAGTTTGTATGCTATCATTTTGTATGTTATTATTTCGTACGCTACCTTTACGTAGCTTAATTGTCAACAATTATAATTCACATACACAGCAAAAAGCCCATGGAATTCTATTTTTGAGGAACCCCTCTATAAATCCAATGGGCTTTTTAATGTTTTATTTTTTTATGTTTTACTTTCAAAAAAGTTATTATAACTTTATGTATTTTGCAGACATATATCCTACTACATCTTTATTCTTATCTTTAATTCGAACTTTGTACCAGCCTTTTGAAGTATTTCCTATAATGGTTACCTTTGTTCCTCTCTTGTAAGATGAAATAATTGGATATTTCTTTCCTGCTCCTGAACGTACTCTAAGTTTGCCTTTTTTAGTTATTACGGTTCCTTTGAAAACTATTGATGTTGACTTAACGTAACCTAATTTTCCGTTGTACTTAATTAAGTACCAACTCTTTTTAATGTCAACAATAGTAACTTTTTTACCTGGAACTAAGTTACTAACAACCTTTGATGATGTACTCTTTTTCTTATACATCTTGTCCTGCACACTTACTTTAGCAGCTTTTTGCATCTTATATGGAAGTTTAGCAATAACCTTCTGGGCTACTAAAATCTTTCCACATACTTTACACTTCTTACCGCTTGTTAAGCCTGTTCTCTCTGTTGTGGCTTTTACTGCTCGAAGTTTAACTACTGTGTGGCCTTTGGCTTTTACTATCTGCTGCTTCTTAATAACATATCCACATACTGAACATTTAGTTCCTGCTGTTAATCCACTCTTTGTACATGTGGCTTTTACTGCAGGAATGGCAACTGCCTTATGTTTCTCCACAGTTTTTACAATCTTTTCTTTACAGTCCTCATATACACAATTGTGCCAATGAGTATCTGCATCAAAATCCCACTTTGTGTCATTTACGTGAATACATTTAACTACTGAAACTGCGCCATCATTTGCTTTCAAAGTTATGTCTTCGCTGTCAACATTAATTGCCTGTGTAACATTGACTCCGATAATATATGGTTTAAATTCTGCTGCCTCATTAACTGTAAAATTCAATGTTACAATAGTACCATTACCTGTATTGTTTTTAAGGCTGTTAAGATAAGCTAGATATACAAACTCTTCTTTATCTAACGTACTTGGTAACACTGTGTCTTCATTATCAAAAACTGTTCCGTTTTTTACTGATGTTAAAGTTAATGCTGTATGGTCATAAGAAACTTTAAATTTAAGTCCCCATATACCCGGGTTATTTTTTATGTCCACTATAATTGAAAACTCATTGCCTCTTTCAACTGTTTTTGATGATGCGGCAATTACGCATTCTTTTGTTTCATTTTCTGTCTGTGCAAATACAGGTACACTTACAGATATACCACTTACGCATATTACTACAATACATAACATTGCAAGTAATTTACGAATGTTTATTTTGTTAAAACTATTCATACGGAGAACCTCCTTTTCTATTACCTTCCTGTAATATTTCTATTACTTTCCACTACACTGTTCCTAATCAGCAATAGGACTAACCGTAAAGCTTCCTACCTGTGAGTATCCTGAACCACCGTATTTAGCAAATACATTAACAACATGATTGTCTTCTGTTAATTTGCTACCATCAATAATAAAGTAATTTCCATCTACTTCTACACACGGATCACTGTTAGTACCACTACTTGATGTTGAATAAGTTAAACCTGACACCTTATCGTTATTTCCGTATGTGGTAAGTCTGACTTTTATCTTTCCGTTCTTAGTTACCTCATAATTTCCAGGTGCATAATTTACAGCCGGATAACTACCAAGTCCCCAAGTGTATTTCAATGTGTTTGCCCAATATTCTTTGTATCTGTCTTTAATAGACTTAACGTTACCTGTAATATCAGTTACTCTTGTTGTAACCCATACATGCTGACCAACCATTCTGCCACTTGATTCCATATGTATCTGTGTTGGATATGTAGCATATTTTGTTGTTGAGCCACTTCTTGTCTTTGTATCCATATTTATTGAGAATGAAGAGCTTGTTCCATTAGCCCATGATACAGTGTTATTTAATTTCTGTGAGCCACCAACTGAATCTCTACAGTCAACGTAAACATTGTAATATGAACAATTCAAGTCATAAGGTTTAATTATTAAAACGCTCTCATATAAATGTTCAAACTTCAAATAGTATTGATCTGCCGGACGTGTTATTACAACATCGTATACTCCAATATCTGATGGTAAGTTATCTTCATATTCGTCCTTACTTTGAGATTTGTACTTAATTGTAAAGCTGTCTTCGCTAAATGTTTCTCCCTCGTTAAGGTCTTCCTCTCCCGGTAAATTAAAGCTGTAATCTGCAATTCTCTGAATAAATGAATCAAAGAAATATGACTGCTTTGTAAATGTAAATGTTTCAACAGGTATAGCTTTTAATTTTCTCCAGTGAGCATATAATGTTACATTTGATGTAATTAAAACTTTATCGTCAGATGTAATCTGTTCTCCGCCTTCTAATTCCATGTACCAACCAAGGAAAGCATAACCGTCTCTAACAAGTTCAGGGATTTTTCCATAAGTTTCTTTGTATGTTACTTTCTTCTTATTATTCTCTAACTCATTTCCACCATTAACATTAAATGTAATTGTGTATACAGCCGGTTTCCATTTTGCATAAAGTGTTATGTCTTCTGTTGGAACTCTGTTAGATGTAAATGGATTTTCACACTGTGCATCTGTGCACCAGCCATCAAATACATAACCTTTTTTAACCGGTGTTTCAATTGTTGGAAGAATTGTTGTTTCCTTTCTTGTTATAGGATCAATTGTATTACCACCTCTTGTATCAAAAGTAATTGTTACAAGCTTCTTAACAACATTCTTGCATTCAATGTAATATGTTGTTGGTGATGATATTTTATCTACTTCAGGTGTTATGCCTATAATGTCTGTATTATTTTCTTCAGCTACCTGTAAGTAATCATAATCAGGAATTGTTCCTCTCTTAACTTTAACAACTGTATTTTCTACATCAATTCCGTTAAATACAAATGTTGCTGTTGTACTGTCGTCTACATAATTTGCTTTTGCTTTAACACCATTTGACAAGGCTTCTGCGATTTTGCTGTTAATTGGTTGTGTTAAATCAATAACCTCATCAGTTCCATTTACATTTATGGTTGCTGTTGTTGTAACTCCTGCAAATTTGTTGTAGGCACCCCTTCTGTTAGATCCTGTTGATTCTAATTCTGAAAAATCAAATCTTTCGCCATATTTTGCGTAGAATGTCTGACTTCTTGTTGTTCCGTTTGCATTTTCAATACCTGTTACTGTAATTGGATATGTTTTGTAATCCACATAGTAATCGTAAGTTGTATTGTCTACAAGGGTTACATTCTCGGTTTTCTGACCATTATAGCCTTCTGTTAAAGTATATTTATAGTCATTCCAGTTAAGTATTTCCTTTAATTCTTCCTCTGTTGGTAAATTAAATTCTTCGTTCTTTAAAACTTTTTTGTTCCATACAGTCTTATAACCGTCTTTGTCATTACCTACTCGAACAGATGCTGTATAGTATTCACTTAACTCTTCTGTTGTAAGGTTTGTCCATACTACCGGAACTGTTACTGTCATGTCGTATTGACTGAATGCGACCTTACTATGTAAATAAGTAATTGTCATTTCACCTGACATATAACGTGTATTCTCAGGAACATTAACATTTATTTTTCCTGTTTTATTGTCTACACTAAAGTTTCTGTTTGTAAATCTAATGTTATAATTTGAAGTTGAAAGCGACTCTACCCCCTGAATACCTGTGCTAAGTTCCACATATTTAAGTGCTAATACGTTCTTTGGCACATCCATTGTGATTCCGTTAGTTCTGTCTCCGTCTTCGTCTCTTACAACTATTACTTCATCGTCACTAGGTTCATACGCTGTATTGTAATAAAATACATTTCGCCCTGCCTTCAGCAGTGGTATTTCCTCATCTACAAAATCATTACTATAACTAAAAAGATTTCCAATGGCATTTGCTTCAAAACTCATCATAAAATATAGACCAAACTCTATACTAAGTGCACCTGCCATTCGCTCCTTACTTACTGTATTACTTGTATTTGCCGGACGATACTTGGAATATTCATATATAAAGAAACCATACAGCTTAACATATGGTCCAAGTTCTGCGGCAACACCCACAGAGGCGAATTTACCACTACCAATACCTGCGTAAAGTTTAGCTCTAATACCTGCCTTTAATCCAATCTTACCCATTACATAAAATTGGAAGTCAAAATGCTCATCTAACAAATCCATTGTGGAAGAGCCAGCCTCCGGTTTAAATAAACCTACCTTAAACCAGAAACTATATCTCTTTCCTACTTCGTATTCTAAATTAGAACCAATGGCTATATTCATGTCTGTTCTAACAACGAAATTTACCTGTGTACCAATAACTACACCAAAATAGCAAACTTCTGTGGAACAGATTTCCTTATTAACTAATGTTACCCAGTCTGTTTCCTTCTGGAGTGTTTCTGAGTATTTATCCATCAGTGCCTGCATTCCATCTAAGAATTCTGTGCCAAGTTCTGTTTCAGTGCTTAAATCCATAACATCTAAAATATCACTTGCAACATTTGATTTTTCAAATGCCTTGCACATTTCATTCCATTCCTCTTCATCGGTACCGTTCATTTCCATTACCTGCCAAAGAGCTTCTAAATCTTCTTTATAGCCTTTTATTTGTTCTGCTGTATCATTTGCCTGTTCTATCTTTGCCTGAACTTCTTCAATCTTGTCCATAACATCTTTTACGGAACTAAGACCTGCTTTAAGTCCATCCGGCAAATTAGATAAACCAATTGCTTCTGATGGGTCTTCTGCAATAGCTTTAAACTGTTCCCAAAGAGACTGTTCCTCTTCTGCCACAGTGTAAATATTTGCATTAAATGAAAATGCAGTAAAGTTCTTTACATCCATAGTTGTATTTACACTAATACCAACTGGTATAGGAATAAAAAGAATCTCTTTTGTAACAATGCTACCTTTTACTCTTGGCACTAATTCACATTCCTCTACAAATGTTGCAGAAAGGTCAATATTTACTGTGCCATCATCAACTTCTGCTTCGAATTCTGCTTCAACTCCAACTGCAAGCTGGATACCATTATTAAAATGAAGCTGTTCGCCTTTATTTATAACTTCAACAGTAAGTTTTACATCATCTGTTAGTTCAAAGCTTTTACCTATATTCATTTTCTTAAGTTTTTGCTTTGAAATTTTCTTTCCCTTTGAATCTCTTACAACAACATTTTGAACACTTACATTATCCTTAAAATCATCTGTCTTTGTTACCATATCAAAAAGTGTGTCTGCTGCTGCTTCTCCAAAATCACTTTTTTCTATCTGTTGTGTTAAAACATTTTCTAACTTCTTACTTTCTTCATCGCTTATAATGTCGCTACCTGAAAGTGAAATTTCAGAATAGAGGTCCATACTTTCCTCAATGTCCGATTTAGTTACTTCCTTATATGTAATTAATTTTGTAGTTTTGTTGTAATCCGTAATCTCGCCATAATAAACGTCTTTTCCTGATTGAATCTCATCAGTTGAAACATATAATGTAACAAAATCACCAACTCCAATAGAGTCTACTGCATTTTCGTATGTTCCGTCCTCGCCCATCATGTTTGCGTACATGTCTAAATCCAACTCATCAAAACTGATTGTACCTGCTTCCTCAGTTGGTAGCTCCTGTACTGTTAATGGAAAGTTGTCAGGCATGTTGTATATTTCAAGCTGGTCATTTTCATCAAGTGGCGCAAAGGTTACTTTGTTTCCATCTGTAGCAGCCACCTTAACATATACAGCCGGATCTAAAAGTTCAGCGCCCTTATCTGCATCTCTTTCAGTAGGTTTTATGCCAACATAAACACAAAGAATATCGTCTTTTTTAAGTTTTGATGCATTGTCATATTCAAAACTACCGCCTCTTTCATTTATCTGGTCTGAAGTTAATACATCATAACTTTCTCCGTCAAAAGAATATGAAATTTCATCTGTATCCTTTATGTATACTACGTCATCATTCATTTCAAGGTTTTCAACTTCCTGCATGGCTATTGAAAATGATGCCGTTCTTATTGTTTCTTCTTTGCCATCAAATACCCAACCGTCGGAGAGATTTAATTCATAAGAACAACCTTCGTTAAAACCTTGTGGTGCGCTTACTGTGTATACACCGTCGCCGTCAGTATCTTCAACCTTTAATTCAACATTGTCTGAACCATCTTTTACAACAAGAGTTGCTGCATCTTTTGCAGCCACATCGCCTGATGTTTTTTTAATGTTAAATGTTATGTCCTTTGGCTGGTCCATCTGTGCAAAAGAAGTAATGTTTAATTCTTCCTTACCACCCATTTCCTGATACTTGGCATATACATTCATGTTTTCAGTTACTGCATCTTCTGAATAAAATGGAACTGTACATTCCTTATCAGTGTAGTAACCTATTAAAATAGCATTATCTTTTGTGTATTTATCCTTGGAAGGTAGTTCCCCTAACGGATAATCCTTTTCTGCAGGTAATGTTTCTATTAATCGGTCTCCATCGTAAAAAGACACTGTGAGCAATTCAGCTCCTAAATGAACATCCCACTCTGCAAAATATTTTTTCAGAATTAGGAAGTCCTTCAAATCTACCTTCTGATCTGCATTAATATCTGCATTGGCAAATACAACTCCCTCTGTCTCCTGCTCAAAGATATATTCTTTTAACAATAATAAATCGCGTAAATCAATTACCTTATCACCATTAACATCTCCGTACATATTACCGCTGGTTTTTGCGTATGTTTGTGCCGGTACCTGGGAGACAGTGAGCGCAATTGCTAAAAGTAAGGTTAATAATCTTTTTTTCATTGTTTCTCTCTCCTTTTTCTTACTAGTACAAAGGCAATTCCAGCGATAACAACTGCTGCTATGACTACCACAACAATTATACCGTTCTCCTGTCTTGCCCCATTAACAGTTTCTTTTTTGTTTGCTTTGCTGTTTTCTCCCCCTTTGTTCTTATTTACAATCTTCTTCGACGCATCCGTCTTTACAATAAAATTTGTGTTGTACGTTTTCTGTCCTTTTTGTACGGTAACTTTGTACTTGCCGTCTTTTAAAGTGTTTAAATACTTCTCAGAAATTTCTACATTTCCATCTGAATCAACGGTGTAATTGTCCTTATCAACTTTCTTATTATTTACTACAACTTTTTTGACTTTTCCCTTTGATTCTTTTGAGCCCTTTGATTCCTTTGAACTGTTTGTTCCTGTTGGTATTTTGATATTTTCACTCTTTGACTTGTCGAACACTATGTCATTTTTCTTAACTTCATAATAAACAGTAACATTGCCGTCCTCTGTGTCCATATCAACAACGTTTCCTTTGGCGTCTATAGCCTGCACCAAAGTTACCTTGATTGGATAATCGCCTTCTAACGCATAGTCTACAATTTTGAAATTAAGTCTTACTACCGTCCCACTGTTTTCTATATTCTTAACACTATTTGAACTTGCTAAAAAAACATATTCATCTTTGTCCAGCTTTTCCGGTTCAGTTATGTCACCCTTTGAGAACACTTCCCCGTTCTGTACTGATTTTAACTTTAAAGCTGAATGGTTGTATCCCACTTTAAACTTCAGTGCCCAAATTCCGGTGTTTCCTTTCAAATCAATATCTACAACTGCCTTGTCCTTCTCCGTTACTGTTGATGATGCTTCAAGCACTGCTCCGCCACTGGCATATATTATATTATTTCCAAAGCCAACGCATAAAAACATAAACAGCGTAAGTAAAATTAATCGTAATTTCTTCAAATTATCACCTACCTAACCCCTTATTCAATTTTTTGCGATTACTTATTTAATATAACTGCTATTAAATAAAAATCTTTTTTTGATACCATGCATCTCTGCTTTTTTATTATTTTCCGACTCTCAAATATAGGTAATATTTTACTATATTTTGTATGCGTTGCCTATAGAAGCGTCCTATATTGTATGATTTTTTTACATAAATTAATTATGTTAAGTTGTTGAAACATTTTTATACAAGTGGCACATATAAAGCAGCCTTCACTCAGATTTACCTATTACAAAAAAGAAGAACTCACTCCACATGAATTCTTCTTTTTTATTAAAAATGTCTGCTATAATGCAACTTAATCTATGACGAATCTCATTGTCATGAAAAAGAGGTTTTCTATATTTTGTAGCACCTACAAATTGGTAATAATTCTCATATGCATTATCCTCGGATAATTGTTTCATTGTTATCTCCCTTCCAATCAATTATTCTCTCCATAAATATATCCAACCTAGAGCCATTTAATAAAGGAAATGCCGAAAATCCGCATAAATACAGGCTTTCGGCATTTTAATCCATTATTCAAACTCCTACTCGTAAAAATTTACTCCTTTATAAAGCAGGATATTTATTGTATTCAACAGTTCATTTCTGTACTGTTTTAGTATTTTTGCATATAGTCTAAGACGGAAATATTGTAATTTTATTGTCACAAGTCAATACCGTTGTAGTCGTTCTTGCATGTATGACAACTTGAATTTCTATTTGTGTTGCCATGTCATTACATAATCTTTTTCTCCGGTAGCCTCATCTAAGCCACTATGCTGAATCTCAAATCCTTCTCTCTTATAAAAAGATATTGCCCGTGCGTTCTTTTGGTATACGTTCAAGTACAACTTATTCCTTTTATCCTTTGCATAATTCAGCAGAATTTTACCTAGACCCTGCGATTGCATTTCACCAGAAACAAAAATGCCCTCAACATATTCATCATTTAACCCTATAAAACCCTGGATTTCTGTATCATACTCATACACATAAACCTCTGCTAGTAACAACGCTTCTTTTACTGATTTGAAATTGCTTTTCCAGTATTCGGCGGGGATAAAATTATGTGCCTTTATATTCGTATGCAACCATATATCTGCAACTTTATTTATATCATCTCTTTGAAATTCTCTAATCATAACGGTGACTCTCCATAAACTTGAAGTTAGAAGTTACTTTTTGACTTCCTTTGTGATTTCAGTTGTCTTTAATTGTACCTGATAAGTGTTTTCTTCTCCACTCAAATTGGTTGTTTTCAATCTTAAATTCTATTTTCTTAATTTTATAAACTGGGATTTGTTAATTAGAATTGCTCTCAAAGCAACAATTATCTTAACATTCCCCAAATACACTCCAGTAATGTTAGTGCAAGGATAATGTTAATAACACGGAAATGCCGTAGATAAAACTTCTGAATCAGTGCGCCCAAGCCAGTCCAAGTACAGGTTGCGATCGTTCCGATTGTTGCAATAACCAGCTCAAAAAACAGCAAAGCCGGAAAAGAGGACATATATCCTACAACATAACCCGTTAGTGCGGTAACTCCGAACATATAGATCTTCACATTGACAAATTGCAGCATGAAGCCTTTCAGAAACGATGCCGATTGCTCTGCGTTTTCTGTTGACGGCTTACTGAAAGCAATATGAATCGCAAGCCACAGGATATAGGCTGCTCCGATGTACTTCAGCACTTCCATTACATTTAGAAGCAAAGAATTAACCCCATATACAAAAATTGCGCAGTACCGCCATAGGCATAATCATCAACCACCTTTCTGCTGTTATTATATCAGCAAACAGCGGTACATACATAACACCTATTTTATATGATTATCCATAGCATACGACTATGAATTGGCTGGAGCATATTTCCATAATTCTTCCAGATAGCTTTTTCCAAGATCATTTAATTCCTGATTTTCATTCAGCACATATCCAATATGCATTGTTTCATTTTCTGCAAGCGGAACGGAGATGATATTTTCTCCGTTCAAATATTTCGGGAAAATGCCACTTGAAATAGTATAGGCATTCAGTCCGAGCATGAAGTTGACAATAGCCCCTCTGTCATTGACCCGAATTTCCTTATCCACCGGGATGGAGCTGAATAGTTCCTCTGAAAAATAGACAGATTCATACTCTCCCTGTACAAAGTTTAGCCGCGGATAAGGTGCAAGGTCATGGATGGAAACTACTTTTTTCGATGCCAATGGGTGATCTTTTTGCAAAAAAACATGAGGCTTTGCTGAAAATAGCTCGGTAAACACCAGATGGTTTTCCTCTATCACTTTCCGCATGACGACTTCGTTTTCATGCGATAAATAAAGAATACCTAAATCACAGACACGATTTTTCACATCATCCAATATCTGATGTGTTCCGGTTTCATTATAATAAAAAGCGTATCGTTCTTGTCCAAAACGCTTAACTAACTCCACAAAAGTGTTTTCCGTAAAAGTATAGTGCTGAGAAGATACTCCAAATGTCACTTTCCCCGGAAGATTTGTAACATACCGATCCTCCAGCAGTTCCATCTGCTGTATCACCTGACGAGCATAACCGAGAAATTCAGCACCATCTTTTGTCAGAGTAATTCCGGTTCTACTGCGGAGAAAAATGGTGATACCAGCCTCTTTTTCCGTTTCTTTGATGGAATTGGACATACTTGGCTGTGATATAAAAAGCAGTTTTGCCGCTTCGGTAATAGAGCCAACTTCTGCTACCTTCAAAATATATTTTAATTGTTGAACCGTCATTTCTTCATCCTTTTTATTCTTCCAACTTCCCGATTTATCTCATAGTACCATTATCAGCGTACCTGCACCGATCAGTACAATTCATATAATCAGCATAAACGTAAAGCTCATGCTGTTAAGCTTTTGGTCTTGATTTGGCTGTGAACTCTGAGATAACAACTTTGATGACCTCTACTGTCGATGCCATCTCTTCATTGATATTGAATTCACGACCTGTCTGATTTTTCATAAAGAGCGAAAGACCTCGTATTTTCTCCTGCACATCCTCTGTTAATTCTGCACGGCCACGCCCAATCACAGATGCAAATGATGCTCCGTATTTGCAAGCTACATCTCCGCCGGATATAAGCTCAACATCACATTCTACCTCAATGCACACATTTGGATTACTTCTGATCAGATCCAGCTTATGCCCTTCTTTTGCGCAGTGCATGTAGAAAATCAAGATACCCTCTGTATATTCGTATCCATAGTGAAGTGGAACGATGTAGGGATAATCAGCATCAAACAAAGCAAGATGCAGGACTTTCGCTTTTTCAATAATCTGCAGAATTTCAATAATATTTGTTACTTCTCGATCTTTTCTTCTCATAGATAAATACCTAAAGAATCGTACACGATTCCTCCTTTTTCAAATTTTAAAATTATACAATCTGGAAGTTGTCACTCTGTCAGTCGATTCTCCTCGCCCCAGACACAGAGCTGATCCAGCACAGTCATCAGCGTTTTTCCTCGTTCCGAAAGCGTATATTCCACCTTCGGCGGGATCTGCGGATACTCGGTGCGGACGATCAGTTTATCCGCTTCCAGCTCCTTGAGATTCGTGCTGAGAGTTTTGTCGGAAATGGTTTTCAGATACCGTTTCAACTCATTGAATCGCACCGTCTCAAACTCCATCAGGCAGTAAAGAATGACCATCTTGTGCTTGCCGGAGATCAGCGACAACGTGTAGGCAAAGCCGGTATCTTCGAAATTGGCGTTCTCAATATAGTTCTGTATCATTCACTTTCTCCTAAGATACTACCTGTCATAATTATCAGTACTTGAATTTACAATTTGCGTGGATATAATTATAAGCAGGATGAACAGTCCTGTCAATATGATCACAAGGAGGAGTTATCATGAGAACAAAACTGAAAATTACCGAAGGCATTTTCCCCATGCCGGTTCTGATGGTTGCAACTTACAACGAGGACGGCAGCGTCAATGTCATGAACGCCGCATGGGGCACCATGCAGGAGCGGGACTCCGTTGTTCTGAACCTCACCGAGACACACAAGACCGTACAGAACATCAAGGCACGGGGAGCATTCACCGTCAGCATTGCCGATGCTGCCCACATAGTGGAAGCAGACTATTTCGGCGTAGAGTCCGGCAATAAAGTCGCCGATAAATTTGCCCGCAGCGGTCTGACCGCCAGCAAAGCAGAAACTGTAGATGCCCCTGTCATCAACGAGTTCCCGATCTGCCTGGAGTGCAGGTTCATCGAGTATCAGAACAATGAATACGGATGCGGCGTCATCGGCAAGGTGGTCAATGTCACTGCCGATGAGAGCGTTATGGTGGATGGAAAAATTGATATGTCTAAGGTCAACGCCATCGCATTTGACCCCTACACCCACGGCTATTATAAAGTCACCGAGCGTGTAGGCGAAGCATTCCGAGATGGCTTAAAGCTGAAAAAGTAAGGTGTGCAGAAAAGGACAGGCGGGACTGTCAACGGCGGGCACAGCCCGTTCATTTTACCGTCGACTGGCCCGTCTGGCTTTGCTAACTACTCTGCCAATTAGAATCTGCCTTTTCATTATCGTGGTAGCCTTACATAACTTCGTTCAGTTTCTCAACAATACACCCTTTACTCTCATAGTATTGAAGCATCTCGTCTATTTTTCTTTTATCATAGCTTGTGATACAATCGGATAGAACATGAACCATATATCCCATCTTAGCCATATTGTAGCAAGTGGATTTTACACATGCGATAGCATCTGCACCGGCAATATAAAACTCACAAATTTCATTTTTTCTTACGAAATCAGCAAAGTCTTCACTTGTCAATGCGTTTCCCTTTGTCTTTATAAAAATGTTTTCAGATACAATTTTCATATCAGGAACCAGTTCAGCCCCATGTGTGTCTGGCTTAAAGATTCTCGTTCCAGTAGATAAATGTTATGCTTAATGTAGACACCTCCTTCGTCAGATTTCGATACCCCTCTGCCACCTTGCCGCCAGGGTCATGGGCGAAAATACTTTTTCCCTCTGCACTAATTTCCTTTGCCCGGACAGAATGGGGGATTTCCGTTCCAAAGACTTTGATTTTACTTCCATAGGTGTCCCGCAGCAAAGCAGCAATCTCTTTGGCAAAGTTGGTGCGGTTATCCACCATCGTCAGCAGGATACCGTCAATCTGGAGCTTTGGATTGATCTGCCGTTTCACCTTACTGACCGTAGATAGAAGCTGTTCCAACCCTTTGGCGGGCAGATACTCTGCCTGAACGGGAATTATGATCCTGTTCGCAGCCGCCAGCGCATTGACCGTAAGCATCCCCAACGAGGGCTGACAGTCAATCAGGATATGGGAATATTGTCCCTTCAGTGTGTCCAGGTATTGCCGTAAAATTGTTTCACGGCTCATGGCGTTTACCAGAGAAACCTCCATACCGGAAAGCTGAATATCCGCAGGCATCAGGTCAACGCCTTCTGCATGATGCAGAATACCTTCTCCGGGGCGTATAGGCTGATCCATCAGAATTTTGCCCATTGCATCCGACAGTGTAAATGGCAGCTTGTCCGGTTGCGGATTTCCCAAGCTGATTGTCAGGCTTCCTTGTGGGTCCCCGTCGATCAGAAGCACTTTCTTTCCGGCCTGTGCCAGACCTATTCCCAAGTTCGCACAGGTTGTTGTTTTGCCAACGCCGCCTTTCTGGTTGGCGATGGCGATGATTTGCGTGTTCAAATAAACCTCCTCCTTCTACAAAAAATATCCCTATTCCGAAAAATAGGGATGAAAAAAGCCGCTTACTCAAATAAATGAATAAACGGCTATGTAAGAAATATTCGATTGTAAGTAAAGTTTTATATCACTGCAAAATAACGAAGTGCATCTTTGATTGCTTCTACCTTTTCTGGTGTCGGATGTTTCCTCGGCTGTTTCAATTCTTCTACCGCATTAGGAGCATCATACATCGGCAATCCCAAATTTCGCTTTACCTCTGCGATATATGCGGTATGTACCTTGAAGCCGTATTTCGCTTCTATGTACTCCTTAATCATTTTGTAGGTCACTTTTTCTTTGGGCTTATACGCTTCGGCTCTTTTAGCAATACTATCTACCGGAATCTTGCCCTCGCCCTCTCCAAACTCCACATCAATGTGGATATAACTGTCGGCTTTTTTGTGGGATAAAAGAACTACCGTCTCCACATGAACCGTCATCCCAAATTGATCAACCGGGCATACTTTTCTAAGCTCATATCCTCTCTCACACAGATACTTCAGATCCCTTGCCAACGTCGCACTGTCGCAACTTACATACACAATCCTTTCCGGGTTCATCTCGACCATGGTCTCCAGCAGAGTTTCATCACAGCCTTTTCTCGGTGGATCTACGACGATAACATCTGCATAAACGCCATTCTTTTTATACTCTCTTGGCAGCACTTCTTCTGCCTTGCCCACAAAGAACTCTGTATTTTCCAGACCATTAAGTTTTGCGTTCTCTTTCGCATTCTCAATAGCTGCAGGAACAATTTCCACACCGCGGACAAATTTTGCTTTCTGTGCTAGGAACAGGGAGATTGTTCCGATTCCACAGTAGAGATCCCATACTGTCTCTTTCCCATGAAGATCTGCGTATTCCAGTGCCTTTGCATAAAGCTTCAGGGTCTGCATAGGATTTACCTGATAGAAAGACAGAGGAGAAATCTGATAGGAAATATCTCCGATCCTGTCTGTGATATATTCCTGACCCCAGAGCAGACGGATTTCCTCACCAAGGATTACATTACTGTGTTTCTTATTTACATTGATGGTGATGCTTGTCATTCCCGGAATCTCACACAGAGATTTTACAAGCTGTTCCTCTTTCGGAATCTTATTTCCGTTCAGGATTAGACAGACCATCACTTCTTTTGTGAAGTATCCGTAACGGATCAGGACATGGCGCACCAGCCCTTTGCCTGTTGCTTCATTATATGGTTCAATCCCGTATTTCTCCATATGTGCGATTACACGGTCCAGAACTTCTTTATTCTCAGCTACACCAAGTGCACAGTCACGGTTTTCGATAATATTGTGGGTTCTTCCCGCATAGAAACCTGTAACGATTTTTCCCTCTTTATTTCTGCCTACAGGAAACTGTGCCTTATTTCTGTAATGAAAAAGTTCATCCATGCCAATGATCGGCTCCATGGGGATATCTGTAAAGCCACCGATACGTTCCAGATGTCCCTTCACCTTATTTGTCTTAAATACAAGCTGTTGGTCATAGGAAAGTGCCTGAAGCTGGCATCCGCCACACTGACGGGCAAATTCGCACTTGGGCTCAACTCTGTACGGAGATGGCTTCAGCACCTCCATAAGACGGTCGTAACCATAATTTTTCTTTGCCTTGATAATTTTGGCTGTTACTGTATCACCGATCACTGCGTCCTTGACAAAAACGGTGAAGCCATCGGCTTTTCCGATACCTTCACCGTCAATTCCGCAATCTTCTATCTCTAACGTAACAAGATCGTTCTTACGAAATTCCATAAAGATTACACCTCATCTGTTCTTCTTAAGTTGGATTCAAACAATTTATTATATCCAAGCCATTCTTTTTTACTCTTGTTTGCTGCAAAAATCTCTGTGATGGTTTCCATTCTTGCATCTGTATTATCTGCAAGATTGAGAGCTACAGCCTCCACCAGTGCAGGTTTCTTCGGAGAACCATATTCAAGTTCTCCGTGATGGGACAGGATACAGTGGATCAATTCATTCTTAAGCACCTCCGGAAATTCCGGTATCTGGCGCGCAAGATCATTGATCATCTGCGCTCCCATATAAATATGTCCCAGAAGCTGGCCTTCATCTGTATAATCATTTAACGGAAATGCAGATAATTCTTTTGTCTTTCCGATATCATGAAGAAGTGATGCTGTGATCAGTAAATCTCTATTGATGACCGGATATGCCTTTGACATATAATCGCAGAGTCTGGTAACCCCCAAAGTATGTTCCATCAGACCACCAATAAATCCGTGATGTACTGTCTTCGCAGCAGAATGTCCTTCAAACGCTTTCACAAAAGCTTCATCTTCCACAAATAATTTCTTCAGAAGTGCAGACAGATAAGTATTCTCCACACTGTCAATAAATGCTCTCAGCTGGCTGTACATATCATCTGTGCTGTTCTCACTTACAGGAAGATAATCTGCAGGATCATATTCATCTTCAGCAGCCTTGCGCACACGCTTGATATTCAGCTGCATAGCCCCTGCAAAGCTGGTCACATCTCCCACAACATCTATATAATCCAGTGCATCAAAATCATCAATTCCAAGAGAATTCGGATCCCAGATCTTGCCATCCATGATTCCGGTTTTATCCTGGAGGATAATATTCTCATAGGGTTTTCCATTCTTCGTTACCGCAGACTGTTTCTGCTTGCACAGATAAATCCCATTAATTCTGTCTCCCTCATGTAACTCATTTAAAAAACGCATAAAGCCTGCCTCTCTATCCTTTATTTTTAGTATTATAACAATTCCACAAGAAAGAATCCTGCTTGTAGGATTCTCCGCCTGTCACTATCTCTCTCCAACTGTTACCTTATAATCTTTCTCCGCATACTCACCATCGGAATTTTTGCGAAGAACCGTTATAGTAAGATTTTCTCCCTGCTTTTTTGTCTGAAGATATGTATAGTAAGACTGCATACTCTCTGTGGGAGTTCCATCAATCTTACTTATGATATCTCCACACTGTATCCCTGCCTTCATCGCAGGAGATTCTTCTTGTGTACGCTCCACGTAAAGTCCCTGATCAATTCCCAGTTTTCTACATTGTGCCTGAGTTATCTCTGTTCCATAAATACCTGTATATCTGATTGTCTCTTTGTTAGCCAGATGTTCTACCAACGGAAGAATCTGCGAAATGGAAACTGCATGAATATTATCTCCATCGTTTTCATTCTTCTTCAGTATCATACCTGCCACATTTCCGTCAGAATCAAGCAGCACACCACTTCCATCTTCATTCCCCTGCACATCTGTAGCCAACACATTATACTCCGTATCCGCTACCGATAGTTTTTCAGAAACAGAAGTGATCATTCCATAAACCACCGCATCACTGTCACCGGCAGGACTTCCGATAGCAATTACTATATCGCTCTGTCCCAGTTTCTTTGTGTCTGTCAGATCAGATACCACGATACCTTCTCTTGTACTGTCATTAAGAAGATTTTTTCTCACAGTTGCAACTGCAAATCCGGAATCTGCATCTCCCCTGCATATCTCTCCCTGCACTGTCGAACCATCTGCAAAAGTCACCTGCAGTTCCTGCAGATTTTCCAGTTCTTCCTCATAGGTCAGGATATAAAATTGCGTCTCTGTTTCAAGAAAGACAAGACCTTCCGTATCTTCCTGCTGCAAATAAGAATTATTCAGCAAATCCTCATCCTTTGAAATTCCTCTCACGTTTACAAGAGATTTTCGGGATTTTTGGGAAACTTTCAGCACTTCCCTATACATCTCCTGACGCATTGCCAGAAGACTCTTCTCCTCTTTTTCAGAAACTGAAGCGACAGATTCCCTCTCTGTTGCCTGTTCTTCAGATATCGTCTCCGCTACATCCGATCCTGTCAGTTCGATTTTCTGCTGTGTATTCTCTTCTCTGTCCGCCATAACCGGAAACACACTGGCAAAGGTTACGGCTGCGCAACCTCCAAACAAAACGCCACATCCTGCTATCATAAGCAGCCTGCGCAACAGACTGCCATTCTCTTTTGGCTGTTTTTTTACCGTTTCTTTTATAAACTGATATTCCTGTGTGTCCATTTTGTTTTTTTTCATACCTGATTCTCCTGCCGCACTCCATTCAGGATAACTGCCCAGTGTCATACAAAACAGCAATCTGCCAAACAGTTACCATTCAGGTTCAATATCGCTTGTATTCAAACAAATTATATCGTAACAATCTACACATTATTTTAACAAAAAGATATGAATTTTTTATGAATATACTATAAGTAATTTCCCACAGTACAAAAAAGAAGCTCCTACTGAAACACTTATCGTATCAGCGAAACACTGCAACTCAGGTTATTATGATGACACAAAAAAACGGCTTAAATGCACATATAATAGCATTCAAACCGTTTCTTATGCGGAAGATGGGACTTGAACCCACACGAGCGCAATGCTCACAAGATCCTTAGTCTTGCTCGTCTGCCAGTTCCGACACTTCCGCATATCGCATTTCTGTTATAAGTTTTACTTATTGTTGCGACAATTGGTACTATACCAAAAACTATATAAACTGTCAATAGCTTTTTTGAATTTTTTTTATTTTTTTGTAAAAACTATCATTTTTATGTATTTCTATCCTTTTTGCTTTCCATAGATTCCAAAATCATATATAATAGGAAAAGTATTTGTAACTGCTTATTTCACAGTAACACAGTTACAATTATTTTTTTAGAATTGCTATAATCCCGGAGTACATTTTCATAACAGAAAATGCTATAATATCAGGGACAGCAAATTATAAAGATATCTATCAGGAGATTTAAACAGACAATGAATCAGAAAGCATATAAAGCACTTGAATATTATAAAATCATCAATATGCTGACAGACAAGGCTTCCTCTTCCATGGGAAAAGAAATCTGCCGGAAGCTGGAGCCATCCACAGATATTGATGAAATCCGACATATGCAGACTCAGACCAGAGATGCACTTACCCGTCTTTTTCAGAAAGGAAATATTTCCTTTGGCAGCGTCAAAGATGTGCGTGGTTCTCTGAAACGTCTGGAAATCGGAAGTTCTCTGGGGATTGGTGAACTTCTTGCCATCTGCAGCCTTCTTGAGAACACCAATCGTGTCAAAGCTTATTCCAGAAGTGAGCGCGGTGATTCTCTCCCGGACTCTCTGGACGGGATGTTCGAGGCACTGGAACCACTGACTCCTCTTACAACAGAGATCCGCAGATGCATCCTCTCAGAAGATGAGATCAGTGATGATGCAAGCAGCAACCTCCGCCAGATCCGAAGAAACATGAAGATTACCGGAGACAGGATCCATACACAGCTCTCCTCTCTTGTAAACGGAAGTGCCCGCAATTATCTGCAGGATTCCGTTATTACCATGAGAAACGGACGCTACTGCATTCCAGTCAAGGCAGAATACAAAGGACAGGTTCCGGGTATGGTACACGATCAGTCCTCCACAGGTTCTACTTTATTTATCGAACCTATGGCAATCGTAAAACTAAATAATGAAATCCGCGAGCTGGAACTGGAAGAACAAAAAGAGATTGAAGTGATCCTTTCCACCCTGAGCCAGCAAACTGCAGAACAGACCGACTCTATCCGCGCAGATCTTAATATCATGGTACAGCTTGACGTCATTTTTGCCAGAGCATCCCTTGCCATGGATATGAATGCAACAGAACCAATCTTCAATGATGAAGGACGCATCCGTCTGAAACAGGCACGCCACCCTCTCATTGATAAGAAAAAAGCTGTTCCCATTGATATCCGTCTCGGCGATGATTTCGACTTGCTTGTTATCACCGGTCCGAACACCGGTGGTAAAACTGTATCTTTAAAGACTGTCGGACTTCTCACTCTCATGGGCCAGTCCGGTCTTCATATTCCCACACTGGACCGCTCAGAGCTTGCACTGTTTGAAGAAGTTTATGCTGATATCGGTGATGAACAGAGTATTGAACAGTCATTAAGTACATTCTCCTCACATATGACCAACGTGGTTTCTTTCCTGAAAAAAGCCAACCGTCACTCTCTTGTCCTTTTCGATGAGCTTGGTGCAGGTACAGATCCGACAGAGGGTGCTGCCCTTGCCATTGCGATCCTTTCCCATCTTCATGAACAGGGAATCCGCACTATGGCAACCACCCATTACAGTGAGCTGAAGGTATATGCACTCTCCACCTCAGGTGTAGAAAATGCCTGCTGCGAATTTGACGTGGAAACGCTCCGCCCGACCTACCGCCTGCTGATCGGTGTTCCCGGGAAAAGTAATGCATTCGCCATTTCTTCCAAGCTTGGACTTCCGGACTATATCATCGATAAGGCCAAAGAACAGATCAGTGAACAGGATGAATCTTTCGAAGATGTTCTCAGTTCCCTGGAAAGCAGCCGTATAACTATTGAAAATGAACGCCGCGAGATTGAACAGTATAAACAGGAAATTGCCTCTCTGAAATCCGAAATGGAATCCAAACAGGAGAAGTTGAACGAGCAGCGAGACCGCATCATCCGTCAGGCCAATGAGGAGGCTCATGCAGTTCTCCGCGAAGCCAAGGAATACGCAGACCAGACTATGAAGATGTTCCACAAATTCCAGAAAGACCATGTGGATCTCTCTGCTGTGGAAAAAGAACGCCAGAATCTGCGCAAACATATGAATAAAGCAGAGAAAGGCATGACTCAGAAAACTGCTGCAAAGAAACCGAAGAAGGAACTCACAGCCAAAGATATCTCCCTCGGAGATGCAGTTAAGGTTCTCAGCATGAATCTGAAAGGTACTGTCAGCAGCCGTCCGGACAACAAAGGTTTCCTCTTCGTTCAGATGGGTATCATCCGTTCCAAGGTTCACATCTCTGATCTGGAACTGATCGATGAAGCAGAGATCACCACACCAACCATGCAGCGTACAGGTGCAGGTAAAATCCGCATGTCAAAAGCAGCCCATGTATCCACAGAGATCAACCTGCTTGGCAAAACGGTAGATGAAGCAGTTGCAGAGCTTGACAAATATCTGGATGATGCTTATATCGCTCATCTGAAATCTGTCCGTATTGTTCATGGTAAAGGAACCGGTGCTCTAAGAAAAGGTGTACACAATTATCTGAAGCGCCAGAAGCATGTGGAATCCTTCCGCCTTGGAGAATTCGGCGAAGGAGATGCAGGTGTTACTATTGTAGAATTTAAGAAATAGGAGGGACCGCCATGGTTTCCAAACAGAAAATCCTTATTGTTGATGATGATAACAATATCGCAGAGCTTATTGCCCTGTATCTTACCAAAGAATGCTTCGAGACAAAAATCGTAAATGACGGAGAAGAAGCGTTAAGGGAATTTGCCTCCTTCCGCCCGGATCTGATCATTCTGGATCTGATGCTTCCCGGAATTGACGGTTATCAGGTATGTCGTGAAATCCGACATACCTCTGATGTTCCCATCATTATGCTTTCAGCAAAAGGCGAAACCTTTGACAAGGTTCTCGGACTTGAACTGGGTGCAGATGACTATATGATCAAACCCTTTGATTCCAAGGAACTGGTTGCCCGTGTACGTGCTGTCCTGCGCCGTTTCCAGGTTAAACAGCCAGCGCCTTCTTCCAGTGAAAAATGTGTTGCTTACCCGGATCTGACCGTTAATCTGACAAACTATGCAGTCACATATATGGGTCGTCAGGTTGATATGCCGCCAAAGGAACTGGAACTTCTCTATTTCCTTGCAGCATCACCAAACCAGGTATTTACCCGCGAGCAGCTTCTGGATCATATCTGGGGGTACGAATACATCGGTGATACCCGTACTGTAGACGTTCATATCAAACGTCTTCGTGAAAAGATCAAAGACAATCCTCACTGGTCCATTGCCACCGTATGGGGAATCGGATACAAATTTGAGGTAAAAAATCCATGAAACAGCATCATCTTTCCACAAAATTCCTGAGATTTTATATTCTCATCGGGATTTTGGGATTTTTCCTCATAACCCTCGGCGGTTCTTATATGGTGGAAAAGCATCTGGAACACTCTTTAAGTGCCGCACTTTATACAGAAGCGCACAATATCGCATCTAACGAAGCAGTTAAAAGCAATATCTCTTCCAGTACAGTAGATACTCTTCAGGAACACTTATGTGCTATTTCCGATTTTCAGGATGCTGTATTGTGGATCATCAACAGTAACGGTGAAATCATTGTAAGTACACAGAAAAATATTGACGTCCGGGATCCAATCCCACTGGAAGAATTCGATGCTTCCAAATGGGGAAGCAACTATTATCAGATTGGAAAGTTTTATGGTTTCTTTAAAACAGATCATTTGAGTGTTATTGCCCCGATCACCTCTGATATGGAAACCAAAGGTTACGTGGCAATCCATTATTCGATGACAAACCTTTATCAGAGCCGAAGCAGTATTCTTTTTATCATGCAGGTAATCTTTCTCCTGTGCTATGCAGCCACCAGTCTTCTGCTCTGGGCTTACAGCCACTACATACGTAAGCCCCTGGCCAGGATCATGAAAGGTGCCAGTGAATATGCAGGAGGTAATCTTGCATATAAAATAGACGTTACTTCTGATGATGAAATGGGATATCTTGCCAAAACTCTGAATTATATGTCCGATGAACTGAACAAAAACGGAGAATACCAGCGTAAATTCATTGCAAATGTCTCTCATGATTTCCGTTCTCCTCTTACCTCCATCAAAGGATATGTCAATGCCATACTGGACGGTACCATCCCCTATGAAATGCAGGAACGGTATCTGAAAATCATCGCTTTTGAATCTGAACGTCTTGAAAAACTCACCCGCAGTCTTCTGACTCTGAATGAACTGGATATGAAAAAACGGATGATGCACATCCAGCGTTTTGATATCAATGATACCATCAAAAACACAGCAGCTACATTTGAAGGCATCTGCACCAGCCGCCAGATCCGTCTGGAGCTGCTTCTCTCCGGACATGAACTTTATGTCAGAGCTGATATGGAACAGATTCAGCAGGTCCTTTACAACCTTCTTGATAATGCCATTAAATTCAGCAATGATAATTCTTCTGTTCAGATTGAAACAACTGTAAAAAGTGGTAAGGTCTTTGTTTCTGTAAAAGATTACGGAACCGGCATTCCCAAAGAAAGTCTGGGCAAAATCTGGGAGCGTTTCTACAAGATTGATGCTTCCCGCGGAAAAGACCGTAAAGGCACCGGACTTGGACTTTCTATAGTCAAAGAGATCATCAATGCACATAACCAGAATATTGATGTGATCAGTACAGAAGGTGTGGGAACCGAATTTATCTTTACTCTGGAGAAAACGAAATAAATTTCTTTCACTTGAAAAATATTGTCTTAAATATACCTGTAACAACCCTCTTACCTGGAGCGTGTCTGAGAGGACTGCTATAAAAAATACCGTAACAAAAGTATATATCATTTACTTTTATTACGGTAATTTTTTATTCTATGGCAATCCTCGGAAATAATGCATTTAAGACATTTCACCCACCTTAACTAAACGGTGTTCTCAGCATTCTGTCTTCATTTACGAGATAGATTCCTCTCGGTGTGATCCTGATTTCAGGAATCACAGGAAGTGCCATAAATGACAGGGTGATAAACGGATCAAATCCTTCTTTCACTCCCATCTCATGGGCCTTCGGAATCATTTTTGCAAGTGCTTCGTTTACACTCTCGTAGCCGGCATCGCTCATCAGTCCCATGACAGGAAGTGGTAAGGTTCCATAAATCTCTCCATTGCATACCAGAGTATAACCACCTTGCGTCCGCATCATTTCTTTTACAGCAATAGCCATATCACGATCATTATCTCCTACTACAATAATATTGTGGGAATCATGGGAAACACTGGAAGCAATGGCTCCGCCGCGAATTCCATAGCCTTTTATAATGCCCACTCCCATCTTGCCCGTATTCTTATGACGCTCGATCACTGCAATCTTCTGATATTCCCCGTCCGGAGCAAAATATTTCTCACCATCCGATTCTATCCATGGAACCTCTTCCAGAACATCCCTTGTCACAATCTGTTTTTCAAGCATCTGAATCACTCTTGCCTTTGTTCCCGGATGTTTCAGTTTCAGACGTTCCTCACTGAACCCAGATACGTGAACTGTATTTTTCAGATATGGAGGACATGGTTTCAATTCTGCTTTCTCATCTTTAATGATTTTCTTACCACAATGATATACATCTACAACATTCAGATCTGCCACATTATCCAGAATGACAAAATCTGCCTGTCTTCCGGGTGCGATCATTCCAAGTCTGTATAAACCATAGCATCTTGCAGGCTGAATCGTCGCCATCTGCAGTGCTTTCTCAACAGGAAGTCCAAGCTGTACTGCACGCTTTACATTATAATTGATATGTCCCTCTTTACGGATTTCTTCAATATGCTTATCATCAGTACAGAAGCAGAAACCTGACGTATCTGTATGGTGTTCCACAATCCCCTTCACAATAGCATCCAGATTTCTTGCAGCACTTCCCTCACGTATCAATACCTGCATTCCATTTCTTGCCTCAGCCATTGCATACTCATAATCCACACACTCATGATCTGTGTCAATTCCGCCAAGTACATATGCAGCCAGATCCCCAGGTGCCAGAAACGGTGCATGGCCATCCTTCACTCTGTCCTGAAACAGCTGAAGCTTTTCATGCATGGCAACACTTCCGTTAATCACAGAAGGCGCATCCATCACTTCACCCAGTCCCAGAATCCTCGGATGTTCCAGATATCCCTTCATCTTTCCTGCTGTAAGAATACACCCGTTATCATCCACATGAGTCGCCGGAACACAGGAAGGCATCATTACATATACATTCGCCGGTGCATCTTCTGTCTGATCCAGGATATAATCAATTCCATCCGTACCGGATACATTTGCAGACTCATGAGGATCTACAATAAATGTTGTAGTTCCACACTGTGCAGCCTGCCGGACCAGCTCACCCGGCGTCACCAGAGTAGATTCCAGATGCAGATGACTGTCGATAAACCCCGGACAGATCACTTTTCCTTCCAGATCAATCTCTGTCTCTCCTTCATATGTACCGACTCCGATCACAATTCCATCTGCAACAGCCACATTACCATCAATAAATTCTCCTGTACCAGAGCTGAACACACGCCCATTTTTAAACACCAGCTCAGCCTTCTCAATACCTCTTGCCATCTGCGAATACCTGCGATACATCTCAAGTTCCATAAAAAAACCTCCCTTCACTCCCTTGAAAGCCCTCCTGCGCTACATATTCATTATTACAGCAAAGCTTCCAATATATTATCATATTTACTTGTTTTTTCAGACTTTTTATTGTCCCAATCATTTTTTTCTATATATTTCATTATATATTATCATCTGTCTTTTTAATTTGCAACCTGTTTTTTCTTTACCAAAGCAACTTTCCACCAACTTTTAACGGCTTTACAAAAAGGCTGCCGGATATCTCCTGCAGCCTTTTCATATCACTTACATCTCTATATTTACATCATATAATCTTTGATCACATCATGATCTCTGAGTACTTTCTCGACCACAGTTCCCTTAACAGCTTTCAAAAGCGGTTTCTTCAGCATATCCAGTGGTCCCGGAAGTTCGATCTCCAGTGGAGATTTTCCATCCATCAGCTTCACACTGCTATCCAGTAATTCTCTGATATCATAAACACTGCCCCATACTTCCGGCACACCTCTGTCAACACCAAGAAGTCCATATACAGCCTCCATAGCAGTTCTTACGGAATATTCAGTAGTAAATACAGTATCTCTTGGTGTATCGGCAAACTGTCCAAGGAATGCGAAGTTTACACAGCCATCCGGAATAACATCAGGTCTGTCACCCTTTGTTCTCGGCATAAAGAATGCTGTAATATAAGGCATCATGGTCGGTACACAAACTGCACTGTTCTCAGCCATGCCTTCAATCTGGTCAACCGGAACGCCAAGATGATAGAGCCACTCTTCTGTGATTTCCTTACCTGTACACTCCTTCATAGGCTTCTTGATATAATCACCAGGTACATCTGTAAACAGACCATATACCCATACACAAACCTTGTCTTTGTCCTGATCCTTGAACTGTCCCTGTCTGTTGATCGTCCAGCTTAATAACCAGCTGGAATCCTGACAGCTTACAATACCGCCTGTAACAACCTTGCCTGTTCTCGGATCACGTTTGCAGATATCTGTAATATAAGGAATGATCTTATCATCCAGAGTAGTCACTGTTGCTGACTCCCAATTTGTCTTAGCAATATCAGAACAGAATTTCTCAGGATGTCCGAAGGACGGATCCTGTTTTGCGATATTTTTCCAGAGACTCCAGCATCCACTTGTACGAACTTCTGCATCTCCGTTCGGTGCATGATTCTGATCGCCATAGATGGTTCCCTCTGTACAGCTTCCGTTTGTCACAAATACAAAGTCGTTTTCTGTAAGAACAATTCCCTTTTCTACGCCATTCACCTTACACTCGATTGCTTTTGCAATCTTCTTATTGCCTTCAAACTCAAAGAGTACGTTTGTAACCTCTGTATTGAACTGGAATTCAACGCCTGCTTCTTCCAGATATTTCTGCATTGGCAGAATCAGGGATTCATACTGATTGTATTTAGTAAATTTCAGGGCGCTGAAATCCGGAAGTCCGGAAATGTGATGGATAAATCTCTGGAAGTACAGTTTCATTTCCAGTGCACTGTGCCAGTTCTCAAATGCGAACATGGTTCTCCAGTATAACCAGAATGTGGAATCAAATACTTCATCGTCAAATACATCTTCAATTGTCTTGTCGTAAAGATCTTCATCCTTTGTCATGAACAGCTTCATGATCTCCATGCAGCCCTTCTGGCTCAGATTGAATTTACCGTCTGTATGAGCATCCTTGCCTCTCTCTTTTGTTGCACGACAGAGAGAATAGTTGGGGTCTTCCTTATTCAGCCAATAATATTCATCAAGTACAGATACACCAGGTGTTTCAATGGATGGAATACTTCTGAAAAGATCCCATAAGCACTCGAAATGATTTTCCATCTCACGTCCGCCACGCATTACATATCCGCGGCTCGGATCAAAGATACCGTCACATGCTCCGCCTGCAATATCCATTGCTTCCAGAATGTGGATATTCTTTCCGGGCATCTGTCCGTCACGTACAAGGAAACAGGCTGCTGCAAGAGAAGCCAGTCCGCTTCCTACGATATAAGCATGTTTATCATCTACGCCTTCCGGCTTTCTTGGACGTGCAAATGCTTCATAGTTACCGTTTGTATAATAAATTCCCTTACTGTTTTTCTCATATTTTCCACGTTCTGTATTGCGATATTCACTTGTATTATGAAGTGCGTCATAATCTTCTTTTTTCTTTGTCTCAGCTGTTTTATACTTCTTTCCTGCTGCCACTGCTGCCACGCCTGCTCCAACTGCCAATGCGGATACAAGTCCCAAACCTTTATTTTTACTCATAATACACATCCACCTTTCTTGATTTCTTCTTTAGGAGTTCTTTCAGATTCGTTATCCTGAATGCTTTTTACTCTCTGCTTTACCCATTTCCCGGCAACTCTTTTGCCTGCCGGAAATCTCTTGATCTCCCGGCAAGACATCTTCATGACTTTTACATTCTTATCTGTATGTTTCCCATATCATAAGCATTTCATCCGTCTGAATGATTTGTTTGTTGCTATGGCTGTATATTAACAGTTAAAATATGATTCTACAATTTACAAAAGCCGCCGAATGATAAGTTTTTTATCACCCTGCGGCTTTTGTAAAGAATTTTTATATGATTATTTTTCCATATTATTTTTCTGAAAGTTATGAATAGATGTAGTCACTGTATCGTGAAGCGTCAAATCCATCATTCTTACCAGATCTTCAATATTTTCTTTCATTCCTTCCCTGATCCACTCAAGCATGATTCCCACAAAACCATATTTATAGAAGTCTGCAATAAATTTCTTATCCTCTTCTGTGATATTCAGACCCTTGCTTTTTTCTTCCACCACACTCACGATCAGATCATAGGTTAATTTAAAAAGATAATTTTCTATCCGCTCCCTGTCCACATTTCTGTAAACATTCATAATAAACGGTTTGTTTTCCAGCACTGCCTCAAATATCTGGGTCAGCCCTTCTGTCCAGGATTCAGAAGTCTTTTTGCCCTGAAGGGCTTTTGTCCCATCTTCCACACAGGACCATTCAACCAGATCATAAATATCCTTGAAATGATAGTAGAAAGCCATGCGGCTTATTCCGCAGTCTGTGGTAATATCTGTTATCGTGATCTTGTCCAGAGGTTTCTTCAGAAGAAGCCGTTTCAGGGATTCTTCCAGAGCTGCTTTTGTGGTATTTGGCATATAACTCCTCCAGTCTGCTTACTGTGATTATTTCCAGTCGTAGTTTCTCAGGTGTCCTTCCAGATTCATGTGGTCAAAATTATTCTGGCGCAGTGCCTCGTACAGAACGATTGCTACGGAATTGCTCAGGTTCAGAGAACGGATATCTCCGATCATAGGGATTCTTACACAGGTTTCCTGATTATTGACCAGAATGTCCTCCGGGATTCCTG